>ERZ857629.252-NODE-252-length-81272-cov-11.293596_pt1 | contig 81272 bp, 62 predicted proteins | sample MGYA00519700_ERZ857629 | MGnify/ENA primary metagenome ERZ857629 (study PRJEB31778, sample SAMEA3449351) | human gut metagenome | biome: human gut; feature: human-associated habitat; material: faeces | place: United Kingdom | collected 2010/2012 ... | reverse complement strand
AAGAAATGAAATTAAAATGTTTTTTTGCCCGAAGGCGCGCTTGAACATAAAGTCCAAGCGAAGGTCAGCGAAGACCTGTCCATTAAAGAGGTTCCTCATTGTTTAAATTTTTAAAGTTTCGCAGAAATAGCTCTGCTCGAGAGGTGTGTTTGCTGCGAGCGCCCCCATCCGACCAAACCTGCCTTTCGCCGGACAAAACGACGCCAAAAGCATTCCCATCCGGCCAAACCCCCTTTTCACCGGATAAAATGACAATTTGCGGAAATTGATAACCATCCGGCTCCATTGTCCTTTGTTAAACTTTTATTAATATCACTTATTTATTACTTTTGTATTACAAATCTTGGTGCAGAAAACCATGCTGCAAATCTAGGGTTTGTGTGATTATGGCTTGTATAGGTATATTTGACTCCGGTAGCGGAGGACTAAGTGTCTTGAAAGAGATTTTGCGCGTCTTACCGGGTGAGCATTTCATCTATTATTCCGATGAGGGACATTGCCCTTATGGGAACAAGAGCACTGAATACATACTCGAGCGCAGTAAGAGCATCGCTAAGGAGCTTATTGAGGATGGCGCTCAGGTCATTGTAATAGCTTGTAACACAGCCACCGCAGCTTCCATCAAGACTTTGCGTCAGGATTGGCCCGAAATCCCGTTTATCGGGATGGAACCGGCGGTGAAGCCGGCAGCCGCACTGAGTGAAAGCGGAGTCGTGGGGGTATTGGCCACGGAAAGTACCTTGCACGCAGAGAAGTACATTCGCACGCGCGAGAAGTATTCGTCGGGAGTGAAGGTGGTGGAAAGGTGCGGAAAAGGCTTCGTGGAACTGGTAGAGAGCGGATGCACGCAGGGCGAATTGGCCGAAAAGGTCGTCAGGGAGTCGCTGCAGCCGCTTCTGGATGCTGGCGCCGACACTATCGTACTGGGATGCACCCATTACCCGTTCCTGCTGCCCATTATGCAGAAAATCGCCGGAGATAAGGTTTGTTTCATAGACCCGGCGCCGGCTGTGACCAAAAGGCTGCTTTCCGTCATCGAGGAAGAGGGTATCGAACTGAGCGGAAACGCGCGGCCGCACATAGAAATAAAAAGCAGCGGGTCAGATGTGACTGCCCGCCGCCTATTGAATGAGATTCTGTTATCGTTGGATTTGGCCTAAGACCTCGAATACCGGACGGCCTTCGTTTATGACCACTCTGTAGATGGTGTCGTCTACCATATAATACTCCTTACCATCGTTAAGGACCACTATCTGATAGTCGTCTGACAAGCTTTCGACCACGGCTCCTGCCGGAGGGATTATGGTCTCGTACTCGCCTCGTGCGTTCATGATGAAGAACACGCCGTCGTCGTAGTAGTAGTCGACGCCCACGCTCGCATAACTCTGGATCAAACCTAACTGCTTAGCCAGCAAGTAAGATTCGGTACTTCTGCGGCTGCTTTCCGACATGTCCGGATAGCGCGCCAGAGCTGCGTTTTGCGATGCCAGAGCGGCATTGTTCTGCGCTATCATCTGGTTCTGCTGAGCTATTATCCTATAGTTCTCGTTTATGATGTTATACTGCCTGTCCCAATAGTTATAGTATGTAAAACTACATATAACAGGAGTATACGCATAGACTGTAGGTGAGAAATAATAGCCGTAAGGTGGTCGGCATACGTAATATGAGCCGTCGTAAAGTCTGTAGTAGACGCCATCGCATACGTAGTATTTCCTTCCCCAATATATGCTCACGCTATGGTGATGCGGGATTCTGTTGACTCTATATCCGTAATAATGGTGGCCGTGATCGTAAAAACGCGATGGATGTCGAGACGAAATAGGCCTGCGCTCGTATGGAGGAATACGTGGTGGCGGAGGTGTGCCGACGTGCTCCGGATGATGCGGCTGCTGCGAAGGCTGATGTTCCGACTGGTTAGGCCTATACGACTGTGAAGGCTCCTGCGCCGGAGACGGACGGCGTCCCTGCGAAGTGGAAGGGCGCTGCTCGGATGGAGTCACGGCAGAGGTCGAAGGACGACGCGACTGCGATGACGGGTCTGCCTGTGGCGATGGTCTTCTGGTCGGAGCTGACTGAATGTGCTGATCTGCAGGACGTGCTACGGCAGAAGAAGGTCTGGTCTGGGCAGAAGGTCTCGTCTGCTGTGATGAGACAGGTTGACGGTTCTGCGAAGATGGTCTGGTCTGCTGTGACGAGGCCGGTTGTCTAGTCTGCGAAGATGGTCTCGTCTGCTGTGAGGCAGAAGGTCGCCTGGTCTGACTCTGCTGCATAGATGCAGGTTGACGATTCTGCGAAGAAGGCCTCATTTGCTGTGATGATGCAGGCTGACGATTCTGCGAAGAAGGTCTCATCTGATATGATGATGCAGGTTGACGATTCTGCGAAGAAGGTCTCATCTGCTGTGACGAGGCAGGTTGTCTGGTCTGCGATGAAGGTCTGGTTTCGGAACGAGTCGTGCTTTGCTGGCGCGTAGGTCGCGAGTCTCTTCGAGTCTGCGCCGACAAGACCGGAGCACAAAGCAGCGTTCCGGTAAGAATAGCACCTAATGTTAACTTAATCAGTCTCATAAACCTCTAATTTAGCTGTCCCCAAGTGAGGTCAATCGCTTGACGGACGTGGTTTGAAATAACTATCGTCAGGCCCTTGTACGGATGTAGTGGAGTGGTGCCGTCCATAATGGAAGTACGCAATCTAATGGCCTCTTTTTTTAGCCTCTGCACATCACACTCATCAGGAAAGGTCTGCGAAAGTACACTTAGCATATAATTTTCTATGCCAATCCTGTTAATAGCACGAATCGTGCCATTTTCCACGCTGAAGATTAGCGAGCCGGCAAACAATAGCCTCTCTCCCCTGCTTTCTACGGCGAAAGAAGGTTCACCGAACACCTTCGAGCGGGTCACGCTGTCGAAGAACAACTCGTCGTAGAGGACTCCTCCGTATTCTATGCGACCGTCCTTGAATAGAACCTTTTGAGGGCCGGCGCCATCCGATATCATCTCGAAACTAATGCAATCCCCCGTCAAAATGGGCACGTTGAAGCGAGGTTGCGTGCGGGTAAGCCTCCAAGCCACCATCTTCTCGTCCTCTACGGAGATGGCCACCTCGTCCAAAATCTCTTCCAGAAGGCTTGTAGTCAACTTCTTGAAGTCATCTTCTCTCGGGCACACGAAAAATCCGGCCATATCAGCCGCACCCGGGGTCATCGTCAAATGGTCCTCGCCATTACTATAATAATGATGAGAGCGCACACTGGAGCGCAAAACCACGAAGCACCTATACTCATTCTTGTAACAATATATATACAGGTTCAGTCTTGGCTCAGGCTCGCCCTCAATCTGCGGCGCACAGTCTACGAGGCGGTAAAAGAGCTTGGCCAAAGACTTAGGGGTGTCGGAGCGAAGCGCGTAGACTCCCCTGCAGAAATGCGGGAAGTGATATAGCTTGGCATCTTGGCCCGTCGTAAGAGGCTCCACGTCAGTGTCTAAAAATGCGTCAATGGCGTTTTGGAGAGGGAGCAACTGCTGAGGAATGGCCTGAAAATGCATATGGTCAGGAGCGGAAGCCCCACTGTAAGGGCCGTTGTAAAAGACGAGATAGTCAGGATATTTCCTCGCGAAGTCCATCATATCCACGAAGTTATGCCAAATCGACTGCGGCTTGTGCGTATCGCTCGCTATGACGAAATGATTAGCGAAAATAGGATATGGGTTTACCTGAATGTTATAATGCCTGTCCTTTCGTCCTTCGAATTTGATATGGAACTGCTGAACCGGACGGTTAGCGACGCACAAAAAGCACGGGCGCTTGGCCAGCGACGCGGAATCCACCTCGGCCGTAGTCGATGCGATGCGGGTAGGATTATACTGAACCTTACACTGCACGCCATTAGCAGTCAGCTCTTTGACTTGAGCCTGCTTCAGTGCGCGGAAATTACTTGAGGCCAATGGCCACACGGACAGCTGGTCCTGTAAAAACTTGTTTATCTCCTCCATTATAACAGTGCCAATATCTTTTCTCTATACTCTGAAAACTCTATTTCAAATTCGGGTGTAAACACTTCTTTTCCAAGTGAAGACTCGATCTCCTCTATAGTCCAGTAGCGTCCGTCGCACACCTCGTAGTTATCCGGGGTCAGGGCATACGTTCCCACTGCTACATAGAGATTTACCATTTCGTCATCGCCCGGCTCCTCCGTAGTATAATTCACCAAAAACTGGGGATTGAATTGAGAAAACTTCAATTCCTCCCAAGACTCGCGATAAAGCGCTTCCTCGAATGACTCGCCATAAGTGACGTGACCTCCGACCGCGATGTCCCACCTCAATGGGTACTTCTCTTTATTCGCGCTGCGTCGCTGAAGATAAAACCTTGAAAATCTGTCCACTATCTCGAGATGAACCACCGGATGAAGAAGTGGTTTTTCCGGGTTATGACAATTAGTTCGGGCACTCTGCGCATATACTACACCAGCTCTGTCCACCACCGGAAGCATCTCGTTAAGCGAAGACTTCTCCCCTATGACCGGCGCCGTCTCGATCGGATATAATAACTCCATCATATTATCCTACAGCGCTTTTAACAATTCTATTTCATCTGGAGAATAGAGCAATGTGTCTATAAAATCCGGACAGAAATACGCCAGAGCCATAAATCCCGCGAGCAGCAGGAGTGCGATTCCCAGAAGCCAGAGAATGACCTTCACCACCACCGGCATCTTCTTCTTTTTTCTGGCCAATCCGTCCGCGACCTTCTGTTCCTTCGACACGGCCTCCTCGGCTGTTACTGTGGTCTCTGCTGTTTCAGAGGTCTCGGCCTCGTTATGGCGTTCTGCGACGGCCGCCACCACTTCCGGAATGCCGGACACACGATTCTTCAGAGAAACGCTTGACAGCGCGAAGCCCTCCGGATAAATCTGCGCGTCCTTATCCATCACGAAAAACAGATGCCCATCGCCCAGCGAGCGCAACTTACCCAGCCCGGGAAGTTCTACCAGCGAATTTGCTTCTACCTCCCGCTTGATTTCCGATATTATCTCGGCCAATTCCTCCCTGACCTTTTCCAAGTCCATCTTTTCCTTTATGGAATATAAATAGTCATACTGCTCGTTTTCCCCTATGCCGAGGTCCTCGCCATAGATAAATTCCAGTTTTCTATACGGCGGATTAATGGTAAAGCCATTATCGGAAATGGTAGCAGCTTGAAGACCAGCCGTGAACGCGCCTAAGCCAGGAACCAGGAGCCTATCGTGCTCCATAATGAATTCTTCCAAACAGGAAGTGAACGATTCTATAGTCATAATGCAAAGTTAAAAATTTTGCATAAATTTTTTAAAAATATTTTGCACTTTTAAAAAAATGTACTACATTTGCAATCCCGTTCGGAACGGGGTTGACAAAATTCCTCTTTAGCTCAGTTGGTTAGAGCACCTGACTGTTAATCAGGGGGTCCTAGGTTCAAGTCCTAGAAGGGGAGCAGAAAAAAGACGATTGAGAAATCAATCGTCTTTTTTTGTATTCGTCCAGCACGAACATGGGGCAGGTGGAAAACCATTGTATTTATCTCAAAGAACATCTGAAGAATTTTGTCTTCCATATTATTCGATTTTTTCAAGTTCACTATCACAGACCTCGGCTTCAGTGCCCTGGAGGTCGATTTCACCATTCTCATCAATTTCCTGAATGAGAACAATCTCACCATTGACACCGATTACCTTGAAACGGCGATTCTCAGCCAACTCGCGCTCATCTTCGGGATGGTCATTGATAGCCGGATCGTACCATTTCACGATGTCACCAACCTCTACTGATTCATCAATGAAAATGAGCTGGAGGGCAACAATATTGCCACTTCGGTCTGTTCCGTAGAAGCATTCGTAAGCATCATCACCATAACCGCTTGATGCCACTACGCCAACACCATTGACGCTACCGCAATCTGGTTTATGTAAGGTGATTTCACATACTTCCGAATACCACTCTTTGCTTTTGCAATTACTTTCGTAGTCTTCGGCATCAAAGAACCCTGCCTGTCCGGAATCAACTTCAACGGACCATGGGAAAATTTCCGGACACATAACATCCGGATAGTCAATATGCCGAATACGCAACTCTGAGATGCGGTTGCCCCAATCGCCACAGTATTTTTCAACGGCCTCGCATTTATAGATACCAGGAAGGATGTATGCTTCGTTGCAGCACCATTCTTCTGCGAGATAACATGGATCCGTAATTTTGATTCTGCTGGAGAGTTTAATTTCCCCTAAGTCAATTGTTTTCATAATGTTGTCTTGTAAATAATTTTGTATGATATAAGCAGCTAAATTAAGAATGAAGCCTATAGTGGTACCCTTTGATCGGACAGGGTTAAGCCCTTTTTAAGTCAATGTTTCCTCGGAGCAGAGACTTCCGAATAGGTAGTGCTCTGCGTCTTGGATGTTGATACGAAGGTAGTGATTATTGTTGATTCTGTCACGATCTACTTCTTTTTCTTCAAGGCATTTATGGCCTCAGTTATCCCTGCTTTGTATTCTTCGTCGGTCGAATACTTTCGAGACTTCGAGTAATAATCTATCGCACTATCAATATCTCCCTTTCTCTCACTCAAATAGCCTAGATTCTGGTATATGAGATAGTCGGTCGGGTCGTACTTCGACGCCAGCTTATATTCATCGATGGCTTCGTCTATCTTATTCTCGGCTAACAGAAGGTAAGCGGCATCGGCGTGGAAGATGGCGTTATCATTATACACTTCCACTAACACGGATGTATATGCCTTGCTGTTCGAAAGGTCTTCGTCATCTGCGTCCAATATTTCTGCAAAGTAATTCTGCAAGTCTCCGAAATACACTTTCTTATCGTAAGGTTCATCGTAAAGGCCACACCATTCATCATTTATTTCAGGCGAGTATCTAACCATCGAAGACAATTCATCCACGGCCTTAGTATAATCCTCATTCATGATATACATATATACAAGGCCCTCTCTCAAATCAATTCTGTTCGGGAAAGTCTCTATCCCCTGCTTCACGCACTTCTCCGCTTTCGCATAATAGTCTTCTTTGAAGAAAACCTTTGAATACAAATACCCACACTCATTTCCGAGAGAATCTTTTAAGGCTAGACACTGCTTATTTCCCCTCGGCGGAGTAACAGTCGTTACCAGCATCTCGTCCATTCCCTTTAGGATATAATAGTTAAAGCGGGCGATGAGCAGTTCACAAGAGTTAGGAAAATCCTTTTCCCATCGGGAAATGACATTCTCAACGGCAGTAGTATCTTTCTTCTGTGTTCCTTCTAAGAATTGATCGTAATACTCCTTGTTAGTTTGGCCAAAAGCCTGACACACGGCAACAAGACAAATGCCGACGGCTATCAAACACGATTTTTTCATGCGACAAATATTTTTCTCTTATAAAGATAGCGTTATTTTTCAACAATTCCATATCTTTACACTATGGATTCGTTTAAAGATTACGTCGAGAAAGAGATTATTCCGCGATATGCGTCATTCGACGCGGCGCATCGCGAGGATCACGCACGAAGCGTGATTGAAAAAAGTCAGAAATTGGCCCGGTTCTATGACGTGAACCCGGAAATTCTATATCTGGCGGCAGCGTACCACGACCTCGGATTGTGCGAAGGGCGTGAGCAACATCACATGGTTTCAGGACGCATCATTCGCGAGGACAAGAACCTGTCCCGATGGTTTAGCCGTGAAGAAATCGAACTCGCAGCACAAGCGGCAGAAGACCACAGGGCATCCGGAAAGAACCCTCCGCGAACCATTTATGGAAAAATAATCGCAGAATCCGATAGACAAATCATCCCGGAGACCGTCGTAAGAAGAACCGTTCTCTATGGATTCGACCATTATCCTTCCTTTAACAGACAACAGATGTGGGAAAGGACAGTGTCTCACCTACACGAAAAATACGCAGAAGGAGGATACCTTAAGCTCTGGATTCCGGAATCGGACAACGCAAGACAACTCGAGTCCCTTCGCGAATTAATAAAAGACGAACCTCGTCTACATCAGCTATTTGACGTCATCTACGACGAGGTAACGGCCTAGCCTTTCTGCGAGAGTATGGCTTCGCAGCCGGTGAGGCAGTCCTGAAAAGTTTCCTCGAAATCGCCGGTATACCACGGGTCTGCCACGTCGCGCCCCACTCCGGTATAGGACATAAGCAGATGAATCTTCTTCTGCGGATCGCCGCCGACTATGTCCCTGAGCCTGCGCACATTACTCGAATCCATACATACGAGCCTGTCGAAGCGCTCGTAATCGGCCCTCGTGACCTGCCGTGCGGTCTTGTCTGCATCGAAAGGCACCCCGTGCTGACTTAGACACCTCCGTGCCGGAGGATATATATGATTGCCAATCTCCTCGCGCGACACTGCCGCCGATTCGACATAGTACTCCCCTTCCAGCCCCTGGGCCCGGGCCAATGCCTTGAATATGAATTCTGCCATCGGACTTCTGCAAATATTCCCGTGGCAAATGAAAAGTATCTTCTGCATCAATCCACGAATTTGATTTTACTCAAATCGCGAGGCTTGGCCTCCGGCGCCTCATCAGGATAGCCCACTGCGATTACCACCTGCAGGCGATAGCCCTCACTGAAGCCAAGTTTGTCAAGATAAGGCTTCGCAGCGAAATTGGCATTCATAAAGATGGCGGGACTTCCCATAATGCAGGTTCCGAGCCCTAAGGACTGCGCGGCCAAGCAGATATTCTCGCTCATAAGTCCCACATTCTGGAGAAGCATTCCCGTAGGGTCATCGGCAGGACTGGCTATGAATATGGCGGCGGTCGCATTACGGAAGCCGTTGCGGAACTTAGGGTCGTCGGTGCGAATCATATTAGGCATATACTTGGCCATAAGGTCGGTAACGGAATTGAAATAATTCTGGTCGTCCACGATTCTTACTTCCCACTCCTGCTTGTTCATGGCATTCGGAGCATTCACGCCGCACTCGGCGAGCAATTGCAGTTTCTCTCTTTCCACAGGCGTATCCTTATAATAACGGATAGAGCGCCTCGACATAATGGATTCGATGACGGGGTCTTTCATATAATTCGCTTTTTTAGCGCCATTTGAGCAGCTTACGATGGCAAGCGCTATGGCAGATAACATTATAATCTTTTTCATAAGGGCAAACATACGAAAAAAATCCACAAAAAAGTATATTGTGGGAAATACGAAAAATGAGTATCTTTGGAGATTATGGACAAAGTCGCGGCTAAAAGAAGAATAGACGAGCTCAGAAAGGTGCTTTGGGAGAATAGCAAGAGGTATTACGTAGATAATGCCCCTGTGATTTCCGATATGGAATTTGACGCCCTTATGCGCGAATTGGAAGACTTGGAAAAGGCCTTTCCGGAGTATTACGACCCGGACTCTCCTACACAGAAGGTGGGATCCGATTTGGAAAAGGGCTCTGCATCAGGAGGATTCGTCCAAAGGCCTCATCGCTACCCTATGCTTTCGCTGTCAAACACCTATTCTCGCGAAGAAATCGCCGAGTTCGTGACGCGTGCAGAGAAGATTCTCGAGGGTAAGTCCTTTACATACTGCTGCGAGCTCAAATTCGACGGCACGGCCATCTGCCTCATATATAAAAAGGGCAAGCTCGTCAGGGCTCTTACCAGAGGCGACGGCAAGATGGGCGACGACGTCACGACTAACGCTAAGAAAATCAGCAACATCCCTCATATTCTCCACGGGAATTTTCCTGAAGAATTCGAAATCAGAGGCGAGGTGCTGATGCCATATAAGTCTTTCGACAAACTTAACGAAGAGAGAATCATTAACGAGGAACCGCCATTTGCGAATCCGCGTAACGCCGCTTCCGGCTCGTTGAAACTTCTCGAAAGCGAGCAAGTACTCAGGCGCGGATTGTACTGTATGCTCTATCACATTCCGGCACAGAGCGTTCCGGAAGATTTGGCCAGTACCCACTCCGAGTTGCTGGACATGGCAGACGGTTGGGGCCTGCCTATCTCCGAGCACCGCAAGATATGCCATAACATAGACGAGATTATGGCATATATAGACTATTGGGACACGCACAGGAGGTCGCTTCCGTACGCTACCGACGGCATCGTAATCAAAATCAACGAGCTGGAGTACCAGAGAGAGCTGGGATATACGGCCAAGTCCCCGCGCTGGGCAGTAGCCTTCAAATTCAAGGCAGAACAGGCTTGTACGAAGGTACTTAGCATTGACTATCAAGTGGGCAGAACGGGCGCCGTTACCCCGGTAGCGAATCTGGAACCGGTCCAATTGGCCGGAACTATAGTCAAACGCGCGACCCTGAATAATGCCGACCAGATGGCACTGCTGGACATCCGCGTGGGCGACAGCGTGTTCGTGGAAAAAGGCGGCGAGATAATCCCGAAGATTACCGGGGTGGATTTGGCGTCCAGACCGCAGGGAGCAGTTCCGCCGGAGTTCCCGAAATACTGCCCCGATTGCCATACGCCGTTGGTCAAGGCCGAGGGTGAGGCCAAGTGGTTCTGCCCGAACACGGGAGGATGCCCCATGCAGATTAAGGGTAGGCTCCTGCATTTCACGTCCCGTAAGGCGATGAACATTCTCGCGGGCGAAGCTACCATAGATCAGCTTTACGCTCTCGGATTGGCCAAGACTCCCGCAGACCTCTACGCACTGAGCGCCAATCAGTTGCTCACGCTCGACGGGTGGAAGGAGCGCTCTGTAATAAGATTCAGGGATTCGCTGAAGGAATCGCTCAAGGTGCCTTTCGCGAGAGTGCTTTTCGCACTGGGCATAAGATATGTGGGCGAGCAGACGGCCGGCGAGATAGCCGGACATTTCGAAAACATAGACAATATAATAGCTGCGGACATAGAACAGATAGCGGCAGTGAAAGATGTGGGTGAAGTGATAGCGAAAAGCGTATACGACTTCACGCATAACGAGGCTAACCTTCTGGAGATAAAGAGACTCAGGGAATTCGGACTGAATTTCGAGATAGGCCAGAGGCAGGCCGCCGTATCCGAGGCGCTTAAAGGGATGACCATAGTTATCTCCGGGAATTTCAGTGTAAGTAGAGAAGAGATAAAGGATATAATCAGCAGAAATGGAGGCAAGAACTCCTCGTCGGTAAGTTCGAAGACCAGTTTCCTTCTGGCAGGAAGCAAGCCTGGGCCCGAGAAGCTGCACAAATGCGAGGAATTGGGCATAAAGGTCCTGAGCGAGAGCGAGTTCCGCGCTATGCTGCCGCAAGAAAGAGAAGCGGAGCAAATCATTTCTGAACCGAGTTTATTTTAGCATCAGTGTATGAAAGGTACTGAATTTAACGAAAACGACTACCGCCTTATAGCGGACGAGTGGAAGGGACTTGCCACGATGGCAAGGGAACGCTGTAGGGATGCGGAGGAATTTGCCGTGGTGCAAAAGGCATTTGAGTTTGCCAATGAAGCACATAAGAACGTGCGCCGCCGCTCGGGAGAGCCATATATACTCCATCCGATAGAGGTGGCTAAGATAGTCGTAAAAGACATAGGATTAGGCTATAAATCCATTACGGCTGCCCTTCTTCACGATGTGGTGGAAGACACCGACTACACTACGGAAGACATAAAGTCGCTTTTCGGAGACAAAATAGCTTCGCTCGTGGATGGTCTTACTAAAATCAAGACCGTTCTCGATAACGAGGACAGAACCAAGAGTACGTCCATCAATACTCCTAGCCTTCAGGCGGAAAACTTCAAGCGAATACTTCTCACTTTGAACGACGACGTGCGTGTCGTGCTCATCAAACTCGCGGACAGGCTACACAACTGCAGGACCATAGAGTTCATGCCCGAGCACAAGAGGGAGAAAATCTTGAGCGAAACGATGTATCTCTTCATTCCGCTGGCTCACAGGCTGGGTCTTTACTCCATAAAGACCGAGATGGAAAACATCTGGCTCAAATACAAGGAGCCGGACGAGTATCGAAGCATTACCGAAAAGACTAACAGCGACATAGAGAAAAAGGCGAAGATAATCGAAGAATTCATAAACACCATTCAGAACGTGCTTGAGAAAGACGGTTACGAATTCGAGATCAAGAAGCGCGTAAAGACTCCGTATTCAATATGGCGTAAGATGAACACGAAGAACGTGACCTTTGAGCAGATTTTCGACCTTTACGCCATAAGGATAGTGTTCACGCCGAAAAGTTCCGACCCTATATCCGAGCGAAAGGAGTGCTATGACATCTTCGCCACCATCACCAGCCTTTTCCGTTATCAGCAGGACAGGGTTAGGGACTGGATCAAACAGCCTAAAAGTAATGGATATGAGGCACTTCACTGTACACTAATGAGTAAAGGTGGAGTGTGGGTGGAAGTTCAGATTCGCTCGAAGCGAATGGACGACATAGCCGAAAAGGGCATCGCCGCACATTGGGCTTATAAAAAGGACGGTTACATCTCCGAGAACGACAGCGAGATGGACAAATGGCTCGACAAGGTGACGGAAATCATCAAGAGTCCGGACGTAAGCACTCTCGAGCTGTTGGACATCATTCATAGAGACCTAGTTTCCAGCGATATAGTGGTATTTACACCTTCGGGAAGCCAGAGAAGCATACAGAAGGGCGCGACTGCACTGGACTTCGCCTATATGCTCGATACGAATATAGGCAATCACGCATTGGCCGCTAAGATAAACATGAAGCTCTGCGCACTCTCGCAGGTGCTGCATCAAGGAGACCAGGTCGAAATCATCACGGCAGAAAACGCGCACCCACAGATGAATTGGCTCGAATTTCTAAGGATTCAAGATGCCCGCAGAAAGGTTCTGGAATACATAAAGGAGCACGAACCGGGCTCTGTCGAGAGAGCGGAAGCACTGTTGTACGCACTGAATAACAGCACGTTGGGCAAGCCGGCAGAGAGGATTGTGGTCGTGGATGACACGAAATACATATCGGCGCCGTGCTGTAACCCGATTCCGGGAGACCCTGTGATAGGCGTCAAATGTCCGGACGGCTCCATCATCGTGCACAAGAAGAGTTGCGGCTGCCTGGAGACCCTCGGAAGCACTCAGGGAGACAAGCTCGTGGCAGTGAATTGGGACATCAAGTCAAGCCAAGGCGACTTCCCGGTTAAGATCAACATCAAGGGACTGGACAGAGTGGGGCTCCTGAACGACCTCACTCAACTAATCTCCCTGTCGCTGGGCATAAATATGCGCAAACTTGCGCTGGGTTCAGACCACGGCATCTTCGAAGGCTACATCGAGTTGCTCGTTAAGGACAGGGCCACACTTGAGACCCTTATAGGTAAAATCAGCCAGATAAAAGGCATACAGAGCGTAGCAAGAACCGAATTATGAAATCATCATTAAAGGAAATACTCATACCGTTGGGAGCGGCGCTTGCCGTGCTCTCCCCTATCTTTTTTATGCATTCCTGTGCGAACACCACGCAGGCGCCTACGGGTGGAAAGAAAGACACCATTCCTCCGGCGCTTTACTGGACTCAGCCTGTACCGGGTGCAGTTAACGTAGATACCAACAAGACGAAGCTCATCTTCGGCTTCGACGAATACGTCACCATAAAGAATCAGCAGAACATTTTCCTGTCGCCTCCTCAGAAAAAGGCGCCTAAGGCTAAGGTTAAGGGAAAGAACGTGGTCGTCACATTCGAAGAGCCGCTTTCAAATGGCATCACCTACACCCTTAATTTCACTGATGCCATAGCGGATAACAACGAAGGCAATATGTTCCCGGGATTCACCTATGTATTCTCCACAGGAGACAATATAGACTCGATGCTGGTCACCGGAACAGTGCAGGACTGTAACACGCTCACGCCCGTAAAAGGCGCTACGGTAATGCTTTATAAAGACCATAGCGACTCTGCCATCTTCAAGAGCCGCCCGTTTGCCGCCTGCAAGACCGACGACTGGGGTTACTTCTGCATTCCTTACATTCCGGACACGCTTTACAGGCTCTATGCCCTGAAGGACGATAACAACGATAACATCTACCAGAGCGAAGACGGCGAACTCGTGGGCTTCATAGACAGTCTGATACGCCCGGTCATGAGGGTGAGCGACACATTGGCCGAGATGCAGAAATACGATATGAAGGACACGCTGGAGTGCCGCGCGAGAAGGAGCGAATACGAGATTCGCCTCTTCAAGGAGGAAAGCACCAAGCAAAAGCTTATGAACAAGGGCCGCAGCGCCGACAGACACGCATACATCACATTTATGTCGAAGAATGCGTGGATAGACTCGCTCTGGATAAAGGGCTACAAGCAGGAACAGCTTATAAGCCAATTCAACCTCCGCCAGGACAGCCTCGAAATCTGGATAAACGACCGTCGACGCACCCCTGATACCCTTCAACTCTATATAAACTACCGTAAGACCAATGACTCCACAGGGGTATTCGAGCCAAGCCTCGAGCATTATCCTCTGTTCATAGAGGGAGCACTGCCGAAAAAGACCGGCCGCGCTGCCAGACAGAACCTCAAGCACGAGGACACCATCTGCGTATATAAACTTACGGCGGAGCCGGAGACGGTAGAGCAGAACGGATTCTCCATAGAGTTCGCCTACCCTATCATCTACGAGAATTTCGACTCTCTGAGATTCAGATATATAAATCCTAAGCAGAAGGAGTTGAAAGGCTCGTTTACCGTTGAAAAGGATAGCCTTAACCTCAGGCGCTACACCATAAGGCCTAAGGAGAAGTTGCTCCCGGGCTACGAATACTTCCTGAAAGTGCCTCATCGCGCGTTCAGGGACATAAACGGCTTTTACTCAGACAGTACTGAAGTAAAGGTGAGCCTGCCAAGCGATGACAAATTGAGCACCATCATCCTGGATATGAAGGGAGTGGAAGGCAAGCTCATAGTCGACCTGCTAAACGAAAAGCGCGACAAGGTGCTGAGAAACTATATAATAGAGAAAGACACCCAGCTCGTATTTCCTTACCTGAAGGAAGGCAAGTATTCGGTGCGCGTAACCTTCGACTATAACAAAAACTCGATGGTGGACACCGGAAACATACTCGAACACCGCCAGCCGGAGAAGGTGGCATTCTTCAAGGTCTCCGAGAACGAAGAGTACCTGGACCTGCCGGCAGCGACTGAGCTAACCCAAATCATAGAAATCAGTGAACTGAAATAGCGGATGAAAAAGACCCTACTCACATTGACATTTGCGCTGGGCGGAATCCTCGCTTTCGGCCAATCCCCGCTCGAGCCCACCGACACGACAAGCAGCGCGCCGATGATCGACTTCCTGAAGGAGGAGGCTGCAAGACAAGCGGATACGCTGATTACCGATTGGCCCGACGAATATCTGGACACGGTAAAGATCGAATATACAAAGAAGCTGAACGACTACTCGATGATAGGCTTCAACTACGGAGTCACCTTCACCGGAATGCTGTTCAGTCCGAGTCACAGCCAGACCAGAGATCTCGTTCCGGGACACTACGCGCTGACCTTCACCCACTACGAGAAGATGTTCAACTACCTGCCTTATTTCGGATGGACGATAGGCATAGAATACGGACACGAGGGCTATCACTTTAAGGAAAACAAGGAAACGGGACAGACCTACGAATTCTTTAAGGAAAAAAGCCGCTCCATAAAGATGGATGTGGTGGAAGTGCCTTTCATGATGCAGATTCATAAGGACGGGCTTCATAGCAAGGTCTATGCAGGGCTGGGAATCTATGGAGGGTACCGATTGGCCGTGGAAAGATTTGGCCCAAATGTCGAGAGCGCATACGCTAAGAACTGGTATGACACTGACATTCGCTGGGACTATGGTTTTCGGGGAGGCGCCGGATTCGCACTGATCTTCGAGCCTTTCGAGTTCCACATAAACGCGCAACTTCGTTACGGAATGTCGAGCATCTTCACTCCCAATTCCCTCTTCCCTGAAGGTTCGGGCTACGAAGAGCAGAATAAGGTTTATTATAGATATGCCTACCCTCTGGACATCATAATATCCGCAGGAGTGCACATTCATTTAGGCAAGCGTTTCGGAACTACGAACGCCGATTTGAAAAGACAAGCAAAGGAGATAGTATATGGCAGTAAGAATAGGTAATCCGGCGATAGTGCTGGGAAAAGGTCATCCCATCGTCATACAGACTATGTGCAACACGCACACTTGTGACGAAAAAGAAAGCATCAAACAGTGCATCAGGCTAAGCGAGGCCGGGTCGCAGATGATACGCCTCACGGTTCCGGGGCTACAGGATGTACCTCATATAAAAGCCATTAGGGAAGCCCTTCGCGAAAGGGGCATCTACACACCGATAGTGGCCGACATACATTTCTCTTCCCAGACTGCCATAGAGGTGGCACCTTTCGTGGACAAGGTACGTATCAATCCGGGTAACTTCCATAAGGACCACGAAAAGGCCCGCGAGGAGTTCGCTCGACTCATAGAAGTATGCAAGGAAAACGGAACTGCCATAAGGATAGGCGTAAACCACGGTTCTCTGGGCGAGTATATCACATCGCTCTACGGCAATACTCCTCAGGCTATGGCACTGGCGGCTATGGAATGGGTAAGAATGTGCGTGGAGCAAGACTTCGACAAGGTGGTAGTCTCACTCAAGTCGTCGAACACCGTAACTATGGTCCATGCTTACAGGGAGCTCGTGCGCCTCTTTAAGGAGGAAGGCGTCGACTTCCCTCTTCACGTAGGCGTGACCGAAGCCGGAAATGGCGAAAGCGGGCGCATCAAATCTTGCGTGGGAATAGCTACCCTGCTGGAGGAAGGCATAGGCGATACGATAAGGGTGTCCCTAACTGAAGACCCTCAGGAGGAGCTCCCCGTAGCAGCTTATCTGGCAGCCAGATACTCAAATGCTCCGGTCCCTAAGGGACTTAGCGCACAGGAAATCGAGATGCTCGACGCAGCCTGCACTTGGGGTCCGAAACTGATGCGCGGCGAAGTGGACGACATCCCTCAAGAAGTCGACGGTCATCTTCGCGACGAGATAATGCAAGCCGCGAGAAAGCGCTTTTACAAACCGGAATACATAGCCTGCCCCGGCTGCGGACGCACTATGTATAACCTCCAGAAAGCCTTCGAGGAAGTCAAGGCCAAGACCTCACACCTTCATAACGTGGTAATCGCCGTGATGGGATGCATCGTAAACGGTCCCGGCGAGATGGCGGACGCCGACTGGGGCTATGTCGGAGAAGGCGGCGGAAAGGTGTCCATATACAAAAAGAATGTGCCTGTATTAAGACACATTCCTGAAGCTGAAGCGGCTGACAAACTGCTGGAACTTATAGAAGAAGACCAAACACTTCGAGATAGACAACCGCGCACACTATAGCGAATATAGTCGAATCCAATCTGTCATACAAGCCGCCGTGTCCAGGGATGAGGTGGCCGGAGTCCTTGACCGAAAAGTAACGTTTCCACATACTCTCGACCAGATCGCCCAGCACGCCCACGACGCTAAGCACGGCGCCGAAGCACATCGCGTGCGCCACATCCAGATGGAGCCAACCCAGAGCGCTGAGCCCCCAAGAGACGAACACTCCCGTAATACACCCTCCGATGACTCCCCACCACGACTTCTTGGGCGAGATATGCGGGGCCAATTTCTTAGCGCCTGCCTTTTGTCCCAGCGACGAGCCCACGAAATAGGCTCCCACGTCATTAAGCGACACGATGATGAAGATGCACACCAGAAGCATACCGTCGAACTGACCTCCGCGCACTGCAAGCACTGGGGTCAGGGCCAATGGCGCACCCGTAAAAAGCATTCCTGCAGCCCAGCAGGACATCTTTCCATATTCGGAATACTCCTTGCTCCATAAAGGCAATACAGTACCCACAGCCAGTGGAATCAAAGTAAGATACATCCACTTTCCCTCGCACAATCCCATTCGAGACGAATACGCCGTCACGAAGAGGGTGAGCATAGCGAGTATCGCGCATAGACGGCTCGACTTGAAGCTCTCGCCCAGTGACATGGAGTAGAATTCGTGCATAGTCTGGGCTATGGCGAATCCGAACACGACTACAAACAAAGGCTGTGGACCTAAAAGGCCCACAGCTATGATGAGAGCATATAATGCTCCGAAAATACTACGCCTGACTAACGGTGTCATCTTGTTCCTTCAATTCGTCCTGAGCATCCTTAACCTTAGGTCCAAGAATGGCCTGAACATCGTCTGCAAATATGACTTCCTTAGTAAGCAATTCGTTAGCGACTTCGCGCCATTCCTGCTCGTGATCCTTGAGAATCTTGTAGGTCTTGTCGTGAACTTCCTTCACGAGCTTGGACACTTCCGCGTCGAGGAGCTCGGCCGTCTTTTCAGAATATGGTCTGGTAAAGTCGTAAGCGCGGCTTCCCGTAGAATCGTAGAAACTGAAGTTACCGAACACTTCTGACATACCATAATTCTGAATCATGGAGTAGGCTGTCTTAGTAAGACGCTCCAAGTCGTTCTGTGCACCTGTAGAAGGCTCTCCGTTAAGGATTTCCTCGGCTACCCTACCACCTATGAGCGAACACATCTCGTCTATCATCTGACTCTTGCGCTCTATCTTGTGCTCATCCGGAAGGTACCACGCAGCACCAAGTGCGTTTCCGCGAGGAACGAGCGTAACCTTGAAGAGCTGATTGGCATGAGGAAGGAGCCAGCTTACCACAGCGTGACCCGCCTCGTGGTGAGCGATGGTCTTCTTCTCTGAATCTGAGAGAAGATAACCCTTCTTCACTATACCGCCCACGATACGATCCACTGCATCGAGGAAGTCCTGAAGGTCGATTTCCGACTTGTTCTTTCTGGCTGCGCCGAGGGCAGCTTCGTTGCAGACATTCGCGATGTCGGCACCGCTGAAGCCTGCGGTATGCTTGGCCATATAGGAAACGTCGAAGTCCTTTGAGATTTTCAGGTCGCGGATGTGAACCTTGAATATCTCCTCCCTTTCCTTAAGCTCCGGAAGGTCTACGTGAATCTGTCTGTCGAAACGTCCGGCACGCATAAGCGCCTTGTCGAGGATATCCGCACGGTTAGTCGCTGCGAGCACGATGACTCCGCTGTTCGAGCCGAAACCATCCATCTCGGTAAGCAACTGGTTCAATGTATTTTCCCTCTCGTCGTTTCCTGAGAAACCGGCGTTCTTGCCTCTGGCTCTACCCACTGCGTCGATTTCGTCTATGAATACGATGCACGGAGCCTTTTCCTTAGCCTGGGCGAAGAGGTCACGCACGCGGCTAGCACCCACACCCACGAACATCTCCACGAAATCGGAACCGCTCATAGAGAAGAAAGGAACATTGGCCTCACCGGCTACTGCCTTAGCGAGCAATGTCTTACCATTACCCGGAGGGCCTACCAGCAGTGCACCCTTAGGAATCTTCGCACCCAGGTCGGTGTACTTCTTAGGATTCTTCAGGAAGTCTACGATTTCCATAACCTCTTCCTTCGCGCCATAAAGACCGGCTACGTCCTTAAACGTGACGTCCACCTTATCCTTATCTGCCAATTTTCCCTGCGCCTTGCCCACGTTGAACGGATTGAATCCGCCACCGCCTCCCTGGCCGCCTTGGCCGCCCATAGGACGGAAAGCGCGGAACATCATTACATACATAAGTATGATGAGAACCAGAGGGAAAATCCAGTCCATTATGTTAGACCAGAAGTTATTACCCTGACTGATAACTAGTTTTACCTGATTTTCCTTTTCGAGTCCGGCATTAAGCGAAGCGACTTCCTTTTCCACGTCGAAGTGGTCCGTCGCCAGGAATATATAATGTGGAGAACGAACAGGGACCTTGCCTCCGAAGTCCGATGCGTATTTCTCCAGACTTTCTCCTTTCAAGGTCACGAGACCCTTGTACTCATTACGTACGAAATCCACTTCCTTCACATCTCCGGCAAGCGCCATCTCTCGGACAGTCGCCCACTCGGTCTTCTGTGGATTTGCAGCAGCACCATCCTTAAAGAGCAGGTAGAAGATACCACCGACCAAAAGGAGGTATAGCCAGGATAAGTTCAGCCTGACTACCTTAACTTTCTTCTTCTTATTCATTAATCTGTATATGTTTTACGAGGCGCATCTGCCCAGAGGTCCTCGAGTCTGTAAAATTCTCTGTACTCCTTCAAGAAAATGTGCACTACGGCATCGCCGAAGTCTATGATTACCCAGAAGGCATTCTCCATTCCCTGCATCCTGACAGGCTTGATACCTAACTTTTCCTTAGCTTCCTTTATAATATTGTCTGCTATGGCAGAAACCATAGTGGTGGAAGTGCCCGTACATATCACGAAATGATCGGTAATAGCTGTTCCAAGAGGACGAAGATCGATGGAAATTACATCTTCACCTTTTTTGTCGAGAATTGCGTCTGCTATAACGCGCAACTGTTGATTGTCCATAAATAAGATTTATTGTAAATTTGCAGACAAAGATACAAAATTTGCACCACTATAAAAATGTCGGGAATAAAATGGTTCGAAAGCTTGGCTTCGACGAATAACGAAGCAAAAAAGCATATAGCAGACTATGACAACTTGTCAGTCATAGCCACGATTGAACAAAGTGCCGGTCGCGGACAAGGTACGCACACTTGGTATACCACTCCGGGAAAGAACCTCACTTTCACCATCGTCTTCAACCCGGAAAACCTTCCGGCAAGCGAAGCGCTCTACCTTACTCGCATAACCACCCTTTCGCTGCTCAGCTATCTGGCCGCGCGAGGAGTTCGTGCGCGCATCAAATGGCCTAACGACATCTGGGTAGAAGACAAGAAGATCTGCGGCATCCTCATCGAGAACATCCTCGAGGGGAATCTCGTGCACAATAGCATCATAGGGATTGGCCTGAATATAAACGAAAGCGGCTGGCCCGAAGATCTGCCGAACCCCGTGTCTCTGAGCGAATTGACCGGGAAGAGCTACGACATCCGCGAGGAGCTGGAGGCATTCTATAAAGAATTCTGCCGCCACGCTCAGATGCTCTCAAGCGAAGACGGCAGAAAATATCTCTGTGAGAATTTCGACGAGAATGTGTTCAGGCTTCCTGAAGCTCTCTGACCACTGACACCGGATCGGATGCTCCCAGCACCGAACTACCGGCCACCACGATATCTACTCCACTGTCAGAGAGCACCTTGGCATTAGATGGGCCTACCCCTCCGTCCACCTCGATAAGAGTGTGGGCACCGCGTCTTTCGATCTCGGCCTTAAGCGCGCTGACCCTGTCTATGGTCTCGTAGATGAACTTCTGTCCTCCGAAACCGGCGAAAACCGACATCACCAGGAAGAAATCCACCTTACCTATATATTTATATAGCTTCTCGACCGGTACGTTAGGATTTATGGCCAATCCTACCTTCATCCCCGTCTTCTTCGCCGCCTTTATGACGGAAGAAGTCTTCCATCCCGTAGCCTCGAGGTGGAAACTCACCATCTGCACGCCCATACGCGCGAGAGTCTCAAACCATCTCTGCGGCTCGACTACCATAAGATGGGCATCCATAGGAATGGTCATAACCTTGCTTATGGCTTCGATTACAGGAAATCCGAACGAGATGTTAGGGACGAACGAGCCGTCCATCACATCCAGATGGATATAATCGGAGCAGGAATCTATCATCTTGAGCTCCTTTTCCAGATGCAGAAAATCTGCGGTAAGAATGGAAGGTGCTACTTTCATATCATTCGAAATTTACGACCACGTCTTCGAGATGACGGGCAAATTTGTCCAAACTCTCCAATTCCAGTTTCTCTCCCGGTGCGTGAACGCCCCTGAGGGTAGGTCCAAATGAAATCATATCGAGTCCCGGGAATTTCTCGAGGAACAATCCGCACTCCAATCCTGCGTGAATGGCGAGTACCAATGGTTTCTCTCCGAAGAGTTTCTCGTAAGACGATACGCATCTGCTGAGGATATGGGAATCGACGTTAGGAGCCCAGCCAGGATACTCGTTCATATGTTCCACGCACGCACCGCCCAGTTCGAGGGCTGCGCGAACCTTCGAAGCTATCGCACGAGATTCGCTCTTGGTGCTGCTGCGCTGGCTGGTAACTACCTTTATGGTGTTAGTCTCGAAGTCGGTCTGTACTGAGGCCAAGTTAGTAGAGGTCTCCACGAAGCCCGGAACGTCCTGACTCATAGCAGCCACTCCGTGTGGACAAGCCCAGAGCGAAGACACTATCTTCACTGCCTGTGCGCTATTTATAGGAAGGTGCTTGCAAGGATGCTCCACTTCCTTACACTCGAACTTCAAGCCCGGGTCGGTAACTCTGAATTCATTCTTTACTTCGCCACCGAAGCGCTCGAAATCGGCCTTAAGTGCCTTCACGTCAGGACAGGTCACCGCAGCCACGCACTCACGGGCTATGGCATTATGCTTTCCGCCACCGTTGATCTTTATGATCTGAAGCGTGTCGAGGTGACTGAAAAGAAATCTTACCATAAGGGCTACGGTGTTAGCACGACCCTTGTTTATGTCGTCTCCGCTATGGCCTCCGATGGCTCCGCCTATGGTAAGCTTGCAACGCTTTGCGCCTTCTCTTACAGGCTCATTTTCAAAGTGATAAACCGCCTCGGTAGTTACACCTCCGGCGCATCCTATGAACATCTGGCCTTCGTCTTCGGAGTCGAGGTTAATGAGAGTGCGTCCCGTGAAGAAACCTTCCTTCATAGCCTCTGCACCATCCATCCCCGTCTCTTCGGAGATGGTGAACACACATTCGAGCTTACCCATAGGAAGATCGCTTTCCAGAAGGGCCAAGCAAGCCGCGATGCCTATGCCGTCGTCTGCACCCAAAGTGGTGTCCTTAGCTATCATCCAGCCATTTTCCACCACATATTCGATAGGGTCCTTGAAAAAGTCGTGCGCTACGCCTTCGTTTTTCTCGCACACCATATCCTGATGGGCTTGAAGTACGAGCGTAGATACGTTTTCCTTACCGGCACTTGCCTCACGAGTTATGCAGACATTACCTATTTCATCTCTTTTGACGTCAAGTCCGTGCTCGGTAGCCCATTTTACGAGATACTCGGTCATAGGCTCCTCGTGACCTGAACCACGTGGGATACGAGTAATTTCCTTGAAGATTTCAAGGATTCTTTCAGATATCATAATATATGCAGTTTTAAAAATTATCTACCTACAGGCTGGAGAATCCCTTCCAATTCGGTTACGAAGCCCTTGAACACCTTATCGGTGCTCATCAGGTCGCATACTGTATTACAAGAGTGCAATACAGTAGAGTGGTCCTTTCCGCCCGTTTTCGAGCCTATCACGGACAAAGAGCAGTTCGGAATCATATTCCTGCACAGATACATGGAGATCTGTCTGGCCTGAACGAGCTGTCTCTTCCTGGAGTGTGACACGAGATCGTCCTTCGTGATGTGGAAGTACTCGCACACTGCCGACTGTACCTTATCTATGGTAAGGTCGCTCTTAGGCTCGGATACGATGTTCGACAGCACGTTGTTAACCATCTCGATGGAGCAGTCGCGGTGCGTGAAGGTCGAATAGGCCATAAGCGAGATGAGAGAGCCTTCGAGTTCCCTGAAGTTACTCTTCACGTTCATCGCGATATAGCGCAGCACATCGTCTGATATAATGAGACCTTCCCTTCTGCACTTCGACTGAAGCATACTCAGTCTGGTGTTATAGTCAGGGTGCTTCAACTCCACGGACAATCCCCACTTGAAGCGGGAAAGAAGTCTTTCCTCGAAGTTCTCCAAATCCTTCGGCGCCCTGTCGGAAGTGAGTATCAACTGCTTTCCGTGCAGGTGAAGGTGGTTGAAGATGCTGAAGAAGGCGCTCTGGTTACCCTGACCGCGCATATCCTGGATGTCGTCTATGATGAGGACGTCTATCTTCATATAGAATGACAGGAAGTCCGTAAGGATATTACGCTGAGTGGCATCCATATACTTGGTCTTGAATTCGGTACCGGTCACATAGAGCACGGTGCAGTCGGGATTCTTCTCCTTGATGGCATTACCTATGGCCTGTGCCAAGTGGGTCTTTCCCAATCCGCATCCACCGAATATGAAAAGAGGGTTATATGGAGTATCACCCGGCTTGTTCGAAATCTCGATACCCGTCAAGATTCCCAATTTGTTACACTCTCCCTCTACCAGGGTATTGAATCTGTACTCAGGATTAAGACGAGGGTCTATCCTCATCTTCTTTAGTCCCGGGTATACAAGCGCACCTGTACTTCCCGCAGGCTTGATGGAAGAAATGGATACCGGAGGGTTCTGAGCCACGGGGCCGGCAGCACCATCTATGTCGACGGACGGCTGTCCCTGTACGGGAGCCACGCGATATCTGAGTTGGGCGTTATTACCGATGACTCTTCTAAGGGTCTTCGTAAGCAAATCGATGAAGTTCTGCTCTATGAAATCTCGGTAGTAAATGGTCGGAACCTCGACGGTGAGGACATCTCCGGATAGCGCGACGAACCTGATAGGTTTAAACCAGGTTTCAAACTGCACCGGAAGGATATTGCTCTCAATTATACGCAGACAATCCTCCCAGACATCACTGCTATGTCTCTGTGTGTCCTGCATCTTTTAGGAAATCTTTAGTGATGCAAAAGTCGGGGAAAAAAAGTAGATAAAAAAATGATTTTGCTATTGCATAAGTGGATTTAATTACTTATCAAATGTTGAAACCGCATCGAAACGGCTATTTTATAAACACTTATCTTTCAACACTTTATCCACGCGAAAAAGCTGCAACGTATTGATATGACGGCAAGTTATAGTTTAGAATTATTATAAATTGAAATTTGCGCGTCCTACTTGCATCTGGACAGGTTTTCGCCCTCAATTTTGACTATAAAACTGTACGGATATTTCTTTTTTATGGCCTGAAAATTTTTTCTTACTACCTCCAAGGATTCGTCCACGGATATCACATATTTCTTAATCTTTCCCGACGGAAAAACTGCCGGCTCATAACCTAAGAAACGAGCGTCTCCCCTCTCGAGATTCGACGACACGGCGAAGACCTGTACTCCGTACTTGACCACCGGTTGCGAGACTGCCTGCGTCGCCGCGGATTCCGAGCTTCGAGACGAGCTTTCGATCATCGAGTGCGATGTGGAAGAATCGTACTGCTGCTTGTATTCGGAGAATGCGAGCAGTAGCCTTCGGGCCAATTCCTGCCTCTGCGCCGGCTTTTTAAGCTGGGCCAAGTTGTCCGGATTGCTGATGAATCCCAATTCTACCAGGACCGCCGGCATAGTGGTCTTCCAGAGTACGTAGAAAGGGTCTTGGCTCACGCCCCTGTTCACGGTGATGGGCCCGCCCTTAAGGTTCTTGTTTATTATCTGTGCGAAATCGATGCTCTGCTCCAGATGGGCGCTCTGCATCATAGTCATGAATATATAGGAGCTCGGATCCGAAGGGTCGAACCCGCTCTGCTTCGCATTATAGTTGTCGTCCAGCATAATCACCGAGTTTTCGCGCTTCACCAATTCCAGATTGGCCTTATAAAGGTCGCGATTCTTCTGGGAAGACTGCCCCAGCACGTGGGTCGAGAATCCGGACGAGGTCGTGGCGTAGGCAGAGTTGATATGGATGGAGATGAAGAGGTCGGCACTGCACTTGTTCGCGATTTCGGCTCTCTGGTCCAGCGAGATGAAGGTATCGTCGTGACGGGTGAGCACCACCTTCACTTCCGGGTACTTCTCCTTGATCAGGGCTTCGAGGCGCTCTGCGATGTCGAGAGTAAAGGTCTTTTCCTTACTTTTCCCGTCCTTGCTTACCGCTCCGGGGTCTTTCCCGCCGTGTCCAGCGTCTATTACGACCGTCTTCAGCATCAAATCTTCCATAGCCGAAGCCGAGCAGCCCAGCAACAAAATAGAAAATAAAATTATATAGACACGTTTCATATTGGGAAACTTGGAATTATGTTTTATCTTTGCAAGATTGCAAATTTAAGAAAAATTGCACAAATATAGATATACACATACATTACTTATATTAAGTATACTGGTCTTTTTCTGTACAGAAGCATTTGCACAGAGACTTGACCGTTCCCGCAAACCGCTTGCCGGAGGAGCACGCCCTAAAAAGGAGGCCGCCGCTCCCGATTCGGCTATGCTTGCCCGTGCGGACAGTCTGGCGAAGGCCGATTCCCTGTTTAGGCTAGACTCACTGAACCAGCTCAGTTACAGCTCGTTGAAGCAGCCTGCATTCTCTAACGCGCGCGACTCCATAGTGGAAGTGTTTACCGACGGAAAAAGAATGATACACTACTACGGCGAGGTGACCGTGAAGTATCAGGATATGACCCTGACGGCCGAAAGAATGGACTACGACATGAATACCGGAGTGGTCTATGCGAGAGGCGTTCTGGACACCCTTACCGGTGAATGGAAGGGACTTCCGGTGATGGTTCAGGGGAAGCAGTCCTATAAGATGCACGAGATCAGGTATAACTTCAACAGCCAGAAAGTAAGCATCAAACAGGCTCTCACCCAGGAAGACGAAGGCCTTCTGCACGGTCAGCACATTAAGATTATGCCTGACAAGAGTATGAACGTGGAGCACGGAAAATACACGGTCTGCGATTTGGAGCATCCTCACTACTGGATGGAACTTTCAGTGGCCAAGGTAGTTACCAAGCCTACCAGAAAAACCGTATTCGGCCCGGCCCACCTGGTGGTAGCCGACGTGCACATACCTTTCATAGGCATACCTTTCGGATTCATTCCTAAAAAACCGGAGCGAGCCACGGGTCTTCTTATGCCTACGTTCGGAGAGGAAAACGCCCGAGGTTTCTTTATGAGAGATGCAGGTATGTACTTCGTATTCGGAGACTATCTGGACCTGTCGGTCACGGGAGACTACTATACGCTGGGTTCTTGGGGAATAGACGTAAACTCCAGATATAAGGTTAATTACAAATTCAACGGTAATCTTTCCTTCAACTACTCGCATGACCAGACGGGAGAAAAAGGCGCACCGGACTTCTTCTCGTCGAGTAACTTCGGTATCAAGTGGAGTCACTCGCAGGATTCGAAGGCCAGGCCGGGAACCACTTTCAGTGCTTCGGTTAACTTCTCCAGCCCGTCGAACAGTAGATATAACTCCCACTCGGTCAACGAGGCCTTGCAGAACCAGGTAAGCTCTTCCATCTCCTATTCGAAGAACTGGAACGGTAAGGTAAATCTGTCCATGAACTTGCTGCACAACCAGAACTCGCGAGACAGTTCCTACGCCTTCACGCTTCCTAACATTACCTTGTCGGTGAGCACGTTCTACCCTTTCAAGCAGAAAAACAGAGTGGGTAAGGAAAAGGCCTGGGAGAAAATCTCCTTCGGTTACAACACCTCTATCCAGAATAAGATCAACTTCAAGGCTAAGGAGTTCGGACAGCCGGGATTCACGGACAAGTTCAAGAACGGAATGACCCATAACTTCAGTATAGGACTTCCTAGTTTCCAGCTATTCAAGTATTTGAACTTCAACCCTTCGGTATCGTACAGCCAGAACTGGTTCTTCAGGTCCAGCGAAGCCATATATAATAAAGAGACGGATAAGGTGGAACTCGTGGAAGGCAAGCAGTTCGGCTCATTCGGCATCACGCAGAACTACTCCGGCTCCGTAAGCATGAGTACCCGAATCTATGGTATGTTCAACTTCGGAAAGTACAGTAAGGTGCAGGCCATAAGGCACGTAATCTCGCCTTCCGTATCGCTTTCCCTCAGCCCTGAAAAGGGTACGTACGCGAACGGTTACCGCACACTCTACTACACCGACGTTAACGGAAACGACAAGGAGTACCAGTATAACATCTACCAGGGTCAGCTCTACTCCGCTCCGGGAAAGGGCAAGAGCGCCACGGCCAGCATCTCGATTGGCAATAACCTCGAGGCGAAAGTCCGCGATTACGCAGACTCTACCGGTAAGGGCAGCAAGAAGGTAAAGCTTCTGGACCAGTTCAACATCTCCACTGGCTATAACTTCCTGGCAGACTCGCTGAAGATGCGCACCATCAGCACTTCTATGAGCACTAACCTTTTCAACAAGGTGAACATCAGCGGTAGTGCGGCCTTCGACCCATACGCCATAGACAAGAAAGGCAAGACCTATAACAAATTCGCCATTCTCGCAGGACAGGGACTCGCCAGATTCACCACGGCTTCCCTCTCCGCTTCTTATTCGCTGTCGGGCAAGGGCACGATCGACGGTAACGACGGACGCGAGAACAGCTCGGGCGAAGGAGCGGCAAGCTACTATCAGAGAATCTATTACCACCCTGTTACCGGCGAATACATACCGGGAGGATGGCTTTACTATACTAATCCTAACGTGCCGTGGTCGCTGAACTTCAGCGGTAGCTTCAGGTATAACAAGAGCTATAACTACGATTCGGCTAACGATGTGCTGAAGACGAAGAACACCTTCACCACCACGCTGAACGTGACAGGTAACATCAAACTCACCCCGAGACTGAGCATCAACGCATCTTCGGGTTATGACTTCGTGGCGAAAAAAATCACCACCACCCAGATGAACGCCACATACGACCTGCATTGCTTCAACATCACCTTCTCGTGGGTGCCTGTGGGTACTTGGAAGCAGTATAGTTTCAAGATTGCGGCCAATGCTGCCTCGCTCGCCGACCTTCTTAGGTTCAAAAAGAGCAGCAGTTATTGGGATAATTAAAATATTTTATTTATCTTTGCGAAGATTTGAATATCTTCTATAGTATAGACAGACTTGGAATTTCAAGCTGTTTTTAACAATTGACTAAATATATTTCACAATGCCACATCGTCTATATGACCTTAGTGTAATGAGCCGCGAGGAATTAGAGAAAATTGCTCAAGACTTGGACATTAAATTCTCAAAGAAAACGGACAACGAAAACTTGGCTTTTATGATTCTCGACGCTGAAGCTCAAGCTGTTGCGAAGGGAACTCTCGCAGATGACAGCCAGCAGAAAGCCCCTAAGAAGAGAGGCCGCAAACCTAAGGCTGCACAAGAGTCTACGGAGCAGGCCAAGTCATCGCAGAAACCTGCTGAGAAGCCTGCAGAAAAACAGGCACCGAAAGCTGAGGAAAAACCAGCAGAAAGGCCGGCGAAGAAAGCCACAGAAAAGCCATCTGAGAAGCCAGCAGAGAGAGCAAACATAAAATCGGCTGAAAAGCCGGCAGAAAAACCGACCGCTGAGAAGCCTGTCGAAAAGGCAAGCGCCGAAACGGATACCGCTAACAAGAGAAAGCGCGGAAGACCTAAAAAGCAGGTCGAAGAGGTTAAGACTGAGCCTAATACTGAAGAGACCGTTAAGAACGAGGGCACAAAGCAGGAGCAGGCAGACCTTCGCAAGCAAGCGATCCTGAATAAGGCAGCGGAAAGATTGGCCGCACAAAAGAACAGGAGCAATGCACAGCAGAATGTTCAGGAGCAGCAGAATGCACCGGCACAGCCTGCACAGCAGCCGACTCAGCAGCAAGCACAACAGCCCCAGCCGAAGAAAACCCCATTCCCGGAATACGAAGGCACGGTTACCGCTACCGGCGTGCTGGAGATTATGCCGGACGGATACGGATTCCTTCGCAGCTCTGACTATAACTACCTTAACAGTCCGGATGACATCTATGTCTCTGCCCAGCAGATTAAAAGCTTCGCTCTGAAAAACGGAGACACAGTGCTCGGAGAGATTCGTCCTCCGCGCGAAAGTGACAAATACTTCCCTCTCGTAAACATCAAGATGATTAACGGCCGCAGTCCTGAGTACATCAGGGACCGCGTACCTTTCGACTTCTTGACTCCACTCTTCCCTGACCAGAAGTTCAACCTTCTGGGACACGGCCACGGAGCAGACCCATCGTGCCGAATCGTGGATATGTTCGCCCCTATCGGAAAGGGTCAGAGAGGACTTATCGTAGCGCAGCCTAAGACGGGTAAGACAGTGCTCCTCAAGAGCTTGGCTAATGCCATCGCCGACAACCATCCGGAAGTGTACGAGATAGTGCTCCTCATCGACGAGCGCCCGGAAGAAGTTACGGACATGCAGCGCAGCGTTAAGGCCGAGGTGGTAGCGTCTACCTTCGACGAGCCTGCAGAAAGACACGTAAAGGTGGCCAATATGGTCCTCGAGAAGGCCCGCAGACTCGTAGAGTGCGGACACGACGTGGTGATTCTGCTCGACTCGATTACCCGACTCGCACGTGCGTACAATACTGTTCAGCCTGCTTCAGGTAAGGTGCTTACCGGTGGTGTGGATGCCAATGCCCTCCAGAAGCCTAAGCGCTTCTTCGGTGCAGCTCGTAACGTGGAAGGCGGCGGTTCGCTTACCATTCTCGCTACAGCCCTCACCGAGACGGGTTCTAAGATGGACGAAGTCATCTTCGAGGAATTCAAGGGTACGGGTAACTCCGAGATACAGCTCGACCGCTCACTCTCTAACAGGAGAATCTTCCCTGCCGTTAACGTGGTTCTCTCCGGAACTCGTCGCGACGACCTCCTCTACGACAAGTCTTCAAGCCAGAGAATCTGGATACTAAGAAAGCTTCTCGCAGATATGAATCCTATTGAAGCCATGAACTTCATGCTTCAGTTAATGGATGAGTACAAGACTAACCAGGACCTCTTGGACAATATGAACAAAGTTACTCCGAGAGACCTGAAGTACTACGATTAAGGATTACTAAGAATAGAAACGGTCGTTATCGATATTTGAGACCGATGCCTTCTTCAAGACGCACCGTTTCCAGAAATTGTCGATAAAACCTAGACCATAGGCAAATAGCTGCACGAATGCAGCGGCCACTGAAAGGAGTCCTACATAAGGACTCTTTTCTTTTATGGAACTATCCACAAATAACAGGAATGCGTATAAAAGAATAGGCGAAGCTACTAATGCGCAGCGGAAAATCGCCGCACAAAGAACCAATGCCAAGCAGCCCAGGGTGAAGCACAGCGGCAGAAGGTGCACTAACTTCAGAGACCCCTTATGCCTTATGCTCAAATCAATACGCGCGCAGCCCGAATGAAACACCTGTCTGTAAAAGCCACGAAGAGAAGTCCTCCGCTTATGATAGACGAAGGCGTCGTCTATAAGGGCCGAGCTGTGACCGGATTCGAGTATCCTCATAGACAAGTCCATATCTTCGCCGAAACGCATAGGTGCGAAGCCGGACACTTCCTCGAACACGCTGCGTCTTACGCCCATATTAAATGAACGAGGTATGAATCGGGTGATTTTCTTCTTTCCTCCGCGAATGCCTCCGGTAGTAAAAAAGGAAGTCATAGAATAGCTTATGGCTCTCTGAAGAGGCGTGAACGAGTCGTCCGAGCGGTCAGGCCCTCCGAACAAATCCACCTCATTTTTAGCAAGATAACTCTCTATAGCCTCGAAATAGCCGGCCGGAATGGTGGTGTCGGAATCCAGGAAAATAAGATACTCTCCCTTAGCATGACGGGCGCCATAATTTCGCGCGGACGCCGGACCTCCGTTAGCCTTACTCAAGTACTCTATGGGAAGACGGCTCGAATAACTTTCTACCACGGCATCGCAAGGCACGGAGGAGCCGTCTTCGACTATTATGATGGAATAGTCGGAGTAGCTCTGCTCGGTAAAACTATGCAGAAGGCCTTCTATCTCGTCCGGTCTGTTATAAACCGGTATGATTACGGAAAAACGCATTACTCGAGAATGAAATCGGCGAAGAATTCAGGAAGGTGAAAATCCGGCGCAGGGGTGTCAATAGGAGCGAAGGACAGGTAATGAGGCGTAGGCAGATTATCCCCGCACTTGTAGAAATTGGCCTTCATCTCAAGCCCCTGCAGCGTAGTCAGGTCGTGCAGGAAGAATGCCTCCTTAGGGATGACTAGCGCGATTCTCCACACATCGAAATGCTCCTTTTCGAAGTGATGTCGCTCGATGGTGCTGAAACGCTTGATTTTCGAAAGCACTTCCTCGCCGGCGGCTGTCCTTCCCTGCTTGCCCACTCCGGCCTTCATACGTAGGGACCCGATGCAGTTACACTCTATGTTATAGTAGATTCCGTCTTCCGGGCATGGGCAGCAGAACATCTCCACGCAGGAATCCTCCCATACGCTTCCCATCTCGTCCGCGAGTGCGCGACTCCACTCTTCCCTGACCTCGAACTCGAGAAAAAGAGAATCGGCGTCGTGCGCGACATCTACCTTTACCTCAGGCTTGTAGGGAAATTTTTCGGGCCAATTCGCACATCCTATCTTAAGCGTCGTGCGACAGCTATTTATTCTTAGTTTCATTCTTTTGATATTCCTTTTTATTCTCTCGCCACAGGCCGTAAACCTCGCTGACATTACTTGCCGTGATAAATGCCTTAATTCCGTTCTTGTCTATAAAGTTCATCAGGTCAGCAAATTCCGGCTTGGTAAGAAGCGTCTGAATCTCGATTTGCTTAGCTCCGGAATAGCCTCCCGTGAGTTCGTAAAGGCTGCAACCGCGCACAAGCTCTTCGATGATGTAGTTTTGAATCTTCTGATGCTCGTCGGAAATGATGCAGACTCTCTTTCGGCGATTTAGGCTTGCCATGAAATAGTCCACGCACAGACCGTTGATCCAAGTTCCTATAAGTCCTATTATCACCAAGTTCAACGGGTTTATGAGAAGACCCGAAAGACAGATGATGCCACCTGCCACGGTAACGGACAGGCCCATGTCGAGTTTGAAGAACTTGTTGAAAATCTTAGCTACGATGTCCAATCCTCCGGTAGAAGCATTGATTCTAAAGAGAATTGCTTGGGCGGAACTAAGCACGAGCACGAAGCAGAGAAGGTCGAACCACGGGTCGCCCATCATGGATGTCTGACCTGCCGGAATGACTTTCTCTACAGGGAGTATCAGCTCCCATACTCGAATCATAGGTCCCAAGATGAGCGCCGTGTAGACTGTCTTTATGCCGAACTCGTGGTCTATCAAGATGTATGCGATGATTAGCAGCAAGGCATTTATCACGAAGACCATAGAAGAAATCGGGAAGTGCACTCCGAACTTGGATAGAAATTCGGAAAGGACTATCGACAGTCCGGAGATGGATCCGACTATCAGCTTACTAGGGACTAGAAAATAATAGACTGCCGCTGCTGATATGAACATAGCGACAGTCATAAGGGCAAATTCTCTCCAGAATTTACGTGTTTTTAGTATTGAAACTATTTGGTTAGCGTTAATCATAGACGAAATTAAAAATAATCTACGATATTTCCTATAATTAGTTTCAATTTTATACAAAAAAATCTCTAATTCATTAAAAATTTTAAGAGCTGGGATTAAAGATTATTGAAACTGCTACCTCCCAAGAACTCACGAAGGAGTGAAGTAGGCGGAATCTCCTTATCCGACACGGCCGTAAAATAGTGAATGAATTTCAAAAGGCGATGTGCCTCCGAATACTCCGGACAGTTTTTAGGGATGGTGCGAAGTATAGGGTCGGCGTGATTACGCAGTACCGCGAACTCCACCAGATAGGCAGAATTGAACATCACGTCTGCATTCTCCTGATATGGATATATCCATTTCTCTTCCGCATCCACCACATTAGGCCACTGACGAATGGTCTCGACAGCGGAGAACGCTCCCTTGTTATAGTCGCGCACTATCCTACGAAGCAATCTGTTGTCTACCGGAGGTATGCAGTTGTGATTATCGAGGCTTATGCTGGTAAGGGTGGAGATGAAGATGCGGAACTTGCACGTATCGTCTATTCTGTCGGTAAGTCGCGGATTCAGCGCGTGAATACCCTCTACGAGAAGTACGCTTCCCTCTTTCAGGCGAAGTTTCTTTCCGTTATACTCGCGTTTGCCGGTAGTGAAGTTATATGTAGGTACTTCCACCTCCTCGCCGGCAAGCAGGCGTACTACGTCTTCCTGAAGGGCCTTGTGATCCACGGTGTCGAAATTATCGAAGTCGTATTGACCATTTGGCAGAAGCGGCGTGTCCACTCTGTTTACGAAGTAGTCGTCGGTCGAGAAGGATATGGGCGAAAGGCCGCACGCGCGCAGCTGGACGCTCAATCGACGGCAGAAAGTGGTCTTACCCGAACTGCTTGGCCCGGTAATGAGCACGAGTCTTACATTCTGCGGCGAATAATATCTCCTCTCTATCTCTTCGGCTATTTGGACTATCTTCTTCTCCTGCAGCGCCTCGGCCACCTGAATCAGCTCGCTTCCAGCACCCTTTTTCAGCCTGTGGTTCACATCGCCTACATTATTCAGACGGGTGATGATGTTCCATCTAAGATTCTCGCGGAACATCTCGTAGGTCTTGGGCTGGAGTATAAAAGGGGCCAATTCCATAGGATTGTGTCTGTCCGGAACCCTGAGCAAGATGCCGTCGTAGCATTTCATAATGTCCCAGACCTTCAGGAATCCGGCAGAAGGAAGTAGTCTTCCGTAATAGTAGTCAGGCGAATCTCCCAGAAGGTAGTAATCCGTGTAGACGTCTTCGCTGGTATCCAGAAGGCGAACCTTGTCAATATAGCCCAAGTCGCGGAATATCTTTATGGCCTCCCCTATCTGAACCTCCCTTCTGTGGAAAGCGACGTCGTCCTCGACCATCTTCCACATAGCGTCTTTCAGCAATTGGACATCTTCTTCGTTAAGGGACGAATCGTCCTTTTTCTTTATGTTGCAGTAGAATCCACCTGAAATAGGATGCTCCAGATAGGTCCTGCATCCCTTGAAGGTCTCGTGCGCCGCCTTGAAAAGCAAAAAGAACAGCGAACGGGTGTAAACACGCATGGCACAAGGACTTGTCGCATCCACGAACTCCACGTCACGATTATTATAGACGCGGAATTTAAGGCCCTGCGATACATTGTTCACCTTCGCGGAGATTATGGGAAAAGGTTTCTCGAATTCGAAATAAGGAAGCATCTCGAGCAACGTAGTGCCTTCCTGGAAATCCATATAGGTTCCCGTATTTTTGCAAAAAACGTGAAGCATTACTGAATGATATGTAGTTTTTTCTTTAATTCAAGCACTCTATAGACTTTAGCGTCAAGCTCCTCCATAGGAAACTCCCCGCTTTCCACTTTCGCCGTTATGGCATCTATTATGTTCCTTACGCTGCGCGCGCCCAAAAGCATATCGGCACCGGCCTCGTAAGCAGCCACGCTCGCAGCCACGTCGTCTCCGTCGAACATATCGAGAAGTCCGCGCATCATAAGTCCGTCGGTAACTATCACGCCCTTAAAGCCCAACTCGTTTCTCAGCAGGTCATAAATAGGTTTCGAGATGCTCGAAGGCACCCCGCTCGCATCCAGGGCCGGCACGCTGAGATGTCCCATCATCACCATATCCACATCCTCTGCTATCATCCTCCTGAATGGGGCCAATTCGACCGAATCCAGCCTCGCCCTATCGTGAGCGACGACAGGAAGTCCCTTATGGCTATCTACGGAAGTGTCGCCGTGGCCCGGGAAATGCTTGGCACAGGCACCCACGCCCGCAGCCTTCATTCCCTTCGCATAGGCGCTTGCGAAGTCGCTGACCTTCTGCACATTGTCTCCAAATGCGCGGAATCCTATCACCGGATTATCCGGATTCGTGTTCACGTCGCACACCGGAGCCAAGTTCACGGCCAATCCTAACGAATCCAGCTCCTGCCCTATCTTATATCCCACTTCGTAGGCCTGCTCGGCACTTTCTACCTCGCATGCATAAGGAAGACGCTTGAAATCTTCGCGAAGACGCATCTGCGCTCCCCATTCGGCATCAATACAGGTAAAGAGTGGAATTTGGCTTTCCGCCTTCAATCGAGGAATAAGCGTATTCACTTCCTCGAGGGTGCTTACCATCACGATGACTCCCCCTATATGGTCTCTTGTGACCAGAGAGTCTATTTCGGGATTATAATGATGAGCGACAAGTAGTTGCGCGACTTTATCGCGGGTCGACATACTTTGCACCAGAGCGTGCAAACCATCTTCGCTGCAAGAGCTTAGAACTAGTAATAGTGAGGATAAAAAGAAGGTAATCTTTTTCATTGTAATTTTGCAAAGCACAAATTTAATGAATAATTAGTACATTTGCGATATGTATAAAAAGATAATTAGATTTTTAAGCATATCCGCACTCTTGATTGCAGCCTACGGCTGCGGCGGACGTTCTACAAGCCATAACGAAGAAGAGGAAGAGCCTATGCCAGCCATAGGTTTTCGCGCCTCGGACTACACGCTGGAAACTACTTCCGTAAAAAAGAACGAGACCCTTCCGGTGCTTCTGCGACGCATAGGATTGCCATCCGATTCGGTAGTGGTGATGGTGTCGCAGCTCGACACCCTGTTCAATCCCAGAAGGATGAGAGTTGGCCAGAAAGTCGAAGCATACTACAGCGGAGATTCGCTGAACCGAAAGCTCGAATACGCAGTCTATTCCCACTCGAAAACGAAGGTTACCGTGTTCAAATGCGCTGATTCACTGTATCTTTGGAATTATGTGAAGCCGGTAGAGCACGAGCAGAAAACCGTGGATGTCGTGATAAACAATTCCCTGTGGGCAGACCTTACCGCGAAGGGAGCGCCGGCCCAGCTGGTGTTGGAATTGGCCGACATATATGCGTGGACGGTTAATTTCTTCGGCTTGCAGAAGGGCGACAGGTTCCAGACCGTCTACACCCAAAGTGTCTGCGAGGGCGAGATCATAGGCGTGGACAGGGTGGATTATTGCCGTTACACGAGGGGTTCGGACGAGGTGTGCGCGATTCGCTACGACGTTCCCGGTAAGGGCGACAAATACTTCAATCCTAACGGAGAGAACCTGAGGAAGGCATTTCTCAAGGCGCCTCTCAAATTCACGCGCGTAAGCAGCAAATTCTCGCTGCACCGTAAGCACCCTATCACGGGCCAAGTGCGTCCGCACACGGGAGTGGATTATGCAGCGCCTATGGGTACGCCCGTGGTAGCTCTCGGTGACGGTGTAGTGCTATCTGCCGGATGGACTAAAAACGGCGGAGGAAATATGATAAAGATTCAGCATAACTCCGTGTATACCACCGGTTACCTGCATCTTAAGGGGTTCGCTCCGGGCATAAAGAAGGGCAAGCGCGTCTCACAGGGACAGGTCATAGGCTATGTAGGTTCGACGGGGCGCAGTACCGGTCCGCATCTGGATTTCAGAGTATGGAAAAACGGCACTCCTATAGACCCGCTTTCGATGAAATCCCCTGCAGCAGAGCCGCTTCCGGCGAAGTATAAGCCTCAGCTCGATTCGCTTAACATCCACTATCAGAATATCATAAATGGAGATTAAGCCCATAGCCTACTTTTCGGCTCCTTTCAAGTCGAAGTTCGGAGTACCTCGCCAGAGCGGCGTGGTAAAGGGACTTCGCGGGAAGATAAGATTCGAAGAGGAATACGTTAAGGAAGAGGCGTTTATGGGTCTCGAAAATTTCGAATACGTCTGGCTTATCTGGGAATTCAGCATGAACGAGAGCGGGAACTCCCTGGCAGTGAGACCTCCCCGACTGGGTGGAAACGAAAAAGTGGGCGTATTCGCATCCCGCTCCCCTTTCAGGCCTAACAGGCTGGGACTTTCCTGCGTGAAGCTGCTGAGCGTAGACAGCGAAAAGGGAGTATTGGAAGTGAGCGGAGCAGATCTGGCGGACCACACTCCCATTTATGACATAAAGCCTTACGTGGCTTATTGCGATGCCCATCCCGATGCCAAGTGCGGCTTCGTAGATGACAAGGAGTGGACGCTTTTCGACGTCATTCCTTCTTGTCTGGAAATCGACAGGAAGCTCGCGGACACCTTCTCCAGCGAAGAAATAGACGCCCTCTTCGAAGTGCTCGCACAGGACCCACGGCCACAGTACCATAAAAAAAGCAACCCGTCCAGAAGTTACGGATTGCTCTTTTATGATAAGGATGTCAAATTCCACGTGGAAGATGACACTGTGGTAATCGACGATATTCTATGATTCCGGAGTCCAGCGAAGAATAGGACGACGCGCAGCCAGAGTCTCGTCAGGTCTTGAGACCGGAGTATTGTGCGGCGCAGTCTTTAGAAGTTCCGGATCTTCCTTCGCCTCGCGTGCTATCTTTTCCATAACCTCGATAAATCCGTCCATCGTCTCTTTCGATTCGGTCTCAGTAGGCTCTATCATTATGGTCTGATGGAAGAGCAGCGGGAAATAGATGGTAGGAGCGTGGAATCCGTAGTCCAGCAATCGCTTGGCCACGTCCAGAGTGGTCACTCCGTTAGGCTCACGAAGTCCGTCGAAGACGAATTCGTGCTTGCAGACGCTGTCTATAGGCAGCAGGTAACTGTCACGCAGGGACTCCTTTATATAATTGGCATTCAAGGTAGCCAGCTTTCCTGCCAAGCGAATATGCTCGCGTCCGAGGGACAGGATGTATGCCAATGCCTTGATTATCACGCCCGTATTGCCGTGGAACCCGGATGTGCGGATGGTAGGAAGAAGCCCGGCCAATTTCTCGTTCACGCCCACAGGACCGCTTCCCGGGCCACCGCCTCCGTGAGGGGTAGAGAAGGTCTTGTGCAGATTCAAGTGCATAATGTCGAATCCCATATCGCCAGGACGCACTACGCCCAGAAGTGGGTTCATATTAGCTCCGTCGTAATAGAGAAGTCCTCCGCAGTCGTGCACGAGCGATGCTATTTCCTTAATGTCGCGCTCGAAAAGTCCGAGGGTATTAGGGTTCGTAAGCATTATTCCGGCCAAGTCGTCTCCGAGAAGAGGCTTGAGCGACTCCACGTCTACGAGTCCGTTCTCGCCCGACTTTACTACCACCACGTCGAGTCCGCACATGGCGGCGCTTGCAGGGTTAGTTCCGTGAGCACTGTCGGGAACTATTATACGCTTACGTTTCTCGTCGCCCTTGGATTCGTGATAGGCGCGCATAAGCATAAGTCCGGTAAGTTCTCCGTGTGCTCCTGCGCAAGGCTGGAATGTAAAATGGGACATACCGGTAATGGCTGCCAAGTATTTGTCTGCCAGACGATACACCTCTTCCAATCCTTCGGAATGCATAAGCGGATGTGCGCCTGTAAATTCCGGGATGCGTGCGAGTTCCTCGTTAATCTTAGGATTGTACTTCATCGTACAACTACCCAGAGGATAGAATCCGGTATCGACGCCGAAGTTCATCTGGGACAGGTTAGTATAGTGACGAACCACGTCGGGCTCGCTTACTTCCGGCAGATTGAGCGCCGTCTTTCTATTTAAATTCTCGGGAAGCTGCACTTCCGAGTGAGACTCCCTAAGGGAAAATCCTGTTCTTCCGCTCTGGGAAAGTTCGAGGACAAGTTTATCGTAATACTTCATAACTCCTCTATTTTAAAGATTTTACCACTTCTACAAGTCCATTTATGTCGTCTTCTGTATACTTTTCCGTGACGCAGAACGTGACATAGCCTTCGGCAGTCTGAAGCGCGGCGAAATAACCGGCATCGGAGAGAGCCTCCTGAAGAGCGGTCACATCGCACAATGGCTTGAGCACGAATTCCTTAATGAAAGGCTTGTCGGAAAGTACGTCTTCGAAGAGCCCGGTTTCGAGAAGCTCCTTTTTAAGAAGATGCGCGCCCTCGAAGCTCAGGTTGTTCACGCGTTTCATTCCGCGCGGTCCCATAAGCGAGAGGTAAACCGTTACCCAAAGCGCCATAAGCGACTGGTTGGAGCAAATGTTCGAAGTAGCCTTCTCGCGGCGAATATGCTGCTCACGAGCCTGAAGCGTAAGCACATAAGCTCTACGACCTTCCTTATCCAGAGTTTGTCCCACGACACGTCCCGGAAGCTTTCTCATAAGCTCGCTTCGACACGCCATAAAGCCTACGTACGGACCGCCATAGCATAGTGGAATGCCCAGACTCTGTCCATCGCCCACAGCCACGTCGGCACCCCATTCGCCCGGAGTCTTGACTACTGCCAATGTACTCGGGTCGCAGTATTCCACCATATAGGCGCCGGCTTCGTGAATGAGCGCACTAAATCCTTCGTGGTCTTCCACCACGCCGAACCTGTTCACCGGCGGCACGATGACTCCGGCCACGTCAGCACCTAACATCCCCTCCAGCGCTCTGTGGGAAGTTTCGCCGTCCTCGACAGGGATGAATGCCAATTCTATCCCGGCGAAATGAGCGTAGGTCTTAAGCGTCTCGACTATGTTAGGAAGCAGCGACTCGCTTACCAGCACCTTATTACGGCCTCGGCACGACGATACGCAAAGCCTCATCGCCTCAGCAGCGGCAGTAGCGCCGTCGTACATAGAGGCATTAGAGACGTCCATACCAGTCAATTCGCATATCATACTCTGATACTCAAAGATATACCTCAACGTACCCTGCGAGATCTCGGCCTGGTACGGAGTGTAGGCAGTAAGGAACTCACTGCGAGAGCATATATACTCTATCACCGATGGAGTATAATGGTCGTATGCTCCCTGTCCCACGAAAACCTTTTTCTTAGGAGACTTTTTAGCGAGTTCGCCGAAGAATCGACGCAATTCCTCCTCGCTCATAGCCTCAGGGAGGTCATATTCACCTTTGTATATAAAATCAGAAGGGACATCGCTATACAAGTCCTCGAGAGAACTTAGCGATATCCTTTCTAACATTTCGTTTATATCTTTCTCTGTATGAGGAAAATATGCAAAATGCTCAGCCATATTTAATAAAAATTATAAGATATTCTCGTATGCTGCGGCGCTTAAAAGAGAATCCAATTCCTTAACGTCAGACATTTCCACCTTAACTATCCAATTAGTATAAGGGTCTGAATTGATAAGCGAAGGATCGTCTTCCACCTGATTATTAGTAGCGACTACAGTTCCGCTGACAGGGCTGATGAGGTCGGCTGCGGTCTTCACGCTTTCCAAAGCGCCCAACTCGCCTTCCTTAGTCACCTCGTCACCTTTCTGCGGCATATCCACATAGGTGATATCACCCAATTCGCTCTGTGCATAATCTGTAACTCCGATGATGGCTACGCCGCCATCTACTTTCACCCACTCGTGTGACTCACTGTAAAGGAGTCCTGGAATAATCTTACTCATTATTGAATTATTTCTTATAGTTAGTCTGATAAAATCTTTTCTTAATTACCTCTGCAGGGAACACCTTGTTACGAATCTTCACCTGAAGCGGAGTTCCCAAAGCTGCATACGCAGCATCTACCAATGCGAATGCCAGGCTTCTGTCGAGACTTATGCTATGATAGCCGGTAGTAACTACGCCCACCTGCTTGCCTTCCAAGTTCTCCACCACATAACCTGCACGCGGGATGGCCCTATCCTTAACCTCCAGTCCTACGATCTTTTCCTGAACGCCTTCGCTTTTCTGACGGCCAAGCGCTTCCTTTCCTATGAACTCTTCCTTATCCAGTTTGCAGAACATCGAAAGACCTGCCATAACCGGAGAGATGCATTCCGAAAGTTCGTCGCCATAGAGAGGAAGTCCTGCCTCGAAACGAAGCGTATCACGGCATCCCAAGCCGCAAGGCTGCACGCCGGCTTCCATAAGCGCATTCCACATACTGACTATCTTCGAGGTCGGAGCATAAATCTCGAAACCGTCTTCTCCGGTGTATCCGGTGCGACTCACGATGTCCCCGTCTTCGATATCGAATGTATAGAATGCCAACCCGCTTGCGCCCTTATAGCCCAGCAAATCCACGATTACCTTCTCGGAGAGCGGTCCCTGAACGGCAAGCTGCCCCCAGTCTTCGCTCTGATTGCTTATCACTACACGATAGTCCTTAGACTGTTCGAGTATCCATTCGTAATCCTTATCGATATTGCCGGCATTTACCACGAGAAGATAGGAGTTCTCCTCGAACATGCGATATACCAGCAAGTCATCTACGGTTCCGCCGTCGGGGTAAAGCATCATACCGTAGAGGATGCTGCCCATAGGCATTCCGCTTATGTCGTTTGTAAAGATGTGGTTGACAAAGCGGGCGGCATCGTCTCCGCTCACGAAAATCTCTCCCATATGAGAGACGTCGAACACTCCGACATTTTCCCTAACCGCCTTATGTTCCGAGATTATGCCTGCCGGATAGCGGATAGGCATATCGAAGCCTGCAAACGGGCTCATTACAGCGCCCAAGGCTATGTGGGCATCGTGTAAGCAAGTGGTCTTTTCCATATTATCAACCTTTAACTATTTCAAGATCTTTTTTTAGAATAATCTTCGGTTCCATCATGGCCACCTTCTGGAAAAGTCTTATCTGATTAGGTAGATTCAGATAGACCTTGTCCTCGTGCTTTCCCTTACGCCACCATTTGTAGAATCCTACAGGGTCGGTCTCGAAAGGAATACGAGCCATTATCCCGGTACCATAACCGGGATAGTCGATGACGAGCTTAAGTCCCATATAGCGTTTGAAATAATCCGGGTCTGCCCGGCGAAGTTTACTTTCCAGAGGATTGAAAACTTCCATTTCGTCTACTTTTAGGCATTTCTCTCTAATAATCATCCTATGAATGCGAACTGGATCCTTACAAATCCATATTCCCATCTTATACGTAACCGGCCCTTCTTCAGTATCGAGGGTCAGTTCGTCATTTGAATAATAAAGTTTCTCGGGGTCGAGAGGGAATAGTTTAACTTCTTCTTCCATTCAATCAAAAAAGGCCATAAACCGTTAGCATAGCAAATATACTAAAAATATCGCCAATAATAACTACCTTTATATCATTATGAACGAAAAAAGATTTTACATAGCGGACTTGCTCTTCGCATTGGCCGCCGTTTCTTACTTGTTCGTATTTATGAACGAGAAAGGCGCCCTGCCCATCTTTATGAAGGCACTGCCGATTGGCCTGCTGACTATAAGGGCATTGGCCGGAAAAAAGGGCGCGCTCATCGTAGGCGCACTGCTGTTTTCGATGGCAGGAGATGTTGTGAGCAAGCTGGAATTGGCACAGGGGCTTCCCTTCTTGCTCCAAATCAGTTTCTTCGCACTCGCCCACATCTGCTACATTCTCGAATGGTCGAAATCTTTCCCGGCACGTCAGGGCGTCGCGCCTGCACTGCTGCCGTTTTTCCTCGGGGGCTACGCGATGCTTCTGCTCGGAAATCTTCTCGCCACCATATATACACGACGCGCCGACAAGAGAAAACTCATCATCGGCGCGGCGCTATTTATATTTTCAGATTCGCTGATACTATTTCGGGTACTCTGCGGCAGTTTTCCCACTATGGAATTCCTTATAATGGGAAGCTACTACTCCGCCCAGTATCTGCTTACTTTTTCTCACCGACCATAACTACGGTAGCGTAGTTGCCGGCCTCGATTATCTGGTTCAAGGCAGCCTTGATGTCGTCTGCGGTGATGGATTCCAGAGTCTCGTTATAGCCATCGAAGAAATCGACTCCGTAGCGGATGTAACGCTGCATAAGGCCTGACCAATAAGCATTGTTCTGAAGGTTCTCTTCGTGGTTCTTTACCATATTGGCCTTAGTCTTGGCGATATCCTCGGCACGAGGGCCGCTGACTGCGAACTCCTTTACGATTTCCTCTACGCGAGAGTTGAGATACTCGTAGCGGGCAGGGTCTGTCTGGTAGACGATCTGGAGGGTAGCCTTCTTGATAGGCTCAGGATTTATGGAAGCGGAAGCGCTGATTCCATAGGTACCACCCTCTTTCTCGCGAATCTCCTCGTGAAGGATGAGTTCGAGCGTAGCAGAAAGCAGGTCCATAGTAAGGTCCTCTTTCAGGTCATAGACGGCAGGAGCATTGTACATAAAGAAGTTAAGAACCATTGGGTCCTGCATCTCCTTTACGAACTCACAGTTGTTCACTCCTGTCTTGTAATCTATTACGCTATTATAATGCTCTCTTGCCTTCTTAGTAGGAAGTGAACCGATGTATTTGCAGAGAAGCGGAAGGAGTTCCTCTTCCTTAAGGTTTCCGGTAATCACGAAATTGAAGTCGGCAGCATTCGAGAAACGCTCTTTCGCGATGGCCATAGCTCTCTTGTAGTCCACTTTCTCCACTTCCTCGTATTTCATAGAACGCGCACGAAGAGGGTTGGTGTATACTACATTAGCCAGAGAGTCAGAGAAAGCCGTCATAGGCTGCGCCTGTACGTTTGCTAAAGCCGCTGAAGTCTTGGTCTTCCACGATGCGAAGGCCTGGTCGTCGCCACGAAGCTTTGTAAAGTACAGATAGTAAAGCTGGAAGAGCGTCTCGATGTCTTTCGGAGTAGAGTAACCATTGATTCCCTCTTCCGTAATGTTTACATAAGGTTCGGTTCCTACTTTCTTACCTGCCAATGCCTTAGTGAGTTCGGTAGAGCTAAAGTCGCCCAGACCGCCTATCTCCATCAAGTCGCTGACAGATGAAAGCGTGATGACCTCGCTGTCAGAATAAAGTGAAGTACCACCGCGGCTGAATGCCCTAACGAGTACCTCGTCCTTATTCAACTCGGTAGATTTGAAATAAACGTTAACTCCGTTAGAAAGAGTTATCTTCTTATATCCGAAAAGTGCCTCCTCGTCAGATTTTACCTTACCGGCCTTACGAAGTTTCGAAACGAGCGGCTTGTCGCTCACCTTATCCTCGTAAGGAGCTATCTCCTCAGCCTTTACGGATTCGAGAGCGTCGAGAATCTCTGCATCCGTAGGATATACGAGACCTTCCTTCTCAGGAAGCATATTCACGACTACGAGATTGTTTTCGATATCGAACTCTTCGGCTACGAGCTGGTTTATGAGCTCTACAGGAATGTTCGGGGCCAATTGGGACATCAACGCAAATTCGTTCTCGATGCCAGGGATAGGCTCATTGTCTATGAAATGACGCACGAGCTCGCTGCAGTACTCCCTGCTGTCCTTCTTTTCTCTCTGATTATATGCGCTTTCGAGAGAAGACATATAATCTGCGCGTGCACGCTCGTACTCGCTTGCGGTAAATCCGTTACGAACGATGCGGAGCATTTCGCGATAAAGGCTCTTCACGGCACGGGACATCTGGTTCTCATCGTATACTACCACACCGGTATATGCGCCACAAGTCTTCGAGAGGAAGAAGTCGCCGTCCTCTATGCCGGCGTCCATAAAGTCAGGGTCGGCTGCCTGTGTCATCTCAGCGATGCGGGCATTAGCCATAGACGCTACCATCTTATTAACATACTGAAGAATAGCATAGTCCATGGTAGCCTTAGCCTCGTTAGGGATAGCCGGGTGCTTCAAGAAGATATAAGTCATCGCATAAGGCTGCTCCTTATCCGTGGCAGTAACTACGATAGGTGCCTCATTGTCTTCTACCTGAGTATAGACTCTTTCAGGAGCATCAGGGGCAGCTGCAGGCAGCGTAGAGAACACTTCCTTAATCTTAGCCTCGACTGCATCTACGTCCACGTCACCTACCACTACGATACCCTGCTGGTCAGGACGATACCAAGTGTGATAGTAAGAGCGGAGCACGTCATAAGGGAAATTGTCCACCACTTCCATCAGGCCAATCGGCATACGAACGCCGTACTTGTTATTAGGATAGACTGCAGGAAGGATCTTGTCGAACATTCTCATCTGAGCGTTCTGACGGCTACGCCACTCCTCGTGGATGACTCCCCTCTCCTTATCTATCTCCTTATCCTGAAGAAGAAGCGCTCCTGCCCAGTCGTGCAAGATGAGAAGGCAAGAATCGATGGAAGTAGGATACTTCGCTACCGGAACGTTATCTATGTTATAGACAGTCTCGTCGATGGAGGTATATGCATTTAACTGAGCACCGAACTTCACTCCGATGGACTCGAGATAGCTGATCAGCGAGTTGCCGGGGAAATTCTCCGTGCCATTAAAGCACATGTGCTCGAGGAAATGGGCCAATCCCCTCTGCTCTTCATTCTCCAGAATGGAACCTACCTTCTGGGCAATGTAGAAATTGGCCTGTCCCTTAGGTTCTTCGTTGTGTCTGATGTAATAGGTAAGCCCGTTTTCAAGCTGACCTATGCGCACCGCCTCGTCTACAGGAATAGGTGGCATCTGCTGTGCATAAAGCCCGATTCCTGCCAAGAGTGCAGTTGCAATTAAAATGATTCTTTTCATAATTATTTAATACACTAATTATTATTATCAAATCTAACTATTCGTTTCATTAGTACTAAAACTTTGCCAAAATTTCGTAAATTTACACAGATTTTAGAAAAAAAAAGAAATAAAGATGGAAAACAAACATATCGTTCCCCTGAATATTCCCAGCTATCTGGTTGATTTCAAGCAGAGACTTCGTCCTTCTTGCTTTATGTCCATCGCACAGGAGATGGCTATGGAGGCTGCCGGCGTCTTGCATTTCGGCTTCGAGGACTTGGCCGAGCACGAATTGGCCTGGGTTCTGAGCCGCACGAAGCTCGTATTCCACAAAGTCCCGATGTGGAAGGACCGAGTCGAGTTTCACACTTGGCACAAAGGGGTGAACGGCCTGTATTTCATCAGGGATTACCGTATGCTCGGCGAAGACGGCTCGACTCTGGTGGATGGCACGAGTTCGTGGATAACGCTGAACACGAAGACCCGCTCGCTATTCAGAACGGATGAATTGGACAGGTGGTACGACATCACCCCTCAGTGCACGGACGACGCACTGGAAGAGAACGCGGGAAAGATAGTGGTGCCTAAGGACAGCGAGCTGGTGGCGAGCCACACGGTGAAGTATTCCGACGTGGACTTCATCGGACACGCTAATAACACCAGTTACGTCGCGTGGGCCATGGATTGCCTTCCGGAAGAGCTTCTTAGGGATAACTTCCCTCACATAGTGGAAATTAACTTTAATAAAGAGACTCGCGGAGGCGAGATCGTGGACATCTACAGGAAAGTCCGTGAAGACGAGGCGTCAACCATCGTCCTTTTCGAAGGACGCGTTAACGGCCTACCCCACTTCACCGCCCGCTTCACCTACGAGAAATAGGAAAGCGACTACAAGAAAACTTGCTCACCTTCGTCATTTATGTAAAACACCTCTTCCGCTCTGCCTCGGTCCTTATTATGAAGCCAAAACAAAGCATTGGAAGGGGTGTTTTCATATACTAGAGAATTTGACTTAGCCTCTTGAACGCCAAGAGACACCCAACCCTTTTTTCCGTTTTGATAAAAAAGCTCATACCTATCGCCCACCCTTACGAAGTTATCATCATTCTTAGGCGTCCACATTACTGTTTTAATTTTTGAGCGACGTTTGAATCGAAGTACCACCGAGCCAGATTGCTCATAATATGACAGTGGGTCACCATCGCACATCTCACTTGCGCCTTGGTATTCTACAATCGAACCGTCGTCTGAAATCACCATTAACTCGGCCAGACAAACATATCCACTTTGATTGGGCTTTATTATCAAATAATCATATTCACCACCATTCACGTCCAAAACTTCATCGTTACTGATAGAACTGTATAGAGAACCCAACTCATTCATTACGCCGCTATCATCATCTAGTCCCCAAAGAGTAGTTCCATCCACCTCTTTCATTCTACTCCTTAAATAATTTGTTACACGCAACTTCCTTTTAACCACTATTTTCCTTAATCTCCCCACATCAGGCTCAAAATAAGATATAGTTCCATCGAATTGTGGCACAAATGGATAACTAATCGTTTTATTTTGTTCATCCATAGCGATATATACAGTACCCGGCTCGATGTTGTAATATGAAACCGAATTTACCGAAGACACGCCTTGAAAAACTGAATACCAATGCGCATTCACGAACATCCCAAGACCAACCTTTCTACCAGGCAGGCCCAAACAGCATTTTACCTTATATACATTTTCAGGAAAATAGTCTGACGTTACATCAATTACATACGGACTTGAAAAATGCTGCCTCCATACTTTTCCTTTTGTTCTACCATCACCACCTCCACGCACAGCTTCATTTCCTCCAAATCTATCAAATAAGAATTGAACGTATTCTCCGTTAATGTCACGAACGACGTTCCAACTATGAATATTTTGTTGATTATAAAAATCCGTAGCGACAGGTAAACCCAGCGCGCGTAAAAGATATAATGTGAAATCGCATATTTCGCGGCAACCACCTATTCTGTTTTCCATAAAAAAATCCGGGCCAAGATTAGGCAGATTAAATGATGGATAATACATAAACAATTGTCCATTAAGCGAATTATATACAGAATTAACAGCTTCTATAGGGTCACTGCCCAAATAAAGACTATCCAAAATGTATGAATACTTTTCTTTATATTGACTTCTCCACGATTGTAAAGGCTCCGTACCTACCCGATATGGAAGCAGCAATTCACAGAAATCCTCAAATGGAAGTGTTCGATTCCAAGACCTTTCTCTATAAGCAGTTACTGCAGCATCTATATTATCATTCAAAAAAGACGATGTTATATTTTCCACATCGTAGAGCTTCCGACGATTGCATTTTATATTAGACATTAAGCCCTCCGATGACACCCTCCCTACTTTATACATTTTCGCCAATTCGTTCTTAACCATTTCGTCTTCCCCACTAAGACTATACGAAAAATGACCTGGCATATTTTTTATCAAGTATACTGCAGAGCGATACTTTAACTCGTCATTTTTACAATATAGCAGAACCTTCTCCAACTCGGCCCTATTGGTTCCAGCCATCCGCAAAACCTTTTCCAGTTCCCTATCCGAATTGTTTTTTATACGACAAATCACCTTTCCTTTAACCTCAGCAAATGGGACCGGGCCATAATATCTGCTATCTCTAGAATCAAACACATTATCTCCGACAATGAAACAACAATCAGTCTGAAACAGATGCAAGCTATCAGATATCTCTCGAGATTCATAATCAAGCACTCGCGAATAAAACGATGTGCGCATTGTCAACATCCCTGAATATGGTATAACTCGCTCACAGGAGTTCTTCATGTCGTACTCTTGTTCATCATATGGAAACACTGAAGTAAAAACGCCATACCGTTCGGTCAGTTCATCCAAAGAAACCGAGCGCAAAGCCTTACTCATAATGGGGTTAAGGTAATCCCTCCCAGTAGTTTTATTAAGCCACCTGCCATCATCAGCATACACCACATCTCCAGGCAATGCTATCACTCGCTTTAAACATAACCTATCACAGCCCTTCATTGATATTTTTGAAGGAACATTTACTAAGACGATATCACCTCGATTAACCTTTTTAGTCCTAAAAATCAGCACTTTATCTCCGTCGTGCAAAGACGGATACATAGAATCGCCTTTCACAGTTGCGACACAGAATAAAAGGTGCCAGATGAATAGAAATACAATTCCGGCACACATCAGTACGCATGCGATATTCTTGTGGTGGCAGTCAAACATACTTAACTATTCTTTCAATTGATGGATAGCATCTTTTACAAATGGGATTCGATACAATCTCGTCTGACCGTCAGGTGTTTGCGTAAAAACATATAAGGTTCGCTCGAAAGTTTTGATATATGCTAGCACCTCATCATTACGGCACTTAAACGAAATTACATTGCAAGACTTATCCTCCATATTGTATATGCCCAACCTACGCGAACTTGGAAAAATAAAAGAAAAGGCAAAATAATCATTCGAGACCTCTTCCATATCCGAAATCAATACTGCACGTTTGCTTTTGTAATCCCGCAGATCCTCAACTACTTCATAATCACTTTTTGATTTATTTCTTTTATAATTATAACGACCAAAATCAATATTATACTTAACAATGGAAGAATCATTAGTAACCTCATATATATCATTATAAAACAAACGACTATATAATACAGAATTACGCGAAGTTCTCGCAAATGGAACTCCCATCTTTAATCCTGAATTCAGAGTCATTTCTTCATCGACATACTTAACAAAAGTGAAATCCTTATCGTACAAAGCAAGCTCCGGATAACCATCCAATCCTCGATAAGAACACTTGCCAATATAATTCAAAGAATCAAGACTGGCGAACAATTGAAATGGATTACCGTGGGCACTTGAAATCGTCCTATGTGAACGAAGAAAATCACCGTTTAAATTAAAAAACATAATTTTCTTTCCGTTCAAATCATATATGAATATGCCTTCGTTTATAAAACCAGCATCCCAAAGTCCCAAATACTCTTCATTAGTTCTACCGACAGCAGACACATATTTATGAGTGGCACAATCCTTATCCAGCAAAAACAATCGATTTGACGAAATAAGCAAAACTCCACTCGAAGAACAATCCACTTTGTCGATTCGACCTACTTCATCTATTGAAGCATAATCTAATCGGTTCAAATCCACCTCAATAGGCGAATCATTGTCAAAAAATAATCTCACTGAAGAACGACTACTATTTTGGCAACACGACTGAAACGCCACAAGTACCATTACCAAAATGGCACATTTGCAGTTTGAAACCATACTATAACAAGTATTTCAATCTAATTCTCTTTTTACAAATGGGATTCGATACAATCTCGTCTGACCGTCAGGTGTTTGCGTAAAAACATATATCATACTCTCGTGCATGCACGCACAAGCTATCTGTTCATCTGAAACAAAGACATAATTCCATGCAGATTTTGACTTATTATCGTATACCGCCACTCTGTACCCATTCTTATCTCCGGTATACGCATACGAAAATGACATCAAACCATTGTCGTATTCCATATTATCTATTAAAGTGGAATAGCCATATTTTCTCTCATTAATTTTATCAAGAATTTCATACTCATCCTTATACTTTTCAACATCAATTGATCTAGCGCCAAAATCTACGATATAACGAACAACCGCCGTATCGCAAGTCACTTCATAAATCTTATTATCAAAAGAACGGTTATAAAGCACAGATTTGGGAGAATACCTCGCAAATTGACTGCCGAAATAAATACCTGAGCGAAGATGTATGTTAGATGCATTTATATCCTTTACGTGACAAAAAACATCATTATATAAAGCTAATTCAGGATAACCAGGCAAACCATTATACATTCTTTTTCCAACATATTGTTTTCCTATCGGGATAATGAGTTGAAACGGTTGTTCATCGGCTCTCCGAGTCAAACTAAAACTATCAATGTAATTACCGTCTGTATCAAATGTCAATATTTTTTTCCATTCATATCATAAAGGCAAACACCATTATCGTCGAACCAGAAATCCAAGATTGAAAGGAACTCATTATTTGAACGTCCAAAATGAGAAACATACCTACAAAAAGTACCATTTGTTAAGAACATTGCGAGATCTCGACCTGTTTTCAACAACATCTTTTCACCCTTAAATTCAATTCTATCAAATGTTCCTATTAAATTCGGGGATTGCAGCAAGACATATGGATAGTCGTCAACTTTTATTGTGTTTAAAGACGCTTTTGTCAAATCGACATAAATCACACCTGCGTCTTCAAAGTTCTTCTGTCTACAAGAAGACACTAAACATATTGAAGACACAAGTATGATAATTAACCGTGGTCTCATAAATTAAAAACTTAAGACAGGGATACAATAGCAAGTCACATCACAACACGCATAATATGCAGAACCACACCTAATAGAGCATCCACCCGAACGTCCTCTATCACCGAGATCTACGTTAGGAGCAATCGACCATTCTTCCGATCCTTCGCCTCCGCTATAACACGGCCCCACGCTTTCACCTTCCGCCAATGCGTCTACATTCAAATCTCCGAAACCAGTCGTTCCTTTAGGCGAAACGAACATCAAGGATAATAACGCTATCGCTATTACCGACACCAAAATGTTGAACCTCTTTTTCATACTGTTATTTATTAAAATTATTGAAGAACAAATTTCCGTTTATCCGTGTAATTTTATTACAAATATAAATATATTGTACGATACAACAAAAACTTTTGGTATATTTACAAAAAAAATACACATGATGCATAGGCTTAATTTAATTTTATTACTGATTCTAGCTGCATTCATCTGTGGATGCAACCAGAATAAAGATCTCAAAAGGACGCTTGAGAGATTCACGAGTAGCACCATAAACATTCCCGATGACATGGAATGTTACATATATGGGCATTCCAAACCCATTAATAAGGGACGTATTAAACCTTACATCTTTGTTCTTTTCTACCCTCCTCAAGAATGCTTAGGATGTGCAGCCAACAACCTACCTCATTATGAAACGCTAAGAGACGAGTGCTACGAACACAACATATCTTTCATTCCGGTCTTTTCGCCACACAAGAATGACATAGAACTAATTAAATACTATATCGACGAATCCGAATGTCCGTTCCCGATATACATCGACACTCAGGGTTCTTTTATTAAAAACAACCCACATATTCCGGCAGACAAACGATTTCATGCTTTTCTATTAGGTCCGGACAGTAAACCGGTTTTCGTAGGAGACCCACTTAAAAATGACGCACTGAAGGAACTTTTCAAAACGGCTATCGAATCTATATAGGCAAAGACTTATGATTAGTAAAATCATAAATAACATCACCTGCACCATTTCGTCAATTATAGTTATCTGCGAAGTAACTATCGGCATATTGCAGTATTTGGGACAGCTGCCATCTCGCCATATATTGTTCAGAATTACGGGAACGTTCAATAATCCCGGTCCTTATGGTGGGGTATTAGCCATTTGCCTTACCATTATAATAGCATCCATAATAATAGGCCGACAGCATCCCTTTACCGCAGCATTATCTTACCTATCCGTACTATTATGCGTAATAATGCTTCCGTCGACACGAAGTAGAGCCGCCCTACTGTCTTTACTGGTAGGATTATTTTTTCTATTCAAAAAAGAAACCGATTATATTACTCGATTAAAATCCAGTAAAGTGTTATGTATCATTTCGGCATCAATTATCATATCCACTTCGGTTCTTTTGTTTTATGCAAAGAAAGACTCAGCATTAGGCAGGTTTCACATATGGAGGATAGAGGCACTGGCACTAAAGGAGGAGCCATTGAAAGGAACTGGACCGCACACAGTACTCGGAACTTATGGGCTCACACAAGCCGCATTCTTTAAAGAAAAAAACAGGAGTCCGCATACCATTAGAATAGCCGGATGCCCACAGTACGCTTTTAACGAATATTTAAGGATTGGCATAGAACACGGTATCCCCGCTATGGTCATTTTCATTCTTTTCATTGCATCTCTCATTAAAGTATCGATTAAACACAGACTCTCAATAGGTTATGGACTGATAGCATTTTCTGTTTTTTCTTTCTTTTCCTATCCTATAGAAGCATGCTCCGAAAAACAATCCCCCATTGAACTAGTCAAGGGACGAAATTATATCCAAAACGGTCTATATCCGGAAGCCATTCAAATGCTCGAACCCCTTTATCCAGGAAACGAAAGGAATTACAAATTTCTATACGATTTAGGATATGCACTTCACAAGGAATGCAGATACGAAGAAAGTAACTTTTACTTAACCCAAGGAGCAAAGTATTCATCAGACCCGATGTTTCACAACATAATGGGGAAAAATTACGAAGCACTTTCTAACATTCCACAAGCGGAAAATGAATATATTCTAGCTCATTATATGGTACCTTCTCGTATTTATCCACTATATTTGCTAATGCAAATGAAATGCAAATTGGGCGACCACGACGAAGCAATCAGTATAGGAGAGCAGATCCTCACGATGCCGTACAATAGTTCGCACAAAGTTATGATTGAACTTAGACGCGAGTGCGCCCACCTATTAGATTCACTAGAAAGAGACAAATGAAAAAAACACTAAAAATAGCATTGCTTACCTTCTTGATAGACATTATTGTTTGTCCGAAATCCTACGGACAAACTGTCACAATAGAAGAAGCCATAGAAACAGCGCGAAAGCAATCAGTGCAGGCGCTGGAAGCCAAGCAGGCATTCATATCTACGTATTGGGCATATAGGGCATATCAGGCAAGTAAGCTACCGTCGCTGACACTATATGGTAACATAATGAATTTCAATAGATCCCTAACGCTAATGCAAAGTTATGAAGACGGAGACTTACGATATGTCAATTCCTATAATCTTCAAAATGGGGCAGGTCTTCGACTTAGTCAAAATATCAGCTTAACCGGAGGAACTATATCTATCTATTCAGATTTGTCTCGAATAGATCAATTCGGCGCATCAAATCCAGTATATTGGTATAGCCAGCCAGTAACCATTTCCTATATACAGCCACTGTTCTCTTACAACCAATTCAAATGGAATGATTTAATAGAGCCCAAAGAATACGAAAAGGGCCGACGCGAGTACTTGGAATCCATGGAAAGACTTACATTGAGCGTAGTAAAGACGTACTATGACCTTTTGCTTTCTCAAATCAGTTATTCAAGCGCCGTCACCAATTACTCGAACACTTCCAGAATGCTTAAGGTGGCTAAAGAGCGCTTGAATATAGGAACGGTTTCAAAAGATGAATACCTACAACTTGAACTCCGTGTGCTGAATGACAGTATCGCCATCAATGAAAACGAAGTGGAATTAAAGCAGATGCAGATGCAACTAAACTCACTTCTAGGCTTCGACGAGTCCATCTTACTAATCCCACAAATTAGCGACGCGTTACCCGATGTTTGGATTGATTATGAATATGTCCTGGACAAATGCTACGCTAACTCTTCCTTTAACTTGAGCAACGAACTAAAAAGATTATCGGCAGAAAGCAACATAGCTAAAGCAAAAGCGTCTGCAGGCGCATCCGTCTCACTGAGCGCAAGATTCGGATTGTCTAAATCTGCAAACGATTTTCCCGAAGTATACAAGGAATTGGGAGATCAAGAGATGGTGGGAATAACATTCAGCATTCCCATTTTTGATTGGGGTGTCGGAAAAGGAAAAATCGAAAAGGCTAAAGCAGCCCTTGAAGTGACCAATGCACGAGTAGCCCAAAGAGAGATCGACTTTAGGCAAAAGATTTTTACTGCGGTTAACGAATTCAACAACAAGAAATCGCAATGTCTAACATCTAAAAGGGCCATGGTCATAGCTAGTGAAAGATACAAGTTGATAATGGAAAAATTCCAGAACGGGAACGCTTCCGTACTAGAGCTAAATACCGCACAAAGCGAAAACAACGCAGCGACGTTCAAATATATAAACGACATAAGCAATTATTGGCAAAGTTATTATAATCTTCGAGCATATACTCTTTTTGATTTCCTTACAGGAAAAGATTTAGAAATTAACGAAATAGAACTTCTCGCACAATGAAATACATAGTTTCTTTCATATTACCTTTAGCAGTTTTAATGATGTTTACTTCTAACTGCAGGACGAATAGCGACACGAATTTTAAGGACGATAAGAAAATCTCATCTCCCCAAATCAACGCAGTTCAAATACAGCCCTTAAAAAAGGAGACTTTCCACAAACAGATTATAACAAATGGTAAAGTGTATGCCGCGCAAAAAGCCGATTTGACATTTGCGACTAGTGGAACCATAAAGGAAATATACACATCAAATGGAGAACGTCTAGAAAAAGGAGATACCATCGCAATTCTCGACAGAAAAGACCTTCTTTTATCATTAGCGTCTGCGAAAGCCGCCCTCGACAAGGCGAGACTGGATTACTATGATATGATCGCCGGTCTAGGCTTCAGCATCAAAGACACGTCAAGCATCTCCCAGGACATCTTATCTATGGCAAAGATAAGATCCGGATACACAAGCGCCGAAAACAATCTTCAGCGTATTGTCTATGACTACAATTCGTCAATTCTATGTGCACCATTTCACGGCGTAATAGCAAATATAACATCACACTCAAACGAACAGACATCAGCCGAATGTTTCTGCACACTTATAGATGACAGCCTATATAACGTGAAATTTCATATAATGGAGAGTGAATATGGCTTCGTGTCAAAGAATCAAAAAGTTAGAATTACGTCATTTGCCGCCCCGGACGTTATACACACTGGGACAATAGAAAGCATAAATCCCGCTATTGACAAAAACGGACAAATCGAGATATGCGCATCCACAACAAAAAGCGACATTCTTTTGGACGGAATGAACGTTAGGATTATTATAGAGAAAAGCATTCCAAACCAACTCGTAATCCCTCGCAGCGCGCTAGTAATACGAGACGGATTTGACGTCATCTTCACATATACCCCTGACGGGATTGCGCATTGGATATACGTCGATATTATCGACAAAAATAGCGAATCCGCCATCGTCAAGGCTAACACAGAAAGAGGAACGCCCCTCAGAGAAGGTGACAACATCATTATTTCAGGTAATTTAAATTTGGCAGACGGCTCTAAAGTCACGGTTTTATAATATGTTAAACAAATTAATACATAGACCGATTTCAGTTACGGCCGTATTGTTCATTACGATAGTTTTAGGCGTAGTAAGTATAACACGGCTTCCTGTTTCTCTAATTCCCGACATTGAAATTCCCTTCATTACCGTTCAGTTCAATACGCCCGGCTTATCGGCACGCGAACTTTCGACAGGAATCGTACGCACCGTGTGCGAACAGCTTATACAAACAGAAGGCATAGAAAACATCGAGGCGAAATCAAATGACGGCTCGGCCACGATAACTCTCTCATTTAGTCACAAGACTAATATGGACTATGCCATCATAGAGGTAAATGAGCAAATAGACAAATGCATCCCTAACCTAGGGAAACTATCAAGGCCAACTGTCAGCAAAAGTAACGCCTCCGACATTCCAGCCTTTTATATCAACCTAACACTGAGGCCAGACTCGGAATTGGACTTCAACCAATTAAGTGAGTGCTCAAAAACCATAATTTCTAAACGCCTTGAGCAACTCAACGAAGTGGCGATGGTTGATGTAAGTGGTTACGCAAGTACTGAAATACACATCACTCCGGACGAATCCAAATTACACGCCCTCGGAATTACCCAAAACCAATTCAACTCAGCCATTCTTCAATCCGACATTAGTTTCAATTCACTTTCCATAAAGGATGGTTACTATAGATATACTGTTAAGTTCATTTCAAAAATATCATCTATTAAAGACCTAAAAAACATAAGGTTACGCATAGATGATTCTATATATAGACTGGAAGATTTAGCCAAAATAAGAACAGTCTCCCACAAAAAGCTTGGCACTATACTATCTGACGGGCAGCAATGCGTCAGTATAGCAGTCATAAAAAATAGTGATTGTAAAATGTCTTCCTTAAAAGTATCCGTGAACAAGCTCCTAAACGATTTTAAGCAGCAATACCCCAATATCAAGTTCACCATTACGCAAGACCAGACACATTTGCTCGAATATACAATAGACAACATTATAAAGAATATCATTGCAGGAATACTGATAGCCAGCTTTATAATATTCCTGTTTATGAGGGACCTTCGCTCCTCGGCGCTTGTTTGCCTTACGATGCCACTATCTCTCATTTTTTCAATGGGAATCTTTTATCTGATAGGTCTTTCCTTAAATATCATTTCTCTGTCAGGACTACTTTTAGGTATCGGAATGCTTGCTGACAACACAATTATTCTCATTGACAACATTAACACACAAATAACTAAAGGAAAAACTGTCTCACAAGCTGTCATCGACGGAACTAAGGACGTAATGGTGCCTATGTTGAGTTCCGTTCTCACAACCTGCGCTGTGTTCTTACCCTTGATATTCCTAAGTGGAATAGCAGGCAAACTATTCTATGACCAAGCAATGGCCATAACTATAGTACTACTTACCTCATACATCATTACAATATCTGTAATACCGGTATATTATAACTGGTGGTTTAATAAGAAGCGGCCCTTCGCCCATCAGATAATAGATAAACAAAGCGACGAAAGGTTAACTACATGGTTTATGAATCATTCCAGTTTTGCTTGGCTGATTCTAGCACTTTCTCTTGTCGGCATTTTCCTGTGCTTTAAATATATGGACAAAGAAAAACTACCGACACTGACAAGCACGGAGACCATAGTAGGGATTAACTGGAATGAACAAATAAGTCTCGAAGAAAATACCTCGAGAGTGAAAGGTATTGAAAAAGAAATCAACGCCTACACAAACCATATTACAGCGCAGATTGGCACTCAAGACTTCATCCTGAAGCACAGTAGCCACCTATCACCAAATGAATGCGAAATATACATAGCTTGCGAATCTCCATCTCAATTGGCCCAAGCAAAAAACCGCATTTCTGAACATTTGGCCCAAAACTACCCGCTCTGCGTTAGTGAATTCAGAGTAGCTACTAATGTTTTGGAAGCGGCTATTTCAGATTTACAGGCCAATTTGGTTGCAAAATTATATCCTATTCAAGACGGTAACGTAGAAATGAGCCAAATACGAGAGATAACCGATAGAATTCAAAAGGCCAATCCGTCCATAGATATACCGAAAATCCAGAGCAAACAAGATATCGTACTTACAGCAAGACCGGACATCTTATCACTCTATGACATAAGTAACTCAGAGTTGGTATTATGTTTAAAAAACGCTTTGAGCGAGAATTACTTATTATCAATCACTCAAGGCACTTCTATCATCCCCGTCATAATAAGTGGCAAAGAATCTTCGATTGATGACATTCTGAGCAACACTTTCATTCAAAAGAATGACACGAGCATTCCGGTATCGTGCCTACTTGAGGAAAAGAGCATACAAGATTTCAAAACCATATATAGTGATGCCGCTGGAGTTTATTACCCTCTCGAGATTAACATAGAAGGGAAAAAGATACCAAAAATTATAAAATGTATCGACAAAAACACCAGTCAGATGAACGTTCGTTATTCCGGAGCTTATTTTTCTAACGCAAAAATGATTAAGGACCTGATTCTCACACTGGCAATCGCTATTATCCTTCTGTTTCTAATTCTCGCCTGCCAATTTGAATCGTTTTTACAACCTTTAATGATTCTTAGCGAAATAGGCATAGATATTTTGTTTTCACTTATTGTCCTATGGATTTGTGGTGTCAGCATCAACCTTATGTCTATGATAGGACTTGTAGTTGTATGTGGCATCGTAATAAACGATTCCATTCTAAAAGTTGACTGCATTAATAAATTGCGCATCAATGGAATGGAAACAAAGGAAGCAATAATAATTGCTAGTAAAAGGCGAAAAAAGCCATAATAATGACGTCACTTACAACCATTTTCGCCATTTTACCTTTTATGAAAAAAGGCACTATGGGTTCAGACCTGCAATTCCCATTGATGCTTGTCATTGTAGTCGGTTTGAGCATAGGCACATTCGTAAGTCTTTACATCTTGCCGGCACTTTACTACTCTATTTATGGAAAGAAAAAAAAGTAATATTTTATCTCCATTCTCGGTAGTTATGGTTATGATTGCGTTGTCTATTGTAGGCATCGCAACACTTCCTATGCTCAACCTAAGCTATACCCCATGTCCACTAACACACACCTTAACCGTCAATTATTCTTACCCTGGCGCATCTCCGGAAACAGCAGAAAAAGAAGTGACATCTAAAATAGAAGGGGTTTTGGCTTCTCTCGAAGGATGCGAAGCCACTTCATCCGTTTCATACACTGGAGGTGGTAGCGCTTCTGTGAACATTTCAAAAAATATTGACATAACCAAGAGCCGACTTGAACTTTCATCAGCACTTAGGCATCTATGGGACAGACTCCCCGATGGCATCTCCTATCCCGATATTTCTCTCAACACGAAAGGGAAAAGGAACACGATAGCCATTTCCTACACATTTAAAAGTACTCTTCCATCTAAGGAGATTGAAGAATATGCATCCCAAAACATTCTTCCCTACATTTCATCCATAAAAGGTATTGAGACTGTATATCTCACAGGAGCCACACCAAACATCTATGAAATTCAATACAACGCTCAGCTATGCCAAGCACTGGGCATCTCCCATAAGGACATAATTCGCGTCCTTCAAACAGATTCTAATGTTCTATACCTAGGATTTGCGGAAGACAATGGATACGTTAAGCCTGTCAACTTGTCTTTCAAATCAAATGAGATTGAAGCTATACCCGTAAAAAAAGTAGGCGGACGCCTTATACATGTTGGAGACATAGCTCAAATATGTTACAAAGAAGGTGACAATTCGTCATATTATAGAGTCAACGGGCTAAACACTATAAATTTAGCTATCAGGCTAACGGAAGACTCCAACCTAATCACGACTACGGACGCTATAAAAAAAGAAATGCTTTTACTGTCAAGGAGTTTTCCTAACGAGATTACCGCAAACATTTCTTATGATTCTTCCGAATATGTAAAAGCTGAATTAAATAAAATATATCTGCGAGTGGGATTATGCATTTTAATTCTACTTTTCTTTGTTTACTTAGCTTATCGTTCAATTCGATATTTGCTTATAATCGTATTGACGCTATTTGTAAACATCTTAGTGTCACTTTCCCTTTATGCCCTTCTAGGAGTCAATATTCACATATATACTCTTGCAGGAATAACCGTGGCTTTAGGAATCGTTATAGATTCCTCCATTGTAATGATAGATCATTATAGAAGACATCGTGATTTAAAAGCGTTCTATAGTCTACTTGCTGCTATCGCAACTGACATTGTGGCACTTCTTTTGATTTTTATACTACCCGAAAGCGAAACGGCGAATCTCTCTGATTTCATTCTGGTAATAGCCATTAATTTAGTCGTCTCGCTCGCCATCGCCCTATTATTCATCCCTGCGCTAATGGAGTTCATTCCATTACAGGAAAGGAAAAACGAAAAGAAAGCCATACGAGTATCAAAGGCCTATACCCATTATATTCAATGGGGAGCAAGACACAAATGGGTCTTCCTATCTGCAATTATTATATTTACCGGAGCATCATTTTATTCATTCTATAAAAGCATTGACTCTATAAGTTTCTATAGAAAACCGGAGCGAAAGGTCCTTCACATAACTGCGAGAATGCCTGAAGAATGCAGTATTTCGCAAATGGACGAAGTGATAAAATCAATGGAGAACTACTTATCCTCGTTTGAACAAATTAAAACCTATATAACAACCATTGACTCAAGTCCCTCGGCTACAATTGATGTTTCATTCTATCCAGAATGGGAGAGCACCGACTTTCCTGCTCTACTTCAATCTATGATTACATCTATGGCTATAGATTACGGAGGAGCAAATTGGAGTGTTTACGGAATAACCGACAATTCATTCAACAACAACATCTATTCTTACAATAAGTCTCAGCGCATTACTTTGTCTGGATACAACTATGACGAACTGAAGGAATATGCTTGTCAACTCATAGAACACCTATCAAAGAACAAGAGGGTCAGTGAACCGGAAATGTGGAGTGCAGGCTGGAATGGAGCACCGAAGGCAGAACTGATATGGGAATACAACTATGAGAATATGGCACTATATGACGTATCCCCATCCTCGATGCACTCAAACCTAACAGAATCTCTATATAAAAGCCCAATTGGCCAGTTAACCATCGACGGTAATAAAGCAGAAGCCATCCTAACATCTTCTGATTACGACAAGTACGATCTTTGGTCCATTTCCCAAAGACTATCATCTTTTGGAAATATAGAAAAGACTAAAAGCAACATTAATATATATAAATACGACCAGTCCTATGTAATCAACGTTTGCTACGACTATATCGGCAGTCACGAGTTGGCTAAAAACACATCCAAATCTGCGGTCAATTATATGAAGGAGATCTTACCTATAGGATTCAACGCGAACGCTCCTGAATATTCTCATTTTGACCAAAACAAAAAGCATTACGGATGGCTTATCGCCGTTATAATCGCCGCCTTGTTCATTATGCTTTGTATAGCATTTGATTCATTTAGACTTCCATTGGCAGTAATCCTCACCATACCCATATCTTTCATAGGACTATTTCTCTCATTCTCCCTGACCAAATTCACATTTGACCAAGGCGGATTTGCAGCACTTGTCATGCTTTGTGGCATTACTGTAAATGCCGGAATATACCTAATTTACACATACAAATCTCTAAAAGACACCGACACTTCCCCGATTGCCCAATACGTTACCGCATTCGGTTACAAGATTAGGCCTATTATGCTCACCATAATCTCCACCATTTTAGGACTTATTCCTTTTCTTACCGAAGGCCCTGAGGAAGTATTCTGGTTCGACTTCGCGATAGGCACAATAAGCGGAATGATGATGTCCATAATAGCCGTCATTTTTGTACTTCCTGTCTTCGTAATTAAAAAAATCGAGGCCTGACATAAGCCGGGCCTCGACAATAAAACAAATTTATCAAATACTATAACAAGGTGAAACTTGCCATATTCTTCGTGGTGGAATCTCCTCCTATGAAGACCTTGAACTCGCCCTTCTCGGCGCCGTACTCCATCTGTTGATTCCAGAATTCCAAAGCTTCGGGAGTGATTTCGAAATTAACCGTTCTGCTTTCACCAGGAGCGAGGCTCACCTTCTCGAATCCCTTAAGTTCACGAACAGGACGAGACACGCTCGCCTTTACGTCCTGAATATACATCTGAACCACTTCCTTTCCGGCCACGCTTCCGGTATTCTTAAGCGTCACGCTTGCAGTAAGAGCACCGTCAATACCCATAGAATCAGAAGAAAGAACTACCGGGCCGTACTCGAACGTAGTGTAGCTGAGACCATAGCCGAATGGATAGACCGGGTCATTGTCCACATCGAGGTAGTTAGAACGGAACTTGATGAACCACTTGTCGTTACCGTCAGGACCGCTCAGAGGACGACCTGTATTCTTATGTGCGTAATAAATAGGAATCTGTCCCACGTTCTTCGGGAATGTCATGGCCAATTTGCCCGACGGGTTCACATCTCCGAAAAGCACGTCTGCGATGGAATAAGCCGCCTCACTGCCTCCGAACCAAACATTCAGGATAGCCGGAACATTCTGCGACTCCCACTCGATGGTAAGAGGGCGTCCGTCGAAAAGAACCAGGACTACCGGCTTGCCGAGCTTAAGCAATTCCCTAAGAAGCGTCTTCTGTACGTCCGGGATGCTGATATCACTTCTGGAAGAGCTCTCGCCCGACATCTCCGAAGATTCACCGAGCGCTGCCACTATCACATCGCTCCTGCGAGCCACCTTCAGCGCCTCATCCAGCAACTGCTTGTCGGTTCTGGAATCCCTACCAAGTTCGCGGCCGAACATAGTCGAGCGCATCTCCAGATCGTAATCCGAGCAGAGATTGGATCCCTTGGCATACAAGACGTTAACGTCCTTTCCAGCCACAGCCTTGATTCCGTCCACCAGAGTCGTGCACTCACTGTGACGGGCTGCTACGCTCCAGGTACCTGCCATATTTTCTGCCGTACGGGCCAATGGACCCACCACAGCCACCGTGCCTTTCCTTTTCAAAGGCAGCACGCCGTCATTTTTCAAGAGCACGTAAGAATCAGCGGAAATGCGACGGGCAGCGGCGCGAAACTCCTCGCAGCGAAGCAACTTGGCCGCTTCCTGCTCACGGCAGAATCGGTACGGGTCATCGAACAGGCCCAATTTATACTTGGCCTCCAAGACTCTACGGCAAGCTCTGTCCAATTCCTTCATGGACACCTCACCGTTTTCGAGAGCCGGTTTGGTCTGCGAAAGAAGGGCTTCGGAAACCATATCCATATCGATTCCTGCCTTCAACGCCTTTACGCCGACCTCGTGGAAATCACCCACGCCGTGGGCCATACACTCTGCGATTCCGGTATAGTCTGTAACCACGAATCCGTCCCAGCCCCACTGGTCGCGCAGCACGTCGGTAAGGAGCCATTTGTTCACGGTGGCAGGTACGTCGTCCACCACGTTAAAGGAAGCCATAAAGCTACCTGCTCCAGCATCTGCAGCCGATTTGTATCCAGTCATATATTCGTTGAACATACGCTGACGGGACATGTCCACAGTATTGTAATCCCTACCGGCCTCGGCACCGCCATATAGCGCAAAGTGCTTTACGCAAGCCATTATCTGATTATTCTCGGCAAACTGAGCGCCAGGACGACCCTGGTAACCATATACCATAGCCTCGGCGATGCGGGAATTGAGATATGGGTCTTCACCATTTCCCTCGCTGACTCTTCCCCATCTCGGGTCACGACTCAAATCCACCATAGGGCTATATGTCCACGCGATACCGTCGGCAGAAGCCTCTGCAGCAGCGATTCTGGCCGATTCCTCGACTGCATCCATATCGAATGAACAGGCCAATCCGAGCGGAATCGGGAACACGGTCTCGTAGCCGTGAATTACGTCCATACCGAAGATGAGAGGAATGCCAAGTCTGGATTTCTCCACGGCAATCTGCTGATACCTACGGATTTCCGCAGCGCCCTTGACATTGAACAGGCCTCCTACCTCGCCGTTTGCGATTCGCGCATCGACATCGACGCTCTTTCCCTCACCGGTGATGATGGAACCGGCTACGGGAAGGTTCAATTGGCCTATCTTCTCGTCGACAGTCATCTGCTTCATAAGATCGTCGATGAAGCTGTCCATCTGCTTGTCCGCACTCTTGTCCACTGCACAAGCGGCGCACATAAGCACTAAAGGCATAGTTTTTAGTATATTCTTCATATTCAAACTGTTAATAAGTAAATCCTAATTTATCCAATCCGCGGCGCACGTCGGAATCGCTCATAAAGAGATTCCACAGAAGAGCCGTACGGTAATTCTCCATCATTATCACTATAGGGCCTTGGTCTATGGCTATATAGGAAGAGGCAAACCACTGCTCCTTAAGGGCAAATGAGTCCTTGAATCCGTACTCTCCCCATAACCTGTCTCCCAGCACATAGTAAAAATATTCCATAGTGTCCTCGGAATGTTCCGAAAGATACGGAAAATCTGCGAGAGATGCAGTAGGTGCCACGGTACCTGTGTCATTCGATGGCGAGGATGCCGTGTAGCCCTTATAATAATCCGATGCCGTAAGTCCCCAGCAGCGCGGGCTGTAGCCGTAGTCTCCGGAAGAATTGGCACAATGCTCATAATTGGCCGTGGCGTGGGCTACATTCACCTGCCAGTAGTCGGCATATTTGTCCTTCAGGTTTCGAGGATCGAGCCCCAGGAAGGAATAATGCGCGAAGAACATAGGTGAACGCGGATTGAAATAGATGTTTCCATCGTGCGCCCAGCCCTGTTCATACACGTCTTTTTCTATAGGGAAGGTAGGAGATGCAGCGGCGAGGACATAGACAATAAGGCCCTCGTTCCAGCCCGAGATGGGCATATTCATCTTCCACCCGTATTTTTCAGACCAATGCCAGAAGAGTTTCTTCTGACCTCCGTTTTGAAACCACGTCCACTCCACTTCTTCCCAGAGCGTCCTAATGCGGTTTCTCAACTCATTCTCAACGGGGGTGTTTCCGTCGAAATACTCTTTTACGGTAAGCAGGCCCTCTACCAGAAATGCGGTTTCCACCAAGTCCGCCCCATCGTCATAAGTACTGAATGCGAGTGCCTTACCGCTCTGCCCGTCAAGCCAATGCGGCCACGCGCCGTGAAAACGCTGAGCCTTTTCGCCCAAGAACGTGACTGCCTTAAGCAGATGCTGCGCGCCTTGTTCGCGGGTAATCCACCCGTGTTCCACGCCCACCGGGATGCACATTAGTCCGAATCCGGAGCCGCCCGTCGTAACGGTGTTCCCCGAGCCAAGCCTTTCCCTGGCAAGCCCGCACGTCGGATGCGCATAATCCCAGAAATATGAAAATGTCTGTTTTTGAACCTTTTCGAAAAGTTCGTCCTTCGAGATTCTCTCGAATTTGTCCGAAGGGTCGTATTCCGTGACAAAGGACAGTTTATAGTTTTCGCTTAGGTTTACTCCGAAGTTTTTTCCTGCGTAAAGGTTAATCGAGATTTTCTTGAAAAAAGGCAAGGCTGTATTCGACTTTATGTGAAGTTCCTTTCCACCGGCGCTGAAATCGAACGCTGAAAGGCTGGCTCCATTACAAGTAACAAGGGCGGTGTTGAAATCGTTTATGTCCAGGTTCTTCGTAAATGTCAGAACATATTCTACGCTGCCGCTCACGCCCATCGGAACTTTGGTAGTCGGGATGGTCCTGCCGTTGAAAACGACGGACACCATCTCCGCCTTCTCCACTGGCGCTTCCTTTTCAGAAAGGACGCAGGCTGAAAGCAAAGGAAAGAATAATAATAACTTAAGTCCTCTTTTCATAAATAAAGTGAAAGGGAGAGCCCGAATCTCGACGGGCCCACCCTTAATATAAATAACTACTCGTTGATGTTAGCTACCTCTGCTCTGTAGAGCTGTGAAACCTCATCAGCTGTAAGAGCGCGGCTGTAGAGGCGGAACTCGTCGATCTGAGACTTGTCCATCCAGCCCATCCACTTGTCAGGTGCTCCGTCGAGAAGCTTAGGAAGCCAAGCACCGATGACGATCTGGTCTGCACCGATGAACTCGAGGTCTCCGGCAGGTTTCTCACTCATTACGCAAGCTACTGCATTTTCAGGAGTTACATCAGCTCCATTTACATATACGTGGAACTCTGAAGTCTCGTTGTTGTAAGAGTAAACGAGGTGATTCCAGCGTCCTGCAGGGAAGCACTCGCCGTAGTCTCCGTTCCAAGTCTTCCAGATGGCGCCGTCCTGTCCGTGGCGGAAGCAGGTCTTATAAGTAAGATAGCCTGCGCCCTCAGCTGTGCGGTCTACTGCAAAACCGATGTTTCCCCAGAAGTGGTCAGGAGCGTCCTTATCGAGGTTAGAGAGCTGGAAATACATAGGAACAGGCTCCTGTGACTGTGGGATTTCCGGCTGGTTTACCCAAGCTGAGTATGTGAATCCCTTCATGGTTCTGATAGGGCTATCTGCAGGAACGCTGTAGATAAGATATTGGTTCTCACCACCCTGGAAGCATTTTCCCGTACGGCCTTCTACGAAGTTCGCCTCTGTGGTCTTACCCTTGTCGGAAATTGTGAGCTCTGCAGTACCTGCTGTCTCATTTTCGAAAGGAAGGTATGCTACGAGAGCATCCTTAGCTACGGTAATCTCCGGCTTTCCGTTAGGAGTGTCAGGTCCGTTGTTCTCTTTGTTACAAGAGATGGCGCAAAGTGCAAGCGCTGCTGCGCCGAATACATAAATCTTTTTCATAACGATAATTAATTAATATTGGTTTGTTTAATATACATATCCAGGTGAAGGCACGAGGGCTTTGTTAAGGGTGATCTGTTCCGACGGGATAGGGAAAAACGAATGGAAATTAGTCTTCGCAGCCGGAATCTTCTCTCCGACCACTTCCCCTACCTTGCCCAGACGAATCAAATCGAATATGCGGTTGTTCTCCAGAGCCAGCTCCGCCCTTCTCTCATCCCAGATGTTCTGAAGGCTGGCAGCAGTAGTGGCGATTCCCGCACGATTCTGCACCTGATGGAGCGCATCGTCGGCACTGAGAGTGCTCTTATCAGTAGATTTGCCGTTAGCAAGCGCCTCGGCATATATCAAAAGCACTTCCGCATAACGAATGAGCCTTATATTATGGTCGTAACCATAGGCATTCGTATTAAAAGTATTATAGCTGCTTGGCGTATAGACCTTTCCGTTATAATAAGGATTAGGACACTTGTCCGAGATGTAATCTCCTTCCGGAGTGGTAGTTCCTCTCTCGAGATAAGTAATGGAGATACGCTTGGCATCGCCCCTTCCGCTCAGAAAAGCCTTCAGGTTATCGTTTGGCACATTGAAGCCCCAACCCTGCATATTAGACGGACTATTGTTACGAGGTCCTTGATAATAAGCATATAGGAGGTAAGGCGCCTCGCCGCTGTTCTGGCCCAAATCGGAGCCTTCTATCTCCATAAGGGATTCGCTGCATCCTTCTCCGTCTACCGAGAACAGGAACCTGTAATCGTCCACGAGAGAGAATTTGCCCGATGCGATGACCTCGCCTGCAGCGTCTGCCGCGCCCTGCCAATCTCCGAAGTACATCGCTGCCTTCGCCTTGAGTGCGAGTGCAGTGTATTTAGTGTAGCGCGTGCCCCAGTTCTTCGAATAAGACGCCGGAAGCGTGTCTATGGCCTCGTCGAGGTCCTGCAGGATATATTTGTACAGCTCGTCCTTTTTCACCTGCGGATTATCGGCCAATTCGTCCGAAGTCATCCCGTACCTTACGATAGGCACCTCGCCGAACGTCCTGTACAGCCAAGTGTAAGCAAATGCTCGAATAAGCTTGGCCTCGTTAGCACACTGGCGAGCATAGAGCTTGTTCTCCTCGGTCTTCATCGCCTCGGCATACTTGCCTTCCTGATAGATGGCGTTGTTAGCTGCGGAGATGATGTTATAGTAACCCGTCCAGAGGCTATTGAACATATAGTTACCAGGGTCGAAGGTGTAGTTGTTCATCGCGGTGGCATAGGCATTGTCTCCTACGGCCGAACCGGTGTCGGAATCGTCTGAAGAGACGTCACCCACGCAGATGTACGGAAACCAGATATCCCCTCTCATCTGGGCGTAGGCGGCACTTACAGGCTGAAAGATATTCTCGGCCTTAGTGTAGTCGGTGCCGGAAGAAGGCATGGTGCCTTCGACGCGGATATTCAAAAAATCATCGCAAGATGCTGCGAGAAAAATCACGCTAGCTCCGGCTATTATATTGATTATCTTTTTCATACTTATTCCTCCATTAGAAGTTTACACTTACGCCTGCCGTATAGATGGACTGCATAGGATATACGCTGTTGTCTATGCCCGATGACACCGGAGAGCCTCCGATTTCGGTGGTGAATCCGTTATATCCGAACAAGCAGAGCGGACGCTGCGCCGACACATAGGCCCTGATGCTGCGTGCCCATTTCATACCGGTAAACGTGTATCCCACCTGAATGTTGTTAATGTTGAATGAAGAACCATTCTCAAGGTAGAACTCGTTACAAGTCTGGATGAAACTGGTTCCTGCAGCTTCCGCTGACGGATAGGTGTTCGACTTGTTGTCCTTAGTCCATCTGTTCTTGTAGAAATCGAGGTCGTAGTTAGCCTCTGAGAATATGCCTCGCTGCATACGCTTGAGGTTGAGTATCTTGTTACCCACCTGAGCGTTTATGAGCATACTGAAGTCCCAATTCTTATAGTTGAGTCCCACATTGAATCCGAGTATCATCCACGGAAGCGGACTTCCCAGATAGGTAATGTCGTCCTTATTTACGGTACCGTCGCCCGTAACGTCGTGGTACTTAAAATAACCGGCATCCTTTATTATCTGATTTACAGGGTCTTGGAGAGCCTCTTTCTCGGAAGCGTAGACCCCGTCTATCTTATATCCCCAGAAACCTCCGATAGGATAGCCTATAGCGGCACGAGTGGCATAATTACCATTAACCGAAGTTCCCGGCACATAGTCGTAACTACTTAACTCCAAACCACTAAGTTTCGTAACTTCGTTATGGTTGAAGGTGGCGTTGAGTCCCAGGTTATATGAGAAGTCCTCTCCTATGCTGTCGTTCCAGTTCAAGCTCATTTCGAGTCCGAGGTTCATTACGGAACCATTGTTGGAGAGCAGATTCGTAGTACCGCCTCCGGCTGCGATAGGTGTCAGGAACACGACGTTGTCGGTTATACGGTCGTAGACGTCGATTTCCGCACGCAGGCGATTCGAACAGGTAGAAAAGTCGACGCCCAGATTGGCCTCGGTCACAACTTCCCACTTAAGGTAGTTGTTTACCACGGTCTGCGCACCGACGCCGTCGAATACAGTGTCTCCGAATACGGCAGAAGCGCCCATTCCGGAGGTGCCGAGGATCGCGGACGAGTTGGCAGGGACATTATCGTTACCGAGCATACCCCACGAGGTTCTTACCTTCAGGTAGTCAAAGAAATGCTGTTCGCTCATAAAATCCTCTTCGGTGAGGTTCCAGGCCAATCCGGCAGATGGGAAGATGCCCCACTTCTGCTGGTATTTGGACGAGCCGTCCGCGCGAAGGGTGAAAGTAGCAAGATACTTTTCGGAATAATTGTAAGTACCGCGTGCGAAGAAAGACACGCCGTTATAGCGCGAGCCGCCATCGCTTGCGAGCTGATTACGAGACGAACCGTTTACGAGATAAAGCGAGGCACTGTCGAAGTTAGGAACAGCATTGCGGGTTCCCGTAAGAGAGCGGCTAAGCTGTGTCCTTACCGAATTACCTAACATCAAAGACCAGCTGTGACGCTCGGCATTTCCATTATAGGTGAGGACGTTATCCAAGATCTGGTTTAATCCGTAACCAAATGTTTTAGTGAGTGACGATGTGTTAACACTCTGACTTCCACCTACATTGAACTCCGGTGTATAATTATGGTTGTCATAGAAATAGAAATCCATATTATACGAAGTCTTGAAGGTGAGAGCTTGCGGAATGATAGTGAACTCAGCATAAGCGGACAGCACTTCCTTGAGCCCGTTTTCGCCGGAATTGTTATAGTATGCGCTGGCTATCGGATTACCGTAGGCATTGGCAAATCCGTAAAGCTGCGGAGAATCGAAATGAACCGGGTAGGCATCGGTGTTACTCTCGTTATAGACGTTATATACAGGCGGATTAAGGAAAGCCTGATAGAAAGCGTTTGAGTTATAATTATTTCTCTTATAGCGAGAAAGCACCGAGTTTACGCCCATCTTGAGCCAAGAGGTCATCTTCTGGTCCAAGCGGGTGCGTATGTTGATACGGTCGTAATCGTTAGTGGTGTGATTCATAATGCCATCTTGATAGTAATAGCTGAGTCCCACCGAATAATTAGTATTGTCGGATGCACCGGAGAGGTCGACGGAGTGGTTAGTGGTGAACGCAGGCTTTACCAGCTCGGCATACCAGTCAGTGTCTCCGGGGAAGGCGTCCGCACTAATAGGAGTCCATCCTATGGTGTTCTTATTAGCCTCGTTACGAAGCTCGACATACTGGGCCTTGTTCGCCAGTGGCATTATATTAATAGGAACCTGCACGCCGGCATAGCCTTCGTAATTGATGCTCAAGTGGTCCTTAGTACCTTTCTTCGTGGTGACGATGATCACGCCGTTCGCTGCGCGCACACCATAGATGGCTGCCGCAGATGCGTCCTTGAGCACTGTCAGGCTCTCTATATCGTTAGATGACAGGAAGTCGATGTTATCCTGGAACACTCCGTCCACTACATAGAGAGGATTGGCATAGTCGCTGATGGAGCCCACGCCACGTACCTTTACCTTAGGAGTGGAGCCAGGGGCACCGCTATTGATGACTTGCACGCCGCTGACCATACCCTGAAGGGCTGCCATAGGAGAAGAAGCGGCCTGCTTGGTCAGTTCCCCACCCTTAATGGTAACTATGGGAGCGGTAAGGTCCTTTGATTTCTGCGTACCATAACCCACTACCACACTTTCTTCGAGAAGAAGATTGTCGACGGTGAGCGTAACGTCGATTCTTTCCCTTCCGTTTACAGCCTCTTCCCTCTCGGTATAACCCTGGAATGAGAATACGAGAACTGCATCCGAAGGAACCGTAATCGAATATTTACCGTCGAAATCGGTTACGACTCCGGTGGTGCCGCCCTTTACGAACACGGCAGCCTGCGGAAGCGGATAACCTTCGTTATCAAGCACAGTACCTTCCACCTTGACTGACTGTCCCCACGCGGAAACAGCGGCGAAAAGCATTGCTAAGAAAACAGTCAAACGTTTCATACTATTTTATTTTTTGTAAGTAAAACCTAAAGCCTCAAGTCCTGTTTGAATCTCCGGAGCGCTCATAAAGAGGTTCCACAGGAGAGACGAACGATAATTCTCTATCATAACTGCGATAGGACCCTGGTCGATAGCCAGATAGCTCTTTACCACCTGCTGTCCTTCCACGAGCGAAGGATTATACGAATCGTAGAATCCCATAGGCCCGAACATGGTCTCGCCCAAATCGTAATAGAGATGTCTAAGACACTGCAGCGACTCTTCCGGAGTATAGACTATGGAAGAAATGGCTGCCGTAGGAGACACGGTGCCGTTTTCGGCATCGGTTCCCGGATGGTGGCTCGTATAACCTACCATCATATCGTCGGAAGAGGTAAATCCCCACAGATCCGGGCCAAATCCCTTATGCTGCTTAGGGTTCTCCACCGCATACTTATAATGAATCAGCGCATGTGCGCGGTTTCTTTCGAAATAATCCACCTTTCCGTCGGTCAATCCCTTAGGATTCAGGCCCAGCCAAGAATAGTGCGTAAAGAAGAGCGGTCCGCCGTATTCCATACCAAGCGGCAACTCGATTCCGAAGTAGGACTTGCCATTATAATAGTAGTCGGAATTCTTATAGCACATCTCGTACACCTCGGCCTTTATCGGATGAGTTTTCGAGCCCGCGGCCAACACATAGGTAATAAAAGTCTCATCGAATCCCTTTATGCGGTGATCCATCTTCCATCCATAGTTCTTAGACCAATGCCAATACAGATTCTCGCTTCCATCCTTAGTAAACCAATCCCATTCTACGCTACGAACGAGCCTTTCGATACGAACGCTCATGTCCGGACGGATAAATCTCGCATACTGTCTCAAGGTTATCAATCCCTGCACGAGGAATGCCGTCTCAACAAGGTCTGCTCCGTCGTCGTATTTACTGAAATGATGAACGGTGCGCGTATCCGGCTCATACCAATGCGCCCACGCTCCGTGAAATCTCTCCACGCTCTCCAGAAAGTCGATAATCTTGTCGAAAATCCGGAAACCCTCTTCCTGAGAGACGTAACCCCTTTCTATGCCGGCGATAAGAGCCATAATCCCGAAGCCGGTACCTCCCGTGGTCACAGGATTACCATTAGTGGAATTACTCCTCTCGCGAGCCATTCCCGATATGGCATCCGAAAACTGCGCGAAGTAGCGCGTCGTATAACGCTGGGTCAGGTCCAGAAGGGCCTCATCGCTCCTTTCGGGCACCTGCACGTCCACTTTCACACGGGCCAATTCGTCTGCCTTAAGCGAGCGAGGGTTCACTCCGTGAGGAAGCATATAATATGTACGCGCGCGAGAATTGTCCGATTCTTTCAAGGACCAATCCAGGAACGGGCTCTGACTAACGGTAGCGAGCAGTTCGGTCTTTCTTCCCGACTTCAAATACAAATCGAACTCCGCCCCCTGTGAAGAATTCCAATTAAACTCCACGTGAGCAGGGAAAGCCTCTGCCGTAAGATTATGCGGAAGTACATACAAACCTTCTGCATTCTGTGTCCTGTGGCAAGAGCTAAAACAGATTAAAATTGATAAAACAGATACTAAAATACTTATTCTCTTCATCTGGCTACAAATTTCGGTGTTTTCTCGAATGCAAATATATAAATCAATCTCTATCAAAAAACATATTGCGACCCTATAAACGCACCTACAGTGAAAATAGGGTCAAAACCAAGACCCTATTTTTTCACTACCATTAAAAAAATTAATTATATTTGTAAGAAAATTACGGAATTATGCGCGTTCGAAAATTATTAGTCATAGGGTTGTATTTATTGTCGACAGTAGGCTTATGGGCCCAAGAATCCACGCCGATAGCTAAGGTTTGGAACAAAAGCGACCACCATTTCTCGAATCAGATATGGTCGATTACCTGCGACGATAACGACGTGGCCTATTTCGGAAACACATCGGGGCTCATCCGATTCGACTCGCAGAACTGGAGCGTAACACCCATAAAGGGAGGAAGCATAATACGCTCTACACTATATGATTCGGGACGCATCTACGCCGGTTCCTTCGAGGAATTCGGCTATTATGAGACCCTTCCTAACGGACGACTCTCTTATACATCACTGTCGGATTTGCTGGAAAACTATAATATGAACAATGAAGAAATCTGGAACATCTTCAGGTGGAACGAGCTCATAATTTTCCACTCTTTCGTCACGATTTTCATATTCAACCCCGCCAACAACGATGTTTCTTTCTTTGATACTAAAGAGTTTAATGAAAGCATAGGGATAGACTCCAGAAATACCATACTTAGCAGCGCCCACGGCTTTTCGGAGATAGACTTGGCCTCGCGAAGCGTGAAGACAATCCCCCATCCGTGGAAAGAGAGAATGGTGGCGGTGCTCCCGCGTGAAAAGGAGAGCGATTTGATAGTCACTAAGAACGAAGGCATCTATAACTGGGATGGAGTGACACTTCGCCGATGGGCTACCGACTGTGACGACAGGCTAATAGGTGGTGAAGTAAACAAGGCTTACCTTACCGACACCGGCGACATTATCATAGGAAGTAGCCTGTTCGGGTGTACCGCCATAGACAGCGACGGGCACAAGCTCTGGAACATAGACGCATCCGACGTACTTAACGGAAACACCATTCTAAACATAGGCGAAAATAAGGAAGGAGATGTATTTCTGGCTATGGACTCAGGGATAGGACTGGTAGACAGTAACAGCGGCATACGCTACATTCGTGGCATCAGCGAAAACGTGGGCTCGGTCTATTGCGTCCAATACCGTGCGCCTTATGTCTATATAGGCAGCAACCAGGGCCTCTACGTAGGAGTGCTTTCTTCGGACAACCTCTCCCTTTCCGACGTGCGAAAGATCAAGCATATCCAAGGCCCTGTCCTCTATCTTAAGGAAAAGGACGGCCAATTATTCTGCGGAACCAATGCAGAGACATACCTGCTCTCCGACAGAAAAGCGCAACGCCTGTCCGAAGGAAGCTCCGGTGGAAGTTGCCTCGCTGAAGGTATCATAAACGGAAAGGATGTGCTTATAGAAGGCACCTACACGAAGCTCTGTCTCTACGTCAAGCAAGACGGAAAGTGGCTCTTTTCACACCGGATCGAAGGATTCATACAGCCCATAAGCACCATAGACATAGACTTTATGGGAAATATATGGGCCGGGCATAACAGCCGTGGGCTATACAGGATCACGCTAGATTCGAATATGCGTAACGCCGCCGAAGTCATCTACTACCCTTCTCCGGAATACGACGACGAATATCGCCTCGTCAAAGTGAAGAAGATAAACGGCAGAACCGTTTTCTACGACGAGAAGCGCATCTACACCTACGACGACATGTCGGGTAAAATCATCCCATACGTGGCACTGAACCGAAGACTCGGAAACATACGTAACATAATGAACATTAACAGTTACGATGGTAAGAAGTACTGGGTGCTTAACCCGGACGATGCCTTTCTGGTAGACTTTTCCGACGACGACGTGCCTATCGAAAGAATATCCTATAGTATTTTCGACAGTAACTCCGTAGACCTTCTTAAAGAAATCAAGTCCGGACCTGAGGGCTGGTCCATTATGACCCTAGACAACTCATTGGCCTTCATCCCGGACCACTTTCCCGAGACCACTAACGAATGGAGACCTTCCCTAAGGCTGTGCGAGGTAGGAATCTCCGAAAACGACGGTTCCCAATACGAAAACATCGACCTCGACAAGCCCCTTATCTGGAACTACGCCAGCAAGCTGGTCAAGTTCACCTATTCTTATCCTTCTTACTCCGAGATAGGTAACAAGCACATCGAATATCGACTCGACGGGCGCGACGCTCTCTGGAGAAGCGTAGAAGGCGAGGAAATAGACCTTAGCCACCTCAGCGAAGGACACTACCGTCTGAACGTGCGCGTCGTGAACAATTCCTCAGACGTGCTGGACGAGATAAGTACGGATTTTCGAATAAGACCTCCCCTATGGCGCAGCACGGGAGCATATATACTATACGTAATCATCGCATTGCTAACCTTAGGTTTCGTATGCCTCTCCATAAAGCGAAGGGTGGATAGCCAGAAGAAAGAATTGGAAAACAGGCGACTGGAGTCCGAGCTGAATGCCAAGAGCCGCGAGATAGCATCGACCACGATGAGCCTCCTTAACAAGAACAAGATTCTTCTCGACCTTAAGGAAGAGCTCAGCGTTCAGAAAAATGCCATAGGAAGCGCCTATCCGGACAAATACTACCGCAAGATGATATCGGCGATAGACTCGCAAATTTCCAGCGAACAGGATTGGCAATTATTCCAGGAGAACTTCGACCGCATCCACGGGAACTTCTTCCAAATCCTGAAAAGCCGATACCCAAGCCTTACGAGCTCGGACCTCAGGTTCTGTTCCTATCTGTGTATGAATCTGTCATCTAAGGAGATAGCTTCTATGATGAACATCTCGCTAAAGGGTGTGGAAGCAGCCCGCTACCGCATAAGGAAGAAGATTGGCCTACCGTCTGACGTCAGCCTCTCCGCCTTTCTTATGGATCTCAAGTAGCCACTCCGCTATCTGCACGGCGTTAAGCGCTGCACCTTTTCTTATCTGGTCGGATACCACCCAGAAAGTGAGGCCGTTATCGTCGGCGAGGTCTTTACGGATTCTACCCACGTACACGTCATCCTTTCCCTGGAGGAAAAGCGGCATAGGGTACTCCTTTTCGGACGGATTATCCATAAGAGTCAGGCCCTTACCCTCGGCAAAGGCCTTTTTAGCCTGCTCCACGCTGACCGGCTTCTCGGTGCGCACCCAGATGCTCTCCGAATGACATCTCAGCGCCGGAACCCTGACGCAAGTGGCGCTCGTACGGACATCGCTGTGCAGGATTTTGCGCGTCTCGTCGAACATCTTCATCTCTTCCTTCGTATAACCGTTGTCCGTAAAGACATCGATGTGCGGGATTAGATTGAATGCCAATTGGTACGCGAACTTGTCTACCTTCACTTCCTCCCCGTTCAGGCTCTGTCGCGACTGCTCCAGAAGCTCGGTCATGGCCTGTGCGCCCGCGCCGCTCGCTGCCTGATAGGTAGACACATAGACCTTCTCTATATGAGAGATTTTCTCTATGGCAGCCAGGGCCACCACCATAATGATGGTGGAACAGTTAGGATTGGCAATTATGCCCTTAGGCCTGTTCAGCGCATCTTCCGGGTTCACTTCCGGCACCACGAGAGGCACCTGCGGGTCCATACGGAATGCACTGGAATTATCTATCATCACTGCGCCGAACTTGGTAATGTCGGCGGCAAATTCCTTCGAGGTACTCCCCCCGGCAGACACGAAGGCTATGTCGACGTCGCGAAAGTCGTCGTTATGCTTAAGTTCTTTAATGATATACTCTTTCCCGCGAAAGACACAGGAAGAACCGGCACTGCGGCTCGAGCCGAAAAGATATAATTCGTCTATAGGAAAGTTCCTTTCATCCAGCACGCGGAGAAATTCCTGCCCTACCGCCCCGCTGGCTCCTACAATAGCTACGTTCATAATATTCTAATTTTGCGCTAAGTTATACTATTTTTATCAAATTCCAATTTTGAATTATTCTATTATACGCGCCGTTCATCCCCAAAATATGTCAGTTCGTCCGTAGAGCTGTTGGATAAATGCGATTAATTTTTAGTTTTGTAAACGGCACAAACACTGAAACATAACCGATTATGAAAATAAATAAAATAGTATCGATTCTTTTGAGCGCCTTTCTCGTTTTCGGAGGCGCTGCTTGCACCCCGTCAGCCAAGCCGGACGTTCCGGGAGGCAGCACAGACATTAACGCACTTCCTGCAGGTCTTTCATCCGACCCTGCCCGTCCATCTACGGAGAAGAGTTGCACACTTTATTATAAGGCAGGCGGCTCATTCCCGTTTGCTGGATTCACCGGCGAACTCTATGTCCACATCTGGATCAGAACCCTTAACGGGGACTCGTTCGTGCAGTCCGAGTGGGCTGTCAATACGGACAAGTGCAAATTGGCCCCGACCGAGGTGGAGAACGTCTGGAAGCTGGAAATCGGCCCGAGCATAAGGGAATGGTTCGGAGCTGGTCCGGAGGACGAAATGACGAAAATCGGTGTGGTGGTCCGTAACGCAGACGGTTCGAAGCAGACTGACGACCTCTTCGTAGAGCTCGACGACGCCGCTGACACGTTCGTGCCTGCAGCCGTGGTAAAGGAGGCTATGCCTTCAGGTACTCAAATAGGTATCAATTACTTGAGTCCTACTTCCGTGTGCGTGGCCTTCTACGATAAGGACACTGAAGGAAAGAGCTACGACCACTGCTTCGTGCTGGGCGACTTCAACAATTGGAAGGTATCTAACAGCTACCAGATGAAGCGAGACGAGAACAAGGGATGCTGGTGGTACACATTCACCGGCCTTACAGAGGGTAAGGAATACCGCTTCCAGTATCAACTAATCGACACCGAGGGTGAGAGTTTCAGAACCTATGACCCTTACACCGAGATTACTTACGACGGTGACGACAAGTGGATTTCTTCCACCACCTATCCTAATTTGCCATCTTTCCCGGCTAACACCTCTGGTATAGTGGGAGCTTTCCAGACTTCGAAACCGGCTTTCGAGTGGAAGAATAAGGACTTTAAGATAAAGGATAAGAACGACCTCGTCATCTACGAGCTCCATTTCAGGGATTTCAGCGCCACACACGACATCAACGGTGCGCTTGAAAAGCTTGACTACCTTGATAATCTGGGAATTAACGCGATAGAGCTTATGCCGTGCCAGGAATTCGACGGTAACGACAGCTGGGGCTATAATCCGAGAGCCTACTTCGCTCTGGACAAGGCCTATGGTACACGCGAGATGTACAAGCATTTCATCGACGAATGTCACTCCCGCGGAATCGCCGTACTGCTGGACGTGGTCTATAACCACACCACAGGAGTTCACCCTATGGCGCGACTCTACTGGAACAGCTCGAAGAGCTGCACTGCCGAAAACAACCCGTGGTATAACGTCACCGCGCCGCACCCATACTCTGTCTATCACGACCTTAACCACGAGAACATGATGGTGCGCGAGCACATCAAGCGCAGCCTGGTCTACCTGATGGACGAATACCGCTTCGACGGATTCCGATTCGACCTCACGAAGGGATTCACCCAGCGCAAGTGCAACGAGAGCAATGTGGGCAATTACGACGCTTCGCGTATCGCCATCTTGAAGGATTACGCGAGTGCGATTTTCCATGCCAATCCTAACGCAGTGATGATCTGCGAGCATTTCTGCGAGACCAGAGAGGAGAACGAATTGGCCCAAGCGGGAATGCAGCTCTGGAAGAATATGAACAACGCATACTGCCAGACGGCTATGGGATGGCTCAAGGACGGAGACGACCTGGGCTGGATGTGGAGCGGCAAATGCGGTATGCCGTTCGGCTCGCTCGTAGGATTTATGGAGAGCCACGACGAGGAGCGTACGGCCTACAAGGCAGCCCAATGGGGTAATGGTGCTTGCCAGAGCGACCTCGCAGTGCGTATGCAAAGGCTCGGTCTCAATGCGGCATTCTCTATGCTCATACCCGGTCCGAAGATGATTTGGCAGTTCGGCGAGCTCGGCTACGATATTTCCATCGAGGAGGGCGGCAGGACAAGTGCCAAGCCTATACACTGGGAATACTACGACGATGCTTCGCGAAAGGGTCTTTACGACACTTATGCGAAACTGCTCGAGTTCCGCTTCTCTCACCCTTCACTGTTCGCATCTTCAGCTACATTTACCATAGAGGCCGGTAGCGGATGGACTCAGCGCGCACTTTACTGCACTAACGGAGGCGACGGATTCGTGCTCGTCGGTAACTTCGACACTAAGAATAGCGATCTTACGGCTTGGCCACCGTTCGGAGGCAAGTGGAAAGACGTATTCACTTCAAATACTTACGATATGCCTGAAAACGGAGAGAGGAAGATAGTATTCTCCGACTGTCCGCAAGGCACATTCCATTTATTAATTAAAGAATAAACACACTGAGCGTATGAAAATTAACTACGAAAGACCAGAAATTCTGGAAATCGCCCTTGAGGCACAAAACATCCTCTGTGGGAGCGATTTTCCTACAGCTAGCCCTGCTTCGATAGAAGAATGGCAAGAAGAAACAATCACTTGGTAAAAATGAAGGTTATGAAAAGAATTATTACATCCACTTTATTATTAAGTGCACTGGCACTTTTCTCTGCTTGTCAGAAATCTGAACAGCAGGCACCGGCTAAGGGAGAGAGCATAGTTTTCACAGCATCGTTCGCCCCTGAGACGAAGACGGTTATCGATGAGGCAGGTAAAAAGTCTCTTTGGAACCAGGACGAGATTCGTATATTTAATGGAAAGAAAACAGAGTCTGAGGCATACGAATCTCAAAAATACGTTACCAAAGCAACAAATGCAGCTACTGCGGAATTCGAAATTGAAGACAAAACCGCCACTTTCACGGGAGATAAATTTATCGCGGTATGCCCTAACAGTTTAGCTACAAATGCTTGGTGGAATGGTTCGGCAGATAAGGTCATCAACCATCTTTGGCTTGTAAATGATCAGAGGGCTTTCGAAGGCACTTATGATCCTCTTAGTCACGTAGCTGTAGCATACACAGAAAACCACGAACTTAGTTTCAAGAATGCTTGTACTCTTCTTAAATTCACCATCCAGAGCGATAACATTCAGGAAATATGGTTTGAATCTAATGACGGAACTAAAATTTCCGGTAATTTCGGTTTCAATACTGCAACTGATGAAATCTATACGGGAAATACCGAATACACTAATTTTAGCCACGTCGCAGTCAAAGACGGCTTCGCAAAAGGAAAGACATATTATATGTCTTGCATACCTGCAGTATTAAATAGCGGATTCACTATTAAAGTCGTCGCAAACATTGATGGAAAAAATGTTAATGGCGAGAACATAGTATATAATAAAAGCATCGATCTGCGACGCAACAAGATTTACGACCTCGGCAACATAGAATATAAGGAGAGTTCCGTTAAGCCAGTTTTCGATTATGGTATAGTCGGAGGATTCAACAGTTGGAACGTAAACGCACCATTACAGTTTATTGACACCGACGGCGATGGAATCTATGAGTGCAAGGATGTTAATCTCAAAGCGAAGGAAGGAGAAGGAGAAGGTTTCAAATTTGTCGTTAACAATTCTTGGGATTATTCATTCGGTGCTTGGAAAGAGCCATTCGTCTTCGACACAGAAATGAAAGGAGGCTGGTACGATGTATCAACAAACAATCTTGGTGGTCAGGATAAAAACATTCTTGTTTCTGACACATCAAAGAATTGGGACATCTACATCTATGTAAAAGTGGAAGAATCATGGGGTAGGACATTAGCTTACACCGTTTTGCCTGTTGGTTCACCAACACCTACCAAATAGTGGCATTTACTATACTATCTCTTAACGGATGGCTCACACGGGCCATCCGTTTTTTCATCTCCTCCCCTCCGCGAGCCGGCAAAACACCCTGATATTTTTTCCCAGCCCGAGGGATGTCTTTGCCGCGAGCGAAAGAGAAGCCGAAAACATTTCAATCTCAAAAAAAATAACTAAATTGGCATCACAAGAAAAGAACTTTAATTTATGGCAAACATACTCCTATCCCATATGCTTTCCCACCAAGACCCATCACAAGTCGCCGGCCTATCCCGTTTTTTCAAATGCGGTCC
>ERZ857629.248-NODE-248-length-81510-cov-10.977767_pt1 | contig 81510 bp, 67 predicted proteins | sample MGYA00519700_ERZ857629 | MGnify/ENA primary metagenome ERZ857629 (study PRJEB31778, sample SAMEA3449351) | human gut metagenome | biome: human gut; feature: human-associated habitat; material: faeces | place: United Kingdom | collected 2010/2012 ... | reverse complement strand
CCCCCCATGTCAAGGGTTGAAATTATTTTTCTTTTATGATATCTGCAGTGATAAACTTAAGGTGGACAACTCAGAGGGTTAAGTGGACAATTTATGTTTTTATTTATACAATTATTACGTTATATATACAATGAAGGGAGATATATTTATGCAATACAATCGTGAACTTAAAAAGAAACTTTGTGAAGGAATATGTTTAAATGGTTTGCCAACATTAAAAACTGCTAATGAATACAATATTCCTATTAAAACTTTAGAAAAATGGATTACTGCTTTTAATAAAGATACCCATTGTTACGATCCAGTCATTGAAACTTAGTATATTTGATATAGATGATAAAATTGATCAGAATAGTAAAATACTTGTTTTACAGACTTGTATGTTTGGTAAATATAGAAAAAAATTACTTGTTATATCTGCTGTTCAATTATAAAAAGCGCTCGGGAGCGCTTTTATTCTGTTTTAAAGTTTACATTTATGTTTACTACTTCTGCGGTTGTTAATACTCTCATATTAGGTCCATATACACCTATTCCACTTGTGACTATACTTGTCATGTTACCTACTTTTAATAAGCCATATGGATTATCCCATATTACTTTTATAAGTATATTTGAAGGGAACATTTGTCCATTATGAGTATGACCTGATAAATCTAAATCTACATTATTATTTGATAATTCATTTAATTCATATGGTTCATGGTCTAGTACTATTATTGGTTTATCTATATCAATATCTTTAATTAATTCTTCAATAGTTTTTCTTTCATTTATTTTTATTCCATACTTATGATAATCTAATCTACCAATTAAATAGAATGAATCATCTATTAAAATAGTTTCGTCTCTTAATGTTTTAATATTTGATTTTGATAAAAACTCTTCCATTCTTGGGTCAATTAATACTTCACTTTTATCCCAGTTGAATGTAAAACCAGCTAATATTTTTTCATCTATATCATGATTTCCATATACTGCATATACTCCATATTTACTTTTAATTCTTTTAAGTTCGTTAATTATATCTTCATCATTACCAATAGCTTCATAGTTATTATCAAATATATCTCCTGCGATTAATACTAAATCTGAATTACTATTATTAATCATATCTACCATTTTCTTAATATGACTTAGGTGTGTATTATAGCCTAAATGAATATCTGAAACTAATGATATTTTTAAATTATCTATGTTTGTTATTTTATCTATATTTACATTATAATCTGTATATACTATTTTCTTTGAATGTATTACTCCATATGTAGATAAAAGTATGGTTAATAAAATACATATTGAACCTGATATTATAAATGTTATTTTTGATGATAGTATTTTTTCATTAACTATCTTTGTTTTCTTTAATAATATTCTTATTAAGTCTTCTAATGCAACTATTAATACTATATACTGAATTACTCCTAGAAAATAATTACCTATTATTTTTATCTTTTTGTATGGTAAAAAGAATCCTGTTATGAATGAACTTGCAAAAAATATATATGTTATTATTACTATATATTTTATTATTTTATTTTTAAATATTTTACTACATGTTTCTGTCCATTTTATTAACCACTTTACAATATAAATATTTATTAGTATATAAAGTGGTGAGATTAATATTGCTATCATTAGTTCCTTCTTTCTATTTTATTTCCTGATATGCCTTCTCCTGTATTAGGCACGTATGCACTATATATTTTATCGAATATAAATAAGCTTGTTAATATTATACATAAAATATATACTATCTTTTTTGGTATTTTCTTTAATAAATTATCTAGTAGAGGTGAAATGATATATACACCTATCATACCTCCTAGAGCAAATACTATTAATCCTTCTGCACATATACGTCCGTGTAGGTTTAAGAAGTATCCGTTATAATTCCACCAACTAAGAGAATATTTTATTTCTAAGTATACTGATGTTAAATATTCAACTAGTCCACATAAGAACATAATTAATGTTAATTCTAGTGCTGGTTTATCTCTATACTTTTTTAATAGAATTAATATTAACATTCCACCTGAGCCATATATTGGAAGCCATGGTCCGTGAAGAACTCCTCTATTTACAAATCTACCATCTTCAATAATATGAAGTAATACTTCCCATGAATAACCTATAAATGAAAATATAAAAAATAATAATATTATGTTTTCTATTCTATAACTTCTCATGTAATTTAATGAATCTATTTGTTTTAAACCTCTTTTTTCTTTGATTTTATATAATCTTACTGGATATGATTTTCCTTCTATTATATATTCATAGTCTTTTATTCTATATTTATTTATCATATTTTGTTCATATTCTTTAGAAGTTTTTTCATCATATAAGTTTATTCCAAAATTATTATACATGAAGCCTTTGAATCCAGTTAGTTTAATATCTTGTATTTCTGATTTAATATTATATATATCTTTATATGTTTCTTTTAACAATTCACTACTTGCTTTTTCATATAAATATTCATCAAATAAATATTGGTAGTTTTCTTTTTTATTTTTTATATATTCTTTTCTTATTTCTGCATAGTATTCTATGTATGTTAAGGATTTATATTGGTTTGAAAATAATATTTCTGTTATACCTAGAGTTATTGTACCTAAAATATCATATCCTATAAATGATAGTTCTAGTAAGAAACATTCCCATTTATGATTATACATCATGTTTTTTGATAGTTTTATTGCGTCTTTTGATGATATATTTGGGTTTTCTGATATTATAAATGGTACTAGAAAATATTCATATCTTTTAATAAAAATACCTACTATAGTGAAACACCATAAGAAATAATATAAATTATATATGAACATTGTATATGCTGTTTTAAACCATCTTTTTATTTTAATTAAATATGTAAATCTATTTATAGGTACTTTTTCATATATTCTTGATTCTAATAATATTCTTTTTGATATTACTTTGTATACATTTTTAATTAACACATAAAATAATAATGATATTAAGAATCCTAGTATAGTTATAATTATATTAGTTATTTTATGTGATGAAGTTATACTATAAATAGTTCGGAATGCAAAGTTGAATAGTGTTTTTGATGTATACATATTTATTAAGTTTGCTAGTACTCCTTTGGTACCTGGATTTATAGTGATACTGTGCTTATTTAGAAAAGCCATTGAACCTATAAACTCTATTCCTATGAATGCTGATAGTAAGCATGTTATTGTTATAAGAAAATAGTGACTTTTTAATGTATTTAATGATCTTTGTTTTAACTTTTTGTACTTCATATTATTTTTCCTTAAATTACTATAACATTTTATCATAAGTGTTTATATATGTTCAAGGTATAGAAAAAAGGAATCTTAATATTGGATTCCCCACGCTACTTTATGTTCTGCTTTTTTACCACAAACTATACATTTTTTATCTGTTATATCTGCATTTTCTAATATACATCTTGATTTAGTTCCTTTTATTTCTTTCATTTTAAGTTCGCATTCTTCACTTCCACACCAGCAAGCATTTACTATTCCTGGTTTAGTGTTCATTATATTTTTAACTTCTTCTAAACTTTCACATTCATAAGTTCTATTTTTCATATTAGAAAGTGCTTTATTATATAAATCTCTTTGTATATCTTTTAGTAAGTCTGATACTTTTGTATAAACATCATTTAGATTTATTTGTTCTTTTTCTCCTGTATCTCTTCTTACTATTGTTATTTTGTTTTCACTTAAATCTCTTTGTCCTATTTCTATTCTTACTGGTATACCTTTTACTTCACTTTCAGCAAAACGGTATCCCGCACTTTTATCACTTGCATCTACATTTGTTCTTATACCTTTTTCTACTAGTAAATCGTTTATTTTATTTGATATGTCTAAAAGAGCATCATCTTTAGTATTTACTGGGATTATTGATACTTCGATTGGTGCGATATTTGGTGGCAATACTAATCCTTTATCATCTGAATGTACCATTATTACAGCCGCTATCATACGTGTTGTTGAACCCCATGATGTTTGGTATGCGTATTCATATTCATTATTTTTATTTATAAACTTTATATCATAACATTTAGCAAACTTTTGTCCAAAGTAGTGGCTTGTTGCTCCTTGAAGGCATACTCCATTTTGCATTAGCGCTTCGATAGTTAATGTATATTCTGCTCCTGCAAACTTTTCTTTTTCTGTTTTACGTCCTGATAAGACTGGTATAGCTAGGATGTCATTATAAAATCTTTTATATACTTCATGCATTCTTGATGCTTCTTCTTCTGCTTCTTCTTTTGTAGAATGTACTGTGTGACCTTCTTGCCATAAAAACTCTCTACTTCTTAAGAATGGTCTTGTTTCTTTTTCCCATCTTATTACATTACACCATTGATTATATAGTTTTGGTAAATCTTTATATGATTTTACTATTTTACTATAATAATCACTAAATAAAGATTCACTTGTTGGTCTAAATGCTAATCTTTCATCTAATTTATTAGTTCCACCTTCTGTAATCCATGCTACCTCTGGTGCAAAGCCTTCTACTAATTCTCCTTCTTTTTTTAATAGATTTTCTGGTATTAATACTGGTAAATATACATTAGTGTGTCCTGTTTTTTTGAACATATCATCCATTACACTTTGCATTCTTTCCCATATTTGATATCCATATGGTTCGATTATCATACATCCTTTAACTGAACTATAGTCTGCTAAACGTGCTACTTTTACTACATCTGTATACCATTTTGCAAAATCTACATTTCTATTTGTTATTTTCTCGTTCATATTTTATCCTTTCTAAAAATAAAAAGAATGGTATTTAAGGAGTCTATATTAGACGGTACCATCCTTTAATTAACTTTTTTATTATAACGCATTACCGTGATAGTTTTCTATCAGTTTATGAAGGTAGGAACTAATAAGTTTTATAATCTAGTTTACACTATCCTAGACTCACTTTTATAAAGGTCTTAATAATATTCCTTCATTTCTTATGTATGTTAACACAAATATCTTTTTAAGTCAATTATTTCTTTTTCTTTGTGTCTTCTTCTAATTTCTTTTCTAATTCTTTTACTACTTTTAATGCTTGTTTTCTTACTTCATTAGCTGCTGATTCTACTGCTGGTGTTCCTTTTTCAATAGCATATCTATATAGTTCTTCTGCTTTTACTTTGATTACTTCTGCTTGTGATAGAGCTATTTCTTTTACTTTTTCTTTATCTAAAGTAGCTAGTTCTCCTTGTAATGTTTCAATTTTATATAGAAGTTCATCTTTTACTTCATCTAAATCTACATCTTTTGCTTTAGCGATTAATTCTTCTATTTTCTTTTTTAATACCTTTCTAGTATTTTCTCCTTTATCTGGTGCTAGTAAAATACCTATTCCTGCTCCTAAAGCTAAACCTCCTAAAAATTTTCCAAATCCTTTTTTTGACATATTAGTCCTCCTTTTTTATTTTACTTTTTTTATTTGTTATCTTTTTTATTGTTCCTGCTATAAATCCTACTATAGCATCTGTTATTATAGATAGTTTATTGTTAACTAAGTCAACTACTGTAAATATTTTGTCTAGTGCTGATAGTTTTGTTTTTACATCATCTACTATTTGATTTACTTTATCAATAGTTATTATTAATTTTATTCCTATTACAATTAAAATAGTAATTAAAACTATTAATAAGAAATAGATGATTATTGTCAATGCTGATGCTAATTCCATATTAGTCCTCCTTATCGTCGTACATTGAATCGATTAAATTAAATAAATCGTGTTCTAATGTATCATCTGTTACTGTTTTGTCAAATGATGTTTCTTCTTTTTTAGTTTTTATATCATCCATTATATCTCTATCGTAGTAGTTATCTTTTGCTACTTCTTCTACTTGTCCTACTGTTAAATCGTTTTCTTTGTCTATTCTATTTATTAAGTCTTCTATTTTTTCTGTTTTTTCATTTAGTTTATCCATTTGCTTTTCTACGTTGTTTATGCTTTCTCTTACTTCTCTTGGTGTTGTTATCATTGTGTCTTCTAGTTCATCTTCTAGATTTCCGTATGCTTTTCTTCTAACAGTGTCGTAGTTTAGTGCTCCGGTTTGTTTTTGAGTTATTTTTTCTTTTTCTCTTTCTTTTTCGATTTTTCTTTCTTTTATTTCTTCCTTTACATAGTCTTTGTCAAGTATTCCATAAATTGGACTTATTACTGGACTTGGTTTAAATGCCTTTGGTTTTGTATTTACTTCTCTTGCCGGTGTTTCTATAACTCTTGCTGGTCTTTTTTCTATTTCTAATGCATTAACTCTTGGAGCTGGAACCTCAGGTTCATCATCATCATCAAACTCCGTAAAGTTGAATGTTCTTTCACTTCTAAACAAATCTCTTTCTCCAAATGTATTTTCTGATTTAACATTGTCTACTACTTCATTTTTAACTATTTTTACTTCTTCTTTTTCTTCTGGTTTTACTTCTCTTCTAGTTATTTCACTTCTTTGAAACTCTTTTTTTGGAAGTTCAACTTTTTCATCTTCATCATCTTCAACTGGATCATAAAATATATCTTTAATTTTTGATATTAGTCCCATTTTTACACCTCTTTCGTTATTTACCTTCGTTTTCTCCAATGTATTCTAATACATTTTTCTTAGCTTTTTCTACTGGTGAAGGTATTTGATATATTGTCTCACTTGACTCTACACTATTTTCTCCTACAAACTTGTTAATAACTAAGTCATTATAAGTTATAGATGATAATATTCCAATACTTTGAGTAATAGCATATTTCATGTCTTTACTCTCTATATTCACTTCTATTATAGCATAATTATAGTATATTTCAATCAAATATTTATCTTTATCACTTTCTTTTATTTTAATATAACCTTTAATATTATTATGTTCAAAAGTATGATACTCATAATCATCTTCTTCTCTTTCTTTAATATTATCATTTTTATAGTAATAACTAACTACATCTATATTTAAATAATACTTTATTCCTTTAGATAAGAGTATTTGATTATAATCTTTATCTTCATATACTTCAAAATCTACAGGTAAATAATATCTGTAGCCTTTATTGTTTACATTATATAGTTCGTTTGTATTTGATATAGATATTTTAATTAAATCTTCTATATTCTTATTATCTACATAATATAAATTACAACCTGTTAGTAAAAATATACTTACTATTAAGAATATTTTTTTTAATTTCATATATAGTCTCCTATTAAATTATAACAAAAGATTTATTTTTTAACAATTAGATGATTAATATTTTTTCCTAAACTTCTAAACTTTTCTTCATATTCAGTTTTTATTTCATCATCAAAATCATTATCTACTTCTATTACTTTGTATCCATATTCTTCTAAACTTACAAGTGAATATTCAAAGAAGTCATCATTATCTGTTTTCATTTCTATAGTATTTACATTTTTAAATATTTTATCATATTTTTCTAAGAATAATGGGGATGTTAGTCTTCTTTTAGTATGTCTTTTTTTAGGCCAAGGGTCACTAAATGTTAGATATATTTTATCTATTTCTTTATCAAATACTTCATCTATATTGGAAGCATCAAAGCATATAAACTTTAAGTTTTTTAGATTTAAATCTTCTACTTTTTTAGTAGCCATTACAAGTGGACTATCAAACTTTTCTATTCCTATATAATTTATATTAGGATTTTTAATTGCTAGTGATGTTATAAACTTTCCTTTACCTGTTCCTATTTCTATGTATATATCATTATCGTTATTGAATAATTCTTTCCATTTACCTTTATATTCTTTTGGATTTTCTATTAAATATGGGCTTTTAGATATTATTTCTTTAGCTCCTTTTATGTGTTTTAATCTCATAGTTCACCTCAGAAAATATTATACACTAAAATAGTAAGTTTGTCATATATTATTGTAGGAGAAATAGATTTATGAATAGAGATATGTATTATCAGAACTTGAATCAAGGTTATCAAAACCCTGGTATGATTATCCCGCCTAGTGGTTATAATTTAAATACTAATTATCAAGCTTATGGACCTAATGTAATGCCTAATAATATGCCATATCAAAATAATAATTATAATGGAGCTAATTATAATAATGGCTATAATGATGGATATAATGATATTTATGATAGGTTTGATAAAATAGATAAACAAATTAAGAACCTTGATTCTAGATTACAAAAGTTAGAATCTACAACTAATAGTGTAAATGATAATGTTTATATGATATAGAAACTCTTATGATAGTTTCTATATTTTTATATAAATTATTATTGACAAACATTTTTTTGTATGTTACTATTTTGTTAAGTGAGGTGGTATAATGGAAAAATTAACTAGTAAACAAGAAAGTATTCTTAAAGAAATTAAATTATTTATTGCCAAAAATGGATATAGTCCTTCTATTAGAGAACTATGTAGTGTATGTGATTTACATAGTAGTGCGACTATGTTTGTTCATCTAAAAAACTTAACTCAAAAAGGTTATATCAATCAGACAAATAAAAAGTTTAGGACCATTGAACTTAAAGTTCCGAATGAGTATGATGAGAGACTTGCTGATGTTATAAGTGTTCCTTTACTTGGTAAAGTGGCTGCTGGAAACCCTATTGAAGCTATTGAGAATCCTGATGAGTTCTTTGCTTTACCTAAGTCATTAGTTCCTAAGAATAAAGAGATTTTTGCTCTTTTAGTTAGAGGAGATAGTATGATTAATGCTGGTATTTTAAATAACGATGTTGTTATTGTTGCTAGAAGTGAAAATGCTCATAATGGTGAAATTGTTGTTGCTATGAATGATGAGGGTGAAGTTACATTAAAAACTTTTTATAAAGAAAAAGGACATATTAGATTACAACCTGAGAATGATACAATGGCTCCTATTATATTACCTAATTGTACAATACTTGGTAAAGCTGTTGGATTATATAGAACAATTTAGAATAATTAAAAAATCTCATACGAGATTTTTTTATTTGTTATTTTCTAGAATATCTTTTAGGAACTCTCCTGTGTAAGAGCCTTTTGTTTTGCTTACTTCTTCTGGTGTGCCTGTAGCTACTACCATTCCTCCACCATCTCCACCTTCTGGTCCTAAATCAATAATATAATCTGCTACTTTAATTATATCTAGATTGTGTTCGATAACTATTACTGTGTCTCCATTGTCAACAATTCTATTTAATATTACAAGTAGTTTTTTAATATCTTCTTGATGTAAACCTGTTGATGGTTCATCTAATATAAAGATACTTTTTCCTGTTGGTTTCTTTTGAAGTTCTTTTGCCAGTTTAACTCTTGATGCTTCTCCTCCTGATAGTGTTAATGCATTTTGACCTAGTTTAACATAACCAAGTCCTACTTCATCCATTATTTTTAAAGATTTATATACTTTTGGTATGTTTTCAAATACATCTAGAGCTTCCGCAACTCTTAAATCAAGAACTTCCGCTATATCTAAACCTTTGAACTTTACTTTTAATGTTTCGTTATTATATCTTTTTGCGTTACATACATCACATGGTACATATACATCTGGTAAGAAATGCATCTCTATTTTCTTTACTCCGTCACCTGAACATGCTTCACATCTTCCACCTTTTACATTAAAACTAAATCTACTTTTATCGTATCCTCTTACTTTTGCTTCTTTTGTTTCTGCGAAGACATCTCTTATACTATCAAATACTCCTACGTATGTAGATGGGTTACTTCTTGGTGTTCTTCCGATTGGGTCTTGTGTTATATTTACAACTTTATCTACATATTCTAAACCTTTAATACTTTTATATTTACCTGGTTTTTCTTTAGAATTATATATATTACTATATAATATCTTACAAAGTATTTCATTTACTAATGTACTTTTTCCACTACCACTAACTCCAGTTACACATATAAACTTTCCTAGTGGGAATGTTACGTCTATATTTTTTAAATTGTTTTCGGCGCATCCCTTTAATACAAGTTTTTTACCGTTTCCTTTTCTTCTTTTCTTTGGTATTTCTATTTTTCTTCTTCCGCTTAGATATGCTCCTGTTAGTGAATCTTTATTATTCATTACTTCTTCTACAGTACCTTCAGCAACTATTTTACCTCCATTAGTTCCTGCTCCTGGTCCTATGTCTACTAGATAATCTGCATTTAGCATTGTATCTGTGTCATGCTCTACTACTATTAGTGTATTTCCTAAATCTCTCATTTCTTTTAATGAATTAATTAGTTTCATATTATCTCTTTGATGTAAACCTATACTTGGTTCATCAAGTACATATAGTATTCCAGATAATCTACTTCCTATTTGTGTTGCGAGTCTTATTCTTTGTGCTTCACCACCACTTAGTGTTTCAGCTTCTCTATTTAATGATAAGTATTCTAATCCTACATTTTTAAGAAATGTTAATCTTGATTTAATTTCTTTTATTATTAGATTGCTTATTTCTTTTTCTTCGTTTGTTAGTTTTAAATCTTCTATGAAATTGTATAAATCTTTTATACTTAATTTAGTTAAATCAGGTAAGTTAATTTTATTTATTTTTACACTTAGTGCTTCTTTTTTTAATCTATCACCATTACATAATGGACATGGCATTTCGGTCATATATGTTTCAATCCAACTTCTTATCATATTTGAAGAGGTTTCCATATATCTTCTTTCTAAATTAGTTAGTATTCCTTCAAAGTAATCATAGCTTTTTAGAATACTTCCACTTCTAGTTTCTACATTAAAATGTAATTTATCTGGTGAACCATATAGAATTATATCTAATTCTTTTCTTGTAAGATCTTTTACTGGTTTATATAAATCTATATTATAATGTGCTGCGACTAAAGATAGTTTTTTATAGTATACATTTAGAGTTTCTCCACTTTGAAAACTCGCTATTGCTCCTGACATTATTGATTTAGTTTTATCTGGTATTAATAAGTCTTCATCTAAATGTAATTTCTTTCCTAAACCTTTACATTCTGGACATGCTCCATATGGACTATTAAAACTAAATAATCTTGGTTCTAATTCTCCAATACTAAAATCACAATGAGGACATGCATAGTTTTCACTCATTAATATTTCTTCTTTGCCTAAGATATTTATAATTACTTTACCTTTACTTAATTTACATGCTAGTTCTATACTTTCAAATATTCTACTTCTACTTCCATCTTTTACTATTACTCTATCAATTAAGACATCTATTTCATGCTTATTATTTTTTACAAGCGAAATATCATTACTTAATTCCATTAATTCTTTATCTATTCTTGCTTTTGTATATCCATCTTTAATTAGACTTTCTATTAATTCTTTATGAGTACCTTTTTCTCCTCTTACAACTGGACTATATATTTCTAATTTTGCTCCTTCGCCATAATCCATTACTTTATTTGTCATTTCATCTATACTTTGTTCTTTAACTGCTACTTTATGTTTTGGACAATATGGTACTCCTATTCTTGCATATAAAAGTCTTAGATAATCATATATTTCTGTTATTGTTCCAACTGTACTTCTTGGGTTTTTATTAGTTGATTTTTGGTCTATTGAAATACTTGGGCTTAATCCTTCGATTGAATCTACTTCTGGTTTATTTGAACTACCTAAAAATTGTCTTGCATAAGCACTTAAACTTTCTACATATCTTCTTTGTCCTTCTGCAAATATAGTATCAAAAGCTAAACTACTTTTACCACTACCACTTACACCAGTCATAACAATTAATTTATTTTTAGGAAGAGTTATATCAATACCCTTTAAATTATTTTCTCTTGCATTTTTAACTATTATTTTATCGTTCATAATTACCTCACTATTATACTTCACACAAAGTGCATATATTATACCACTTTTTATGCATTATTAGTATAGCATATAATATTATAGATTGCAAACAATTGTTTTTTAATTTATTAAAAAATTAAACACCTTTACAGGTGTTTAATCTTGTGAGTAGAAGTCTAATAGTTTTATTAAAACTGCTATTCCTTTTTCTACTTTGAATCCAAAATCATTTGGTAATTCTGAACGTGTTAGTTTATTATATGTTGTACTCTTAATTACATATTGGTCTGATAATCCAGTAGATAACCATATACCATATGTTTGTTTTACATTATCTCTATAGTAATCTTCATATTCATATTGTTTTAGTTTACTACTATCATCTATAAATATCATTCTTACATTTTTAGTTTCTTTGAACTTTAACATTAAATCTTTAAATCTATTACTTAATTCATCTTTTAATACATTTTTAATGTAATCCATTCCGTAGAACATAAATACTGATGTTTCTGATTCACTTTTAAGAGCATTTTCTAAAGTATCTAGTAATCTTATACCATCTTCTTTAGTTGCACTTATATAGTTTTTATATTTTGATGTATCTGTAATATTATCATATGAATCTATCATATAGAACTTAGTATTAGGTATTCTATCTAGTACTTCTCCTAAAGATATTATAAACTTATCTACCGATGATATTTCTTGTGCAGATATTAATGTAATTGGATTTTTAACAAAGTTATATCTACATACTTGTAATCCATCTTTTTCTATACCAATTGGTACATTTTTTAAATCAGTTATGTATCTTTGAATATCTTTAAATCTTACGTGGTCTGGAAGAACAGCTACTTCTTTTGCTTCTCCTAGTGTTCCAAGTCCTTCATTTAATTTAGTACATATATCTTTTATGAATGTATTTATTTCATCCCATTTGCATGGATATGCTGTTTGATATTCATAAAGCGCTCCATCTAATTTAACAAGTCCTCTTCCTACTGCATTACTTGGTATTAATCCTCTTGTCATACCTAAAACGCTTCCATAATCTCCGGGATCATTAAATTGTAAGCAAAGTAAATTACTAAAGTTTTGTACTATTCTACTTCTAACTGAATTTACACCTGATGCGCTTATTACAAATGATATACCATATCTTTCACATTCACGAGTTATAGCTGATATTACTTCTACATAATCTTCATAGTTTTCATTAAATGCTTCAAAATTGTTTATAATTATTATCATCCTAGGAAGAGTTCTTCCACTATTTTTAATATATAAATCATAATCTCCATTATAGTCTACAAATAGTTTTTTTCTACGTGCTAGTTCGCTATCTATTAAGCCAAATAAATTATTTAATTTTTCTGCTTCATGAACTAATACTACATCTCCTACTTGTGGAGCTGGTTTGAATATATTAAACATTTCTGTTCCAAAATCTACAACATAGATGTTTAATTCCATAGATGTATGAGATATTATTAAACTATATATAATAGATGATAACATTATTTCTTTACCACTACCACTTGCTCCATAAATCAATGTATTACCTTTTTCATTAAAGTCTATAGTAAGTAAATCTTGTCTTTGATTATTAGGATCATCGTATTCACCTATTACCGCAGTGATATCCCATTTCTTTGGTACAAACTTATATTTATCAATAAGATTATTTACAAATATTTCTGTTGGTATTTTATCAAGCCATAGTTTTCTTGCTACCATATGTTTTTCTTTGGCAGAGGTGCATATATATTTTAAAACATTTGGTAATTCTTCTCCTAGCGATACATTTTTAGTTTCATCTTTTTTCGCTACATCTATGCTTTTTGTAACATCACCAATATTATTTATGAATGAGAAATTTCTATCTACAGTTTGAGTTAATTTATCTCTTGGTATGTATTTAACTCCTGCATATGCAGCTTGTCCCATTGCAAAATAGTCATTATAACCTACTTGTAAGTAGAAGTTACCTGCTTTCTTAAGTGCTGCTGCATCAGGACATTTAATAACATCCATACTATCAGCTTTTTCTTGTACTTTTAAACATACTTTAAACTTAGAGTTTGACCATATTTGATCATCAACTATACCACTTGGTTTCTGGGTTGCTAGTATTAAGTGAACTCCAAGGCTACGACCAATACGCGCTGTTGATATTAATTCTTGCATGAAATCTGGTTGTTGACTTTTTAACTCTGCAAACTCATCTGAAATTATAAATAGATGAGATATAGGTTCTTTTAATTTTCCATCTCTATATAATTGTTGATATTTATATATATCTAGTGTACTCTCATTTAAATCTAGTTTTGCTTTATTAAATAATTCTTGTCTTCTTTTAAGTTCACTTCGGATAGATGCAAGGCTTCTATTTATTTCTGCTTTATCTAAGTTAGTTATTGTACCTGCTAGATGCGGTAGTTTTACTCCAGTTAATTTATTTTCGAATGCTCCGGTTAAACCTCCACCTTTGTAATCTATAAGTACGAATGATACTTCAAATGGGTTAAAGTTTAAACACATAGATAAAATGTATGTAATGATAAACTCTGATTTACCACTACCAGTCATACCTGCGATTAAACCGTGAGGTCCATGGAACTTTTCATGTAAATCTAAATTGAATAATTCTCCATCAGCATGAATACCTATTGGCGTATTTAAACTATTTACTGGGTTATTTTTAATCCATCTATCAAATATATTTAGTTGTTCTATTTTTCCAACTTTAAACATTTCTAAGAAGCCTAAAGATGTTTTCATTTCATCTAATCTTAGGGGTACTTTAACTGGAATATTTGATAATTTTTCACATAGTGTTTCTACATCTACTCCTTCAAATGTATCCATATTAAATGTTACTTGATTTTCTTTATTTAAATCATTTTTAATAATTGCTGATTTTTCACCTGCCGCCATTAAGAAATCATTACATTCATTTGGTAAGTTAGATATACCATCATTTAATACTATTAATCCGAATCCTATATTTCTTCTTTCTTTTAATACTTTGTTAATTATTTCTACATTTTTATTTTTCTTAATGTTATCAACTATTAAAAGATAATATGGGGTTACATTTCTATATGTAATATCACTTTCTTTTCTTTCATCTCCATCATCACTATATTTTCTTTTAGTATAAACTTGTTCTAAGTAGAATGATATTTTACTCATGTCTTCATAATTATTAGCATAGAATCTTATATCTCTACTATTAGACCATACATGTGGTAATACTTTAAACTCATTCCATAAATCAGTTATTTCATCATTTACCATAAATACTAATTTTAAATCTGTGTATGCATGATATGTAGCTAACTGTAATATTATATATTTAAGTAAACTATCTCTATACATCTTTTCACCAATTAAAACTAGTTTATTTCTTTCTGTTAAGTTTATAGTAACTGGTGAGTTTGGTATAGTTTCAGCGCTTTTACCTACTCTTTCTAATTCTTCTTTTAAGTTATCTGTAGTCATTTGGAAGTCTTCTTTAGAATAACTTAACTTTATTTTAAGTGGTATTGTTCCTAAACCTACTCTTACTGATAAGAAGTCTTCACTATCTATTTGTCTTTGCCATAGATTTCTTTTTTTGTTTATTATGATTGCTCTTAAACCTTTAGCATCTGGATAGTTTTCTATTAATACTTGTGATTGATTTATTTTAAATGCTTCTATTTTCTTTCTTTTATCTGCTAGGTATTCTTGATATTTTTTTTGTCTTAATGCTTCTGCTTCTTTTGCTTTCTTTTTAGTGTATTTTCTCATTAGTGATGGCCAAAGGATAGTTGATGCAACCATTCCAACTGCGATTAATAGTCCTGGTAAAGCTGATACTATTCCTTTATTTCCGTTTACTAAGCTTACTACTGAAGTTGCTGCAGTTACTCCTGAAGATAGAGCCATAGTTAGCATAGGTCCTATTGTATATATTACTGGAGTCTCATCTGGAATACTTCCTGCTGGTGGACTATCTATTCTAAAGTCTTCTGGATTTACTGACGTTACAAATCTTGGTGATCTATAATAATAATCATTTTCACCATAAAGTTTTGCTTGATCATCATCTTTTGTTGGTAATAGTTCTCCTGTAAACTTTGGTAAGTTTTTTATTAAAATATTATTGTTATTTAAATATAATCCATTATTAAAATTGTTTATTATAAAATATCCATCTAGGTATATAATTCTAAATCCCATTATAAATATCTTGTCGCCATTATTTAAAAGTTTTTTTGAGATTTTAATATCATTTACATAAACACCATAAAGTAAATCTTTTGCTTCTATATAATATTGTTTATCTTTTTTTGTTATAACTGCGTGAAGTGCACTAATTCCTGGTGCATTCATAATAATACTTTGGTTTTCACTTCCTATAGTATACTCTCCATCAGTAGCTAGGGCATATGATTTATACGTTTTATCATTTTCTTCACAAACTAAAATTAATGCATTTGTATATCCATTTCTTGATTTAATTCTAATAGAATAATACTTATTTATTAGTAATGGTACTTTTTCATATTCTTTTCCATTTTCAATTATTTGGCTACCACTAGCGCTTACAAGTAACCATCCTTTATCTTCTCTTTCAAAGTTTAATAAATGTCTTTCATTTTCATTTTCGTCATAATCACTAACAGGGTATGAATTAACATTTTCATCTGGAAAAGGATATTTATATAATTTTTCACTTTTAATTAATACTATTTGCATAAGAACACCCTTTTATTCTAAACCATATAAAAAGTATTATTATATAGTTTACCTAATATAATAATACTATTATTAGAAAGAATAGTCAAATTAAAACTTAAAATTACCACTATTCATTTTCTTCATCATTGATTTCATTTCATCAAATTGTTTTATAAGTCTATTTACATCTTCTACTTTTTGTCCACATCCACTTGCTATTCTTATTTTTCTAGATGCTTTAATTGTATCTGGATTTTTTCTTTCTTCTTTTGTCATAGAAAGTATAATTGCTTCAACTCTTGGCATAGCTTTTGGGTCGATAGTTACTTTATTTAATCCCATTTTAGAAGCTCCTGGTAAAAGTTTTAATAGGTTTTCTAGTGGCCCCATTTTTTTAATTTGTTTTAAAGTTACTAGAAAATCTTCTAAATCAAACTTACCTTTTTGAAACTTTTTAGCAGTACTCATCATTTCTTCATTATTAAGTTCTGCTTCTGTTTTTTCAATGATAGACATTAAGTCTCCATCACCAAGTATTCTACTTGCCATTCTATCAGGATAGAACTCACTTAAACCATCCAACTTTTCAGAATCACCTATCATTTTAATAGGTATATGTGTTAAGTGTCTTACGGATAAAGCAACTCCACCTTTTGTATCTCCATCCATTTTTGTTAAGATACATCCTGTTAATTTTAATTTTTCATTAAATCCATTTATTACATTAATTGAATCTTGACCTATCATAGCGTCTAATACAAGTAACACTTCATCTGGATTTACAGATTGTGAAATATTTACAAGTTCATTCATTAGATTTTCATCTATTTGAAGTCTACCTGCTGTATCTATAATTATATAATCATAATTATTTTCTTTAGCGTATACTAAAGCGTGCTCTGCGATTAATACAGCATCTTTAATATCTTCTGTGTACACTGGAATATTTAATGATTTTCCTATTGTTTGTAATTGGTCAATAGCGGCAGGTCTATAAATATCACATGCTACAAGTAATGGCTTTTTGTGATATTTCTTTCTTACTAAGTTAGCAAGTTTACCTGCTGTTGTAGTTTTACCACTTCCTTGTAAACCAGCAAGCATTACTACTACTCTATTTTTATTAGTTACTAAAGGAGCATTATCTCCACCTAATAGTTCAATTAATTCATCTTTCAATATTTTAACGAACATATCACCAGGTTTAATACTCTTTCTAACTTCTTCTCCTAAAGCTTTCTCTTTAACTTTATTTGTAAACTCACGCACAATAGATATATTAACATCAGCTTCAAGTAAGCATAATCTTATTTCTCTCATCATATCAGAAATATTATCTTCATTTATTACACCTTTACTTTTTATATTACTTACTACTTTAGCTAATCTTTCACTTAGATTCTCAAACATATCTTACTCCCTTCTAGTTATAATCAACCTTAGTTATTAGTATAACATTTACTTAGATGTTAATCAATTTTCTTATTCACTCTTTGATTCTAAATCTTTAAAATAATTATATCTTGATTTAGCATTATTAAGATTTTCTTCATATAATGATTCATAATCTTCATTATTTACTTCTAGATTTTTATATCTAAGTTCTCTTTTAAATACTTCTTCATATCTTGTAAAATCTGGCTCTTTAGAATCAACTGTTAATTTATTAGTTTCTGGATTATATCTCATTAGAATATTATATCCAACATCTACTAACATTTTTTGTTCATCAAGTGAAGAAGTAAGACCACCTTTTATACCTTGTTCTATACATGTACTATAGGCTATTATTAATGATGGTCCATCGTGTTCTGTAGCTTCTTTGAATGCTTTTAGTGTTTGATTCATATCTGCTCCCATTGATATGGATGCTATATAAACATTTGGTATAGCCATTGCTATTTTAAATAAGTCTTTTTTATTTTCTAGTTTACCATTAGATGCAAACTCTGCTACACTTCCTACTCTAGTTGATTTTGATCTTTGACCTCCAGTATTTGAATATACTTCTGTATCAAGAACTAAAATATTAATATTTTCATTTGAATGAAGTACATGATCAAGACCGCCATATCCTATATCGTAAGCCCAACCATCTCCTCCGATTACCCATACTTTTCTTGATGGAATATAATCAATTAATTCTCTTAATGATGATGGTATATCTTTATTTTCAAGTTCATACTTTACAGCATTCGTAATATCATCATCTTCCATGTTATCTATCCATGTTTTATAAATATCTTTAACTAATGGAGAAACATCATTTCTTGTTTCGTACATTATATCTTTAATTCTATTTCTTGTGTTTTTGTATGATTCATGAATACCAAATGCAAACTCTGCATTATCTTCGAATAATGAGTTCATCCATGGTATTTTATATGGAGTTAATGGAAGACTTCCACCATATATAGAAGAACATCCAGTTGCGTTACTTATAACAATATTTCTTCCATAAAGTAAAGTTAATATTTTTATATAACCTGCTTCTCCACATCCAGCACAAGCTCCACTAAACTCAAAATATGGTTTTTGATAACTTACTCCTTTTACTGTAAACTTGTTAAACTTTGTATCATTTATTTGATCTTTAAATAATCTATCACTTACTTTATCAAGTCTATCATTATATGTTCCCTTTATCAAAGCCTTTTCACCATTTTTACCAGGGCAAGCCTGCATACATAAACCACATCCAGTACAGTTAGCTTCATTAATAGATATATAAAATCTTTTATTATTTTCTCCTAGACTTTCTATGGTTTCATCTTTATCTAAATGAGCATTTATTAAATCTTTATCATCAAGAGAGAAAGGCCTTATAACTGCATGAGGACAAACAAATGCACATCTATTACACTGTATACAATTTCCTTTACACCACTTAGGAACAAAAGAAGATATTTTTCTTTTATCAGAAGCAGCTACTCCACCTTCAAAAGTACCATCTCTATGATCAATAAAATCTGAAACTTTTAGTAGGTCTCCTCTTCTATAAAGCATTTCATTCATAATATTATTATCATTTATAGAGTTATCTTCTCTTAAGGTAAAGATAGAATTATCTATTTCATATAAATATTTTAATGATGAAGAAATTGCTTCTATATTATTAGTAATTACAGTATCACCTTTACTTTGATATGTTTTCTTTATTAATTCTTTAAACTTATCAAGTAAATTTGATTTATCCATTAATTCTAACATATAACTACAAATAACATTATTTATTTTTCCATTAAGATTATATTTCTCATTTAATTCTTCTAAAGAACATACATAAACTTTAATATTATTATTTAATATTTGTTTTTTATTGTTTAAGCTTATTAAATCATTTAAATCTTTATCATTTAAACTTGTATTAATTAATAGTATTGAGTTTTTCTTTACATTTTCTAGACAATCATATTTACTTAAATATACATCTTTTGATACTACTGTAAAATCAGGATTTACTAAGAAATAAGGAGCTTCTATTTTAGAATGAGAGAATCTTAAATGAGATATAGTAACTCCTCCACTTTTTTTAGAATCATATTCAAAGTATCCTTGAACATAAGTATTTTCTTCACTTCCTAGTACTTTCATGAAGTTTTTAGATGCTCCGACCATACCATCAGAACCAAATCCCCATACTTTTATTTCTTTATAATTATGAGATATATTTATTTCTTTAGAATCTATACTATGATTAGTAATATCATCTATAATACCAACTGTAAAGTGATCTTTTGTGTTTACATTCATTAGATTATCAAATACACCATTTATATCATTTAATGAAATGTTTTTACTTGATAGACCATATCTACCGCCATATATTTTAATGTCTTTATCTTTTAAACTAGATACAATGTCTAAGTATAGAGGTTCAGCAATACTACCTGGCTCTTTAGTTCTATCTAATACACATATTTTTTTAGTAGTTTCAGGTAATACATTTAATAGATATTTAGTACTAAATGGTCTATATAGATGTACTGTTATTAATCCAACTTTTTTACCTTCTTTTATTAATTCATCTATAACAAACATGATAGTTTTTGTTACACTTCCCATGGCAACTAGTACATATTCTGCATTTTTATCTCCATAGTACTCAAAAGGTTTATATGATGTGCCAGCAAGTTTATTTATTTTTTCCATATAATTATTTACAATATCTGGCATGTCATCATAATATTTATTTCTTACTTCAGTATTTTGAAAATATACATCTGCTGTTTGAGAAGTTCCCCTTGTTATTTCTTTGCCTAGATTTAGTGCTCTATTTTTAAACTCATTTATTTTTTCTTTATCTACAAGATTCATTATTTCTTCTTCGTCAAGGAGTGATACTTTATTAAGCTCGTGACTTGTTCTAAATCCATCAAAGAAATGTAAAAATGGAAGAGAGCCTTCAATTGCTGATAGATGTGCTATTGATCCTAAATAATAAGCATCTTCTACACTACTTGAAGATAACATACAAAATCCTGTTGTGCGGGTAGAATATATATCTTGGTGGTCTCCAAATATAGAAAGAGCGTGAGTTGCGATACTTCTTGCTGCTACATGGATTACTCCTGGTAACATTTCACCAGCCATTTTATACATTGTTGGTATCATTAATAGTAAACCTTGGGATGAAGTGAATGTTGTACTTAAACTACCTGCTTGAAGACTACCGTGTGTTACTGCTGCTGCACCTGCTTCACTTTGCATTTCGATTACTTTAACTCTACTTCCAAAAATGTTTTTCTTTCCTTTAGAGCTCCATTTATCTACAAGACTAGCCATTGGAGAAGCTGGTGTTATTGGATAAATACCACATACTTCACTAAATAAATATGCTCCTTTAGCACACGCTTCATTACCATCTATAATAAAATCTTTTTTCATATAATATATCCTTTCCATAGTTACTAACACTATAATTATATTACAACTTTAAGCAAATTAAAAGATACTAGAAACTAGTATCTTTTAAGCCCTGACTTCCAAATACTGGAAGTACTGGTATTGTTGGGGCAGTATTTGTATCTTCTGGTACATCTTCACATGTTCTTGTATCTTTTGTTTCTAATATTCCACTTAATAATGTATCTATACTTACATTTAATGTATCAGAGTTTACACTATAATTTCCACTTGCTGTTCTTACTCTTACTGTTGCTTTTGGAGGGTCTTCATAGATGTCATAGAACTCTAATTTATATTCTCTATTATTTGTTACACTTTCCGCGAATCTTCTTATAAATACTTCTTCAAACTTTTCTGCTGACATTACTATTCTTCCTGATAATCTATAAGAACCATAATCTATTGCGTCTATCATTGAAGACTCTAATATTTCTCTTACAAGATAATAATCTTCTTCTCCTGTTGTTGTTACTCTTTGTACCAATAGTAATACTACTATTATTACTATTCCTAGTGCTAATATCATATAGCCCCATATTGATTCTTTCATCTAATTATTACCTCCTTTGCTACTACTTCCTATTTCTTTTCCTCCCCTTATAATTTCACTATTTGATTTTATTCCAAGTACCCCACTTCCTGTACTTATTTCATCTATAAATGCACTTCTACAGTTTTTGAACACTTTTCCATCTCCATCTATGGCGTTTGCAAGTTCACAACTAATTAGTGAATCATCTGTATATCCTCCTGCATTTGTTTCTCTTGATTCGTTATATTCTCTAATTTTCTTAATTGCATCTGTTGATAATGTTACACTTAACATTAATCTTTCACTATTTGTATAAATATCAGTTGCCGACTCTTCTATTTCTTGTTTTGCTATTTGAGCTTTTTCATTATTCCAGTTATTTCCTATTTTTCTATTTTCATTTTTGAAAATATCTGATAGTTCAGTATTTTTGAACATAAATCCGTAGCTCTTTTTATCTGTTAATTTATCCCATTTTGTTGTTGATAGATTTGGAGCTGTTTCTACTACTCTTACACATGTATTATCATTTCCATTACAACTGCTTCCATCACAGTCATATTTATTTGAATTATTGTATGCTTCATATGCACAATCGTAATCAAAATTAGTTAGTTTTAAACCTGTTTGATTATATTTAGAAACATTATAATATTTACCACTACCTATATTAGTAAAATGATAACTTATAGGATATATTCCTGTATTTACATTTGATATTGGATATACATTTTTACCTAATGATACATATTTTCCACTATCAACTCTTGTATTACTTTTAACTTCAATTACTTTTCCAGTATGGTTTTCTGTATAATACTCATTTGGTCTATAATACATAAGTTCTGTTGTTGAAGTAAAGTATGCTTTTGTTGCATGTGATACTGGAACTTTTATTACTTTACATGTTTTCTTTTCTGGTTTTACTCCTGTATCGTCGCATTCTATAAAGTATGTATTACTTTTAACTTGATCTACTGATAAACCACAATTGTCACCTATACAATAATGATTAAATATATCATCATCTGCTACTACATTTACAGTTCTATCATATCTTTGTGTATTTCCATATGCTACATCATTATATTCTACATCTAGTTCTGGACATGTATTATTTGTTAAACATGTAGCTGATGCTAGAATATTTTTCTTTATTACATCGTTTGTACTTGTTGCTAGTTTTATTTTTGCATAGTTATTATTATATTCTTCTAGAGCAGTTGATGTTTTAACATCGCTTGTGAAGTCGTATGACATTTTTAATGCATCGAATTCTGGAATACTAATGACTTCTCCGCCGCCACCTCCACCTTCACCATAATTTCCTTCAACTACTTTTCCTGCGTTTAATATTGCTTGTGCAGTTGATACTAGACCACTAGTTCCACCTTTTGTAAGATTTAATTCATATGATTTAAAGCTTGGTTCTCCTGCAATCCAATCATTACCATAGAAATTACAGTTTTCTAAGTTTTTAAGCATCTGCAATACTTCATTTTGTAGTGAATAGTATTTTTCTGCTGCTTCGACTAAGTGTTTAGCTACGTATTGTGGATCACCATCTTTACCTGGTGAACAAGAGCCTGTTGATGTAAAATTGCATGAACTTGATGCATAACCTGTAAATGAACCTTCACATGTTTTAGTTGTATACACATCTCTAATACATGGTTTAGGTCTTCTAATAGTTCCACATTTATACTTTTCTGTTCCTGATTTATATGAACAACTATTACTTGGTGCAGAAAAACCTTTTTTGTCTTTATAATCTGCATTACATTTTGCTTTAGTGTATGGATTATCCAATGACATAACTTCTGTAAATCCATTTACTGTTCCGGATGATGCACATGAACAATCTCCACCACCATTATCAATGGTTCTATAGTTATATCCTCCGTCTCTTGCTATACATGTTCTATTAGATATTCCATATAGTTCTCCATCTTGTGCTGATGCTTCTTTTCCTGAATTACTTCCGTTTCCGTTTCCACTATATGTAAATTGTTGATATTTTGTATTTCCGTTTTTATACCATCTTAATTTAAAGTGACATCCCGGATTACATACACCGCCTGAATCTATATCTGTTTGTGGTACTGAACCACACCATGCATTAGCACCATAGCCTTTAGTACCAGCAATTTTTCCACTTGTCCATTCTAATATAAATGCACCTTCTCCACTTACTTCTTGACATGCTTTATTTACACTTTGATTGTCACCTACATCACAGTTTGCACTACATTGTGGTTTATAAGATGCTACTTTTGGATAACTTGAATCATCTGCATATGTCTCAGCATATCTAAGAGCTTCCCATTTTTTATATTCAGTCCAAGCATTTGCTACTTGTTTTAATTTTGCTTCTAATTCTGATTCAAACTTTTGATAATTTATAACAGATGTACATTCTTTTTTAACTTGCACTATTGATGATATATGATTATCTGTTTTTTTACTATTAGGTACTTTCTCTTCTAATTTATATTGGAATTGCATTCCTGAGAATACTTTTGTTTTATCTGCTAGATATATTACAGTTTCTTTTCTACAATATATTTGACAATATCCTCCAGTATTTATTTCAAACCCACTCTCTCTAAATGATTCTTTATCACAACTTTTAAGTATAGAATCCATTGATGGTTCTGCGATTGTTATTTTGTCATATCCATCGTAGTCACCTTCACCATAATTTTTATTTCCGTCACATGCTGTTAATGATTTATTTTTAGTTCCATTAGCATTTTCTGATGTTATTGTTGTTTTCATATCAGAAGAATTATTAACACATGAATCACATGTTGTTTTAACTTCATAAGTTTTAGTAAAGTTATCTGTTACTTCCTGTGCCGCTATATCTAGAACCATCATTATTTGTCTATCGTTTGGATAAGTACAGTGATGGTATTCTTTAATTTCTCCATCAAACTTTATATTAGATATTTCAACTTTTACGCTATATTTTTGACTTTTTTCAATACATGCTTTTTCACCAGTTATTTTTGCTGTACATATATTTTTTGAACATGTTACATTGTCATCTTCGTCTACTACTTTTCCATCAGCAGTTACAAGACTTATTTTTATTTTACATCCGTCTTCTCCCGGCTCACATGGTTTAGTTATTTCTATTTCACTTGTTGTGTTATCTATATTTTTTGTAATTAAGTCTGGTACTTTGTTTCCTTCACTATCTAGTGTATTTGTATCAAGTGCCATTTTAAATAATTTTAATGCTTCTAAGTATGTAGTTTGATTATATTGACAGCTTCCTGTTTTCGGATCACAGTTACACATAATTCCTATGTTTCTTGTATCTGTATTACATTTAAGTCCATTATTTAAATAATTACCATCTTGGTCTACCCTTTTGGCTGTTAATCCAAATAGATATTTACCCATAAACACATTCTTTTTTAATCCGCTTTCATTGAATGCTGATTGTGTTGGCACTGATGCGTATTCAGTTCCTCTTAGTTTACCTTTATATGCTGCATACATTCTCATTGCAATATCTGCGATAGCATATTCTTCATCGTTTAATGCATTGTCATTATTTTTTAATTTTGTTGCATGAAGTGCTATATTTGCAAGACCACATCTATAATCAGATTTATATCCATTTGCTGTATTACATGTTGTTAAATCGAAAGTACTGTTTAAACAATATTGGGCACTATTATCTCCATAACAACTCATTCTTGCTGCTGGTTGTATACAAAATGCAGGGCTACCATTTGCTGTTGAGTATACATCTCCATACAATGGAGCTATTTCACCGTTAGTACTTGTTCCTGTGTCTATTTCTGTTGCATATTCAAATCCATATGCTTTTTGAACTTTACATGTTCCACTACAGTTATCAGCACATTCTGATTCACTAGTGTACATTCTTCCACCATCAACATTAATATTTTCGTATGTTCTTCCGTCTATTTCAAATGTTACTTTTCCTTCTTTGTAACAAGCATATCCTGATGTTTGTTTAGTCCCTGTACACAAATAATTTTTATCTTTATTTTCACTTTGTGATGTAAAGTACTCACATCCTTTTGTAGCATATGCTTCATCAGTATATATAGTTGGTGATGTGTAATATGTATAAGATTTCTTACTATCTGAAGAAAAAGCACTATAATAACCTGATACTGGACCATATTTTACTTCTGAACCTGGAGCACAGCTTTTTCCTTTATACCATATAAACTCTTTTTGATTTGATGGTATTTGTCCTGATGAAGTAATGGCTAATGTAGTACTTATACTTGTTAGTAATACTAATGTACTAAAGAATAGGTATTTTAATTTTCTCATTCTTCATCACTTCTTTTCTTTATAATTTTTATTACTATTAGATATACTGTTACTAGGATAACTAGTGGTACTAGTACATATGGTGCATATTCTAATATATATCTTAATATTTTTTGTCCTGTAGGTAGATTTCTTATTTCTTCTTTTTCTATTTGTTTATCGTAATAGTCTTTTACTTTATCATCCATTTTATCATTCTTTGTTGTATCTGTGTATGCTCCACATTCTTTATCATCTGGATTAGCTTCACAATATAATGTATCATTATATTCATTATATTTTGGTACTGCATATTTAATAGTTTTTACTAATTCTTTTGCACAAGTAGATGCATTATCTGACATATATATATTTAATTCATATTCTTTTTTTATAAAATGTATTTCGCTTCCAATAACATAGTTTTTAAAGTCTGTATCATATTCTACATTATATTCTCCATTACTATATGTATCTTTTGCGATTACTTTTAAATCTTCTCTTGGATTATTTAACATTAATAAATATGAATATGGATATTCTTCATTTTTTACTTCTTGAAACTTTATTTCTAAACTTTCTGCCCAATCATTTATTTTATTATCTTGACATACTGCCTTTACATTAACAGTTATTAACAGCCCTAATATTATGAGCATTATTTTTTTTATTTTCTTCATATACACTCCTTTACTTTTATAAAATAAGTATATCATTTTTATAAATTATAGTCCATGTTTTAATTTTCTTATTTTTACTTGAAAATAAACTATACATGATATTGTTGTTATTAGTGATAAGCCTATTTTTATACCCCATTTACTTGCGAAGTTTTTTGCTTTATCTACTATAGTTATTGTTTGATTTGTATCATCTTTTATTTCATTATTTTTAATTCCATTTAAATAATTATTTATATTTGATGTTAATAATTCGTCATTTGGTTCATATGATAGAAATTCATCTGTACATATTTTTAATTTATTAACGTAATCTTTACATTCTACTGAATTATAATATTTATTAAAATATGGAAGTATTATATATAGAGTCATTAATGAACCATTACAGCTTCCTTTTAATGCTTCTACTGGTAGAGATAAATATGTTCCTTGACTTAAATTATTTATTGTAACTTTACCATCAGTAGGTGCTACTATTCTTTGGTTGTATGTTATATATAATTCATCACTTACATTATAAAGAGTTAATGTGAAATTATTATGTGTTTTATCATATTTATATTCATATGTTATTGAACTTGCTAGTTTTCCTAATCTAACTTCACTTTGATAGTCACAATCTGCTTTTAGATAAGGTATAAATAATATAACTGTTAATATTGCAATTAATATCTTTTTCACTTTTCCTCCTTTATAAGTACTGCATGTACTACTAATCTTCTATTGTTATTTCCTGTACATGTTGATAGTGTTAATATTTTATCTCCATATTTTACTTTATCTTTTGATTTAAATACACTACGAGATTTAATTAATTTTACAAATTCATTAAAGTCTTTTTCACTATCAAAGTTAGTTTTTAAATAATCTGTTGTATAATCCACTTTATATACTGAGAATATTTTAAACTTATATTTTCCAAATAACGTATCATATGAAATAATCATATTTTCACTATTACTTCTATAACTACTTTCTATTACTTTTTTAAGTGTTCCAAACATCGTACCATTTTTCATACTATGAGCATATATTACATTATTATCATCAAACTTATCTTTACTATTTCTATAATCTAAGAATACCCATCCCATACTTGTTTTTTTCTTATAGAAGTCTCTTTTTAAATAATAACTATTATCCGAGTGTTTAACTACTGGATAAGATATATTAGTATTTTTTACTACTAAGTATCCTACTGTTTCATTATTTATCTTTAAAAGATTATCCATTATATTCTCTAAATCATATTTAGATTTTTTTACTTTTTCTTCTTCTTTCTTATCTAGTACTACATCATTATCTGTTAATTCATTTTTATTATCTTCTGATGGTCCGGTTTTTGTATCATTGTTTTCATTTTCTATTATTTCGTGTTTTAATTTATCTGCATTTAGTGAATTAACTGCATTAAATGAAGAAGATATTATAAATGTACTAGCACATAGATATATAATCATTATCATCATTAATTTTAAATTATTATATGATAGTTGTTTAAATAAATTATTTCTTAAATAGTCCTCTGAATATACTACTCTAAACTCACATAAAGAGTTTTCTTTGCACTTTTTATTAATATCTTTTAAATATTTAAAGTTTGTTTTTATAAAGTTACCTTTATCGCTATATTGATGCATTAAAATAATTATATTTTTAGTGTTATCTTCTGTTATTAATTTAACTAATTTTTCTATTATTGTTCTTTCGAAACAATATAAATCTATTGATTTTAAATAATAATTTATTTTAAAGAACTCTTTTATATCTTCTTCTAATTCTTCATAGTCATCTGTTATATATAATTTTTTTCTGTAATATAAAGTATCATAATCTATTGAATCTTGTTCTAACATAAACTTTGATGATATTTTATTTGTATAGTGTGTTATTACTTTTATATTTAATGATTCAAATCTATTTATAATAAATGTAGGCATAAAGTATACATCTATTTCTTTTAAATCTTTAATACTTGATAATAAATTATAATCTTCTATAGATATGGAGTATTCAAATAATAGCCTTAATTTATTACATGATAGTTTTTCCATTAACATTTTAACATATTTAAATGTTACTGTAGTTCTTACTATAAAATAATTTATTTCATTAAAGTTATTTTTTATAGTTGAAGAGATTTTATTAATATTCTTTTTTAGGTAATTTAGGCTATAAAAAAGACTATCTTTATATAAAGAATTACTGTTTACATATTTTTTTTCTTCTTTTGTTATTTTTCTAAAGTTATAACATAAATAATCTTTTATATAATTAATTACTATATATCCTTTCATATAACCTCTTCTACCCTAAAAATATAATAGCATATTTTCTAATAAAAAAAAATATGTTTTGAACATATTTAATCTGTTATATTGTACTCTTCTACTAGTTTATCAAATACTTTATAATCTATTTGTTTTAATTCACTACTCATTGCATCTATACATTTACCATCTTTAATATATATAAGCATTGGTGAAGTGTTTATTTTTTCTTTAACATCTTTTAATTTTTCTTTTAATAATACAGTGTATTCATTTCCTTCTAAATTATCTGTTATATTTAAATATATTATCTTTTCTTCTAATTTTTTCTTTTTAATTTCTTTGTAAAGTTTACTTTCCATAGCCGTTACTTTTTTATCTCCAGTGTAGCCTACATAAATAATTGCTTCATCAGTTTCTGGGATTATGTAATCTAAATCATTTATTGTTATAGATTTGATATTATTCTTTTCAAATACGCTAGTATTATTAACATTGTTTTGATAATTTATGATAAATGATCTTATATATAATGTTAATACTATTACTATAATTGACACTATTAAAACCATATAGTAATTTCTACTTGTTATTTTTTTATCATTTTTTAATATTTTTTTCATATACCCGCTCCTACTTACAATATAATTTTAACATACACTATTTATTTATTCAATTTATTTTTTATTATTCGACTTATTTTGACATGATTTTTTTGTTTTGTTTTATTTAGTTTTATTATATAATATTTTTATAGGAGTTAATATGAAAAGTGATGTTTTTAATACAGAAATTAATTATATAAAAGATAAAAGACTTAGAGATAATCTTGTTATAATATTAAATATGTTACCAGATTATTTTTATGAGGTTCCTGCTAGTAGCACTGGAAAATATCATCCTAGTTTTTCTCTTGGTGAAGGTGGTCTTGTTAGACATAGTAAAGTTGCTACTAGAATTGGATATGCATTATTAAATAATGATTCAGTTCAAAACTTTAATAGTCATGAAAAAGATTTATTACTTATATCAATATTAATACATGATGGTCTTAAATGTGGTAATCCTAAGGAAGAATATACTAGATTTGATCACCCTATATTAATTAGTAATTTTATTAAAGATAATATGGATAAACTTACTCTTGAAGATGAAGAAATAGAGTTTGTATGTTCATGTGTAGAAACTCATATGGGACAATGGACTACAGATTATAAAGGGAATGAAGTTCTTAAAAAACCTGTTAGTAAATATCAGAGATTTGTTCATATGTGTGATTATTTATCTGCTCAAAAGTTCTTAGATGTTAAGTTTGATGGAAATGAGATTGTATCATAAAAGGTTTGAACTAAGCAAACCTTTTTATTTTAATAATTTTAAAGAAGTTTCATCAAAGTTTATACTATTTATTGTAATGCTTCTTTCTTCATCTTCTAATTTTTTAATACTATAAATAAATCTATTATCAGGATATATCATTATATTAGATATAGCTTCTTTTGTTTTAAAATCTATTTCTACTACTTTATATCCATCCATAGTGAAACCAATTACAAAGTAAAATCTTCTTTCTTTAGTTTCAGGAGTGTAGTCAACTATTACATCAAATATTTTTGGTTTTCCATAAACATCACTATAGAAATCTTTTACCGTTTCATCTTCTTTATTTCTAACATTATATATCTTACATGCCAGATACTTAAGAGCATTTTCATAGTCAGAGTCATATATTTTATCTTTTACACTTAATACATTTGATAAAGTAGTTATATAAATATCTGGTACTATGTACCTATCAAATCCTATGTATGGATATTTATGTTCTTTTAATACAAATGTTTTATTTATAGGATTCTTTGTTAATGGAAATAAGTATAGTTTATCGCCTTCTATTTTATATATTAAGAATGGTCTTCTATGATATCCTTTACTCATATATTTTTTATTTGGAAATATATTATTTTTTAAATATACTATGTGTCCTTTTTCTAATTTAAATTCATTATCTTTAAAGCTATCATATGCCATTTCTAAAGGCATGTGATATTTAGTGTGATTTGATAATATTGTTAACATATCTTCTACTTTATATCTTATGGTAGTATGTGGAAAATCATACAATATATTATTTAGTGTGCATTTTGCTTCTAAATAGTTACCATCTAGCATATATGCTTTAGCTAATAAATATGCATTTGTATCATTTAAAAACTTCATTTGTTTTAACATTCTTATTGTATCTTTTGGTTTATTATTTATGTAATAACCCCATGCGATTCTTGATGTTAGTTTGTATTTGTTTGCTAGTGGTTCCATATTTTTTAATATTTTGTATGATTCATCAAACTTACTTAAATATGTTAATACTTTTGCGTATTCAAGTATTATATCTGCATCTACTGCACAACCTTCATATAAATATTCTTCTAATTCTTTAACATAATCTTCAAATCTTCTTTGAATGAATAAACCTGTAAGTGTTTCTTTCATATTATCCCCCCTCATGAATTAGGCATATTATATCATTTTTATATTATTTTTTCAAGATATTAAATCTTTGTTATACTTTTATGATTTGCTGCGATTGTTTTTAATCCTATACCATGTGAGAAAGCAATAGATGCTAGATTATCTTTTACTGATATTACTACTCCATTTCCATATATAGTATGTTTTACTTTATCACCTGCTTTTAGTGATGATGTTTCATTATACATTTCTTTTGTATTGTATATAATTGTATGTGGTTTTGTATTAGATATTTCTTCTTCTTGATTTAATAATTCTTCATCTATTTCTTTTATAAATCTACTTGGAATACTCATATTAGTTTTACCATAGATTGTTCTTTTTTTAGTGTTAATTAAGTAAAGTTTTTTCTTTGCTCTTGTTATTCCAACATAACATAGTCTTCTTTCTTCTTCTAATTCTTCTGGTTCATAGAAACTTCTTGAATGAGGGAATAAGCCTTCTTCCATACCTACTAAAAATACTACTTTAAACTCAAGACCTTTTGCTGAGTGTAGTGTCATTATATTAACTCTATCATTACTATCATTATATTGACCTTTATCACTTACAAGCATAACATTTTGTAGGAATGTTTCTAAATCATAAATATTATTTTCTTCAAAGTTGACAGCTAAACTCACAAACTCTTCTAAGTTTTCTTTTTTAATATCATTTTCTAATGATGGATTATCTTCATATTCTTTTAATAATCCTGTTTTATTTAAAACACTTTCTACTAGGTCTTTTATTCCCATATTTTTAGAATCTTCTATTAATTCAAGAATTATTTTTTTCCATGCTAGTTCTTTACCACTATCAATAGCGTCAAACATAGTAGTATTATTTTCTTTAGCTTTTCTTCTTAATTCTTCTATACTTTTATTACCTATTCCTCTTTTAGGTACATTAATTACTCTTTCTAAACTAATACTATCATTTTGATTATATATTATATTTAAATATGCGATTAAATCTTTTATTTCTTTTCTATTATAGAAAAAATAACTACCTATAATATTATATGGAATATTACTATTTATAAATGCTTCTTCAATAACTCTACTTTGAGCATTAGTTCTATATAAAACTGCAAAGTCTTCATATTTATATCCAGTGTTTACTAATGATTTTATTTTTCTAGTTATAAATGATGCTTCTTCTTTTTCATCGTTACATCTAATATAATCTATTTTTTCTCCATCTTCGAAACTTGACCATAGTTTTAAGTGTTCATTATTTTTATTATTATGTATAACAGAGTTAGCTGCTTTTAATATGTTATTTGTACTTCTATAATTTTCTTCTAGTTTTATCACTTTACAGTCTTTATAATCATTTTTAAACTTTAATATGTTTTTATAATCTGCATTTCTCCATGCATATATTGATTGGTTTACATCTCCTACTATAAATATGTTTTTATATTTACTTGCTAATAGTTTACATAAATCATATTGAATAGTGTTTGTATCTTGATATTCATCTACTAGTATATACTTAAAGTGTTCTTGGTATTTTTCTAGTATATCTTTATGTGTTTTAAATAATTCTACTGGTTTTATAAGTAAATCATCAAAGTCAACTGAATTATTAGTGTGTAAAAGTCTTGTATAGTCCATGTAAACTACACCTGTTACTTTATCTTCTTCATTTAGAAAGAGTTTTGAAAACTCTACTGGTGATATACCATCATTTTTAGCACTACTTATTCTTGATAATATATGCTTTATATCATAATTTTCTATCATGTATCCATTATCTTTTAATATTCTTTTTATAAGAGTTTTAGCATCATCTGTATCAAGTATATTAATATTCTTTGTATATCCAAGTTCGCTATAGTTTTCTCTTACTATTTTAAGTCCAAAAGAGTGAAATGTTCCGATAAAAATATCATTTGCTAGAATACCTATTTTTTCTTCAACTCTTTGTTTCATTTCTTTTGCAGCTTTGTTTGTAAATGTTATTGCTAGTATATTTTGTGGTCTTATACCATCTTCTATTAATTTTATTATTCTTTGTGTTAATACTCTTGTTTTACCACTTCCTGCTCCTGCGAGAACTAAACATGGTCCTTCTGTGTGATTAACAGCTAATTGTTGTTCTTTATTTAAAATCATTTTACTTCTCCTAACCTATTAAATTATACATTAGTATTAAATAAATTGAAAGAGATTTAGACATCAAAAAAGACACATGCGTGCCTTTAGTTTTTTCTTTTGTTAAATCTGTGTAAACATCTTTTTTAGTTTCAACTTTAGTATCAACTAATCTTTGAGTTTCAGATGCGTTTACAAATAGAACATTTGAAAAAACTAAACCAAATGATAAAAGAACAGCTAATAGTTTTCTTTTGATCATTAAATCACCCCCCTGATAAATATTTTTAAAAGGTTACACATAACCTCTTAATTGGTTCTATGTATTACCAAATTGTTTTGACATTGTTAAGTAATTTTGAACGATATTTTTCAAAATAAAACAAGTATATTGTTATACTTATTTACTTTGCAATTAAGTTGTTTAAATTACTAATATGTTTTTAATTTCATTTGATAGTCTTCTGTTGTTCCTTTAAAATAATCTAGTGTGTGAAGTACATGTGGATTTCTTTTATATTTATTTCTAAAATAATCTATTTCTTCTTGAGTCAGATAAAAATCTCTTATAAATCTTTCTAATGCTATATCATTATGTCTTATTTGCTTAGCATAAGATATTATTTCATCTCTTGATAATTCTTTTAATAGTTTTAAATATGATGAAGAATATTGATCATAATAGCCGTAATATTCATCATTTCTTACTGATATTTCTCCTTTTATTTCACATGTACATATTGTACATTCTTCATTAAAAAAATCAAAATATCTTAAAGTATCTTCTAGATTCTTGCATGAATGAAATCCATTTCCATTATTTCCAAACCTTATTTCTCCTTCTATAAAGTATTCTTTTCCTATTTCAAATATTCTTTTATATCTGTTTACGAGTTTTCCGTCTACTTTATTAAATGCTTTATAAGTTTGTATAGGGTTTTCTAACATTATAATCATAAGTTTCTCCTATTTTTATTATAATAAATTCGTGATTATTTGTAAACGATTTAATCTACAAAAATATGTTTGTTTTTTCCTTGACACAATAAAAGTTAAATGATATTATTATGTAGAAATGAGTTTTAATATGAATAGTGATGTTTTTAAGGCAAGTGAAATACTATATGATTATCTTAAAGTATGTTATAAAATTACTAAAAGCGATGTTATAATTGGACATGGTTCAGCTGATACTGGGATAGCACTACTTTGCTGTAAACTATTTAAAAATAATTATGCTAAGTATATTTTATTTACTGGTTATAAAGGAAAAGGAACAATAAATAAAGTAAGTGATAGTGAAGCAGAAATTTTTAAGAAAATAGCCATAAGTAATGATATAGATGAAAGCAATATTATAACTGAAAGTAAATCTTTTAGTACTAACCTTAATGTTAAATTGTCTATTAAAAAACTTAAAAAGCTTAATATAAAGCATGATAAGATTATTGCTGTTCATAAGCCTTATGCATGTAGGAGATGTAAACTTATATATAGTAAATATAATGTAAAATGTTTTGTTACATGTGATAATGTTAATTTTAAAGAGTATGTTAGTAAAACTAAGAAGCAAAATAATATTGATAGTGATGAAGTAATTAATGAATTAACTCATGAAATATTTATGTTAAAACATTATAGATTATTTTTTCTTAGTAAGAGTATTATTCCAAGTGATGTTATTTGTGCTTATGAATATTTAAAAAATATGGGATATAAAAAATATATTATATAATTATGGAGGGTATAATGTTTGAATTAGTTTCTAATTATGAACCTAGCGGGGATCAACCACAGGCTATAGATGAGCTTGTGAGTGGACTTAACAATAATTTAAAGAGTCAAGTTTTACTTGGTGCGACTGGTACTGGTAAGACATTTACAATTGCTAATGTTATTAATAAAGTTAATAAGCCTACTTTGGTGCTTGCACATAATAAGACTTTAGCGGGTCAATTATATAGTGAGTTTAAAGAGTTATTTCCTAATAACCGTGTTGAATACTTTGTAAGTTACTACGATTATTATCAGCCAGAAGCATATGTACCAAGTAAAGACTTATATATAGAAAAAGATTCATCTATTAATGATGAGATAGATGAACTTAGACATGCTGCGGTTAGTGCATTAATTAATAGAAGAGATGTTATTGTTGTTTCTTCTGTATCATGTATATATAGTATTGGTGAAAAAGAAGAATATATTAATAAAATGCTTAATTTAAGTGTTGATGATGAAATTGAGAGAGACAGTATTTTAGAGAAACTTATTAATATGCAGTATGAGAGAAGTGATTTTGATTTAAAAAGAGGTACATTTAGAGTTAAGGGAGATACGATTGAATTAATACCTGTTTATGAAAAAAAGAATGGTATTAGAATAGAAATGTTTGGTGATACGATAGAGAAAATTAGTACATTTGATCCTTTAACTGGTCATGTTATCAGTAATCTTAGAACTACAAGTATATTCCCTGCTTCATTATTTGTTACAAGTGATGAAAAACTTAAAGAGGCAATTAAAAGAATTAAAAATGAACTTGATATTAGGCTTAAAGAGTTACATGATGAAGGAAAATTACTTGAAGAACAAAGGCTTAAAGAAAGAACTATGTATGATATAGAGATGCTTAGTGAAACTGGATTTTGTCATGGTATTGAGAATTATAGTAGACATATGTCTTTAAGAGATAAAGGTGAAACACCAACTACTTTAATTGATTTTTTTCCAGATGATTTTTTACTTGTTATTGATGAGAGCCATGTAACTATACCTCAAGTAAGAGCTATGTATAATGGGGATAGAATGAGAAAACAAACTCTTGTTGATTATGGATTTAGACTACCAAGTGCTCTTGACAATAGACCTTTAAAGTTTGAGGAGTTTAATGAGAAACTAAATCAAACAATTTATATATCTGCTACTCCTGGTGATTACGAACTATCTCTTGTAAAAAAATGTACTGAACAGATAATTAGACCTACTGGGTTATTAGATCCAACTATTGAAGTTAAGCCAATTAAGAATCAAGTAGATGATATAGTGAATGAAATTAATAAGAGAATTGAAAGGAATGAAAGAGTTCTTATTACTACTTTAACTATTAGAATGAGTGAAGAACTTACTAGTTATTTAAAAGAACTTGGGTATAAAGTTACTTATTTGCATAATGAAATTAAAACTCTTGAGAGGCTTAATATTATTAGAAATCTTAGACTTGGTAAAATAGATGTTATAGTTGGTATTAATTTACTTCGTGAAGGTATAGATATTCCTGAAGTATCACTTATATGTATTATGGATGCTGATAAGCAAGGGTTCTTACGTAGTGATAGAAGTTTAATTCAAACTATAGGAAGAGCTGCGCGTAATGAAAATGGGCATGTAATAATGTATGCTGATTATATTAGTGATGCGATGGATAAAGCTATTAAAGAAACTAATAGAAGAAGAAGTATACAAGAGGCATATAATAAAGAGCATGGTATTGTTCCTAAAACAATAGTTAAAGAAATTAAAGATGTAATTAGTACTGAAATAAGTGAAGAAAAGACTGAAAAGCCAAAATATTCTAAGAAAGAAATTAACGAAATGGTTAGCCGTATTGAGAAAGAAATGAGAGAAGCTGCGAGTAAACTTGATTTTGAAAGAGCTACTGAACTTAGAGATATTATGTTTGAACTTAAATCAATTGACAATGATAAATAATTTGTGGTATTCTTTTTATAGAAAGTAGATGATAAAATGTTTTGTTTAAATTGTGGAAATGAAATAAATGATAATGATAAAGTGTGTCCTTATTGTGGGAAAGAAACTTCAGTACAACCAGAAGAGGAAATTGCTAAAGAAGAAAATAAGGAAGTAGTTAAAACATATAGTAATGATTCATATGATAAAACAACTAAGGGTATGGCTGCAGGTTCTTTATTAATACCACCTTTTGGTATTGCTTATTACTTTATGAGTAAAAAAGATTTTCCTAATAAAGCACATGGAGCTTTAGAAGCATCAATATTTGGACTTGTTACTTATACTATTGCTGCTTTAATATTTGTATTTTTAGTATTACCTATAGAAAAAAACTATATATTAAAATACGAATGTGAAAAATCAGTTCCTGGTTCAGTATATACTTATAGTACTCATACTTGTAAGAGACCTGATGGAAGTGAATATCAAAAGTTCTTTTAAAAAAAATAAAAAACGATTTAAATCGTTTTTTTTAATTATAACTGTAATTTTAGTTTAGTGCTCTTCTCTTTAAAATCTTTTTCTACTCTTGGTACATCAATATAATCTTCTAAGTGCATATAAGCTAAAACTCTTCTAAAATCTTCATATAAATCTTCACCTGTAAGACCCATTTCCATAGGAGAAGCAAAATATAAATCTTTATCATTTTTAACTATTGAGCCAGAGAATTCTGAACCATATATAGTAGGCCAACGTGTATCTTCTACAGACATACTTTCTATTACTCTAAATATTATTCTTCTATAAAACTCTTTGTTACATGTAGCTTCATATAAATCATTTATATTTAATCTACCATTTCTTTCTTTTAAATCTATTATTATTTGTATTATTTCATTTTTACATTTTACTCTAACATAAGAATCTAATTTCATTTTATATCCATATTTTTGAAGTGCATAAACTATATTAATTACTGATATTGCTTTATTGTATATTTGAGCATCTGTTGTTTTATATGATGTAGAAATACCTACATGTGCTGTTATGTATCTAGGTGCAACTATTACTTCTTGTGTTTCATAACATAATGGAGAACCCTTTGAGTATAAAACTGGATCTATATGTCCTCCTGCTAGGGTGTTTACTGTTTTATATCTATGAGTTACCACTTTACCAGCACCTACATATTCTTTATTAAGTTCTGCAAATAATCTATAGTTTTGAGGGTCATCATGAATCAATCTTTCTAAACTTTCTTCATAAGATACGCCATAGAATGAATCACTTTCACTTACCCTTTGACTATGAGGATCTTTAAATACAGCACTATTTATTTCAGGATTTGATTTTAAGAAAGTATATAAATCTTTTAAGCCTTTAAACTTTGCAGGATAAAGAATATAACTATCATCTAATATTTTCACTGGTGAAAATATATTATAAGGATATCTAGTTATATTACTTTTACCATCTTGCATTATGTCTTCCCTCACATTTACAAATTAATTTTTTTGCTATGGCTTTTGGATCTTTTATACTATCAAGTCTAGTATTTGACATATCTAAATCCATTATTCTACTATCAGTTAAACCATAGTATTTTCTTAATTCTTGTGCTATTGCATTTAGATATGCTTCATCTTTTATTTGTACAAACTTTTGTGATAACACTTCATCTACTGTTTTACTATTATGTCTTATATATTTTGATATTAAAGATGCATCTCTTGTGGTAATTATACCTTTTGCATACACTCCAGTAGAATTAGAATAAGCCATACATGCACTTCTAAACTTAACTATTATATCGTACCATGCTTTATAATCACCTAATATAATTTTTTCTACTTCATTATCATAATCAAAATATATTGGTACCATTCTTTCAATTACTGATTCGTCTATTTTATGTCTATCTGAATATGCTTCATTTTCACCTTCACCATCTGTGTTTCCTGCTGATATCATCCTGAAGTTTGGATGAACACGAGTTTGTACATTTTCTCCGAATGTAATATATCTTGCTTTACCAGTTTCAAGAGTGCTTAATAAATTAGAATAGATATTATTATATATTATGAAACTATCAGTGTTACCATTATCAAACTCATCTAGTGTAAGTAGTTTTCCAAAAGCGACTGCATTATATGTAGGTGTAACTCTAAATCTTCCGTGTGGGTCATTATATGCCATAATGCTATATTTATCTGTTATCTTACCATTATCTATGCTTTTCATACCAAGTAGTTCTGCTGCTTGTTCTATACAGTAACTCTTGCCCATTCCAGATGGACCATATACATAAGGCCAATCCCCCTCGATTAAAGCTCCCGCTATTTCAAGAGTTTTTTTATGGAATCTTTCTCCATTTCTTTGTCTTGTAGTCATTTCGTCTTTTATCATACCTATTCTTTCAGAATAAGGAATGCTTTCATCGAATGCTTTTAATATAGTGTAGTCTATCTTTTCTTCTGGAACTATTATATATGGAGTAGACGGAATTATAACTTCACTATTTGCTACTGGTGCATTACTTATGTCTCCATTTTTAACTCCTTTAAGAACTTCTTTTAATTTGCTTGATAGATCTTCTTCTGTCAACATATTTCTTAGTTCTGGACTACTTTTAATTTCTTCTACTATTTCATCTTTTTGTTTTTTCATACGAACTAAATCGTTATTTGAAATAACTGTTATCTCTTTTGCTTGTACTTTAATTTTATTTAATGTTTCTGATGCTTCTTCAAGTACTTTTGCTAAAACATCGTCACTTGTTTTTTTCATTGCTTGTTTTAATACTAGAACATAATCATCTACTCTTTTTATCAAATCAGCTTTTACTTCTTCTATGTCTGAGGCTAGTTTTCTAATTTTATCTGCTGCTTCATTATCTATTTTTTCAATACCTCTTGCTGTCATTAAACTAATTCTTTCTTCATAATCTCTTACTCTTATTTCAATATCTTCAAGTGTAGAATAGATTCTTTGTACTCTATCTAGCACAGAACTTATTTCAAGTAATGTTGTTTCATCAAGTGGATAAATACCACGTCTTTTTTTCATTTCTACTAATCTTTTAACATTATAATCTTTTAATTTGGCTTCATCTAAACTACCTAGTTCTTTTTGAATATCATTTACATAAGAAATAAGTTCATTAGAAAACTCACTTGAGTTCATACATAAAGGTGCGATATTACATGCATAATCAACTAAGTTTCTATATATTATTTTATTTTCTAAAATACCTGTTCTTTTTAATATTCTCATAAACTGTGTATATAAAATCTTATCATTAAATAACATATATAATTTTGTATTAACTAAGTCTTTATCATATACTATTAAGTCTGAACTTCTTAATATCATTGATTTTATACTTTCAAAGTCTTCTGTTTCTTCAGCATATGGAAGCATAAACTTTATAGTTTCTTTTAACTCGTCAAAACTCATAGTACTATCTTTAGCATTTAAGTATGACTTTATACATGCCTCTAATATATCATCATCAATAAAATCATTATTTATTTTTCCTTTTTGTAGTTTTGATAAGTATTCTAATACTTCGCCCTCTTTTTCGTAATTTGTATTTATTAATCTTGCTATTTTAATTAAACTATCTATTCTTGTTTGTTCACTAAATATGCCCATTTTAATTACCCCCTATTAATTTTAGTGCTACACTACTATTTTTGATATCTGTTTCATATCTTGAATCTTTATCATAATAGCCTATAGTACTTATTTCATCTATATCGTGAATGTCACCTTTGTATAAATGATAGAAATATTTATTTCTTAACATATCTCTATAAAACTCATTACTATATAAAGCGTTATGGAAATATGTTTCGATTACATGTACATTTTCTTGATGATTTAATACTTGTGACACTCTTGTCCTTATATATTCATTTAATGTATATTCTCTGTTATATGCACTCTTACTATAGTATTTAGAATAAAACTCTTTTTCTAAGAATCTGTCTTCGGTTTCACTATAATATCTAAATATACTTTCTGTGATAAATCCATCTTCTAAAGGTTCTACATTTTTAGTTTCTTGTAAATATGCATTCCATGGAAGTGGATACTTTCCATCTTGTTTTTGATGTTTATTTCTATAAAATGAACTTATTTCTCCATTTATGTATGTATAATGTCGTTCTTCTAATTCTTCTTGATCTATAGTGTATGATGAAAATAATTCTAAATTATGTTCTTTATTTGTTATAGTAACTATAACAGCGTTATTTTTAAACTCTATTAATATTTTAACTGGTGATATTACATCAAATATGTTACCTATCTCTAGTACAGCTTTATTATTTTCTGGTTCATAAAATATAACTGGAAAATATGTAGCATGACCATTTTTAATACCAATTATTACATTATTTTCTTTATAGCCTCTTAAATTATTTCCAAATGTTATGTTAGCATCTGTATTTTTTAAGAATTGATTTAGATGATAACGTGCTATTTGTAAATAAAACTCTAGTTTATTATTACTTCTTAAAATACTTCTATTATAATAATTCATATCATTATATTGTTTAAATAAATCTCTTTGGAACTCTAAGTTTCCTTTTAAAAGTATATCTTTGGTGTTTTCATCTATTTCTAAAGTCTCTTTTCTAAATGGACTTAAGCTTGGTAATACTTCTTTTCCTACTTCATCATTATAAACTTCAGTTATTTTCTTTATTAATATATCAAAATATTTATCTGTTCCATAATAAACCATGATTTTTTCGTTATTGTCTTCATCATAATAAGTTATTGTCACTACTGGAATTACTACTTTAGAACTAGCATTTGTAGAATCACTTATTTTTATACTTGAGATTCTTGATATATTATATATTTCATTTAATTCTTTATCCACACTGTAATATTTCATAACCCTAATCCCTTTTTCAATTTGCTTTGTTATTATACTGCAAAAGTGGCTAAAAGTCAATTTATTTGTATTTTCCCATTATAAAAAGATGATTTTTCATCACCTTTTAATATTAATTTTAATTATCATTAGTTTCGTATATTTCTTTTACTTTATCTTTTGTTTCATAAAATAATTCTGTTTTATATATTAATAGTTCTATTATATCGTCTTTATTAAGTCCTTTAGATATAAGATATTCTATTATTTCTTTTATTTCTTCTTCATGCATACAAATAAAGTTAATGTCGTCATTTTCTAAGTTAATTTCTAAGTTTTCTACGTCTTCATTTGTTAGTCCATATTCTTTTAAAAAGTCCATTAGTTTAGATTCCTTTCTTCTTTAAAACCTATAATATCTGATATCATGTTAAATGCTTCTTCGTTTAAATAACTTCCTTCGCAAATACAGAACATTAATGCATTTTTATCAAGTGGTATGCCTGATTTTTGAAGGGCACTATAGTTTGATAATACTTTATGTACTGAAATTGCTTCACTTCCAAATCTATATATAAGTGAATTATTTTCATCTTTATAACCTTCTAGTTCTATTATTTCTGGTAGTAATAATATATTCTTGTCATATTCAAAGCTCTTGTTTTCACTTAGTGCTTTTGCATATGCTATATAATTTGGTATCTCTTGACTTGGGTCTATAAACTCTGAAGCAAAGAATGTTTCTATGTCTTGACTTGTTTTTAATTTATAACCTAATTTATCTCTTGTTAAATATGTCTTAAAATTACCTTGTCTTGATTCAGAAAATATTCTTCTATAGAAATCATTTTTACTTAACGCTCTTTTTTCTCTATAAAGAAGCATAAATATTTCTTCTGGTGTTTTTGCTAATATTGTCGGGAAAGTAGCTACTGCATTTGAATATATTTTATGCTTAGCTTCTGGTCCGCTTAATAATTCTAATTCGGAGAACTTATCACATTTTTCATCAAGGTAAGATATTAAATATAATGATGGTACTTTAGATAGTCCATAGAAGTTTATTATATTTGTATTTCTTTTTATTGTTTCACTATTCATAGTTAGTATTCTTTTGCTTATAGCATCTTTAAAACTAATGTCTACTTCTTCTCCTTTTAGATATTCATAGTTTGTCATTATATCTTCATAAGAAGAAACGTGTGCAAAGTAATTTAAAGTTCTAACTGAAGATAATGTTTCTTTATCTTTATTATTTCTTTGCCTTGTTTTTTTGGTTTTTAAGTTATCTATCCACGCACTTGGAGTATCAAAGAAGAAATCATTAAGTAGAGATTCTCTTTCTAGAACTTCAAATCTATTTTTAACACTACTCAAAGTTCCATATGATAGTATGGCTAAAAGTGCTTCACTTGTAAACTTAGATAATAGTTTTATATTTCCATCTATTTTTGTACTTGACATAAAATCTAAGATTTCTCTTGCATTATTAATGTTTATATTACTAGTTAATTCTGATTTAAATGAAGAAGCTCTTTTAATAGTTTTATCTTGTACACTATATTCTCTTAATAAGTCTTGTATTTCTTCAAAACTTGCTTTTTTTACTGATACTTCTGTTTTTCTTTTTCCGTTTAAATTGTATAGTTTTATTTGAATTAATAGTTCTTTTTTAACTTCATTACTTATCAAAGTATCTTCAATAATGTTTGAATATAAAATATTAAACTCTGCTTCAGTTAATTTTTCTCCATTACTTGGATCTTTTAATTTTTCTAATATAGTTTCTAGTTCTTGATAATTTAGATATGCTCTTTCGTATAGGTCATTATACGCTCTTACTTTACTTGTAAGACTTGATAAGAAGTCTTTTAAATCATCTTTTTTAGTTTGAAGATGTGATATTATATCTTGAAGTAATGCTCTTTCTTCTGTTGTTAAATCAACATCTAATCCTTTCTTTACGGCTCTTGCTGTTATTTTCATTAATCTTATTTTTTCTTTTATTCCTTCATCAAAGTTATCTATGTAATTTAATATATCTTCTTCATTTAGTTCTTCTATTCTATATATATCATCTTGTAAGACATTTAATATTTCTGTTACTTTATATATTTCTTCTTTTAATTTTCTTATTTCTTCTGGTGATTCTTTAGTAGCTCTTTCAAGTGTACTTACTTCTTTTGATAAATCATTTTTCTTATCTTCTATTATTTCTGTTAATGTCATAATTCACCTACCAATTCACCAATACATCATATAGTTTTAAATATATTGATATATCTTCATTTTTGCCTTTTAATAAACTTATTAACATACTAGGAGAACATCCTAATCTGAAAGATAATTCTTCTGCGCTTACTTTTTGCTTTAGTATTATGTCTATACATTCTTTTTTTAATTTATTAAATACTATATCTATATCTTTCATAGCACTACTCCTTTGTCTTCGCTTATTTCTTCTTCGATTTTATTTCTTAAATCACTTTGTGATATTAAAATGTCATAAGCTAGTTCTGGATTTTGTTTTAATTCTTTAATTTTCTTTTCTTCTTGTGATTCAATTTTTAAACTTTCAGAATAAACATTTTGATATGGTGCTAGAGATAATACTAGAAGGTATTCATCATTTAATATTACATAAGAACAACCATATCTTCCTGAGATATTTACATATACTCTATTTGATTTTGTACCTAGTACTGTTGCTCCATTTTTATGTTTTTTGTAGTCAAATAAACCTTTACTTATTTTTTCAAGAAGAGTTTTATATGATAATTTTTGTTCAAATTGTAAGTTTGAGTAACTAAAGTATGGGTTGTTGTTTTCATCTGTTAGATATATTACATTCTTTGTACCATTGCTGTTTACTTCTTTTTCATCTTCTGTTATTTCTGAGTCTAAACCACTTAATAAATCTTCTATTTTAGATAGTTCATCTAAATATAATTCTAGCATGTCAAAATCTTCTTTTTCGTATGTACTTTTAAGAGAAGATACTACAGAACTTATATCAGCTTGTAAGGTTTGAGCTCTAAATGTTAAAAGAATTATTGCTTCTTCTTTTACTTTGTAGTTTCCTACTTCATCATATAAATTAGTTCCTAGAGCGTTAATAACTTCTTTATACATTGTTATTTGATTAGGAGTTTTAGTATTAACTAAACTACTATATTTTGATATATAACTATCTATTTTTCTATTTAATTCTCTTAGCCTTTCAAGTTCTACTCCCATTTTTTCAGTACTTACATATTCTTTTTTAGGTTCTTCTTTTTTGCTTTCCTCTTTTTCGCCTTCTATTGCAGTTACTTTTTCTTTTTCAAGAGTACTTTCATAAGCAATTTTAGATAAAAGCTCTATTTGTTCTTCATCTGTTAAATCACTTTTTTTAATTAAATCAAAATAATAATCCCAATCAGTTATATTATTTGATAGAATCATTTTACATTTTTTTATTTCTTCTTCTAATTTACTCTTTTCTTCTGTGTTTTGTGAAAGTACATCTATTTTTGATAGTAAATCACTATTTTTAAGATTCTCTATTGCTTTTTTAGCTTGTGGTGCGTTTGATGCGTTGTTTTCATAGTAAAAGTTTAATATATCAAATATTCCTTTTAAAGAAGGGTTTATTTTTAATATATCTTTTTCTATATGTAAAAAATCTTCTAAGTCAGTTGATGTTTTTAATATATTTTTTAAATCCTCATAAAACTTAGTATTTGATACTTTTTCTAATTTACTTTCTAGTTCACTAATATATGATGCGATATAATCTCCAAACTTTTTTGTTATATCACTTATATCTTCTACTCTATACATAATATTTCTCCTATTATGATTATAGCACAACTTTTATATTAAAAAAACTAGTTATATTAACTTTTTATAACCAGTTAGTTTCCTTTGATTATGTATAATATTTTATCATCTTTTATAAGAGTTAGTTCTATCTCTGTTTGATATCCTAAGTCTTTTTCATATTCTATATTTGCTTTTATTATATATCCATCATATTCTTTACCATTATATTTTGCTTTGTCTTCTTTAATAGTGTCTATTGTAACATCTTTAACTATAGGTAATTCTTGCTGTCTTTTTCCGTCTAAGTTTACTTCTATATTCCTATACATATTATTGCCCATATTTTCTTTAAAGTTTTCTTTTAAGTCTGGATGTATAAATTCAGTTCCACCTATATCTGTTGATGCTAGTTTATTATTTAATGTAAAGGTATCTACTATGAATAATTTTGATAAGTATTCTGCATATTTTTCATAATCAATAGTTTTTTCATTTAATATTTTACTTAATTCTTTAAAATAGTTTTCATAAAGTTTTGTATCTGTCTTTTCTAGTGTGTATCCATATAATCCTATTGAATCTACTACTGTTTTATCTTGTTTTTTAAAGAAATCATTGCGTACTCTAAATATTAAATATCCAAATAATATAACCCCCATTAGTATTAGTAGTGCTAGTACTTTTTTATTTTTCTTCACTATTACATTCTCCTATCTTATCTGCTTCTTTTTTTATTAAATCGTGTCTAATTATTCCGTTTGATACATCTAATATTTTTTCGGCATTTGAAGATATTCTTGTTATATAATCTTCATCTATAGTTTCATCAGTTAGTACTACATAATTATTATTTAAGTTACTATAATATACTTTATTTGTTAATACATTCCCATTTGGAAATACCACTATTTTTTCATTATCACTAAATATATCATGTCCTAAAGCGTATTTTTCTTCAAAGCCAAACATATTAGCAACCGTTGGTAAAATATCATACATTCCCATTACATCTGTTATTTCTTTTTGGAACTTTTTGTCTTTTGTCCATATAATTAATGGTGTATTTTTTAATAGGTCATATTTATAATTATCTAAACTGTAATAGTTTTCATCATTTTCTGGTATTCTCTCATCTGTTTTGGGGTCATAATTATATAATAAATCGAATTGACTTTTAGCAAGTCTTGCTTCGTGATCTCCATATAGAATGAATACTGTGTCATCTGCAAAAGAACCATTTTCGACATCTTCAAAGAATTGTCCTAGTGCGGCATCTGCATAGTGTGCTGATTTTACATAGTTACCCATTGGAGTGCCATCTATATATTTTGCTGTTTTTTCTTCCTCTTCACCATTTTCATTTACTTCTGTGTATTTCATTGTTACATCTATTGGATCATATTTATCAAGCGAATTAAATGGTGAGTGATTTGAAAGTGTAATAATTGTTCCAAAGTATGGAGATTTTGTATCATTTATATCATTTAATATTGGTAATATTTGTTTAAAGAATGATTTATCTGATAGACCTAAGCCTACATAATTTGGATCTTTTGTATCTGTCGGTACTTCATATCTATCTTTTGCATAAAACTCTTTATATCCAAGGCTATTATGCATTGTTTTTCTATTCCAATATTCTGCGTTATTCGCATGCATACTGAATGTATAATATCCTAAATCGTTAAAATATTTAGGCATTGATTTATAATCTCTGTCATAATAGTTTACAAATACTGTACCACTTGCTGATGGCATTAAACCAGTTAATAGTGTAAACTCTGTATCAGAAGATGTTCCTGTACTTATTTGAGGATAGAATCTTGAAAAATATATTCCTTCACTTGCTAATCTATTTATATTTGGAGTTACTTTTTCACCATTAAACTCTAAGTCAAGTAAGAAGTTTTGCATACTTTCCATATGAATAAATACTATATTTTTACCTTTAAATATGTCTGTATATTCATTTTTCTTTTTATTTTCATTTTCCCATCTGCATGAATAATATTCTCTAAATGTTTTAGCTGATTCATCATAACCAAATAATGTATCTATTTTAGGCTGCATACTTTGAACCATATCATTTATAGTGTAAACATAAAGTCCAAACTTTTGTACGACATAATCTCTATTCCATTGTTTTATTAATCTACTTAAATCAGTACCAGTTAAAGTTATAGATAAAAGTAATACTATAATTCCAGAAGACGCTAGTGTGTATGTAAACATTCTCTTTCCTTTTTCTATTTTTTCAACTTCAAAATAATAATTCTTTTTCGATAGTTTTTTATGTATGAATATGAATATAAATAGATATATTAAATATAAAAATTGGTAAAAATGCATTTTTTCAAATAGTGAATCATTTACTTCACCTATCATTGATGCGGTTGATATTAAATTAACTGATATGAATGATTTAAAAAATTGATAGTAAATAGTATTTGCTATTGCTAGTGCTACTGCAAAAAATAACCATGAGAAAAAATATCTAAATTGGTATTTTGGTTTGAATAAATATCCAAATGCTCCGATTAATAATGCTACTGCTATATCACAGAAAATTGGCTTGAATATATATTTATTACCTATTGTTGCCCATCTTAAGCTAAGTCCAACTAATACTGATAATATTACATAAGACAAAAATAATATGTTAGTTGAAGCATATTTTTTAAGAAACTTAGTTATACTTTTTATTATTATATTTACTTTATTTTTTATTTCTTTTTTCATAATTCCCTCAGTAAGATTATAACACTATATATATTTTTTTTCAAATAAAAAGAAGTAGTTACTACTTCTAGTTAATTTTATTAATCTCCTGTATCTTCATCTACTGTACAACTTGTTGGATGATCTATACAATCCATACACTTAGTATATGAAGTATTTCCTACTAATCTCATTACTATTGATACTAAAGTAGCTACTAAGAATACTAAAACTGCTGCCACAATTCTTTTAACTAATAATTGTTGAGCTTTTTTAATATCATCATCTTTCTTTTGAGATACTGCATTCATTAAATCAACTACACCAACAACTATTAAAATAATAGGTACAGCAATTTTTATTAATAATAATACATATCCTACTAATCTAAGTACTGGTCTTAAACTATCACATAACTCTTGTGTAGTATCGATAGTATCTAAAAAGTTTATTAAGTTTAACATATTCTTTGTCTCCTTTTCTGCATAAATTATATAATTTATTTATATTAAAGTCAATACTAGTTGTCAAATAAAATGTAAAAGAAATGACATGTAAAACACTTTTATATGTATTTTGAATATAATACTTTGAAAGAGAGAGTGATTTATGAAGAAATTTATACTTGTATGTAGTGCTACTATTATATTGATTTGTATTACTATGTTTTATACATATAAAGAAAAACATAATGATAGTAAACTAGATACTGTTGTTTTATCTGAGGTTACACATTCAATATTTTATAGTCCACTTTATGTTAGTATTGAAAAAGGTTATTTTAAAGACGAAGGAATTGATATTGATTTAGTACTTACTCCTGGTGCTGATAAGGTTGCTACTTCTGTTATTTCTGGAGATGCTAATATAGGATTTAGTGGTCCTGAAGCAACTATATATGTTTACAATAATTCTAAAATGAAACTTATTACATTTGCTTCACTTACTAAAAGAGATGGTCAATTTATAGTAGGTGACTGTGCACTTAAAGATAAGTTTAATATGAATATGCTTAAAGGTAAAAAAGTTCTTGCTGGTAGAACTGCTGGTATGCCTCTTATGATGTTTATGTATGCTTTAAAAGAAGCTAATGTAGATTATAATAAAGTTAATATCGATTCTTCTGTTGATTTTGCTAGTCTTGCTGGTGCTTATATGAGTGGTCAAGGAGATTTTGTTAATTTATTTGAACCTAATGCTTTGAAAGTTGAACAGTCTAATAGTGGTTGTGTTTTAGCTTCACTTGGTAATTTATCTGGAGAAGTTCCTTATACAACTTTCTATGCTAAAGAAGATTATATTAATAATAATAAAGATTTAATTAAGAGATTTAATAAAGCACTTAATAAAGGTATAAGATTTGTTTTAAATAATAATGAAAAAGATATAGCTGATGCGATTATTAATCAATTTAGTGATATGAATAAAGATGATCTTACTTTACTTGTTAAAAGATATAAAGATGCTGATTCTTGGTATGATAGTACTTATATAAAAATAGAAGATTTTGATAGATTACAAGATGTATTATTATATGGAAAAAGTATTAATAATAAAATAGATAATACTCTACTAATAACTAATGAGTTTAACAAATAGTATTTTGAGTGTACATAATCTTTCTAAAACATATCATACTTTAAGTGGTGAAACTAAAGCTATAAACAATATATCTTTTGATATTAATAAAGGGGATTTTATATGTATAGTTGGTCCTTCTGGATGTGGTAAAAGTTCTATACTTAATATAATTTCTAATCTTGATAATGATTATGATGGTAATGTTATAATTAAAGATAATATTAATGTATCTTATATGTTTCAAAATGATACTTTATTTCCTTGGCTTACTATACTTGATAATGCTTTACTTGGTCTTAAAATAAGTAAAAAATTAAATAAAGATAGTAAAGAATATGTAATTCATTTACTTAAGAAATATAATTTATATGAGTTTAAAGATAAATATCCTTCTAATTTATCTGGTGGGATGAGACAAAGAGTTGCTTTAATTAGAACTCTTGCTACTAAACCTGATATATTGCTTCTTGATGAACCCTTTTCAGCTCTTGATTATCAAACAAGATTAAAAGTTAGTGATGATGTTTATAGAATTATTAAAGAAGAAAATAAAACTGTACTTATGGTAACGCATGATCTTTCGGAAGCAATTTCACTTTCTAATAAAATTATAGTTTTATCAAATAGACCTGCGGTTATTAAAAATATATATGAAATAAATCTAAGTAATAGAAGTAGTCCAACTATAAATAGAAAAGCACCGGAGTTTAGTTATTATTTTGATTTATTATGGAAAGAAATTGATGGATATGAGTAGTGAACAATTAAAATATTTAAAAGAAATTAAATATAATAAAATATTAGTATTATTTACTCAAATATTTATTCTTATATTATTTATTATCTTATGGCAAGTGCTTGCTGATAAAAATATTATAAACTCATTTATAACTAGTAGTCCTTATAAAATATTTAAAACTATAATATCTTTATTTAATGATAATAATTTGGTATATCATATATGGATTACTGTAAAAGAAACTTTTATTTCTTTTATACTTGCAAGTGTTTTATCTATTATAATTGCTATTATACTTTGTTATAGTAAGTTTCTATATAAAGTATTTGATCCATATCTTACTATATTAAACTCTCTTCCTAAAGTTGCTCTTGGTCCTATTATAATTATATGGGCTGGTGCTAATATTAAAGCTATTATTACTATGGCAATATTAATATCTATTATAGTTAGTACTGAGTCTTTACTTAATGGATTTATAAATACAGATGAAAATAAAATTAAATTATTAAAATGTTATGGTGCTTCTAGATTTAGTATACTTATGAATGTAATATTACCAAGTAATAAAAATACTATAATTAGTACTCTTAAAATAAATATTTCTATGTGTTTAATTGGTGTTATTATGGGTGAGTTTTTAACATCTAAAGCTGGTATTGGTCATTTGATATTATATGGAAGTCAAATATTTAATTTAGATTTGGTTATGAGTGGAATTGTTATATTAATTATTATATCTGTAAGTATGTATAAGATGGTTTGTATGTTTGATAAAAGAAGTTAATTCTTCTTTTTTATTCTTTTAATTTTGGTATTGTGTTTTCTTTAATATAATATATAATTGCTATTATATGTTTACATATACCATTATTACCTATAAAATATGGACAAGTACAAGTACAATAATCTATTTTGTTATTTTTAATACTTAGTTTAACTCTATATATTTCATTTCCACTAATATAAGATGTTATCTCTTTTTTCTTATACCATATATCAAGTATTCTTTCATCATCATAATATTCTTCACCTTTTAATAAAATGTTATGTGGTACGTTGTTTTCATAACTATCATCTACTTTAAATCTTTTCATTTTTCCTTTATTTAGTTTATTTTATCATACTATATTTTTTTATAAGAGTATTTTTATTTTGTAAAGTATATGTTAATATATATAAAAGGAGAAATCATGATTAAAAAAAATAATAAAGGAATGCTTATTATAGTTTCTGGCCCTAGTGGTACTGGAAAAGATAGTATATGTAATAGAGTTAAGAATGAAATGGATAATATTTGGATTTCTATTTCTATGACTTCAAGAGAAATTAGAGGGAATGAAAAAGATGGAGTTGATTATTATTTTGTTAGTAAAGAAGAGTTTGAAGATAGAATTAAAAAGGGATATTTTTTAGAATACGCTACTGTTCATAATAATAAGTATTATGGTACTCCTAAAGATAAAATTGAAGAATATTTAAATAAGGGAATTGATGTAATATTAGTAATTGATATTCAAGGTGCTATTAAAGTACAAAAGTTAATTAAATCTGCTTTATTTATATTTATAATGCCACCTTCTATGGAAGAACTTAAAAGAAGACTTGAAAATAGAAATACTGAATCTAAAAATAGAATATTAGAAAGATTTAAAACTGCATATAACGAAATAAATTATTATAAAAAATATAATTATCTTGTTGTTAATGATGATTTAGATGAAGCTGTTAGTAAAGTTAAAGCTATTATAAAAGCAGAAAAATGTAGAGTTGATAGAATTGAAGAAGTATATCTTAATTCATTTGAAGAAGTTATGCATGAAGAACTTATTAATAAAGAGTTTGATAATAGTGAAATAGAAATAAAATAGAGGCTTTATTATAAAATGTAACCTATAAAGTAGGTCTCTCTTTTTTTGAGAGTCCACCTTACAGGTTACATTTTAATGTTTCCCTTTAGTGTTTATTCTACGTTGACGCCTTTGTTAAAGACTTTGTTACTTACTATATTCACTATATATATTATAACTATATATATTAATGTAAAAGTGTATATTAATGGTGTTATTATGGAATAATTTAAGTTATTTGAAGTAAAAACATTCATAACATCTTGATTAAATAAACCTATTATATATATACAAAGTAATACTATTAATTGTGTTAATATGTAAGTTATGAATCCATATAGTACTGAAAATCCAACTTTATTATTACTTTTTTTATGCCCAAGTAATATTCCTAAGTATCCTGATATTATAATGTTATATACTTCTAAATATAATATTATAAATACTAGTACTATAAATACTTTAGGATTTATGTCAATAGATGTAGATATTACAGTTGTTAAATCTTTTAAATACATGATATTATCTTTGGTATAAAAAGCTATTAATAATGATATTATACATACTATAAATGTGATTAATAAATTAATTGCTGATAGTAATGATTTTGATGTTAATATTTGATGCTTTGTTACCGGAAGAGTATGAGTTAAATATGATTCATCACCATATATAGTTTGTTTGAATCTTACCCAGTTTCTCATTAAAGTATTTATTATTGAACTTGCTATCATTGAAAACATAATTCCCATTGATATTTGAGTTATGATATTAACTACTATTGTTTCATTTAATCCTTCTAATATTCTTGTAGTTATAGCAAATACTATAGATAAAAGATAGAATATGCTTATTGATTTAAGCATGTTTTTTAAATCATATTTTAGTAACTTTTTTAACATTTGAACTTCCTCCTAAAGATTTCATCTATTGATGCCTTTTCTTTTGTTCTAAGACTATCTGCATCACTTTGTAATATTATTTTTCCATCATCTATAAATATTACTTCATCAAGTATTCTTTCTATATCTGATATTAAGTGTGTAGATATTATTATGCTTGCATTTTCATTAAAATTATTTAGTATAGTATCTAATATATAGTCTCTTGTAGCTGGGTCTACTCCTCCTAGTGGTTCATCTAATATATATAAGTCTGCTTTTCTTGACATTACTAGAACTAACTGTACTTTTTCTTGCATACCTTTACTCATTTTAGATAGTTTTTGATTGATATCAAGTTTTAAATCTTTTAATAACTTTATTGCTTTTTTACTATCAAAGTTTGTATAAAAATCTTCAAAATATTTTATTACTTCTGATACTTTCATATTCTTATCTAAATAAGTTCTCTCAGGTAAATAAGATATTTTTTTCTTACTATCAACTCCTATAGTTTTTCCTTTAAACTTTATAGTACCTTTTGTTGGTGTTAATAAATCGTTAATTAATTTTATTAATGTTGTCTTACCTGCTCCATTTTTGCCTAAAAGGCCTATTATTTTTCCACTATTAATATTTAAGTTTATATCTTTAAGTACTTCTTTATTATCATAATTTTTATATAAACCATTTATTGTTAATAATTCCATTTTACTTTTCCTTTCTATTATTTAGGTAACTAGTAGCTTCTTTTTCATTTATTCCAATACTTCTCATACTATCAAAATAATTATCTATTATTTTTTTAGCATAATCTTCTTTCATTTTTTCAATTATTTTTGAATCTTTTGTTACATATTTTCCATTAGTTCTTTCTGTGTATATTAATTTTAAATCTTCTAATTCGATTAAGGCCTTTTGCATCGTATTAGGATTTACTTTATACATATTTGCATATTCTCTTACTGATGGAAGTTTATCTCCACATTTTAATTCTCCTTTTATTATACTTGTCTTTACACTTTCTAATAATTGTAAATATATTGGAGTATTGTTGTTAAAATCTATAGACATGTTACCTCTCTTTCATTGTATTACTTCACTAATACAATGATATTGTATGACAGTTATAGTTTTTTGTCAATAGTTTTTCTATAAAAAAAGAAAACGTTAATTAGTTTTCTTTAGTGAAATATATATATTCTTTTAGATAATTTTCAAACTTTGATTTATCTTGATATTTTGGTAGGTCTTCATCTTTATTTGGATCCAAGTATGAAATTACTTTATCATTTTGTATTATTAATATACTTGGAGCATATTTTACTGTGCTATAAAACATTGTCTTTTTAAACTCAGCATATGGTATTTGAACTATATCTATTTTATATTTTTCCATAAATGATTTAAAGATTTCTTCACATGATACTGGTAGTGAGCAGTAATTATTATATGTATATAACAAATAAGTTTTATCTTTTAAACTAGATAAATCTTCACCTGTATAAGTTATGAAAGAACCATTGTTATAATATTCATCACTTAAATATAATTTTTCAGTTTTATTTGTGCATCCAGTTAATAGAATGACTGTTAATATAATGATTATTATTTTCTTCATGAATTAATTTACCTTTGTTAATAAGTTAAAATCAATATTATGGTATGTTAGTTTCCAGAAGTCATATGTAGTTTTATTATCTGTTATTCTTTTTATATTTATATTATTTTTACCGTTATAGTACCAGTAACCACCTACATTATATATTTTGTTTTCATCCCATCCTAGAGATACTAGAAGATTTTTTGTCATTCCGGCATATCCACCTCCGCCACACATTAAGAATATGTTTTTATCTTTAGGGAAAAAGTATTCTAATATTTCTAATGACTCTTTATAGTTTTCTATGTACTTTCCATTTTCTTCTCTAAATAATGTTTCTCCTTTGTATGAGTCCCCTACTGCCTCTGGCAAACCTTTTACTTCAGTAATATATGGGTATGGTAAAACTTCAAAACCTTTTATTATTCCAGATAAATATGAATCTCCTCCAATAGCTTCATAGTTTCCTGGATCTTTTAGCATTCTCATGTCATAGTATACACTATCACTTCTTCCTAAATAATTATCAATTGTTTCTTCGTTAATGTTCTTATCTATTCCAAGTGTACCTCTTTGACCTGATGTCACTTCTGGTAATGGAAGTTTTTCTAAATTATTTTTACAGTCAAATATTAATATCATTAATATAAATCCTAATATTAATGATATTCCTCCGATAATAATATAATTTAATTTTTTCATTTTTCACCTCTTTCGATATAATCATAATATATATACTTATTTTTTTAAATAACTATATGGTTGAATCTTATCAACTTTAGGTTGAGATATAGTTTTACTGACATTTATAATATATATTTTAGTATTCTTTAAATATAATATAGTGGGAGGATTATAATGAGTTGTTGTAATTGCAATAATAATGCGATAAATAATAGAAAGTTCCCTATTATATATAGTTGTTATGGACCTACCGGACCTACTGGTCCTGCTGGTGGCCCTACTGGTGCCACTGGAGCTACTGGACCTACTGGGGCTAACGGACCTACTGGACCTACTGGGGCTACCGGACCTACTGGACCTACTGGGGCTACCGGACCTACTGGGGCTACTGGAGCTACCGGACCTATTGGACTTACTGGGGCTACTGGAGCTACTGGGGCTACTGGACCTACTGGTGCTACTGGGGCTACCGGACCTACTGGTGCTACTGGGGCTACCGGACCTATTGGACTTACTGGGGCTACTGGGGCTACTGGAGCTACTGGTGCTACTGGACCTACTGGGCCTACCGGACCTACTGGACCTACAGGTAGTGCTATAACTTTAACAATAGGTACCGTTACTACTGGAGCTGCTGGAACAGAAGCAAGTGCATCATTAAATCAAACTGGTGATTCAACATATGAACTTAATTTAACAATACCACAAGGTGCTACCGGAGCAACTGGCGAAACAGGTGCTACTGGGCCTACCGGACCTACTGGAGCAACTGGCGAAACAGGAGCTACTGGACCTACTGGACCTACTGGCGAAACAGGAGCCACTGGACCTACTGGACCTACTGGGCCAACCGGACCTACAGGACCAACCGGAGCAGCTGCATAATAATTAATGAAAAATTATAAAATATGTGTTTATGCGATATGTAAAAATGAATCAAAGTTTATACAAAGATGGTATGAATCTGTAAAAGATGCTGATTATATATGTGTGCTTGACACTGGGTCTACTGATGATAGTTTAGATAAACTTAATAAATTAGGAATAACTGTTAAGCAGAAAATAATTAAGCCTTGGAGATTTGATGTTGCTCGTAATGAATCACTAAAACTTATACCAAATGATGCTGATATATGTATATGTCTTGATTTAGATGAAGTACTAATAGGTAATTGGAAAAAAATACTACTTAATTCATGGAATGAAAAAACTACTAGAATAATGTATACATATAATTGGAGTCTTGATGATAAAGATAAACCAATAGTTAGTTTTTATACAAATAAGATTCATAAAAATAATTATTATACTTGGACTCATCCTGTACATGAAATACTTAAAATAAATGATGGATTTAGTGAAGTAGAAACACTATGTGATAAATTAATTATAAATCATTATCCTGATAGTAGTAAATCTAGAAGTTCTTATTTACCACTTCTTGAATTATCAGTTAAAGAAAGTCCAAATGATGATAGAAATATGCATTATCTTGGTAGAGAATATATGTTTTATGGAAAATATCATGAGGCAATTGATACTCTTATTAAACACCTTGATATGCAAAATGCTCTTTGGAAAGATGAAAGATGTGCTTCGATGAGATTTATAGGAAGATGTTATAACTATTTAAATAGATTTAAAGAAAGTGAAATGTGGTATAAACTTTCTATTAAAGAAGCTCCATATTTAAGAGATGGCTATATGGAACTTGCACTATTATATTATGAAAAGAAAATGTATTCTAAAATGAATTATTATGTTCATAAAGCTCTAAAAATTGTTAATAATAAAAAGAGTTATATAAATGAAACATTTACATATGATGAAACTGCTTATGATTTACTTTCTATTGGAAATTATTATTTAGGTAAATATAAAAGTTCATTAAAATATGTAAATATGGCTATAAATATTAAAAGTAATGATAGATTACTTAATAATAGGGAACTTATTTTAAATAAAATTAAAACAGGCTAATGCCTGTTTTTACATGTCTTCTATTGTTAAACTTTTACTATGTTCTATATGCTCCCATTTAATATTTTTTCTAAATAATACTACTATATTTATTGGAAGCCAAGTTATTAAAAATACTGGAAAAAGGAATACTCCACTTATATATTTCTTAATATCTCTTTTAAAATAATATATAGAATATAGTGAAACTATAACTTGTAATAAATATATTATAACTGCAAATGATATACTGAAAATTATTGTATTCATACTTATATTTTGTATTATTCCATTATTATACATTGATACTAAATCTATTATAACAATGAATAAAGATAATATTTGTAATATTGGTGCAAAGTATATCAATAGCATGTCTAAACAAGAAGGTTTATTTGATTTTTTTATTAGTGATTTAAAATAATTTCTATAACATTGTAAGCAACCTTTTGACCATCTTTTTCTTTGTATCCATGATATTTTAAAATCTGATGCTTGTTCATCATATGTAACTGCTTTTTCTACAAAATCAATTTTAATATCATTTAATGCACAAATACCTGTAAACTCTACATCTTCTGATAAAGTTTTTACATTAAATCCTATTGTATCGATTACTTCTTTTTTTATCATGAAACCTGTACCATTAATAGATGCAGATCTATTTAATTTTTTTCTTGATTTATTATAGAATAGATTTTGAATAAAATAATAGATTGTATATGATGAAGAAATCCAGTTACATTTATTATTTTTTGTATCTCTAAATCCTTGGGCAACCTTATAACCATTATTAATAGATTCATTCATATATTTTAAAAAGTCTTTGTCTACTACATTATCAGCATCAAATATAATATATGCATCTATTTTATCATCGTTAATTTTTCTAAAAGCTTCTTTTAAAGCCTCTCCTTTAGTAGTTATTTTACTTTTACACCTTAATACATTAGCTCCAGCGTTTGTAGATACATTGTAAGTATTATCTTTAGAGTTATTAAGTATTACATTTATTTCATATCTATCTTTATCATAATTCATATTATTTAAACTATTTATTAAATTAGCTATAACCTTTTCTTCGTTCCTAGCTGGAATTAATATTGAAAAATAATTTTTGTATTTATTTTTGTTTTCTTTCTTTTTTTCTTTTTTAAATATAGAAAGTGCTGTCACAATAAAGTATAATCCGTATAAATTAGTAAATATTATTAATATTTTGTTTATTACTTCTAACATTCTTTTTTTTCCTCTCATAACAATATTATCAGTTTATTATAATTCTTTACAATACATTTTCAATTGCTGTTTGTATACTTTTGGTTGCTATTTAATTGTATCACTTTTTTTATAAAAGAAAAAGAACATTTTAGTGTCCTTGTTCATAAACGTAAACTTGTAAATAACCTTGGAATGATTTTCCTTGATCAAAGTTTTGTTTCTTTCCAATTCCTTTAAGTTTAAATGTTAATGTATATGTCTGTTTTGAGTTTGGAGTTATTAATACTCTATCTGCTATATCTGCGGTTTTCTTAGGCACCATCTCAAAATCTTTTGTTAATCCGTTGTTAGTTGACTTCATATTATACACAAAGTTTTCACTTGTAAATGTATTTTTGTTTACAACTAATTCTATTCTATATACAACATTTATAGGAGATTTATTATCTATTGTAAATGTCTTCGTCACATGTTTAGTTACATCTTTATCATCTTGATCATCAGGGAATAAGTTCTCAGCTCGTATTTCTTTTGAATCTATAAAGTCTACTACGAACTGAGCAGTCGTTACATCTGTAGCACTATTTCCTACTACACTTGAGTTACCTGTTATGTCTTCTACTGCTTTTACATTACTTACACAGTTAACATCACAAATATTATCTCCATCTGTATCACAGTGTAAATCACATTTTCCATCACCATCTGTATCAAAGTTTAAGTTTGGTTTCCCATCGCCATCTGTGTCACAGTATAAATCGCATTTTCCATCGCCGTCTATATCAATGTTTAAATCTGGCCAACCATCGCCAGTTGTATCACAGTTCAAATCACATTTTCCATCACCATCTGTATCTTGATTCATTAAGTTTTTAGTTGCTTTTCCACTTCCTGTTTCATCAACATTAAATGTTGGTTTCCTATTACCTCTATAATCTATGTTTCTAATAGGTGTTTTTCTATCTTCTGAAATGTTAATTTCTGCTTTTTCATTTCCTGATACATCAATGTTGATATCTGCGATTCCATCACCATTTATATCTATATTTAAATGTTCTAATGATAAGTATCTTAATCCAAAATAAGTTGCTGCGATAGCTATTGCTATAAATAGTCCTAACACTATAAAGAATAAAAGCATAGTTTTATCTTTTTCAAACTTAAAATACATTCTATTATTATCTTTAGTTACTAATAATTTATATGGTAATTTAAGTTCATTTTCTTCAGGGTCACAGCTTAATTTTAAACATTTTAATGAATATTTTCTTATGTTTCCATAGTCAATGTCACTATAGTCTTTATATATATTTGTTAACAATAATGTAAATATTTTAGATTGGTCTTTAATATCTAAACCTTCTAGTTTATATAAATCTATATAATTATTCTTATAAATATCTTCCATGAAGAAATCATCAACAACAGAACTTTCATTTACTTCTTCTATATTTTCTTTTGGTTCATTTGTTACTTTTTCTTCACTATCTTTATTTATATTGTCTTGCATAGTTTTTCCTTTCTAACACTTACATTATGTCACATAAATCATTTATATAAGCATTGCATTCTTTAATGTATTTATCATACATTTCTTTTATATTCTTTTCTCTTTCTTTTCTTTTTTCTATTTCGCTAGATATTTCTTCGTGTACAAAATCTTGTATTTTCTTTTCTGTTAATTCAGTTATATCTACATATTCATCTATTAATGATAGTATCTTCGCAGCTAGTGATTTTGCTGTTATGTCTTCATCATTAGTTTTATTTGTTGTTGATATGTATTCTAAGAATGAACACATATCTATTTTTGATTTTAATTCTTTTGTTGTTAAATCTTTAACATCTTTTTTAATATCTTGAGGTTCACCAATTTCTGTATTCTTTATAAATTCCCATAATGCTAGTGCTTTTTGGAAGTTTGGATCTTTTAGTATTATGTTTGTCTTTTTAATCGGAGATTTTACTGGTACTGCTTGTGATAAGCTTTTTATGAATGCACTATTTTCAAAATCACCTACTACATCTCTTATATAAGTAATTCTTTTTTTCATCGCATCCATATCAAAATCTTTAGGTTCTTGTTTTTTACTACTTTCTAAATTGATACTTACAGATATATCTTCATTTTCATAATTAGTAGTTGCAGTATAAACTAAACTACTATTAGTTTCTATTTTTGGATTTTCTAGTTCTTTTCCAGCATATTTATCTACAAATGACGCCAGTTCTTTTACTAGAGTATATATGAATCTGTTTTCATACAAATCCCATGAATCCTCTTTTTCTACATTAAGAACTTTTGATGGTTTTACCATTCCTTCGTCATCTACATCTTGTATAAAGTTTGTATGCTGAGCTAAATGTCTTACTGTTTCTGTAGATATTTTTTTAGATTTTTCTACTATTACTATATCCTCTTCTTGTTGTAAAAACTTTTTTGGATTTCTAATAATAGTATCTAAATATGGAATTGTTTCTTCTACAATTGGTACCCAACTAAAATCACGAGAAACATTTTCAGTTGTTCTTGTAAAGTTTATTATTGAGTTTATTTTATCGTTAAACGATTTATAATCTTCATTACTTACATTTCCAAATATTTCTGTGATTTTGTCGATCATTTTTTCCTCCTAATTATTACGCATTCTTTTTAAGTTCTAATAGATATCTTGTACATTCTTTCATAACATCTTGTCCAAATGTTTGATTTAAAAACTCTATAAATCCATCTACTTCATTTCTTATGTATGACATATTTAATTGTTCAAACTTTCTTAATATTTTATGACAGATAAGATAATCTACTGCTACTATTTCTTGTCCTCCACATGCTACAAATACTGGTACAAAGTTTCTCATTTGTTGTAAGATACGATTACCAAATGATATTCTAAAATGTTTAATTACATAATCATCCATTGTAGTTAACTTTGATAATACGTCTTCGCTCATTGGATTTGCTTTTTGTGCTTCATCAAATAATTTTAATAAGTATTCACATTTGATATTTACTTTATCTGTATCAGGTGCTTTGAATTCTTCTGCTTTTTCATCAATACTGATTGGTAAAGCACGGTCATAAACTTTATCTGTTACCATGAATGTTGAATCATCGTTATTTATTGTTCCAACATACCACATATTTTTTGGTATTCTAAACTTACCATTTACTAATTTCTTTGGATCGCTTGGCCATGGGTTTGGCACTAAATCTATTACCCACTCATCATAACTTGGCATTTCCATAATTGATAGCATTTCTGCAAAATAGTATTCTACACGTGCTATATTCATTTCATCTAAAATTGCTATATATATTTTATCATTATAAGATGCTTCATACATCTTAGCTAGTAATTCTGTTTCATTAAACTTTTTAGTAAACTCGTTAAAGTATCCGAATAATTCAGCACGGTCTCTCCATGATGGTTGTACTGGTGCAATAACTGAATCATTATTGATAAAACTTCCCATTGCGTATGCTAATGATGTTTTACCTGTACCAGATATACCTTGTAGAATTATTAATCTGTTTGATGCAAAGGCTGAGATGAATAATCTAATTAAGTCTATGTTGTAATAAAGTCCTAACTTATTTGCTGAATAATTTCTAAATTGTTCACATAATTCGTTTAGTTTTATTGTAGTGTTAGTTGGTTCTGGAACATAATCTTTCCATTCTTCATCAATTTTTGATAATCTATAGAAACGTTCTGATGTTTCGTCTTTCTCTTCACCTTCTTTTGGAACTATTTCTCCATTTTCATTTACTTCGCCATTTGCCATTGCTAAATATTTTTCATTTTCTTTTTTTAGCTTAATGTTTTCGTAATTTAATTTTTCTACTTCATCCATTAATAAATCTTGTTCATGGCTTTTTCTTTTTATTCTAATTACTCTTTTAACAATTCTAATTATTGCATATATTAATAATCCTAAAAGAACAAGCAAGCATAGAACTGCTAGTATAACAAGCATTATTTTAGCTCCTGTTAATTCTTCTTTGTGTTCTCTTATAATTTTAATATAATCAACTACATTAAACATTTGAAACAATCCTTTAAATATTGCTTCAAATATACTTATTATTCCTTTAAAAAATGGCTTTAAAAAATCTAAGAAAAATGATCCTGTATTACTCATAATCTACCTCCGTTTTGTTTGTAATAAATAATTCTTTACTTGTATAAGTAGTTTCATCCACTCTTTTAATATATTTAATGTTTTTATTTGTTAGTTCACTTTTATGTTCATTAATCAAACTTAAAGATGTTAATAAAACCATATTTTCATCAAAATTAATTTTAAGAATATCTTCGAAATTATCACTTTCTATTATTATTTTAATATCATTATTTTTTAGTGTTTCTAAGTTTTCACATTCTTCATATTCTTCTGCTTTTATAAGCACTTTAGAATAATCACTAGTATATTTATTTGTAACTAATCTTAAGAATGCATTTATATTACTTTTCTTGCTGTAGAAATCGTTTGTTATTTCTAATGCTACTGTTTTTCTCATATCATTTAGTAAACATCTTAATAGTACTATTTGAGAGTAACCATAACTCATTATTTTTAATTTGTCTTCTATATTTTGCTTTTTATATATTTTATTTAAGTCTTTTTCTTTGTATTTATTTCTGCCTTTTATATCTGTATTATATTTTAATTTATATAAACTATATTCATCACTTAATAGAATATATTCATTATAGAAATCTTTGTTAGATGCTTTGTTAATAGCATTATTTAATTTGTTATGAGATTTTATGTTTTCCTTAATCATTTGTACTATTTCATTCGTATATTTATCAAATGATTCATCTTTTTCATATTCAAATCTATTTGATACTTTCTTCGCTATACTTACCATAAAATCTGCTTTGCTTGGCATTATAAGTATTGTATCTTTTAACTTATCAATTAGCATAGCAAAGTATAATATATATGAATAAAAGAATATATCTTCATTATTTTCAATTTCTATTTCTTCTAGTTCATAACATTTAATTACTGAATCTAGTATGTATTTATATTCAGGATCAACTTCTTCTTCAAAATTATAATATTTCGATACTCTATCGAAAGTTGGATTTAATATTTTATATTTATCTTCAAAAAATATGTTTATAATTTTTTTGAATGTTTTACTATCATAATTAATTACTGGAGTATAAGAAAACATACGCATTATCTCTTCAGCATATTTGAATATTTCTTTTTCTTTTGTGAGAAAATACTTTTCTAACACACTATTCATTATATCCTCCCTATTCTTCTATATTAAAGTATATCAAACTATTTAATCAATTGCAATAATACACTTTAATATTTATTAAAAAACTAGGAGTATTATGTAGCCTAGTTTGTGATTTTATAAATTACCGTGTTTATTTCTTAAACTTAACATTTTATTTTTAAGAAGAATTAGTTTAAATATTTTATATATATCATAAGATATAACCGCTAGTGATGGGATTAATATCGCTATAATCCATCCTCCTTTTGATGCTAAGAAAAATTGTACTTTACCTAATTGTGGTAATTTGATTACTACTTTTCCAACTATATTATTGAAATATACTTGTTCTTTATCTTCTTTGCCGTTAGCATCTCCTTTTGTAATATATACCGTTCCTACATTTGGTACAGCCCTTATATCTTTTATTCTGTGAGTTATTGGTATTCCGCCAAAGAAATCATTAGTTGAATAAAATGTTATTACGTCTCCTATTTTTAAATCATTAGGGTCATCTACTCTATATGTTAATACAACATCATATGGTTTAATTATCGGTGTCATACTTGGGCTTATGATTGTGTAAAGACCTACTAGTTGTTTATGTCCTTTCTTTTCTGCTGATTTACCAGAAACAAAATAGAAAACTAAAAACAAACCTATTACTACTAGTATTGCAACTATAAAATACCCAATTACTTTTGTAAATATTTTAAGTCTTCTTAATATTTTTTCTTTTTTTGTTTCTTCCATTTTAATCACTCTCCAATTTTACATCGCCAAGTATTTTACTTTTACAATTTGTACATTTTACATTTAGTTTATAATAATGAGTTTGTCCTCCTGTTATAACTGCTCCTGTTAATTCTATTTTTTCATTATTTATTTTGCCAGTTTTGTTAATTAATATGTCTTCTTTTGTTTTTTTAAATGGATTACCTTCTAAATTATAAGTTATATTATCTTTACTATTTATTTCTAGCACTAATTTATATTTTACGGTGTATGCACTATTATTAGTAATATTAAACTCATAATCATAATCTATATTTTCTCTATCTAGCTTTATTTGTTTATCATTGTTATATGTTATAAATAAACTTGCATTTATATAGTTTATTTTTGAGTTTTTTATTTTGTGATAATTGTCTGCAAATAAAGCTGTCATTATGCATACAGATATAAACATTAAAATAATTATTAAATTAGTAACCCATCTATTCTTCATATTATTATAATATCATTATTTTAATTGTTATTCAATACAAAAGAAAAAAGTAGACATTAATCGTCTACTTTTAATCCATACGTACGTATTAAACAACTTTATGTAAATAGAGTTGAATAATATTTACTTCTTGTACTTTACATTAAGTAATTACTAGTCTGTATAAACTTGTAATTGTCCAGCAAATGATTTACCTTGTACTCCGTTTTGAGTAGCGTCAGTAGCATTCTTAAGAGTTAATGTAAACTTATACACATGTTTACTGTTAAGTCCACCAGTAGCCATTTTACCACTAGTTGTGCTTAGCTTAGTTCCTTTAGTAGTATCAGTTGATACTCCAGGAACAGCAGTTTCAGCAATATTGATTAGAGCATCGCCATCATTTACTTTTCCAGCAGTAGCAGAATTAGCATCTTCGATTTTGTAAACGAAGTAATCTTCACCTGCAGTTAGTGGTTTAGTTGTACCCTTGTTTTCGCCTTCAGTATAAGTGATAGTTGCACCGGCACCAGCACTTCCATTTGCAGCAGCTGAAATAGTATTAGCAGTAACTTTCATGTAAACATCATAAGTTACGTCAGCAGTTAATGCAGTAGTAGCTGTATTTTCAACTGTGAAAGTTTTACTTTCAGTTTTGTCAGCTCCACCTTTTTCTAAATTAACTTTTTCCCAATTAATTTGAGTTCCATCAACAAAGTTAATTTGTCCAAGAGTAGCTGTTGTTACGAAAATACTTGATGCTTGTTCATTACCAGTAACAGTAATACTAAAGTATGCAAATGTAGCTCCGATAATAGCAACTAATAAAGTAGCAATACCTATTACAGATAGGAATATTGTTTGTCCCTTATTATTATCCATACTCTTCTTTCTCCTCCTTTACTATAAATATCTTATCAGTTATTAAGTTTTTTTTCAATACCTTTTTCAAAAAAATTTCATAATTTTTATTTTTATGTTACAATTGTCTAGAAAGTAGTGGTGTTATGAAATATTTAAAAAAATATAAATTAGAAATACTATGTTTTATAGTTCCTATTATTATAATGTTAATAGTATGTTTATTAAATAAGACATATCCTTTTGGAAAATGGACTCTTGCTAAATACGATGGTTTTTTACAGTATCCTGGATTTACTTCATACTATAGAGAAGTCTTATTTGGTCATGAAAGTTTATTTTATTCTTTTAAAGGTGGTCTTGGATATAATTTCTTTGGTACATTTGCTTATTATATGTCAAATCCAACTAACTTATTATGTGTATTCTTTGATAATGCTGGTGTATATACATATTATACATTCATCATTATACTTAGAATAGCTCTTAGTAGTCTTACTATGTGTATATATTTAAAAAATAGATTTAAAGAAAAAAATATTTATACTTTTATATTTAGTGTAGCTTACTCTTTAATCGGATACAACGTATGTTATTTCTTTAATTATATGTATTATGATACTGTAGTTTTATTCCCTTTAGTTATACTTGGACTTGATAAGTTAATCAAAGGGGAAAGTCCTAAATTGTATGTTATATTTCTTACTTTAAGTATTATATCTAATTTTTATATTGGATATATGGTATGTATATTTTGTTTATTATATTTTATTTATAGTTATATTCTACTTGAAAAGAAGAATAAAAAGATTATATATAGTTTTATAATATTTAGTTTACTTTCTGGACTTATGTGTTCTATTATATTAATACCTACTTTATTTGATTTACTTAATGGAAAAGCATATTTATATGAAGATAATGTTCAGACAGATTATTTTAGTTTCAATTTAAACTTTCTTAATATATTTTATAAAGCTACTCCTGGCAGTATGAAAATATATGATATAAAATATGGTAGTGTTAATATATACTTTACTTTGTTTGCTATGACATTTGTTATTAAATATTTTTTCAATAAGAAAATTAGTAATAAAGAAAAAATAGTTACTTTGATATTTATATTATTCTTTTTGTTAAGCATTAGTTTTAATCTTATTGATTTTGCTTGGCATATGTTTCAAAGACCTATTTGGTATCCTAATAGATATATATTTACATTTAGTTTCTTTTTATTAGTCATAGCGTATAAATCATGTAAATATAAAGAGTATATTGATATGAAATGGTATGTTAGATTAATAATATGTATAGTTTATATTGCTCTTTGTATATATCCGTTTATGTGTAATGATAGTATGTTTACTTCATTTAAATATATTGCTGCTTTGATGAGCACTATAATATTAATTCAATATATGTTTCTTGGTGATAATAAATATGCTACTTATTTGATATTATGTCTTGTGTTATGTGAAATAACTCTAAATAGTGTATTTACTGTTAAAAACTTGCTTAATTCTGGTGAGCCTAATGTATTTTATTATAATAATATGGAATATACTAATATTACCGATAAAATTAAAAGTATAGAAAATAAAGATAATAATTTTTATAGACTTGAACTTCCTAAAAATGGACTTGATAATTCTGGAGCTATGTATTTATATAATGGTATTAATATGTTTAGTTCTCTTAGAAATGAAAAGATAATGGCTTTTCTTGATAACTTTGGATATGATGTACCAAGTCATGCTAATATTGCCTATAATTATATTAATCCATATTTAAATAGTATATTTGGTATTAAATATATGAGTGGTTTATCTAAAGAATCTTATTATGAAAAAATAGATGATAAAATATTTGTTAATAAAGATATATTACCTTTAGGGTTTATGGTTGATAAAAGCGTTTATAATTATAAGTTTAATGAGGATGAACATTATGATAATACTAAAGAACTTGTTAATAAAATGTTAAATAGTAATAATGAAATATACTATATGTTTGATAATTATGAACTATATAATACTAGTGTATATTATAATGATGTTAATAAGTTTGATAAGTTTAAAAAGATAGATGAAGATAAAAGTGCGTATATATTATTTAGTGGTGTAATGGATAAAGATGTACTTCTTATATTTAATAGTAAACTTAATTTCTATGTAAAACCTGAATGTTATATTAATGATAAAGATGTTAGTAATTATTTTAATAATAATGAAAGTCCTATTAAATTAAATAAAGGTGATAAATATTATTTTAAGTTCTCTTATACATTTGAGTTTAAGAAAAGTGTGCTTGATGTTTATGCTTATAATTATGATGAATATATTAATTTCGTAAATAAAATGAATAGTAATGTTATGAATATAGATAAGTATGATAAAGATGATTATATTAAAGCTAGTATTGATGTAAAAAATGATAATGTTTTATTTACGAGTATTCCTTATGATAAAGGATGGAATGTATATGTTGATGGTAAAAAGATAAAATATAATGCTTGCTTTGATGCGTTTATATGTTTTGATATTAATAGTGGTAGTCATGATATAGTATTTAGATTTATACCTAGAGGATTTATTATTGGAACTGTTATTAGTTTAATTAGTTTGATTATTTGTTTTTATGAAATTAAAAAAGTGAAAGTTATTAAATAATTTCACTTTTTTGTTTGTTAATACAGAATACTGCGTATAAAGGAACTGATTTAATATTATTTTCAAATCCAAAGTTTTTAAGTGATATTCTGATACTATAATTTGGGTTATATTTGTTAATATATTCATTTAAACTTTTACTATTAGTTCTTCTTCCACTTTTAACTTCTACTGGAATTATATCTCCATCAATCTTAATTAGAAAATCTATTTCATATTTATCAAATGTATAATAATATAGTTCTTTTGATTTTGGATATAGTTCACATGCTATATAATTTTCTGTTAATACTCCCTTATACATTTCGTTTTTATCTAATAATATTTCTTTATAATCTAAATTAGAAAGAGACCTTAATAGTCCAACATCACTTAAATATAATTTAAACTTATCATTATTAATAAATGCTTTAAGTGGTGAAGCTATTTTCTCTGTTAAATCACATTTTATTATCATATTGCTTGCTAGAAGCCAATCTAAACTACTTTCATATCTTATTCTTCTTGCATCTTTGTCTACTATGCTATATTTAAATGTATTATTTTCTCTTGCTAATTCTTTTGGTATTGAATTATATATTTGATTGTTTTTTATTCCTTCACTATTTTCAGTATATTTATTCATATCTGCTTGATAAGATGTTATTATTTGTTCTTGTAAATCAAAATTAACTTTAGATATGTTATAGTCATTTTCTATGAAGTTTTTTATTATCATTGGCATTCCGCCTAATACCAAATAATTTTTATATAAATCTATTGCTTTTTCATGGATAGGATTTATTATTGCTTCATTTGATTCATAGTGTTTTTTTATTTCTTCAATTAGTTTTTCTTCGCCTAATGCAAGAAGGTATTCTTCAAAATCCATTGGATACAAGTATTTTATTATTACTTTGCCTACTGGGAATGATGATTTAAATCTATTTATTTTCACTCCTAAAAGTGAACCTGCACATACTATTTTATAAGGTTTATCACTTTCACAGAAATATTTTAATGATGTTATAGCTCTTTCGCTTACTTGTATTTCATCAAAGAAAATTACTGTATTTTCTATGTCAATATCAATACCTTTTATAATTTCAATTTTTTCAATTATTATTTCGGGGTCAATCGTATATTCAAATACATTTTTAATGTCTTCTTCTTTATCTAGGTTAATATAAATATATTTTTGATAATTATTTTTACAGAAATCATCTAAGATATATGTCTTACCAGTTTGTCTTGCACCTACTAGCATTAAAGGCATTTTAAAATCTGCTTTCCATTTTTTCAAATCTTCTTCTATTTTTCTATACATTTTGTTCCCTCCAGTATAATAATAGCACTTTTTTAGCTTAATGTATACTGTTTTCGTACATTTTGTACGTTTTTTATCGTTTTTTTTGTACATTTTGTACGTTTTTTTGCTTTTTGAGTAAGAAAAAATGATATATGTATACCATTTTATTCGTTTGTTTTTGTATCAATTCTATTAAATAATATGAATGATTCATTTAATGTTATATTTTCTTCTAGTTTACCAAAGTCATTTATACTATCAAATGATGTTTCTTTTGTATTTAACATTTTAAATATTTTTTCTGAAGTTTCAGGTATAAATGGTGTTAGTAATACTGCTGATATTCTTATTACTTCAAGTAAATTATATATAACTGTTTTTAATCTATCTGTTTTTGTTTCATCTTTTGCTAGTATCCATGGTGTTGTTTCATCTATATATTTGTTTGCTCTTTTTAGTAATTCGAATATATCTTCCAGTGCTTCATTAACCTTTAAGCTTTCCATTTTTTTATCTACTAAACTTGGTAATGCTTTGATGTATGATGTTAAATTGTCATCAATATTTTCATATACTTTTGGATTAGTAACTACTGAATTAAAATATTTTTTTGACATAGCTAGTGTTCTATTAACTAGGTTACCAAGTGTATTTACCAAATCTGAATTAGTTCTGTTAATAAGTGCTTCTTCACTAAAGTTACCATCACTTCCAAATGGAACTTCTCTTAATGCAAAATATCTAACTGCGTCTACTCCATAATCATTTATATATTCTCTTGGGTCTTTATAGTTTCCTAGTGACTTAGATATCTTTCCTCCATCTATAATTAACCATCCATGTCCAAATACTTGATGTGGTAATGGTAAATCAAGAGCCATTAATAAGCATGGCCAAATAATAGTGTGAAATCTTACTATTTCTTTTCCTACCAAATGTAAATCTGCTGGCCAATATTTATTAAACTTTTCTAAATCTTCTGGATATCCTAGTGAAGTTATATAGTTTGTTAAAGCATCTATCCATACATATATTACATGTTTATCATCAAAATCTACTGGAATACCCCATTTAAATGATGTTCTTGAAACACATAAATCTGATAATCCTGGTTTAATGAAATTATTTAGCATTTCATTTTTTCTTGATACGGGCTGTATAAAGTTTGGATTTTCTTCATAGAACTTTTCTAGTCTTTCTTGATATTTAGATAATCTAAAGAAATATGCTTCTTCTTTTACTTCATGTACTTCTCTATGACAATCTGGACAATTTCCGTTTTCATCTAGTTGGCTTTCTGTCCAAAATGATTCACATGGTGTACAGTATAATCCTTTATATTCTCCTTTGTAAATATCTCCTTTATCATATAGTTTCTTAAATATTTTTTGTACTCTTCTTTCATGGTCACTATCTGTTGTTCTTATAAAATAATCATATGATATATCTAAACTCTTCCATAAATCTTTAGCATTTTCTATTATTTTATCCACATATTCTTTAGGTGTAACTCCTGCTTCTTCTGCTTTCTTTTCTATTTTTTGACCATGCTCATCTGTACCTGTTTGAAAAAATACATCATATCCTTTTAATCTTTTATATCTAGCTATTGCATCAGCTATTATAGTTGTATAACAATGTCCAATATGAAAGTTTGCACTTGGATAATATATTGGTGTTGTTATATAAAACTTTTTTTGTTTTTCTTCCATAATCTTTCCTCCTTCAAAAATAAAAAATCATAAATATAAGGGCGAAATGTTCGCGGTACCACCTTAATTCATGATTTTAATCATCTCTTATTCGTAACGTGAATATCCGTTTTAACTCCGGAATCATTCTCATATATACTTTTAATTAGCTCACACCAAATGCTAACTCTCTTTATAAAACTATATAATCTCTTTCCTTCATAGTTAAATTATGCATATATATTAGCATATTTTTAACAAGAAATCTAGTTTAATTCTTCATATTTACTATAAATATTTATTATTACATTATATCCATTATATTTTTCTGAGTCTACTGGTATATATTCTAACTTTATATATTTATCCCCGTTTGTTAAATAATATGGATTATTGTTTGTAAAGTTATTAATATATGTATATGTTATTGTCTGAAGTGACATAATGTAATTTTGTAAATCTTCTTCTGTTGTATTATTTATTTTAATTTCATTATCTGTTTTTGATATTATAGTTCCTTTAGTATAATCTATCATGTCTACTTTATTATCTTTTTGACATCCGATTAATAATAAACATGAAAATATTATTATAATTATTTTTTTCATTATTTCTCCTTTTAATCTATATCTGTTCTACTAAGTATTCTTGCTGGGGTTAATCTTAATACTAAGTTTACTGGTAGAAGACCTACTAATAAGTTAAATATATATATGAATAGAATGCTTAATATAAATATTTTTGGTGTCATTAAATATGAATGGCTAAAGTAACTTACTGTACTTAATTGTTTAATTATAAATGACATAAATATTACTCCTGTTAAACTACCTAATGTTGTTATAGCTATTATTTCTCCACTAAACATTCTTCTTATATCACTTTTCTTCATTCCTACTGCTCTATATATACCTACTTCTTTTATTCTTGATAAGAATGATGATCTTATCATTAGATATATTTCTATCATTGAAATTAATCCTGTTATTAAACAAATTATTAAACTTGTATTTACTGAGTCTTTTATTTGTTTTTGATAGTCTGCTTTTGATTTATCATATGATAATGATGCATTTAATCCATTGTCTCTTAAGTCTTTTATAACTTTATCATTATCTTTAGCGTAAACGCTCATTTTTTCACTATTGTTAATTAGGTCATATTTTATCATGTTTTCATTTACTAACATATCAGTTTTATTTCCTTCATAATAACCTACTACTTTTAGTTTTTTATCATTTATTTTATTATCGATTTCTTTATTTAATTTATATTCATTTTCATATAAATAACTTACTATCACTTCATAATCGTTTTCTGGATATCTTCCTTTTTTGATAGATATATCATCTTTTACTAAGTTATAGTCTATATATTTTTGTTCATCGTTTATTCCATAAGTATATGAATAGTCTTTATTAGTATTATATAGTACATTTATAAAATATTTATTATCTATGTATATTGATGGTGAAGATGTATCTGTAAAACCTACTACTTTAAATGGCTTCATGTTATTTATATATATTTCTTTATCTAATAAGTCTTTATATGACAATATACCAGCTTGTTTTGCTGCAGAGTTTTCTATATAATTTTTAAATGTTTTAATATCAAGTATTACTTCATAATCATTTTCTATATTTCTTCCATAGATAATATCATTATTATTAATCATGTCTTTACTAGATAGTGAACCGGTTATTGTATCTACAGTATCTGATGTTTGATAGTAATCATTATATTTTATATTAAATCCCACTATTGAATCTGTTGGTATAACATAATTTATTAATTCATTGTTTGAGTATTTTTCATATGTATCAATGCTAATCTTTTTATTATCTATTGTTATATAATTTTTATTAATAGTTACAAAGTCATTATCATTTATTCTAGTAACTCCATAAGCATTGCTAATAGCGTTTGTTATAAACATACCTGATACAAAGAATCCTACTAATAATATTTTTTTCATTAATGGATAAGTTTTAATTTTTTTGAATCCATTTTTTATTATTTTGAAAGTATTATAAACTTTTGAATATTTTAATTCTATGTTAGAATTATCTATTTTACTATAATCAAAATCATATTCTTCATAATCTTTTTTTGTTATTTCTTTATAATTGTCATTAACTAATGATATATTGCTATCTTTGTTAACAATTTCTACATTTTTATTTGTTTTTATATAAATATTACCATTTTTACATACTATATCTATATTTTCTATGTTATTTGTATCTGCATAGTAATTTATTGTTAAATTGTCTTTTTCTAATTTTGTGTTATATTTTAAGTCTTTTAGATATATTTTATTATCAAATCTATAGTCTAGTGTTCTATCATGTTTATTAATTCTATCATTTATTATTTTTCCATCTTCTATATCTAATATTCTATCTGAATAGAACTCTGCGATTTGTTTTTCATGCGTCACTAAAATTACTAATTTATTTTTTGATATAGATTTTATTATATTCATTACTTCTATTGTATTTTTACTATCTAGGTTACCTGTTGGTTCATCAGCTATTATTATATTTGGATTTTTTACTATAGCTCTTGCGATTCCTACTCTTTGTTTTTGACCTCCTGATAACATAGTTACATATCTGTTTCTATATCTATACATACCTACTTTTTCTAAAGTATAGTTAACTCTTTTAGATATTTCTTTTTCATCTTTTATACCTATTATTTTTAGTACTAATGCTACATTTTCATATACAGTTAAATTATTAATTAAATTATAATCTTGAAATATATATCCTATATTTAAATTACGTATTTTATCTATATAGTAACTACTTCTTTTAGTTATTCTTTTGCCATCTATATATATATTTCCACTATTTACTTTATCGAGACCTGAAATAGCATTAAGTAATGTTGTTTTTCCGCAGCCACTTTCTCCTAGTAGAGATACTAAACCTTTATCTTTTATTTCAAGAGTTAAATTGTTAATTACATGTATTTCATTCTTTTTATGTTTATTAAAATATTTATTTACATTTTCTAGTTTTATCATGTTATACCTCTTCTCTATATACATTCATCATAGATGATTTAAATAATTTACTTGAAAATCTATTACTTATTAATAATGACATAATTATAGTAATTATATAAATTATAATGTAATCTTTTAATAATAAGAATCTAAATGATGTTAATGTGTTTGGTATTATATTATTTTTTAGTAATAAAGAAATAGTTAAGAATATAATATATGCGATGTTTGTTATTGTTAATAATTCTATATTTAATATTTGTTTCATACTTTTAAGAGCTACTCCTAATATTCTTAGTGTTGCAAAGTATATATTTCTTGATTTTAATATTATTTTTATAACAAAATAACTTATAAAGAATAGAGCTATTAATAAGCAAGATAACGCTACTACTTTAACTATTTTAATTATTGCAAGTTCACCACTATAATAATTATCTAATGTATCTTTTACATAAAGTGTTTTTATATTTAATTTTTCTAAATCAGAAAGTGTTTGTTTATATAATGATTCATCTTTTATAAATACACTACTTTGATAGTAAGAAGAAGAAAACATTTCTTCATAGTCTTCACTATTAATATATATGTTATTATTTTCATCATTTTTAAATCCTAGTAGTTTTTTCATATTATCTTTATTATAGTATTTATAATATGATAGTTCTTTATCTTTATTAAAATATATGTTTTCACTTTCAAGTTTTAATATTTCTTTTTTACAATTAGCGTTATTACATGAATATGTAAATGATTCTGGTAATATATATTTTCCTTTTGGTACATTATCATTTGGTATTATTCCATAATCTATGTAAGATTCTGTTTTATTATTCATAAATGTATAATATAGTTTAGTATAATTTCTATTAGTATATGATGTTATATCATTTAATACTTTATCTGATACATATATTTTACATTCATCATAGCTATTATCTTCTTCATTATAAATTACTTTTTTAATTTTTACTTTGTATTCACTTATACGATTTAATTCTTGTACAGTTAGTTCATTATTTAGTATTTCATCTAGGTAATTAGTTAAATAATAATTATCTTTAGAACCTTCTATTATTATATCGTTATCATTTTCTAATATTTCTTTTGATTCATCATCTTTTAAATCTTTAATGTTTCTAACAAGACCATTTAAATATATTTGGTCATTTACTAAAGTTACCATGTTATCAAGTAATAAATCATTTTTTACTATATAGTCTACATTAGTTAGTTTTTCTATATTTTCATAATCCTCGTTAGTAAACTCTGTTTTATCTAGTTTATTAATTATTATTCTTTTTGGACTAGTTTCTTTAAAATATTGATTATATCCTTCTAGTGAAGTTTTATATTCAGATTCTTTAAATGTCATATATGAACTAGTGAATGAAAATATTATAAATAAGTATACAAATAATAAAAGTATGAACTTAGATTTAATATTAAATGCATTTCTTATACCAAGTTTAAGTTTATTTATATTTGTTATATCTTTTGAATCATTAATAGATATATTATTAGGTTTATCATAATCTTTTATTTTTTGATCCGATATTACTTTACCGTCATTCATAGTTATTTTTCTTGTTACATATTTTTCTATTTGATCATAATTATGGGTTACGATTATAACAAGTTTATCTTTAGATACTTCTTTTAATAATTCTATAATAGATTCACTTGATCTTTTATCAAGATTACCAGTAGGTTCATCAGCAAGAATAATAGGAGTGTTTTTAGCAAGAGCTCTAGCTACTCCTACTCTTTGCTTTTGGCCTCCTGATAATTTTGATACTTTAGTATTTCTATATTTATATAAATCAACTTTTTTAATTAATTCAATAACTTTATCTTTTATGTCTTTTTTGTTTTCTCCATTTAATAATAATACCAATTCTATGTTTTGATATACAGTGTAACTATTAACTAAATTAAATGTTTGAAATATGTTACTTATATATTTTTTTCTATATAATTCATAATCTTTTTCCATATAATGGCTTGTTTCTTTACCATTAATAAGCATTTCTCCATCTTCATATGTATCAAGACCAGCTATTACATTTAAAAGAGTTGTTTTACCACTACCACTTTCTCCAGTAATAGCTATAAACTCTCCTACTGATAAGTTTAAAGATACTTTATCAAGGCCACTTGTAACCATACCTTTGTTGTAATAGTATTTTGATACTTTTTTTAATTCTAACATTATTTCTCCTTTATATCATTTTATTATATATTTATTCATATATATGTATATTATATAATTTTTTTAATCATTTTTATAGTGATTTGTATTATATATTTTTTATTGGTTTTTAATAGTTTTTTAGATGAGTTTAGTGCTTATATTAATATTTATACTTTTATTTATTTAAAATGAATATAGGTGCTTTAAAATGCATTATAAAAGATATGTACGCTAATATACATATCTTATTCTTGTTTATTTTCTACAGAAGTTATTTCTCCTAGATGTTCATACATTGTTTTTGCATCTTCTCTTGTTAGATCTTTGAATGCAAGTTTGTTAAATAATACTTTTATTAAATTATCATTTAGTATTATTTTATCAACATTATCAACATCTTTATAATCTTGTTTTATTTTTTCTAATCCGCCAAGTGCTTCATCTTCACTAGCGAATTTGAACATATGTTCAAGACCAGTTACTTCATCGCCATCAGTATGTACGATTAATTTAAACTCATCATCACAGTTATATACTAGTTTGTCTTCATCTGATGCGAGTGTATCATAGTCTGGCCAATAATCATCAAACTCAGTTGTTTCTAAGTCGTTTAAATCTTCATTATTTTCATTATCTTTATTTTCATTATCTTTGTTTTCATCGTCTTTGTTTTCATCGTCTTTATTTTCGTCATCTTTGTTGTTATCTTCATCATCAGTTGAAGGTGCTGTAGTAGTTCCACCACCATAGCCGCCACCGTAGCCACCACCATAGCCGCCTCCATAGTATCCGGAACTTCCGTTTGAATTACTTGCTGCTGCTTGTGCGGCTTTTAATGCATCATTTATTTCTTGAGCATATTTTGCAAATTCATCATCTTCCATTTTATATATTTGACACATAAATGCTATTTCTTCTGTGTCGTGTGCTAGTTTTTGATATACATTTATCAATGAGTTAAGTACTGATGTAACTTCTGGTACTTCGTTCATTGGTATTTGGCTTGTACTTTCAGGTGTAAAATTGATTTCATTATTAACGAAGTTTGAGTTTTTCATTTTTCTTCTAATTTCATTTAAGTGTTCTCTTATTTCTGTGTCGTTACATACAGTTCCATCGAAATCACTTAAACCAGCAATTGATTTAAATGCTCTTTTATTTCTAAAGTACCCTTGTGCGTTTGCCCCTAATGATTCATTAAATACTGCTAGAAATGTTGCTTCATCAACCCCGTATTGAACAGTTCCATCTTCATTAAATATAATGTATCCATTTTCCCTAACTAATTTGCCCATTTCATCGTATTCTCTACCATTTAAGATATCAATAAAACCTGCAGCATAAGGCTTCATTACTTGCCCATTGTGGTCATATTCTAGTTTAAATCCAAACGCTTTTCCACCTGTCTTAGCATAAAGTGACGGCAAATACTCGGCATTTTGCATACCACCGCTATCATAGTATCCAACAATTAGTGGAACATCATTTTCTATTAACGTTTTAAATTTTGCTTGAAGTTCTTCTTCACTAATATTATCTGTTGCAGATGAATGGCCTCTCCAGTTTGCTAGCGAAGTACAAGATGTCACACCATATCCTTGTTCTGCAGCATAACTACTTGCAAGTATTGCATAACCTCCTCCAGCAGATCCTCCCATAAATGCCATTTGACCTGTATCACCAATACCAAATTGTTCACTAAAAGCTGCCATTTTATCTACTAGTTCATTTGAGCTATATTTATTATCGAAGAACAATATTGATTCGCATCCTGCGTTTGCTGCATATGTACGAGCTTCATTATTTAATTTTATATCTCCCATAAAATTTCCACACATTGGGGTACTGGCATCTGCTCCATTAGGAACATATACTTTACCATATCCAGGAACATCATATATTTTTCCATTTGAAAATGTATCTATTTCATTCCATCCATCCATATTGCTATCACCTCTTATTTTATTCTAGATTAATTATATCAATAATGAAATTATTAATCAATAATTATATTTTAATAACTATTTTCTTTTAGTAAATCTATAAATAATTTATAATAATTTCTATTATAATATTCATCTTTAGAATAATTCGGATCTCTTGAGTATGTCGTTATTGTTTCTACTGTTACAACACCATACTTATATTTTTGTTCTGTTGTACCATTATATTTATTAATTGAAAGTCTTCCTGTCTTTGTACTAAACTTAAATCCACACGCAAGTTCTGACATAAAATCTGTTGCTGACCCATCATTACCTTCAGCTACTTCTTCGCTTTCTATCCCATAAATTGTATAGTTATTGTATGATGATATATATTTTGCTAAACTATTTGATTTAGAATTAAATTTACTATTTAAGTTTGGCTTACCTTGATATATTACTCTTCCTTGACTATGCATGTTTATATATGCAAAAGTGTTTTTATAATGCTTTAACATAAAATACATAAGTGCTTTAGTTTCAGGCTCACTTCCAAGTGATTTACCTCCAAAATATGCTGTTTTACTAAATGATTTTTCAAGTGATACAGATTTAATTAAACTTTTACCTTTGTAATAAAGCCCTGCGTTTTGTGTTGGCATATTTCTATTAATATCTACTCCATTTGCATTATGTTTAAAGTTTTCAAAATCAATTTTATCTTTATTTTTATATATCCATAAATTTCTATTGTTTATACTTTCTATTCCGAAATTGTATACTTCATAACCATCTGGATTGATGCAAGGTAGTATTACTATTTTATAATCGTTAAGTTTAGTTTTTAAATTTTTATCACCTTTTTCATAATTATTAACAACATCAATCATAAACTTAACTAATAATGGAGTATTAGCTGTTTCAGCTGCATGTATATTAGCATCTATTAACAATGTTTTATTTCCTTTGCCAATTTCAACACTATATATATTTCTATTGTCTGCTGATTCACCAATTATTTCTGTATTAACAATCTCACTTTTAGTTAGTTCATTAATTATTTCTTCTATCTTTGAATAATGTAGTTGATAATTAAAATCATATTTTATTTGTTTATATGTACCTGTAGATGTAATGTAATTATATTTTTGATTTAATATAGTAGTAAAATCTTCTTCACTCATTCCATTTGCAAATATTTTTTCAATAACTTCATCATTTGATTCTTTCGTATTTACTACATCAATAAATGTTGAATGTTTGTTGCTATCTTTCGTTTGTGTATTAGTATTATCAATTTTATTTTTATTTAAAAACGAAACAATAAAAATTACTACTATGAAAAAAATAATCACCTTAATTAATGACTTACCTTTTTTATTTAGTTTTCTTTTTGACATATTATCACCTTATATAATATTATCACATTTTTCTATTAAATATTTATAATAGTCAAAACTTTACATTTTTCATTGAATAAAGTAATTATTTTTTTGTAAAAAAAAATTGGCAACTTGCTATCTTCGCTTACACTATTTTCGCCGTTAAAGTGCTTAACTTCTCTGTTCGGGATGGGAAGAGGTGTGTCCACTTTGCTATCGTCACCAATCAATATATATTATAACATAATTGTTCTCTCAAAACAAGATAATGTGATTATTTATCAAATTAAACAAATGATTAAACTATCGAACTATTAGTATTAGTCAGCTCAAAATATCACTATTCTTCCACCTCTAACCTATCAACCTTGTCGTCTACAAGGGTTCTTATACTTTGAAAGTAAAGAAAACTCATCTTGGAGAGGGCTTCACACTTAGATGCCTTCAGCGTTTATCCCATCCGAACATAGCTACTCTGCGGTGCCACTGGCGTGACAACAGATACACCATCGGTTCGTCCTTCCTGGTCCTCTCGTACTAGGGAAAGCTCTCCTCAATTTTCTAACGCCCACTACGGATAGAGACCGAACTGTCTCACGACGTT
>ERZ857629.246-NODE-246-length-82052-cov-8.713221_pt1 | contig 82052 bp, 76 predicted proteins | sample MGYA00519700_ERZ857629 | MGnify/ENA primary metagenome ERZ857629 (study PRJEB31778, sample SAMEA3449351) | human gut metagenome | biome: human gut; feature: human-associated habitat; material: faeces | place: United Kingdom | collected 2010/2012 ... | reverse complement strand
TAAACAAATTTCCCTTTATAATTACATTTACACTTACTCCTACTAGTATCAAAAGCAAAATTACTGTTATTATAAGTGCTATTAATGTTATACCTCTGTTTTTCTTCATTTAAAATTCAACTCCTTCTTTAAATACGACAAAAAGAGACGGACTTATCCATCTCTTACACACAACTTTAATAAAGCATATGAAAATATGCTTGTTTTATTTACTAATAAACTTACGATATATACAGCAGCAAGACTTACAGCTACTATATTCATGTTCTTTTCTCCTTTATAAGTCTCATATAATTTATATTTTTATTTTATAATAAAAACTTACAAATTGCAATAAATTTTGCAATTTGTAATATAAATGTAATATTTTTATTTTTTATTATGAATACAGAATTTGCAATTTTATGTTAATTGTGCTACAATTAACTTAGGTTTAGCTTTTAGCTAAATACTTTATAATCCCTTAAATGGGTGGAGGTTATTATGTATATTTTCACCGACGGTATCGACTTTGATTGCCCCGTTTGCAAGATTGAAGCTTCTGCCGACAGAGCATCCGACATTCGTGCAGTGAACTGCAATGACTCTACTGAGTACTATGTCATCTGCCCCAACTGCGGAACCAAGATCAAGATTTCTGCGAACCAGATTCCGGCACACATGAAACCCTACATCAACATTCTGAACAAGGGCATCATGACCTACCACGATTGATGGGAAAAAGCGCTATCCTACTGGATGGCGCTTTTCTTTTCTAAGTATTCATCATATGTCATGTCTTTATCAAATTTCTTTTCTGGTCCAAGTTCAATTATTCTATTTGCAACTGTTTGAGTTAGTTGATGGTCATGCGATGTAAATATTAAGTTTCCTTTATAGTTTTTTAACCCTTCATTTAATGCTGTTATTGCTTCCATATCTAGGTGGTTTGTTGGTTCGTCAAAGCTTAAGAAGTTAGCTCCTGAAAGCATTAATTTAGCTAGAACACATCTAACCTTTTCTCCACCAGATAAAACATTAACAGTTTTTAATGCTTCATCTCCTGAGAATAGCATTCTTCCTAAGAAACCTCTAATATATGTTTCATCTGGGTCTTTTGAATATTTTCTTAACCATTCAACTAAAGTTTCTTTGCTTTCAAACAAGTAATTATTATCCTTTGGAAAATATGCATTTGTAATGGTTTGTCCCCATTCTATTTCTCCTTCATCTGGCTCTACTTCACCTGCTATTATTTGAAATAGAAGTGTTGTTCTTAACTCATTATCTGAAACTACTGCAATTTTGTTTCCTGGTCTTACATTGAATGAAATATTATCTAGTACTTTTTCTCCGTTTATTGTTTTAGAAATATTCTTAACTTTTAATATTTCATTTCCTGGCATTCTTTCTGGTTTGAAATCTATATATGGGTATTTTCTATTAGATGCCTTTATTTCTTCTAATTCAATCTTCTCTAAAGATTTTTTTCTAGATGTTGCTTGTTTTGATTTTGATGCATTTGCACTAAATCTTGCAATAAATTCTTGTAATTCCTTTATCTTTTCTTCTTTCTTCTTATTCTGTTCTTTTGCTTGTTTTAATGCAAGTTGACTTGATTCATACCAAAAGTCATAGTTTCCTGGGTATATTTTTATCTTTCCAAAGTCCACATCTGCAATATGTGTGCAAACTTTATTTAAGAAATATCTATCATGTGATACTACAATAACTGTATTTTCAAAGTTAATTAGGAATTCTTGTAACCATTCAATGCTCTTTAAATCTAAGTCGTTTGTTGGCTCATCTAGTAATAATACATCTGGATTACCAAATAAACTTTGTGCAAGTAATACTTTAACTTTATCCTTTGCTTCAAGTTCTTTCATTAATTTATAATGGTTTGCTGCTGGTATTCCTAGGTTATTTAAAAGTATTGCACTATCTGATTCTGCATTCCAGCCGTCCATATTACCAAATTCTTCTTCAAGTTTTGCTGCTTTTAACCCATCTTCTTCGTTAAAGTCTGGTTTTGCATAAAGTGCTTCTTTTTCTTTCATAATACTGTATAATTTTTTGTTTCCCATTATTACTGTATCTAGCACTGTATAGTCTTCGTATGCAAAGTGATTTTGTTGCAAAACTGAAATTCTTGCTCCTTTATCTATTGCAATTTCACCTTTACTTGGTTCAATTTCGCCAGATAATACTTTTAAAAAGGTTGATTTTCCAGCACCATTTGCACCAATTAGCCCATAGCAATTTCCTTTTGTAAATTTAATATTTACATCTTCAAATAAAACTCTTTTTCCAAATCTTACTGTTACTCCTATTGAATTTATCATTGTTCTCTCCTTAAATCATATCTTTTCTTTTTAGCCATATATATGCTATTATTGCAACAAATAGAGATATTCCTATTAAGATTACAAAACCATATGGCGTTCTTGAAAATGGCAACTCAACATTCATTCCCCAAATACTTGCAATTAATGTTGGTACTGAAATTAAAATTGTAAGTGAGGTTAAAAATTTCATGACTCCATTTAAGTTGTTTGAAATGATTGAAGAATATGCATCCATTGTGCTTGTTAAAATGTCGCTATATGTTTTACTCATTTCTATAGCTTGCTTGTTCTCTATAATTGCATCTTCTAGTATATCTTCATCTTCTTCATACATTTTTAAAATTTTGCCTCTTAAAGTCTTCTCCATTACTATTTCATTTGATTTTAATGATGTTGTAATATATATTAAACTGTTTTGCAAGTTTAACAATTGTATTAAGTCTCTATTTTTCATACTTTGTTGTAGTAGAAATACTGTTGCTTCTTGTTCTTTGTTTATTTTCTTTAAGCTATCTAGGTAGCTTGCAGAGTTTAGGTACAATATTTGTAGTAAAAACCTTGTTTTCTTATATGTGTAGACTCCTTTTATTCTACCTTTCTCAAATGCATCTATAATTCTGTTTTTTCTTAATGATACTGTTATTAGAAAATCGTCTCTTACAATAATTACACCAAGTGGCATTGTTGTATATGTTGTATCATCTTTTATATCCTCTATAATTGGAACGTCTATTACGAACAAAGTCATATCGTCTTCTGTATCAATTCTGGCTTGCTCTTCATAGTCCAATGGATATCTAATAAAATCTTCTTCTATATTTATCTCTGTACATACTCGTTTTATTTCCGAGTCGGACGGGTTCACTAAATTTATCCATACTCCTTTTTTAATTTCTTCAACACTTTCTAGTTTGCCTGTTATCATATTTGTGTTATAAATTTTTATCATAGTTTCCCCTCCTTAAAGTTGCAATGCAGTCTTATTATTACTAACCTCTGAGCAATGCAATACTAATCAATTATAGCACAAAAACCTTGTATTTAACAAGGTTTTTTAGGAATTTATATAAATAGTTTTAGAAATTTATACAAATAGTTTGTTACTTTTTCTCAACTAATTATGATTATTTTATGATAAAATCCTATTGTTTATTTTAGGAAAATGTCCCAAATTCATCATCTATATTTTAATAATTTTATACCTTAATTAACATAAAATGTGTATGTTCGAAAAATTCTACTAATACACATTTATTTACTGTATCGCCTGCTTTTCTTACAGTGCTACATAAAGTAGGGGCCTAAACGAAACGTTGTTGCTGCTGTCAGTCGGACGGCCGAAGTTGCGGTAACTTGCTGCATGGCTAGAGCCAAGGATGTAGTTGTAATGGCCACCCTTGACAACTCGACCGATGGTGTTGTTCGCCTCTGTAGTCCATTCCAAGCAATTTCCTGCTACATCATATATATTTTTACTACTATTTCTTTCTGTTGCTCCTGTGGTTAATAATATACTCGTGTCTTTTGTTACATCTGACCCATTTGTTGTGTCTGCTGCTGACCAGGTTGAATTACTATATAAACTTCCTCTATATACTTTATATGTATCTGAATCATAGTATTTTCCCCAACTGCTACTTGATGTTACATTATGGCTACTATCTTTTATGAAGTCTAGCATACTGTCCCATGCTGCTCCTGTACATAACATACTTTTTACTCCATAGCCTGTTTTTCCGGTATATAAGCTATTACTTAAATATACTGCTCCTTCACTTACATCTCCCATGCCTTTTCCCCATTCTACATAATTATATGGGTATTTATCTTGTTGTACTACAAATGCTGCTGTTTGTGAACTAACGTCTCCTCTTTTTGTTTCACTTCCTGCTTCGTATCTTCCTATATAAAATCCTCCATATTTATATATGCTTTTGGTTAGTTCTGTTATTTGTGCTGATATTCCTGTTTTGCCTGTGCCTGTTCCATCATAATCACTGCTATCATATGAATATGGTTCGGTATAACCTGTATTAAGCCCTGTTGTCCTTTCTCCTCCTGTTGATGCATTATTAGCCCATGCTGTCCTATAAAAGCTTGCTATGCTCGTTTCTGTATCTTTTGGCTCTGTTGTTTTATTTACCTCTACTGGTATCCATACAAATTGGTTATATTGTGTTTTTACACTATCTGGGTTTGTCCAATTTACGGTTCTCCCTTCTGGTATATCATATATTACTAATCCACCATCTATACTTTGCTCTGTACTTATTCCTGATACCGTAAATCCTGCTGGAATTACTGCTGTTTTATTATTACTTTTATACTCTGAAGGTTCTGTTGCTCTGGTTCCTGCTTCTATTTCTGGTAACTTTTCTTTTGGCTCATTTTCATTACATCTTGTACACTTTCCACTTACATAATTATGTCCTAAAGCTTGTATTGTTAATGTCTCTACCTTTCCACATTTTGTACAAGTTCTTGTTTTTGTCCCTGTTTCTGTACATGTTGCTGCTTTTGTTATCTTTTCCTCTCCCCATGTATGCACACATTGTTCTTGCTCTAATTTATTCCATTCCTCCATTAATTCATCAACTCTTGTCTGCTCTTGAGCTACTTTGTCATTTGTTCCTAATACTGCTTTTTCTGCACTACCAAATAAATTTCCTTTTATAGCTAAGTTTATACTTACTCCTACTAATATTAACAAAAGAATTATAGTTATAATCAAAGCTATTAATGTTATACCTTTGTTTTCTTTCATTCTTATTTCTCTCCTTTATTAATTTAATTTATTTCTTATAGTTATTTATCATTTTTGTCTCTTCAGCAATTATATATTTTTTCTCAAATGTAAAGTCAAGGCACGAGGGTCTTAGACTACCGAAGAAACGGGTATTCCCATGTGCGTGTACAGCCCCAAGGGTTTCAGCTTCTGCTTTATTCATATTATCCTCCTTTGTTACTCATCAAATAACCAATATTTGTTCTTATATTTTTAGTATATATCATTTTTTCTTGCTTTGTCAATCACTTTTTATTTTTTTATTTTAGGAATTTATATAAATAGTTTGTTACTATTCCCCCTTAATTTACTAAATTCACCCAATCTCGTCGGAGCTTTTATATATGGTCAATATAAAAGTCGATTTTTCCTACATAATAGAAAAGGACCTAAAGTTTATTACCTTTAAGTCCTTTGATATATTAACTTACATGAATTTAAGCTAATTCTACTACTGCTCCTGCTTCTTCAAATTTTGCTTTTAAAGCTTCAGCGTCTTCTTTTGAAGCTCCTTCTTTAACTGTTTTTGGTGCTCCATCAACTAAGTCTTTAGCTTCTTTTAAGCCTAAGCCTGTAGCGTCTCTAACAACTTTTATAACTGCTATTTTGTTAGCTCCTACTTCTTTTAATACTACGTTAAATGAAGATTTTTCTTCAGCTGCAGCTGCTGCTCCACCAGCTACTGGTGCTGCTACTGCTTGTGCTGATACTCCATATTTTTCTTCTATTCCTTTTACTAATTCTGATAATTCGATAACTGTTAAGCTATCTATTTCTTCTAATAATTTTGCAATGTCTGCCATTTTAAAATCTCTCCTTTTTAAATAATTTTTTAAATTTTGTGTTGGTCACAACCCTATTTGTTTTAGTTTTACCTATTTATTAGGTAGTGTAAAATGTGTAAAAAGTAGTATGTCGCTAGGAAAACAAGTAAAAATTTTTGAGACTATACAAAAGTATGTCGATAAAATTTTTACGCAGTTTGACAACGCGAGATGCTGCTTTATACGCATTTTAAGCGTTTTCTTTTTGCTTAGCAACTTCATTAAGTGCAACTGCAAGTTTTGAAATATTTCCAAGTAATGCACCAGCAAGTTGTGCAATAAGTGTCTCCCTTGATGGAAGTTTTGCTAGTGTGATTAATTCTTCTACTGGAACTACTTTACCTTCTATAATTCCACCTTTTATTTTGTAGAATTCGTTATCTTTAGAATAATTGTAGATTGCTTTTAATGGTTCTAAGTAATCTTCGTATCCCATAATAACTGCTGTTGTTCCTAATAATTGATCTTCTAGACCTTCAACTCCACATGCTTCAAGTGCTCTTCTTGTTATATTGTTTTTTATAACTTTGTATTCTGTATCTGTTGTTCTTAAAGATGCTCTTAATTTTGTTACATCTTCAACATTAATTCCTTTATAATCTGTTAAAAGAACTAATTTAGCTTTTTTGAATTTTTCAGCTAATTCCTCAACTTCTTTTTTCTTTTGGTTTAGAATTTTTTCGCTTGCCATTTTTTATTTTCACCTCCACATTTTATATAGATTAAAATTAAAAACTCTTGAATGCCAAATCTCAAGGCAAACAAGAGCTTTATATCTCTAAAATTTACCTCGGTAGGACTTATTTTAATGCCTACTGTCTTTGGCGATATTTATTTTAATTAACCAACGTAAATGCTTGGTCCCATTGTTGTAGTAATTGCAACACTCTTAATATATTGTCCTTTTGCTGCTGCTGGTTTTGCTTTTATTATAGCATCCATAACTGTTTCGTAGTTTTCGAATAGTTTGTCTGCTCCAAAAGATACTTTACCAAATCCTAAGTGAATTATGTTAGATTTATCTAATCTATATTCAACTTTACCAGATTTAATTTCGTTTATTGCTTTTGTTACATCCATTGTAACTGTTCCAGATTTTGGGTTTGGCATTAATCCTTTAGGTCCTAATATTTTACCTAATCTTCCTATAACACCCATCATGTCTGGTGTTGCTACGATTACATCATAATCGAACCAGTTTTCTTTTTCGATTTTTGGAACTAATTCTTCAGCTCCAACGAAGTCTGCTCCAGCTGCTTCAGCTTCTTTAGCTTTATCACCTTTTGCAAATACTAAAACTCTTTGTGTTTTACCTGTACCATTTGGAAGAACTACTGTTCCTCTAACTTGTTGGTCAGCTTGTTTAGAATCTACACCTAATTTTACGTGTAATTCTAATGTTTCATCAAATTTTCTTTTAGGCATATTTGTTAATACTTCAATAGCCTCTTTAGCATCATAATTTTTGCTTTTATCAATTAGCTTTACACTATCTTGATATAATTTTCCTTTTTTCATATTATCCTCCTTTTGGTTTTAACGGATTTCTCCTCCCAAATTATTTATATATACTTTCTTTAAATATATATCTTAATCTTTAACTACAACACCCATTGAACGAGCTGTACCAGCTACCATTCTCATAGCAGCTTCTACAGATGCAGCATTTAAGTCTTCCATTTTTTGTTCTGCAATTGCTTTTACTTGTTCGTTTGTAATTGTTGCAACTTTTTCTTTGTTTGGTTTTCCAGAACCTTTTTCAATTTTAATTGCTTTTTTAATTAATACAGCAACTGGTGGTACTTTTGTTATAAAAGTAAATGATTTGTCTGAATATACTGTTATAACAACTGGAATTATCATACCTGGTTGATTTGCTGTTTTTTCATTGAATTCTTTTGTGAATTGCATAATGTTTATACCTGTTGAACCTAAAGCTGGTCCTACTGGTGGTGCTGGTGTTGCTTTTCCAGCTTCAATTTGTAATTTTACTATATTAGTAACTTCTTTTTGAGCCATTTTAAAAACTTCCTTTCAAAATAATTTATATTTTTTAAATTTTATACTTTTTCAACTTGAGCAAGCTCTAATTCTACAGGTGTTTCTCTACCAAACATTGAAACAAGAACTTTTACTTTTCCTTTTTCTTTGTTTATTTCTTGAACTGTACCTATAAATCCTGCTAGTGCTCCATTTAAAATTTTAACTGAGTCGTCTACATCATAGTTGATTTCTACAACAGATGTTTCAAATCCCATGCTTCTTATTTCCTCGTTTGTAAGAGGTATTGGATCTGTACCAGAACCAACGAAGCCTGTAACTCCTCTAGTATTTCTAACTATATACCAAGATTCTTCAGTTACTATCATTTTAACTAAAACATATCCTGGAAAAACTTTTTTTAGGTTTGCTTTTCTTTTTCCATCTTTGATTTCTATTTGTTCTTCCATTGGGACAACAATATCAAAGAAGTAATCTTCAAGTTCCCTATTTTTAACCGTTTTTTCAAGGTCTGTTTTAACTTTGTTTTCATATCCTGAATATGTATGAACAACATACCATCTTGGTTCTAAATTTTCTTCTACTTGAGACATTAATTTTGAGCCTCCTTTTTAAAGTAATATAAAACCTTATAATTATTCATTTGCTGTTACTTCTTCAGCAGTTACATTATTTTCTACAGCTGTATTATTATCTACAGTATTTTCACTTGCATTTTCTTCTTCACCTTCATGATCGTGATCATGGTCGTGGTCGTGGTCATCTGTGATTTCTACAGTATTGTATCCTCTAATGTGTGATTTCAAATTATTAATTCCATATTTATTTAACAAGTCAAAAGCTACATCTAACACAAAAACTATAGCTGCTGTAATTATTACAATAACTACAACTGCAATTGTATTGTTTACAAGTTGCTTTGGTGTTGGCCAAATAACTTTTTTTAATTCTGCTTTGAAATCTTTGAAGAAGCTTTTTTTGTTTTTTACTTCTTTTTTGTTTTTGGTTTCTTTTTCGTTAGCCATTTTATTTCCTCCTAAAAATAGCTTATTGCCTTATTTTGTTTCTTTATGTGTTGTTCTCTTTTTGCAGAATTTGCAATATTTTTCTACTTCTAATCTTTCTGTGTTGTTTCTTTTATTTTTGCTTGTTACATAATTTCTTCTTTTACATTCTGTACATTCTAATGTAATATTTTCTCTAGGTCCTTTTGCAGCCATTTTAGCTCCACCTCCAACTTTTATTTACGGGTTTTAACGATGCGTTTTTTAAGCTATGCTCCCAACTTATAGAACATAGCCTATATAATTTACCATATTTTATGTTAAATGTCAAGTGTTCTCAAGCATTTTTTTGATTTTTTGTATTTTTTTCTAACTTAATACTTTTTTTCTTGTTTTCTCTCCACTTAAATGATATAATATTTATTCTAAAGGGAGAGATTTTTATGAAGTTAGATTATAAGGATAAATCTATTTTATTTTCACACACAGAAATACCAGATGTTTTTTTTACTGAGTATTTATCCTCAGCTAGTGGTGATTTTATTAAAATATACTTGTGTTTAGTTTTTCTATCTAAATACGATAAAGACATTAAGATTACAGATTTATCTAAGAAGCTTAATATTCCTTTTAATGTTATTCAAGCTGGGCTTACTTTTTGGGAAGAAAATGGAGCAATTACAAAAAGACCCACTGGTTATACATTAAATAGTTTGCAAGAGATTGAGCTTCATAAGTCTTATACACCTAATTTAACACTAACACCAGAAGCTATTAAAAATAACAGTAAAAGCCAATATAGGGCAAAAGCTATTGAAAGTATTAATAACCAATACTTCCAGGGTATTATGTCTCCATCTTGGTATAGTGATATAGATTTATGGTTTAAAAAATATGAATTTGATGAGCAAGTTATGGTTTCTTTATTTGATTACTGCTTTGGAAAATCTGCTCTTCATAAAAACTATGTTCAAACCGTTGCAGAAGCATGGTCTAAGAACAATATTAAAACATTTAATGATTTGGAAAACTACTATCAAAAACGAGATAATATGACCAAAATCAAAAAGGCTATTGCCAAAAAACTTGGTCGTTATACTGCCTTTACTGAATTTGAAGAAGAATATATTGAAAAATGGGTTATTGATTATGGTTACAGCCTAGATGTAATTAACCTTGCATTGAAGAAAACTACATCAAAAGCAAACCCAACGTTTGATTATTTTGATAAATTATTAACCGATTGGCATGATAGAAAATTAAAAACATCAGAAGAAGTGCAAAAATTTATGGCCGATTTTAAAACCCAAAGCAAAACAATTAAAGACCTTGAAAAGAAAACTAACTATAATAATTATACGCAAAGAACTTATGATAATTTAAACGAATTATATGCAAATAAAAAATAATAGAAGGGAGAGAACTTGCCATGGTAAGCAGTAGCACATTAAAAGAGCTTTTAAATGAATATGATAAAAAACAAATGATAGCTATATCTGACCTTGAAAAGCGAAAGTCTGAACTGTATGCTAGAATTCCACGTTTGCAAGAAATAGAAACTGAACTTAATTCATTTGCCATAAAAACAGCTAAAGCACTTTTAGTAAAGTTTGATCCTTCTTACATATCTGAACTACAAAACAAAGCAAATGATTTAAGACTTGAAAGAGAAACAATTCTAAAAAAAGATGGAAAAGACATAAGCTACCTATCTCCGCACTATGAATGTTCAAAATGCAAAGATACAGGTTATGTTTTGGATGATGGAAAATCTGTTATGTGTAGTTGTTTAAAACAACAAATTCTTAATATTGAATACAATAATTCAAATATTGGAAATTTAGATAGAGAAAACTTTAAGAAGTTTAATTTGAATTTATATTCAGATGAAGTTAATGAAGAAAAATATGGTTCCGATTTATCTCCTAGAGAGAACATTAAAGTAATTGGCAAAGAAGTTAAAAAATTCATTAAAAACTTTGATGACCCAAACGAAAAGAATTTACTTTTTTCAGGTGGAACTGGCCTTGGAAAAACATTCTTATCTAACTGTATTGTTGCAGAGCTCTTAGCCAAAGGGAAAACTGTTCTTTACCAAACAGCACCTGTTATGCTGGATACCTTAATTAGTGAACTTTTTGATAAAAATTCAAATAATGCATTTTCTCAAAATCTTTTGACTGTAGATTTATTAGTAATTGATGATTTGGGAACTGAAACAATGAATAGTATGAAATTTACTGAGCTTTATAAGATAATTAATACAAGGCTTCTTAATCAAAACGGAAAAATCACAAAAACTATTATTTCTACAAACCTAGACTTGCAAGGTTTATTTAATACATATGACGAGCGAATTGCTTCAAGATTTATTGGAAATTATAATATTTATAGATTTTTCGGTGATGATATAAGATTTAAAAAATAATCTTATATAAAACTAAAAGAGGATACCATTTCTGGTTTCCTCTTTATTTTCTATTAACCACCTGGTTGTGTTTCTGATCTTGTTATTTGTAGGTCTAATGCAATGTTTCCACCTGAAGCATCGTTTTCGCAGTCGTAATCTTGACCTTCTATCCAGCAGTATACTCTTATTTTTGTAATACCTGGTTCTAATGTAAATATTGGTAATTTATCTGTACCATTTTTTCCAAAATCTGATTTTGTTTTGTAATCTGGTGTTATTGTGGTGAAGAATGTACCATTTGCTGCTGCTGTTGTATCTGGTAATAAAATGCCTGTTGTAATTTCTGCTTTAACACCATCAGTTAAAATTTGCTCTGCATTTGTTTGTGTTGCAGATGGCATTGATGTTAGTCCAAAGTCTGCAAGTGTTTTATTGTAATTACCTATTGCATGAGAAATTGCAGCTGGTGTATGTGTATCATAATTTGGTTCCCATATATATACTTGTCCTGCATTCATTTGTTGAATTGTTGTTAAATCTGTTCCGGCCGGTTTATTTCCTTGTACTACGAAGGCTATACGAGCAGCATTTTCAATTCCTGTAGATTTTGCTCCTGTTGCTTTAATTCCTGAATTAGCTGTTAGCTCAATATTTGTTTTGGATTCAACTTTTAGGAATATATCAAATGCTAAGAATTTGCCTTGAGCTTCAGTTGTTGTTGAGTTGATTTCTGTTTCTTTTGTTGCTGTTAATTCATATTTACCAGAAGTTGCATTTGCATTTACTGTACCTAAATACATATCCATTTTTCCATCAGTTACATTTTTTCCTGTTGATACTGGTGCTAAGTTAACTGGTAATTGATTTAATAAATCTGTATATTTTCCTGAAGCTGTGATTAAATCATCTTTTCCAATTAATGCTGAGAATACACTTCCATCAGCTGATATTTGTAAACCATTTTGTGCTGCAACATTTACTTGTAATTGGCTTACTGTAACTGTTTGGTTTGCTGTAAACCATGCATAAGATGATGATAAAAGGATAATTGCTGTTAATAGCAATAACAATAGTGTTAGACGTAAACTGCGTCTCTTTTGTTTTCTTGTTTCCATAATTTTTCTCCTCTATTTTATTTATTCTATGTGCATATATTACCATTAAAAAGATTACCCGTCAATAGTTTTAACAACAATGTAATATAAATGATATATTTTGTATTTTTTGTAATATTTTTGTAACATTTCTGTAATATTTAAGGTTATTCTGTCGTATTATTTTGAATATTGTTTCTTATTTCTTGTTCACCTAATTGTTCTTCTGTTATTTCCATATGCATAGTCATTTGTCCTCCTATTAGGTCATCTATGCAGTCTGGATCATCCCCTTCTAGATAAATTACTATTGTGAACTTATCTGTTTCTCCTTCTTTAAAGTCTTTTCTTCCTTTTACAGCAACAATGTCATCTGAGTAAAAAGCTTCTGTGTCCTTTTCTGGTTCTCCATTTGAGCTTAATTTTGCATATATTGTTCTTTCTCCATTTTGGTACACCATTACTCTTACTGCTTTATCAACATTTCTTATAACATCATCTACAAAAATTGTATACCAATAGTTTATTGTATCTGCGCCTTGATTTTCTATGTAAAAAGTATATGCAATGTAATTATCTCCATTGTGTGCTCCTCCTGGGTAATCATTTAAATCGTTTGGAAGCCAGTTAACAGAAATATTATCTAAATATTCCTTTTTTTCAGCTTTTAATATTCTACGACTTTCTTTCGTTTCTGGATTTTCATACATTATTATTCCACTTTTTTTTGCAAACTTTTGATCTAACGATACAGTAAAGCCTCCTTGTTCGTATATTATTCTTAATATTACATATATAATCATCAAAAATAATGCACTTATTAAAAGTCCTAATTTTAATGCCTTTATTTTTTGTTCTCTTTTATTAACTTTTTCTGAATTTAATTTGATTTCTTTTTTACCCATTTTATTTTTCCTTTTTATTGATTTAAGTTTTCTTATATGATAAAATTTAATTTATAAAGTAGGTGTTTTTATGAAACTATTTAGAAAATATATTTTATTATTAGCTTTGTTTTCTGCAATTATATCAATTTTTGCTGTTATTAATACATTTGCTAAATATGTAACCTCAGCACAACAAATGACTGATATTCCCATTGCTAGATGGAATATCAAAGTTAATGATACTTCTATAAAAAATGGAGATACCTTAACAAATGTTATAACACCTATATTCCCTGGATCTGAGCATATTGCTGAGGGAATAATTGCACCAACAGCTGAAGGATATTTTGATTTAATTTTAGATTGCACTGATGCTGATGTTTCTTTTTCTTATAACATAACAATTTCTCCCAATGCAAACAGTAGTGTTTCAGATATTGTTACTACTGGTTATTCAATTGATAATGGAAATATTTTGCAGTTTAACGATGTTCAGAATTCTATTACAGATAACATTTATTATTCTAGTGGCATTACTAATAGAGTTATTAGAATCTACATTAAATGGAATGATAATTCGCAAACCGAAAATATGGATAATGCAGCAGATACAGCTGCAACACTAGATGTAACAAATGGTGCTTTACTAAATGTTGATTTAGTATTTACACAAATTGCTGATAACCCTGTTGCAACTCCTTAAAGTGTTTCTTCTTCATGTTGTGATGCACTTACAATTACTTCAACATAAATACTTGATGTGTTGGGGTGATTTTTATTATATTCGTATGCCTTTTCTCCCCAATATGTATCTAAGTTGTCATCTCCAGATTCAAACTCCCATGTTAGCGATATATCAAAATCTGCACTGCCATTTTCTGCATCCAGATTTGTATTATCTATTGCAAAAGTTAGCTTAAATGGATACTCTGCTAGTTTTTCTATTAACTGTTCTTCTGTAAAAGTATTATTTACCCTATATGAATCGCCTAATACTCTTACTTCTTTTATACTATATTCTAAAAGTGCTTTCATTTCACCTTCATTATATGCTGTTAGTGTTTTTTTCTGTGGCTCCATTCCTGGGTATATTTTCTCAACTTCAAATACAACGTTTGTTGTTATCTCTTCTTCTCCTGCTCTAAATCTTACATTCCATGAGGTTATGTGTGCAGATATACCACTTGAAACTTTTGTTGCATAAATAAACCATGCATATGAGTTAAAACTAAGAAAAATTATAAGTAAAATTATTGTTTTTAGTTTTACCTTTTTAACAAGTCTAAATAATATAAATTCCTTGTTATTCTTGCTTTCCATCATTCTCCTTTTTTTCCTCTTGTTTTTCTTTTTTATTTGAGATAATGTCTTTATAAGTTCTTCTAATTTCTATAAACAAAATTAGTCCAACTGGAATGAAAATTATAAAGTAGAAAGAGTATAAGTTTTTAATTAGCTTTGATATGTAACTTAATGTTTGTACTTTATATACAACTTTACCAATTATCTGATCTTGGTTAACTATAGGATCTTCTTCATTATTTGATAAACCTTTTGTATGGAATTTATAATTTCCATTTTCTTCTTCAATATCAATTACTTGGTGAGTTACTACCTTTCCAGTAAAAGTTCCTTCTTTTCCTAAATAGGTAACATCATCTTCTTTTTTAATTTCTGATGGTGAAACTGTTTTAGATATTAGAACATCTCCAACTTCATATTTAGGAAGCATACTTCCTGTTGCTATATTAAATATCCTAAAACCTCCAAGGCTTAGATTATTATTTGATGTTCTTTGCAATACTACTGTTATTAATATTAGAACAACTAAAACTACTAGTAATGTATATAATATATTTCCTATTAATCTTAATACTTTATTGTCTTTTAATTTTGTAAACATTTTTATTCTCCTTTTGTTTATATATTTTTAATTCTTTTTAAATATTTATTAATTTCGCTTTTGATGATTTTTTGTATTTCTCCAATATTAGCCATGTTTTTAATTTTAACTAAGGCATATGTATCTGTTAACATGTTTTTAAGTTGTTCCTCTGTTAATCCTTGGTTTATATATACAATCTTTTCTAATAATTTTTTAGTTACTTGCTCTTTTAGTCCTTCCTTTTCATCAAGTTCTTCTTCATTTTTATCTAACGACTTTATTATTAGGTAGTCTAAAAGAAAAGTCTCATCTACCAATCTTTTTAAGTTTTCATCATTACTATAATTTTGCTTGTCCATAAGATGTTTTGATTTATCGTCAATGTTTTCTTGCATATAGTTCCAAAGTTTTACCGCATATTGAAAGTTTACATTTTTTAATATAACGTTTGTTTTTTTAATTGGTGATGTAACAAGTGTCATGTGCTTTTTTTCTAATAGTTTATACACTTCGGAATATGTTAAGTCTGCTATTTTCTGTTCAAGCTTTTCTATTCTTTGCAAAGCTTGAACAGAAGCATTTGCATTTTTCCCAGCAAGGCTTGTACTTAGTTGCAGACTTATATTTACTTTTTCATCGTTCATCTTAGATGTTCCCGTATATTCAATCATTTTGTTGTTTTTCTCACTTATTGCCATTCTTAGTTCTATACCTTTTTTCTTTCGACTAATGAAAAATTTCATGTTTTGAATTAAGCTAAATATAAATCTGTTTTCATATGTATCATAGCTTTCTTCTTTATTAATGTTAAGAATTTTAGATGGTCTTACATCTCCTGTTTTTTTATTAAAGTCTTGTATAAGGTTTGTATTTTTAGATAAATGTTTTATACTTTCTACTGTTATTTTTCTTGCAAGCTCTATTTTTACAATTTCTTCTTCATTTATAATAAATCTATTTGGGTTTCTTAAAATGTTGTCTAAGTATGGTATTGTAATTTCCATCATTTCAATCCATTCTAAGTCTTCTGTAACTTTTTCTGTTTCTGTTTTTACATCTATTTCTGATTCTACTTTTTCTAAAAATCTTTCATTGTCTTTTTCTTTCTTGCTTTCTAAAAGCTGCATAATTTTTAAATTATCCATTTTTATTACCTTTCTATTTTTAAGTTAATTTTTTAAGTCTTAAAAGATATTCTATACATTCCTTCATTTTATCTTTTCCAAATGTTTTGTTTAAAAATTCAATATATGGATCAATTTCGTCTCTTATGTATGAAATATTTAATTGTTCGAATTTTCTTAGTACTTTTCTTGCAAGGAAGTAATCTACTGCTGTAATTTCATCTCCGCCGCAACCAACGAATACTGGCACAAATTTTTTCATGTGTGCAACAATACGATTACCAAAAGCTATTCTAAAATGCTGTATAACATAGTTATCCATGACTTCTATTTTATCTAAGGTATCTTGTGATACGGCATTTTGTTCCATAGCTTCTTTGAATAAATTGTCTAAATATGTGTAATTTATATCCATTGGTGGTGTATCTATTGGTTCAAAAACCTGTCCTTTATCATTTATGTCTATTGGCATTGCTCTATCGTAGACTTTATCAGTAACCATAAACGTAGAATCATCATTGTTAATTGTTCCTATATACCATATGTTTGATGGAATTTTTAATTTTCCTCCTATTAATTTTTTAGGGTCACTTTTCCAGCTATTGGGAACTAGCTCGACAATCCACTCGTCTTTGTTTGGCATCTCTAGTATTGATAACATTTCTGCAAAATAGTATTCAACTCTGGAGATGTTCATTTCATCTAGTATTATAGTATAAATATCATCTGTATATCCTGCAATATACATTTCTTTTAGAACTTCCGTTTCGTTAAACTTTTTTGTAAACTCATTGAAATATCCAAACAACTCTGTTCTGTCTCTCCATGATGGTTGAACTGATGCAACACAAGAGTCGTGTTTTAGAAATTTTCCCCACGCATATGCAAGTGATGTTTTACCAGTTCCTGAAATACCTTGTAAAATTACTAATTTTGTTGATGCTAAAGCGGAAATAAATAGTTGCATCATGTGTGTTGTATAATATAAGTGTAATCTTGATGCAGCAAAGTTTCTAAAATTTTCACATAATTCTGGTAAAGTAAAATTATTTCCATAATTTTTAATCTTATAGTTTGCGAATTCTTGATCTATTTCGTTTAATTTTGAAAATCTTATTCCTGTATTTACATCTTCTTCTGTTTTTACTTCTTCTGGTTCCTCTGTTGCACTTTCATTTGGTTTTAATCCCAGTTGAGATACTTTCATTGCTAGAATCTCTTCTTTTTCTTTCATTAGTGTTCCAACCTTATTATTAAGTGTTGCAATTTCATCTAATAGGCTATCTTGTTCTATTGCCTTTTTTCTAAATTTGAAATACTTTTTTATTAGGAGAACCACTAAAAGTATTGCCATACCATAAACTAATAGCATTGCTAAAATTGCAATACCAACCATTAGCCATTCTGGCATCGAAAGGTCTCCTTTATATTTTGAAATTACTTCCATATATGCTTTTATATTTGCAAGTTGTGTTATTCCTTTCCACAACCCTGAAAAAATAGTTCTTAAACCTTCAAAAAACTGTGCTAAAAAATCATACAAAAACCTAGTAAATGTTCCCATATTTTTTATTCCTTTCTTTAATTTCTGTGTTTTTAAAACTTAATTATTTGTATTTTTGAATTGCTGTTTTCTATAGTTTTTGATGTGTTTTCATCTGTTATTATGTATTTAAAAACTTCTAGTCTTTTTATATTTTCTTGTTTTAACTTTTCATTTTCAATAAGAACTGCAAATTTATATCCTTGACTTATTAAGTCATATATTTTTGCTTTGTTTTTTTCGAAATTTTTGTAGCTTATTTCAAATGTAATCTTATATTTCATGAATTCGCTATTTAGTATTTCCAGTAATCTTCTTGCTTTTTGCTTTTTGCTTAATACTGTTACTGGAAGACTAACAATATATTGACTTTTAACATTTCCTTTTATTATATCATTTATAACTGTACTAGCAATTAGATGATACTCAACAAAAAGAATATCTTCTGAGATTGGTTCTGTTCCCATTGCTTTTGCTATAGCATATTCGCTATATAATAATGGAAATTTTATATTTTGTTGTATTGTTGCTCTTTTTACATCTGGTCTATTCTTGCTTTTTTCAAATTCTAGTTTAAATTCGTTGCTTTGAAAGCCTTTTATGAAATCTTGCATTTCCTTTTGGTTTATTAAAAACTCTCCATATATAGCGCTTGCAAGTTCCGTATATTCTTGCCATATATCTTGATATTTTTTTCCTGCTATTTGAAGAATTATCTTTTCTATACTTTTTGAATTAATTACATAATCAAAATACAAGACATAGTTGTAGTATAGTCTTGTTTGTTCAACTATATCTTTTGTTTCTTTGTCTTGTTTTATTAGATTCTTTTTTAAATTATCTAGTGATTTTAGTATTTCATTTTTTAAATTTAACTTTCCTAATTGCTCATCTATTAGTGAGTATCTATTTTCTACATATGTTTTATAAAACTCTTCCGCTATTTTTCTGTTATATTTATTTGATAACACGAGTTTCATATATTTTGTAATAAATCTTTTATTAATTTTAAGATATTCCATCATTACATTCATTTAGCTTGTCTCCTTTTTACTCACTTGTGAAAGTTATAATTGGTTCTGTGTTCACAATAGGGTATGTGTAATCTTTTGTTTCGTCTACCTTATAAAATCTAACTTTTTTACTAGATAATGCATCTATTTTAAATTTAATTGAATTTATATATATTTTGCCGGTCTATTGTTTTAGTTGTACTTGAAACTCCGTTAACATAGGCATTATCAGTCATATCCAATAATATTTTTGTTGGATCAAATGCTATATTAATCATTTGGGAATAGCATTTGTCTTGTTCATCTTTTGTAAGACTTAAATAAACATCTCTTGTAATTTGGTTGCCAACATTATAGTTTCCAAAAGCTTCTTTTATAATATAATAAGATAATGTATTTGTTATATTAACTTCTAAATATGGTCTGTTTGCAACATCTTCTATTGTGTATGTTAATTGCTCTTTTCCTACCTTTAATGTAAATCTTCCTTTAAGTGTTGCTTCATATGGAGTAGATGTTGTTGCTGTAATTTCAACATAAGCTGTTTCTCCATTCCTTAATGTTCTATTCGGTGTAACTATTACATTAAATGAGTCTTTATTTGTTGTTGAGTCAATTATGTATGGTCCTGGTGTTAATTGGCATATTACATTATCTGAACAAGTATATGATACCTGATACTCAATGTTATAATCTATATTTAATAGGTTGTTTTGGTAACTGTTCATATTAATTGTAATTGTATAATCATCAACTCCAGACCAGTTATCTATTTGATAATATGGATTTTCTTCTTCTAATTTATCACTATAAAAGAAGAACGCTTTTGTTCTTTCAAAATGCCCTTTAGTTTTGTTTACTACATATCTTCCAAAAATAGACACTAAAACTATTGTATTAGCAATTAAAACTGAAAATATAATAATATATTTGATTTTAAGCTTTATTTCGTTTTTTGTGTCTTTCATTTTTTATCCTTTCTTATTCTTGTATTAACTGTCTTGATGCTATTTCTATTGAAATTGCTTCTATAATATCTTGATATTCAGTTTTATTGTATTGCTTTGGAAACTTGATAACTAATGTATAAATATTAGTTTGATCTTCTGTGTGTGTAAACACTTCCTTATCTGTACTTAACATTCTAAAAAATGTACCATATTCATCCTTGACAATAGTATCATTAGTAATAATACTTGTGCCCGATTTGTAATCTTCATTTTTATATAATTTATATGTTATAGGCAAATTTGTTGTTGTAACTACAGTTAGTTCATATTCCAATGTTGTTTCCGTTCTTTTATTGTTTTTATTATTTGATATTGAAAATGTGTATATATAGTCTTCATCTCTAGGTTCTAAGGCGTCTAGTTTGACATTTACATTTTGGAAATCATCGTTTAAGAGATAAAATGCTGCTTGTATTTCTGCTTGGGAAGTTGCTTGTGTTTTATATTTTGCATAAATTCTATCTAAAAGAATTAAAATTAATATTATGCATAGTATATTTACCAATAATTTTGCTATTATGATACTTTTCTTTCTATTAAATTTCATTTTATATCATCCCTTAAATTATTGTCTTCCACTGAAAATGCTATTGCGAATAGAATTACAGTAATAATTATTGAAGTAAGAACCGTTGGAGATGTAAATACTTTTTTCCAAGTATTAATATTGGGAAAAACTTTTGTAACTTTTCCTATTATCTGACTTCTTTCAATAGTTTTATCTTCAGTATTGTTTGCATCGCCTTTTGTTAAAATTTTATCTCTATCAATTTTAATAACTCTATGAGTTATTATATATTCATCTTGTTTAAAAACAATTATGTCATTTATATTAATATTTTCTTTGTTTTTTTCAATTTTTACAATAACAATATCTCCTATGTTGATAGTGTCTGCCATACTTCCACTTACTACTTTAAATGCGGTATAGCCCAAAAAATTGCAATAATCTTTCTTTAAGATTTTTGTTTGTACATAATTATATATTAATACAATAAGTATAATTGTTGAAATAGTTAAGAATATGTTTAATACTATTGAAGCAAACTTATATACTTTTTTTTCTTTGTTATTATTTTTCATGGAGGATTTCACCTATTCTAGCTAATTTTCTTCAATTGTTTCTCCTAGATATTGGCTGAAAGTAACTGTTATTGGAATTGACAAATTTGAAGCATAAACTGTTCCTATTTTTGTATCTTCTTCATTATTTTCTTCTACATTTTCCCAAGAAAAAGAAATCTCTATTGCATCTAGATAGTCTTTATTAATTTTCTCTAAAGGAATTACTCCTGTATATGTATTTTCTGCAGTTTTTATAATTTCATTGTTGTTATTTTTTTCCATAACACTATTCAACTTTATTGATTGATTAGTTAACTCTGTTGAGTCTATTGCAATATCATATCTAATTGAAACCTGTGTATCTTGTGGTTCAATATCTATTTCAAACGTTCCATCCATACCAGGTGCTATTTTGTTTTCTTTTGTATATGGACTTTGACTAATTTTAAACGTGTTCATAGTAAAGCTATGTGTTGTAGTGTTAGTAATATCTTCGGCATTAACTTTAATGTTCCACTTACCAACATCTGCTTTAACATTTTTTTGTAATTGGGTCTCAAATAATGCATATGTGCTTACTATTTTATAAATAGTAAAGCACAACATGATTATTGTAAGTAATATGAAAATCTTTTTAATATTCATCTCTTACTCTTTTCTTTTTTTATCTTTCAACTCTGAAAATAGCTCTGTTACTTCATAAAGGAACGCAATTAGTGATGGGAATACTATTAATAATAAAAATCCCCATTTTGATTCTAAAACATTTAATACTGTCCCCATTTTACTTATTGTTTTTGCTTTACTTGTTGGTCCTAAAATATTTCCGTGCTTTTATTGTTTTATTTCCTTCAAGTGTGTATGTTGCATCTGCCTCAGATGTTCCTTGTTTTTCTGTAATTTTTGCAATATTTATTTCTACATCTGGGTTATAGGTATTATAAAAGAATACCTCTTCTCCTATTTCTAGTTTATAGCTTTTATCAGCTATTACTAGATCTCCTTTGTTATAATTAGGTTCTAAATCTCTAGTATCTATAATAATTAGAGAATAGTCTCCTATTTCTGTAACTTTGTATTCGTTGTATGAAAGTAAGCAAATTGTTGTAAAGATTGCAATAATTGCATATAATACTACAAATACATTCCAAATTATTTTTTTCATTTTTTTCCTCCAAACAAAAAATCTTTGTTTTTAATATATCATATTAGCAATGATTTAGCAATAGATTGCTATATTTTTTTTCGGTTTTTTTTTATTTTTTCTTGTTTTTTTTTTGATTAATGTTATAATAGTAATATGGTTTGTTTTATTTGAAATAATATACAAGGAGGATACTAATGATAAGTTTGTCAGAGAACAAAGAAGATATTGCAGTTTCACTTGCTAGCGAGCGTGAATTCTTGGCAAATTATGCTAAGTTTCAGGAGAAAATAAATAACAATATCTATATGCTATTGAGACAATTAATTAATGAAAAAATCGTTTGTTCTTTAGAGCAATCTCAAGAACTTTCTAAAAATCTTTCTAACCTTTTAGAATGTCTAGACTTGTCTAATGAATGTAGACAAACCATTCGGTGATATGCGTGATGTTTTAGGATTAGTAATTCTAGAAAATAATGATTATGTAGATAGAATTAATGATTATAATAAAATATATTCTAATATCTTTGATGATGTTGTAAAAAAAGTAACTAATATTGAAAGTGTGGTATCAAATTTTTATCAAGAAGATACCAATTCTTCACAAAATGGAGAATCTGCTGAAAATGTTTTGTTGATATCAGAAGTTGATAATAAAGTTATTTTACCTTATACTTTGAAAGACATACAAAAATCAATGGAAGAAAATGAAGAATCTTATGATACAGTTCAAGATGTAATTGCCAAAGAATATACAAAGCCATTAGCTTACTATAAACACACATCTTTAGCCCGTTTTAGAGAAGCCTTTAAATTGGTAAAAGATCGTGAAGGTGGTTCATTTTTTAAGGCCATGGACTTAGCTTTAGAGCTATTTTCTAATTATAATTTACACCCAGCTGTTATTTCAGCTTGTAAAACTGTTAATGAACTTGATGTATATTTATCTTGTCTTGAATATAACGAGTTAGATGATTTTCACTTTTTTAAAACAATTTTTAAAATAAGTCCGACAATTTCAAAAACAATAAAAACTTAAGTTTTCAAAAATGTAATCTTAAGTTTTTATTGTTTTATTTTTTTCTATTTTTATTTACTCTTATCTTAATTTTTATTCTGTAATATGCAATGATAGATAAAAGAATTGTATTTATAATTAATAAAACTTTTGACTGGGCAAATCTTAGCAAAAAGGCGAAATTTTTATAAACTTTCATGACCTTTCCTTTAATTTGTGTTTTATGGATTTCATATGGTTCATTATAGAAGTTTTTATCTCCTTTTGCTGTATAGCTATCTTCTATGTTATTTCCATTATTGCCTGTAATTCTTCTTACTTTAATTTCTCCGTTTTGTGTAAAAACTATTATATCGTTTACTTTATAATCTTCTTGTTTTTTTATCAGTATTAAGTCTTGTTTTTTAATATTAGGTTCCATTACTGAAGTTTTTTCTGTATAAAACATTAGCTGCCCTATTTTTAGAATATATGTTGAATCCCAAGTTTTCTCAAGTGAATATACTGTGTTTAATATTGCAGTTCCTACAATAAGTATTAGCAATATAATTTTAAAAATTTTTGTTATTATTTTCTTTAAATATTTCATCCTCTTTTTCCTTTTTTTCTCTTCTCATTCTATTTTTTTCTTGTGTGTTTTGATAGTGAATGAAAATTTGAAGTAGGATAATTATCATAATTATAACATATACTTCATCTTGCAAAGTTTTGGCAACTTTACCCAAACTAGGTATTTTAAATATCATTTTTCCTAAAATTTGATTTTTTTCTATTGTTTCCTCATCTTCCACATTGTTGTTATCTCCCTTAATTACATACTTTTTTTCTGAATCAGGTTCAATTCTTACGATTCTATGTGTGTTTATTCCTGTTTTTGTTTGTACTGTTATTATATCATTAACATTTAAGTCCTTTTCTTCAACTTCTTTAATAACAATTACATCTCCTGGGTTTATACTAGGTTTCATGCTTTCTGTCGTAATTATATATGCCCTAAAACCTAGTATTCCCTTATTTCTTTTATTAGTTACCTCTGTTAGTCCTATTATAAGGAAATTATATAGCATTATTATTGTTACTGTATAAATTACTATTTTTAGAAAAATTCCTTTACTTCTTTTAGTTATTGATTGTTTCATATTTCCCTTTCTTATTATTTTATAACAAAATATTCATATGCCTCCCCTATATAGGTATTTGCATCATAAAGTTTGAACACTAGTTTATATGTCCCTGTTACTAGATTTTCTTTAAAATATAAGAATAGTAAGTTTTCGCTTGTTGGTGCACTTATTATTTTATATTCCTTATTTTTGTAACCATCCTCATACTGATTTGAAAAGTAATCTGTAAAATTCACTGTTTCATAATTCATTGAATATGTTTCATTATAGTTTCTTCGTTGGAGTTCAACTACTATATTAGGTGCTGTAAGCATTGAAGAATAGTTTACTACTGTTACTAGTGCATTGTTGTTTTTCATGGTTTTACCTGTAGTCTTATCTATAATTTTTGAATTATCATCTGTTGTGACTTTTAAACCAAAAACTCCATTTATAATTTTTATATCTACTTCTGTTAAATCTGATGTTTCTAAGCCATAGTAAATTCCATCTGGTGAACCAAAGCTTTCAACTCTTATTTTATAATCGCCTGTTGCAAGTGTTGTATTGTTCTTTGTAATAATTTTTATCTTAGATAGAACATTTGATACTTTATCTGCAATTTTAATTCTAACACTTCCGTCAATTCTTGGATAATAGTTCACTCCTTCGTATTGGAAATATATACCAAATAAGCTATCACTATTTAACTGGTTTCCATAGCTATCATGGAATGTTATTTTTATTCCCATTTTTGATGTTAAGTAATCTGTATCAAAAATTATGCTTGAATTTAGTGTTTGTTGCAAAAAGTCTGTTGTTACTGTTAAATTAATGTCTTTTCCAAGATATACTGTATCTTGCGCTGTTGCTGAAACATCTATTGTTGCTTCCATATTTTTGTAAACACTATATTTTGCTGTGCCCCTTTGTATTCCTAAAACACCAATTAGTGTTTGGTTGTCTGTATCTTGAAGTTCTATTAACAAACTATTATCTAGTGCATTATTCGTAAAACTAGCTTCTCTAACATCAACATGTATAATAAAATTTTCATATACTAGATTTTGTTCTGTTTTGTAATACAAGTCACATGCTTCTACCTCATTATATTGTGCATTTTGTGTACCCATTTCTATAAAATCTTTAAATTTATACATGTATTTTCCACTTGTTTCATCATTCTCTGTTACAACATAATAGTAATATTTATTACTTGCCATGTCTAGCATTGTAATCTTTGTATTTGCTGGAAATATATATGGTTCTTCTGATGCATTTCTTGAAACAAGTACTCTATTATATGTTTTATAATTTTCGAATAGATCATTTTCTGTAAAATCGCTTATATATAATGAGTAGTATGTTGAAAAAATACTTTTATCTGTTATTTTTGTATCTGTTGTTGTAAACAGATCAAATTCTTCACCTGGTGAAATTGCGGCTTCATAGTAATAATTTGGGAATAACTCTGTTGACATATTTATTACAATATCTATATATGAAATGTAGTTATTTAATTCGTCTATTGGTTGTATTGCCTGAAATCTTATAATAACATTTCCTAATTCCTGTGATACATTTAAGTTTTGTGAGTGATATAGGCAAAATAGAAGTGTTGGTGTGAATGTTGAGTTATCACTTAAATATAAACTATTTCCTTGGTATGTACCACCACTTTCTGTTAAGAAGTTTGTTGTATTATTTGATTGCCAACCATTCTTACCTGTTTTCATAGATAAGCCAAACATAGTATTGGCTGTGTTTTCATCTTGTGCTATTGCCTCTATTTGATTTCCATTTACGAGTGTTATATCATCATTTAATCCAGATGAAAAACCAACTATTTGGAATCTTGTGTTAGGTGTGGCAAAATTTGTTAGTGGTTGTTCTATTGTTCCCAGTGTTGCATATTTTGAAGCAACCAAGTTTATTTCAAATGTTGTAACATCCATTTTTTCGCCAACTAGCCATATGTATGATAAGCCTTCTTCTGGTGTTACTCCAACATAATCTGTTTTAATATAACCATCATTATTATAATTACTGTAAAAACCATCTTTATGTGTATCATGATTTGTTTTGTGCATTCCTTCAACATATGAATTCTTTGAAAATGTTCCGGCATTTGTTATTTCGTCCCCATTTTCAAAACTGTTGTGATATAAACCCGTACTTGTAATTGGGTTATTTGCATTTGTATATAAGCCTAGAAAAGTCATTCCATTTACTTCACCAAATGCTGTTACGTTCTCATTTGTAGCTATATTTAAATTTTTACCTTCTAATAAATATAATCTATTATCAACATTTCTTGTTGTTGTTCCATCTTCTTCAATTGTTGCTGTTGCAAGATTATCATTTGCATCTAAGCTTGTGAATTTTTTAAGTAAGTTTGCTCCACAATTTAAGTATATACCTGAGTTGTTTTTAAGTCTAAACTCATCTATTCTACTTAATGTAAATTTTTCTTTATCAAATTCGTTAGTTCTATCTGTTGCTCCTGATAGAACTATCCATGAATTATCTAGTGTAACTGTTGTCGCTCTTTGTATAGATATATTTCTTAATGGTTCATCTATTTTTCCATAATTTTTAATTGTAATATAACTTTCACCACTTGTACTTGATGCATTACCAGAGCCAAATATACTTCCTTCTGTTTTAAAACTTGTATAGCCATTTCCATCTATTAGCATGTTAATTCCTCTTGTTACACTTATGAATGAGTAATCATATTCTTCTGAACCTGCTGCGTTTGCTTCTCCCCCACCAAATACAGTTCCTCTTACATAGATATTTTCTTTTTGCAAGTTCTCATTATTTACTGCATCATATCCTATTTTTACATTTGTATATCCATATACTACTGATGTATTTGCTCCACCATATACGTTTCCATATATAGTTCCACCTACGATGTTTACTGTACTTGTAGAGTTGTTTGTAGCAGTATCTCCTGTAGCTGCTGCATTTCCTCCACCAAATACTGAACCTCTTTGTGCTATTACATTATCGCCTTCTGTTCCAATTATTGTATTTCCTTGAACTATTATATTGGCATTACCGTACACAACTGCTGTTGCTCCATTTCCTCCAGCATATGCACTTCCTAAAATAGTTGCATTTTTTATATTAACATCAGTATTCCCTATTACTGTCCCTTCATTTCCACCTCCATATATATTGTTGCTAATATTTCCTCCAAAGATTTCTACTTTTGTATTGTTATTTACTGAGGCTTGATTTCCTCCTCCGTATATATTTTGAATATTTCCAGTTTTTATTAACACTGTTGTTTTTGGAACTGCGGCTTGGTTTCCTCCTCCATATATATTTCCTATTGTTCCACCATTAATTTCTATTTTTGGATTTTGTGTTACTCCTCCTAAGTTGTTTCCTCCATAGATATTATTTGCTTTTACATTTGAACCACCAAATGTAGTTCCTTCTGTGTCTACACCTGTAAATGCAGTATCTACACTAAAATCATCTACAGATTTCATTGATAATATTTCAATTTCAAACGAGAATGTTCCACCTGCAGCTACTTGGTTTGTTCCATAATGTCTATTTATTTCATTAAATGAATATATGCCATTGTCTTCCGTAATTTCTGTAGAAGAATAGTTTGTGAAAAGTTTTGATTCTGGAATAATAAGTTTTCCGTTCCACTTTTCTATTGTGTTTTGTGTATTATTTTTTATTGTAATTTTTACTTTTGCAATAGTTGGATATTCTGTGCTTTGCCATGTTGTAGTCTCTGCTGTGTATGTAGCTTCCATTGAAACAGGCTGAGATGCACTTGAGTTTTGTGTTGTTATAACAGAGCTATTTGTAACATCTCCACTCATATTTGAGCCTCCAAACACATTTTGTGAAATACCATTTTTTAATTCTATGTTTGCATTTTCAACACCTGCCTCATTTCCACCTCCAAAGATATTTTCACTATATCCTCCATTCATTTGAACATTTGTTGTAGTTGACTCAGCTTTATTTCCTCCACCAAAAGTATTGTTAATATTACCATCTTCTATTATTACATTTGTTATGCCTGTTTCTGCTTCATTGCCACCACCATACATATTTTGTATATTGCCTGATTTGGCTGTTATATTACTGTTTTCAGTTGTTCCTCCTTGGTTATTTCCTCCATAGGCATCTGTTATAGTGCCGCCATTTAGTATTACATGAGAATTTGTAACTGTTCCACCTTGATTATTTCCACCATATATATTTGTTGCTATTCCACTTGTTGTTGTAACATTTGTATTTTCTATGTTTCCACTTTTATTTGAACCACCATATATATTTTCTGCCTGTCCACCCTTTAAAAATACATTTGGTACTCCAACAGCTGCTTGATTACCTCCTCCATATACATTGTTTGAATTTCCTGCATCAATATATACACTTGTTGTAGTAACTTCTGCTTCGTTACCTCCTCCATATATTTCAGTGTTTGTACCACCTTTTATATATACGTTTGTTTCTGTTGCTGCTGCTCTATTTCCACCACCAAATACTCTGGTTTGTGTTCCTGAATTTATGTATATGTATGAAGTTCCATCAAGTATTCCTATATTTCCTCCACCATATATATCTCCTGTATGTGTTCCGCTATTTATATTAATTGTGCTTGTTCCCTCAAGTTTTGCAATATTGCCTCCTCCGTATATTTCAAAATTTGAATTTGCTTGAAGGATTATGTTTGATGTTCCTAGTAATTTTGCCATTTCATTATAGCCTGAAATTCCTGCTCCAGCTCCATATACTTGTCCAATAATTGTTGGAGTTCCATCAATTTTTATATTTGAAGCTCCTGTCATTTGTGCAAGGTTTTGTCTACTTCTGTAATTATAACCACAACCTGCACCGTAGATACTTCCTTCAATTGTTGGAGAACCTGTAATTGTAATATTGCTTTCTCCATATAGTGCTCCACCATCTGTTGCAGTAACATTTGCATTTAGGTATTCTGTGTATCCATATCCACCACCATATATGTTTCCACCTATTGTGCCATTTGAAATATTGATATTTACAGAAGTATCAAATTCTTCTCCATAAGATTTATATGGATCTGATGATTCTGTACTATAACCTGTAACGCCTCCTGCTCCCGCTCCATAAATGTTTCCTGTAATTGTGCCACCTGTTATATTAATATTTACTGTTCCATAATAATATGAATCACATGTGTTCCCTGTGTAGTTTTGATTTACTGAACCATTACTGTTAATTGCACTCATATTTCTACCTAGGCAACCACCATAAAGTTCTTCTATGCTTCCTCCCATTACATTTATTGTAGCTTCACCTAAGAATGTATTTTCTGGGTAATTCCAATTTCTTGGTCTTGTTGCAGAGTCACCTATACTACCACCTAATAAACGTCCAACTTTTCCATTTATAATATTTTCTGTTACTATTGAATAATTATTTCCACAAGCTGAACCACCTGTCAATAGATTTATATCGTAATCATAGTTGCTTGGTGTTGTACTGTTTTGAATGTTTACTTCTATTTTTACTCTGAAGGAATCATCTCTTGATGAACCCATAAAGTCATGTGATGTTGTTTGACCTTGCCCACTAGAAGTTCCTGGTGTTCCTCCCAAAATTATTCTTCCATAACTTCCGCTTTTTATAATTATTTCACAGTCATTGTTTGGAAGTCTTGTTCTATTATATTGATACCATCCAGCAAAAAGGTGAAATGCTGGTGCTCTGTTTCCAAGTAATCCTTGATTTGAGTTAGCCGTTGCATAATTATTCATTGTTACTTGTTCGCCAACTGTAAAGCTATGTCCTTGACAAATTAAATACATTGAGCCTCTATTTCCATTAAGTGTCATATACATAATACTTAAATCCGCTGTTAAAAACCTGAAAAAGTTACTACTGTTGCTAGTTCCAAATGTCCAATTTGCATTATAATCAACTCCACCATATTTTCCAGTAATTGTGACATTTTTAGCATATGTTGATGATGTTTGACTATTAAAAAATGAATATTCCGTGTAATTTCCCATCATTACTATTACATTTTCATTTCGAGTTCCTGTTCTACTTAATTTTGAATATGCGGTTGAAAGTGTTCTTACTGGGGTTTCTGGTGTGTAACCATCATTATAATCATTTCCATAATTATAACTCACATATATTACATTTCTTTGACCATATAAGAAAGTATTTTGAGTTGATAACTTTGAATTAGCATTATTGGTTGCAATTAGCTTGTACTCCACTCCATCTTCTAGTCCTGTAAGTGTTAAACTATTTGCTCCTTCAATTCTTGTTTCTTCTCCTATTATATCTATCTTATACCATTGGTATGTATAATCCTCCATGTTTGCATATGGTAGGGCTGTTCCTGTTAAATAAGCTGTTACAGAATCATTTGCTTCATTAATATTAAAGCCTATATCAATTGTCAATCTTGGAATTGAGTAACTAGCTATAGCATAGTATTTTCCATCAAAAACCACAACATCTACATTATAGCCAGTTTCAAAGTTTGGTTCAAGTGTTGGTCCTATATTTCCAGTTATGGTGTCATCTTTTTGACCATTTATATACCAAGTGTATGTATATGTTCCTGTATTATATGGGTCATCAATTTCTATTGTATATACATTTTCTGCCGTTTCAACTGCTGTAGCTGAAATTCTTGGAATAAGTGCCAATTCATTACTTGCATATTTCCATGAAACATTTTGATTAGATTGATTGAATGTATCTAGTCTTGAACTGATGCTATTTGTATAAATTCCCTTGTTTACACCCTGCACATAGCCTATGTTACTACTATTTGTATTTCTTCTATATTGTATGTTTGTTCCTGCATTTCCTGATATTACACTACTTGTAAATGTTGTTCCATATACATTGTAGTTATTATAATAACTGTTCATTGTATATGAATTTCTGTTATCTCCATTCCAAATATTATTCATATTTGTTGTAGAGTTATATCCTGTTGTATTTCTATCTGCACCAAATATTGGTCCTACTAAACCATTTGTATAGTTTGAAGCTGTAATTGTTCCTGAATATAAACTATTTGTTGGCCAAGTATTTTGTCTTCTTATTCTTCCTATAATTCCTCCTATATTTATTTGCCCTAAACATAATATAGGTGTAGTACTTCCCCAGCCCCATCCTGTATTATCTGTATTTACATTTAAGCTAATATCCACATCTGAATAACAATAATCGATATTATATGTTCCTGATGTGTTTTCATTTGTTGAGCTATAAACTGCATCTCCTGCAATTCCTCCAACAAAAAGTATTGGTGCATAATATGTTGTATTACTCCAACTTTGATTATATATTGCGGTTAATGTGCCATTATGAATTATTTGGCTATTTTTTACTGAAACATTTTTTATTCCAGCATTATTATATATTGCCCCTGCAACAATTCCTATTTTGTATCCATAATTATTTGAATTTATCTCTCTTGTAACATTAAAATCCACTTTAATATTATTAAATTCAATATTTTTTATTATTGTTTCTGAATTTCCTCCACCTATTGTTCCAAAAAAGCCATAGGTTTCAATATTATTATTTTCGCTTGTAATATTAATTACTGCATTTGCTATTGTATGACCTGCACCATCCAAAACTCCTCTAAATGAATTATTTGTATTTCCAATTGGAGTCCACGTTTTGCCATTAATATCTATATCTGCTGCTATTTGAAAATAATTTCCTTGATATGTTGTTCCTGCATTTACTTGCCCAGCTAGATATGCTAATTCATCTCCTGTTGATATTAAGTATGGGTTACTTTCTGTTCCATCGCCAAATTTAAAACCACTTGAAACATTACCATCCCATGTGCTAAGAGCTTGTGTTCCAAATAAACTTTTATTGGCAAGTAACTTCGGTAAATAGTCTGTTAAATTTATTGAATTAATTGTATCTCTTTCATTTTTTGTGCATACTATAATTGGCTCTAACTTACTATTCATAAAGGAAATTGTATTTTCAAGTTTTGTTATTTCTGTAATTTCCTGTACTTTGTTATTGGTCCATTTATATATCTTATATTTTTTTGTTGCATCTAGCTTACTTAAAATTATCTGTATGCTGTTTTCGTCTGTAATTTCATATGCTTTTTCATCTTTTAACAATTCTAAGTTATATACATCAACAATTGTTACTTCGCTTTGGTTTATTTCTTTTGAAATTAATGCTCCAATTTCTTCATTAATTTCCTTATTTTTAATTTTTACAGTTGTTGGCAAATAGCCTTGTATTTCAAGCTTTATCTCTTTTTCTGCTTCTAATGAAATTCTATTATTATATAGAGTTTCTTCTGCAATTTCTTTTAAATCATATTCTACTTTTATAGTAATTTCAGTGTTTTCAAGTTCCTCTTTTGTTAGGTATACTCTATCTCCTGCTTGCATTTTCACAATTTGTAATATTTCCTCAGTTGTATTTGTTGTGTTTTGTGTATTGTTATTGTCAACATTTACATCTTCTTCTATGTTATAACTCTCTACTAAATTCTCTGTTGTTATATTTTTTACAGTTTCTTCATCAGTAATAATTTCTTTTTTGGAAATAAGATAATTCTTTACCAAAATACTATTTACCCTTTCTGGTAAAGTAATATAATATCCGCTTTTTCCACCATCAAAAGCATTTATTGTAACAGAGAAATCTTCTAGTTTCCCCTGACTATCAATAATTTTCATATTGATTTCTTTAGTTTTTTCAGCACTCGAAAGCCCTAGAGCTAATAATTCAATTACTATTATTAAAAATAACAAGCTAATTATTGCTATCTTTTTTCGATTGACTCTTATCATTTAATATGCTCTCCATTTATATATTTAATATTTTTTTGAACTCTATTCCACACTCTATTTTGTTTAAATCTATTTTGTTTTTACGAATATTGTGTGCTTGCATAATTACTTTTATTGTATTTATAAGAGGATCTATGTTATCTAGTTCTAGGTCTTCTTTTTCAATATTAATGTTTAATAATTTATATCTATCTTTAATTATCATCCAAATTTCTTTGTTTTCTGTCATTTTTATGTTATTTATAATTGTACAATATGGATAGTTTATAAATGCTTCCAGGTTTTGAATTTTTTCCTCTATATCGTTTTCTTCTATTCCTTTAAATTTTTCACAAATACACAAGAATGTATATCTATAAAATGAATTTGCTAACATTAACGCTTCTTTTATATTTGAATTATCATCTAGCTTTTCTAATATAGTATTGTAAACTTTGTTTTGTTCTAGGTCTTTATGAAGTTTTGTTAGTTCATCAATTATTAAATCTCTTTCATTTCTTATTTTATCTTTTGATTTATTAAACAAACCATTCTTTTCTAGTTTGCTATTTAGACTAATTCTTTTCTTTTCTTTTTTGTTTATTTCTTTTAAAGTATTTGCATAAGCATTCTTATATTTTTCTTTTTCATTGTAGATTTTAACAATATCATCTACGATAAACTTGCTTTCCAAATACATTTTATATTCGCATAAACTATTTAATAATTTATCAAGACCTTTGTCTGTTTCGTTTATTTTTTCTTCGTTATTTAAGTTTAAATCATCTTCATCTATAAATTTCAAATAGCAATCTGTTATATTCTTTTCGCTGTAATCTTTAATATTAAGTTCTCCATCTAGCAGTTTGTTTGTTATAATTTCTTTGCTATTACTTATATATTCATCCACTTGTCTTGATAATTCAAATGTTCTTTCTATAATGTCTTTAGCTGTAAAATTTTTAATTAAATTTGTTTTTTGGTTTTTAAAATATTTATCAATTTCTTTCTCTTTCCTTAGATATAAATACTTAATGTTTAGAACTATGTGAATAATGAGATTTGGGCATTTCCAGTATATTTCATCAAATTTATTTTTAGTTTTATTAGAATTTATAGTGCCCTTTTCCATTTCTGCAAAGAATACTTTTAAATACTCTTTAACATATTCACTATAATTAAAATCTTTAAGTTCAAGTTTTACTCCTACTTCTTCGAATTTTTTTATGCAGTATAAGATTGTATCATTTACCATTTCAAGATTTTTAGAGTAATAATGGTTTAAATTAAAGAGAGCTTTATCTAAATTCATTTTTTCATAAGAGGTATCCATTTCGTTTAATAAATATAATACGCCTTCACTATTTTCTAGTCTTTGCATCATATTTTTTAGTTCATCGCTAATCTTAGGTCCTCTTATTTTTTTATATCTTTTCTTTATCTCGTCTTCTAAAGCTGCTTGTTCTTCTTGTACAATGCTTAAATTTTCTTGCAATTTTGATATATATGCTTTAAGGTCTCTTACATTATTTTTTGGCATGGTTTCTAAAATTTCTTTTTTCAAATTTACATCTGAAACAAACTCATCTAAATTTCTCATTTTTCCTCCAACGTTTTTTCTGAATTTTTAATTTCTTTCTCAATAAAAATAATAAAATCTTTATTCTTCCTGTACATTTCAATCAATTCCTCATTCGAATTTTTACTATATAATTCTTCCATAGTTTTTCACATCCTTCGCCCTCAAAGTGCTATTCCCCTAAGTCCTAATTTTTTTTGATTATATCATATGATGTTTTAATATTCAATATTTTTGGGGTATATTTTGCAAATAAAAAAAGCAATGGTTTTCTTGCCATTGCCTTTATTTTTTATTTTAATAATTTTCTGCTTTTATTTCAAAATATGCTTTTGGATGATTACATACTGGGCATACTTCTGGTGCTGATTTTCCTATTACTATATGTCCACAGTTTCTGCATTTCCAAATTCTATCTCCATCTTTTGAAAATACTAACCCATTTTCTACATTTTCTAATAATTTTTTGTATCTTTCTTCATGTTCTTTTTCAATTTTAGCAACTGCACTAAATAAGTATGCTATTCTATCAAAGCCTTCCTCTTTAGCTTCTTTTGCCATTCTTTCATACATATCTGTCCATTCGAAGTTCTCTCCTTCAGCTGCAGCTTTTAAGTTTTCTACTGTTGATGGAACTTCTCCATCATGTAATAATTTAAACCACATTTTAGCATGTTCTTTTTCGTTATCTGCTGTTTCTTGGAATATTGCTGCAATTTGCTCATATCCTTCCTTTTTTGCTTTAGATGCAAAATATGTATATTTGTTTCTTGCTTGAGATTCCCCAGCAAATGCTTCCATTAAATTTTTTTCTGTTTTTGATCCTTTTAGTTCCATTTTATACCCTCCTATTTTTAAAACTTCCAAAACGTAATTATCCGTTTTGGAAGTTTAGAATATCATAATAACTTAATATTGTCAAGTTTAATTTTAGCAACAAATAAATCTCCATCTATTTGTATTGATAAGGTCCCGCCATTTAATTTGCTTAGGTCCTTTGCTATTGATAAGCCTAGCCCATTTCCACCCGTATGTCTTGAACTATCTCCCCTTATAAATCGCTCCATTAGTTCATCTGGTGAAATATTAAGCTCTTCTTTTGATATGTTTTTAATTGTAAAAACTATGTGGTCATTAACTATTAAATCTACATATACTCTTGTATTCTCTAAAGAATATTTATATACATTTTGATATAAGTTTTCTAAAACTCTCCACATTTTTTTGCCGTCTAAATCAACTATTACCGCTTCTTTTGGCAAATTGCTAATTACTTCTAAATTCTTTTCTTCAAACTTTTCAGCAAACTCTCCATTTGCCTGCAGAACAAGTTCTTTAAAGTCTATTTTTTCTAATGCTACTGTTTCATTTCCTGATGATATTTTTGAAACTTCTATTAAATCTTCTGTTAGAATTTTTAGTTTCTTAGACTTTTTCTCTAAAATGTCAATATATTTTTTTGCATTTTCGTTCTCTATTTTTTCCTTTTTTAATAAATCTGTGTAATTTATAATTGAAGTTAATGGAGTTTTTAGGTCATGTGACACATTTGTTATAAGGTCAGTTTTTAGCCTTTCTGCTTTCATACTTTCTTCAACTGCTTTTTTCATTCCTTGTTTTATATTGTTAATATTTTTTCCAAGTTCTTGAAGTTCTGCGTTTCTACATTCAATTATATTTTCCATATTTCCGCTTCCCATTGTTTCTATTTTTGTAGTAATCTCACTTATTTCAATTAACAAGCTTAGTTGATGAAGCAAAATTATTGTGTTTATTAAGAAGATTAGAGAATAAATGCCAACACTATAATAGCCATAGCTTGCAAAATTCTTTATTATAAATACATAGGCTAAAAAAACAAAAATATATACTATAATTGTTTTATAAATATTTTGAAAATGCTTTATGACCTTTGGAAGTAGAAATTCTCTTTTATTTGCGTTTTTTCTAATAATGTAAAAATATATTTCAGAGATAATTATATAGCATAAAACATAAATTATATATATTAAATATTTATAAATAGTATAAATAATCCAACGCCTTTCTAATACTAATATTCCTACATAAATTAATGTTCCTATTATTAGTACTATTTGCTCAATATATAATCCATTAAATAATTTGAATCCCTTTGTTTCATTTATGTGCCTACTTACATTTATTAATATCAAGATAAATAGTATAAATAACACTGCACATATACTTAAATATGTTTTGTAATTATTGGCAAAATCCTCGTATTTTTCTTTTGCTATATAAATTTCATCTTTAACATCAATGTTTTGTACTCTAATATATACATCTAATTTTTTAAATATCTCCTGATTTGCCTTGAAGCGAGAATATTTTAAAGTGCTTTGGTTAGTTTCTGGCCATTCGTTTAAAGAACAAATATAATATGCGGTGCTGTTTTTAAAATTTTTCATTGCTCCTTCTAAATTTTCATTTATTATATTACTTAGAAGCATAGTTTCTCCATTTGTTTTTTCAATATCAAAGATATATTCTACATTTGTTTGACTTCTATTATATTGATTAAATTCGTTTTCATAAAAGTAATCTTCTACTATTCCCCAACTTACTGAGCTTTCTAAGCCCATTATTTCCAATGCAAATTTTCTTTGGAAGTTTTCTGTTTCTATGTATTTTTTCTCTTTTGGTATTTTTATTCCATTTTCTTTAATATATGGCCATATTTTTAGATAGGAAATAGATATTATTATTGTAAATATTATAAATAGCAATATTTTCTTTATTAGTATTTTTATATTCTTCATTAAAATCACCTTTCCTTATTTTAGGTTTTCTATCTTATATCCTAGTCCCCAAACAGCTTTTATATATTTTGGTTCTTTTGGGTTTATTTCAATCTTATCTCTAATGTGACTTATATGAACAACTACCTTTTTTTCATATCCATCAAATGGCTCTTTCCATACATTTTCATAAATCTGTTTTATTGAGAAAACTTGTCCTTTATTAGTTGCTAAGAAATATAATAATTTATATTCTATTGGTGTTAATTTAATAAGCTCTCCATCAATAAAAACTTCTTTGGTTTTGTTATTAATTTCCAAGCCATCAATTCTTAAATTATCATTTTCAACATTGCTTCCTAATTTGCAGTATCTTCTAATATTTGCTTTAACCCTAGCAATTAATTCTAGTGGTTCAAAAGGTTTTGTAATATAATCATCTGCTCCTGCATTTAGCCCAGTAATTTTATCTGTACTTTCACTTTTGGCTGATATAAATATAATTGGTACAGAGCTCGTTTTTCGTATTTGTCTTGCAAGGGTTATTCCATCTACCTTTGGCATCATTATATCTAATAAAACTAATTGAAATTCGTTTTGTTTAAATAGAGATATAGCCTTTTCACTATTTAAACAAATAATAACTTCATAGCCTTCCTCTTCAAGATATATTTTTATTGCTTCTGCAATTTCCTTTTCATCTTCAACAACTAGTATTCTTTGCATTTTCATTCTCCTTCTCCTTCTTTAAAATTATATCATACTTTTCCCTATTTGTGGCTTATTTCGTAAACATTGTAAGCATTTAAGGTTTTGACTAAATTATATGAATATTGAAATCTATTACTAAATTCCTGAATATAATTATCTCTGCATATTAACAATATGTTTCCATTATTTAGCATTTCATTGGTTAAATGTTCTTTATCTACAATTATTGATTTATCTACTAATGTAAATAAATACAAATCATCTAAAAATCTATTATTTGTATAATCAAAAACATATACTATTGGTTTGTTTTCTTTTTGAACCTTTTGAACTAGTGGCTTATAGTCTTCATATGTTAGGTCTAGCTTAGTTTTTGTGATTATTGGGTTACATAGCATAATAGAATACAAAGCTATAATCATAAAAAGTGTTTGCTTTTCTGTTTTACTTCTTTCAAAAATGTCTTTTATTTTATATAACACATAAATGTTTATCACACTATAAATTGGCATGAAATATCTAGCTTCTATGTATGGTGCTTTTACTACTATTACGCAGAAATAAAGTATTATTGGTGCAATTATTGGAATATGATTACTTTGTTTAGGCTTTTTATATGTACATATTATAGCAGTAATTACCACACCTAACAGATTTCCAAATACCTCTTTATTTAAAAGATATACGTATCCTAGTAATTGAATTTTGATATTTGTTTTTACTCCGTGAAACCCCTCTATAACTAAAAAACATATGATATATGGCATATGGAAAAATTGCCAAAAAGCATATGGCACTTCCAACTATTGCAATTTGATATTTAAATAAATTGTTCTTTTTCTTGTTCTTTATACATTTTATTGTATACACTATATATAGTCCTAGCCCATAGACTAGAACATAGTAATGTGTTAAGCCTCCAAGTATAAAAGAAATTGCAATTGGCAAGGTGTCTCGCCATGAGATACTTTCTTTATGATATATTTTTAAATGAAACCATGTTAAGAATAATGTCATTAAATTTGCTAATTCATACATTCTTATATAGCTATTTGAATTTAAAGCAATTAGTGAAAAGCCATTTATAACGCAACCAATTATTCCATAGATATTACTTTTAGATAACTCCTTTGCTATTTTAAATACTAGTACATTGGAAACAGTAAATATTATTATGTTTAATATTATTCCTGACCACTTTGAAAATCTATCTATTGTAAAGCTTGCTGATATTCTAAGTAGTAGGTAATACAAAGGTGGGTGAACATCATTTTTTTGATTTTCATATACTGGTTTTAAATTCCATTTTTCATTTTGGTTAACAGTTAAATAATCTAAGTAGTATTCTTTATTATGCCAAACATTTTGGAAATCTTCATTATCTGCAATGTTTAACTTATTATAATTCATAAGACCATAAGAATACATTTCATCCATATGGTAATATGACTTTTTGTGCCCTATGTATATTCTTGTGCTAATTTGCAGAATAGTGATTAAAATTAAAATTATTATAACAGCTTTCTTGTGTTTTATATCCCCCATCGTTTTTCTCTCTTTCCCCATTTATTTCATCTAACAAGTATATTGGTCTACCTTTTGTCTCCTCGAATATTTTTCCTAAATATATTCCAAATATGCTAACAAATGTCATATGTATTGTAAAGAATAGTAAGAGAACAAATATTATTATGTTTAGCTCTACTATTGTTTTTCCGGCTATTGCAAATATTCCTAACGTTGTAGCATATATAATAAGTGCTATTCCTAGAATAATACTTATGTATATAGGCATGTTAAGTGGTTTGGTTGAAAGTGATGTAATGCCGTCTATTGCTAGTTTTATTAGGTTTATATAATTCCATTTTGTTGTTCCTGCTATTCTTTTTTCTCTTTCAAATGTTATTTCTTTTTTGTTATAACCTATCCAGCTAAACAAACTTTTTGAACACCTATTTTTTTCTCTCATTTGGCATAGTGCTTGAACACACCTTTTATCTAGCAAACGAAAATCTCCTGTATCTTTTTGAATTGGTATTTTAGTCATTTTTGCTAAAACTTTGTAATACATTTTTGATGTAAATTTCTTTAGCCAACTTTCTCCTTCTCTACTAATTCTTCTTGCATATACATCATCATAGCCTTTTTCCCATTCTTCTATCATTTTTTCAATTAATTCTGGTGGATCTTGCAAATCTGCATCTATGAAAATTACACTATCACTATCTTTGCAGTAGTCTAAGCCTGCAAGCATTGCTACTTCTTTTCCATAATTTCTAGAAAGTGATATGTATTTAAAACGTAAATCTTGTTTGCAAATTGCTCTCATCTCTGCTAAGCTATTATCTTTGCTTCCATCATTTACAAGTAGTATTTGAAATTCATAGTTTTTTATTTTATTTATTGTGTTTAAAAGCCTATTTCTTAGAAATGGCAAACTTTCTTCCTCATTATATATTGGTACAATTATGCTAATTTTTTTCAAAACATCTCCCCCTTTTGGGCTATAATTTTAGCATAAATTTATTAACTTACAATACGAAAAAAAGTTAAAATTTGGTAAATTTTAAAAGCCAGAGTATTACTTTTTTAATACTCTGGCTTTAACTAATTTTTAAATTATTATATTGCTTTAAAACCTAAATCATTTATTTTTTCTTTTGCTGTATTTTCATCAAGATTTTCTGCTTTAATTACAACTTTTCCTGTATTGTGGTCTGCTGTAACTTTCTTTACTTCTGGCATTTGACTAAGTACGTTTATTACTCTTTTTTCGCAACCAGAACATGCCATTCCTTCAACATTTATAATATATTCTTTCATAATAACTCCTCCTTTTAGCATCTATTATATCACATTTTTTTGAAAAATATTGACATTTTAGAAAAATTGTAGTAATATATTTATGTAACAGCTGTGATGTCGTGATTACAGTGGTTAGCTCATTTGTTGGAAATAATTCCACTATAAAAAACCAGAGTTTTTGCAGAAACTCTGGTTTTACTATGTATTTTCATACTAGTCATTGTCGTGGTTGCCTTTGCATAGTACTATTACGCATAGTACTAAAAAGGCAATTAGCTCACTTGAATTCATACTTCCACCTCCTTCCTTCGTGGAATTAGGTGTATTATATAATACATTTTGTCAAAAAGTAATAGTTCTATGGCAAAAAAGCAAAGTGTTTTTCACTTTGCTTTTTGTTTTATTTACATTCCTTTAATTTGTACTGTTACCTTTTCGCCATTGATTTCAATTTCTTTTTCAATGTCGTTTTCTATTGGTGTTTTTACAAATTTCTCAGTTAATGTATCTTGAGTTATTTTTTCTAGGTATTCTTCTAGAACTTTTTGCATTAATTTTCCTTCTGTTTGTAAGCTTAATGTTATGCGTTGTTCTACTTTTAGACCTGCATCTTTTCTTAATACTTGTAGTGTTCTTACTAAATCTCTATACATTCCTTCTACAATCAACTCTTCTGTTAGTATAGTATCTAGCGCTATTGTGTAGTCGCCTTCTTTTATTACAACTATGTGTGCTTTTGGTCTCATGTTCTTTAAAAATACGTCCTTTTCAAATGTTCCAAAGCCTGGTACTTCTATTTCGCTATTTTTTTCATCATTGAATTTTGATACTAATTCTTTCATTTCTTCATCTGATAAACCTTCTATTTTTGCTTTGAAATCTTGAATTTTTTCTTTTAGCATTCTTCCTGCAACTTTGAAGTTTACCATTAAATATTCATCATTTAATATTGATTCATCTTTTATTAAGTCTATTGTTTTTACATTTAGTTCTTCTTTGATTATTGGTTCAAAGTCTCTTATTGATTTTTCAATATCTTTTTCACTTGAAATATACATTGTGTTTAATGGTTGTCTAACTTTTAGTTGTTTTTCATTTCTTAGCATTAAGCCAAGTGCTATTACTTTTCTTATTTCTTCAACTTCTTTTAGAATTTCTTCATTTTCAAATTCTGGTGTTGGAGCTGGATAATCACTTAGGTGTATTGATTTTACTTCATTTGGTTCAAAGCTTCTTACCATGTTTTGCCAGATTTCTTCTGTCATAAATGGTATTATTGGTGCAACTGCTTGAGACATTTTCTTAATTGTTGTATATAATAAATAGTATACAAGTGTTTTATCACTATCTTCACCAATTTTCCAGAATCTCTTTCTGTTTACTCTTACATAGAAGTTTGAGATATCATCAACAAATATTTCAAATTCTTTTACTAAGTTTTGAACTTGATAACTATCCATTGATTTTCTTGCTACTTCTAGGAATTTGTTTAATCTTGCAAGTAGCCATTTATCTGTTTTTTGTAGTTTAGACATGTCTAATTTATAGTCTTTTAAATTTGGCATATCAAGCACTGCATAAGTATTGAAGAATACGTATATATTCCAGAAGTTTAATAATTTTCTTCTTGACTCATCTCCTAGGTTGAAACCAAATCTAACATCATTATTTACTTGTGCTCCTGCATATAGATATCTTATTGGGTCTGCTCCTATTTTTTCTGCTGCTTCATCAAATTTAATCATATAGCCAGATTTAGAGAATTTTCCACCATCTTCTTTGATAACTGCACTATATGTAAGTACAGATTCATAAGGTGCTCTACCCTCTAATACAACAGACATGAATAGTAATGAATAGAACCATAATCTTATTTGTTCTTTCATTTCTGTTACCCATTCTGCTGGGAAATATTGTTTCCAGTATTCTTTATCTGTAAAATATTTTAGTGTTGAAAATGGTACTATACCAGCATCTAGCCAACAGTCTCCAACATCTTTTATTCTTTGAACGTGTTTTCCACAATGTGGGCAAACTATTTCTATTCCATCTATCCAAGGTCTATGTAAATCTGGTAATTCATCTACTTTTTTAGGGTCAACTGCTAATGTTTTTAATTCTTCTCTTGAACCTACAACTGTAACTTTTCCACATTCTTCACAAGGATATATTGGAAGTGGTAAACCATAAAATCTCTTTCTTGAAATTGCCCAGTTGCCCATATTATTTAGCCAATCTTCCATTCTCTTTCCTGCAAAGTCTGGTGTCCATTTAACTTGTCTTGCAGCTTCTATAAGTTTTGGTCTTATTTTATCGCTATTAATGTGCCATTCTTGAACTGCTTTAAATACTACTTCACTTTTGCATCTCCAACATACTGGGTAGCTGTGTTCGTGTTCTTCTACTTTATATAATTTATTTCTTTTCTTTAATTCTTCAAATACAAGTTCTGCAACTTCTTTTGTATTGTGTCCTGTCATGAAACCGAAACCATCTAATATTATGCCTTCATCATCAATTGGAACTACAACATCTAAGCCTTCTCTTTTTCCTAGTTCAAAGTCTTCAGCACCACAGCCTGGAGCAATGTGTACAACACCTGTACCATCTTCTGAAGAAACATCTTCCCATGCAACTACTCTATGGTCTATTTCTTTTTGTTTTTCCATTTCTGGGAAACATGTTTCATATTTTAAGCCAACTAATTTTTCACCTTTGAAGCTATCTACAACTTCTATTTTGTCGTCTCCTAAAATTTTTAAAGCATTTTTATCCATTATTAAGAATTTATCATCTGATTTTACTTTAACTTTAACATAATCAATTTCTGGGCTAACTGCTAATGCTACGTTTGAAGATAGTGTCCATGGAGTTGTTGTCCAAACTACTATTTTGCTATCTGTTCCTATTAATGGTAGTTTGAAAAACACTGATTTATGTACCATTTGTTTATATGACCCAGCCATCTCATGTTCTGATAAAGATGTTCCACATCTTGGGCACCATGGCATTGGTCTGAATGACCTTTCTATCATTCCTAATTCGTCACATTTCTTTAAGAAATGCCATATTGCAGTAATGTTTTCTGCTGTATTTGTGTAATATGAATTATCCCAATCCATCCATTGTCCTAATCTTTTAGATTGTTCTGTAATTGTTTTTGAAAAATGGTCAACACGTGCTAAACATTTTTTAGTAAAGTTCTCTAACCCATATTTTTCAATATCTTTTTTATCGTTAAAGCCTAACTCTTTTTCAACTTCAACTTCTATCCAAAGACCTTGTCCATCAAAGCCATTTCTATAATGTGAAGTATATCCATTCATTCCCTTGTAACGTATGTATATATCTTTTAAAGTTCTTCCCCAAGCATGGTGAATTCCCATTGGGTTATTTGCTGTAATTGGTCCATCTAAAAACCTGAATTTTTTTCCATCTTTGTTCTTTTCTAAAAGTGCTTGGAAACATTTTTCATCTTCCCAAAACTTCATAACATCATGTTCCATATTGATAAAATTAAAATTTTGTTCTACTTTTTTCATAATATATACACTCGCTTTCCTTTAAAACATACATAATATCTTATCACATTCTTTACATAATAGCAATACTTTTTTTGTGGTTTTTTAAGAAAACAGCTAAGTTTTACCACAGCAAAATCAAATAATGTTTTTTTGTCAAAAATGTTGACTTTTTTTTATTCAAGTATTATAATAATTATAGAAGCGAACAACCACAAAGTGTGGCGTGCCGCTAAAAGGTTATTTTAATAATGAATACATCTCTAGCGGTCAGGCAGAGATGTGTTTTTTTGACTGTCCATTTCTCTTATTGTAACAACTAGTGCTACAAATAAGGCAACAGCGACAATCGCTACTATTGCAAGTTCAATAAAAAGTATGTATATAAATAGTAGATAAACTTGTTCTAATAACATACGCATCGCCTCCTTTCAAAAGGAAAGCGACACCCACACTCTGCTTTGTTCAAACTTCTTGTTTTGTATTATACTATTGTATTTTCAAAATGTCAATATATTTTGTCTAAAAAGTCGAAATAAAAAACTAGGATTTCTCCTAGTTTTAATTTTTTATTAATCTGCAAATATTGCTGTGAATTCTTCGCCATCTACTTTTTCTTTTTCTAATAATAGATTAGCTACCGCATGTAATTTATCACTGTGCATTGTTAATATTTCTTTTGCTCTGTTATATCCATTATCTATTATTTTCTTAACTTCTTCATCTATTTTTGCTGAAGTTTCTTCACTGTAATTTCTTGTTTGTGTCCAATCTCTTCCTAGAAATACTTCTTCTTGACCTGAACCAAATGTAATTGTTCCTAAGCTATCACTCATACCATATTTTGTTACCATGTCTCTTGCAATTTTAGATGCTCTTTCTATATCGTTACTTGCACCTGTTGAAATATCGTTTAATACTATGCTTTCTGCAACTCTTCCTCCAAGTAGCCCTACTATAGATTCTTCCATTTCCATTTTAGACATGAAGTTTTTATCTTCATCTGGTCTATACATTGTGTATCCACCAGCCATTCCACGTGGCACTATTGATATTTGATGTATTGTATCTTGTGTTGGTAAGTAATGACTTACTACTGCGTGGCCTGCTTCATGGAATGCTACTAGTTTGTTTTCTTTTTCGCTTCTTACTCTGCTTCTCTTTTCTGGTCCCATTGTAACTTTTATCATTGCATCTTCAACATCTTGCATGTTGATTTCTTGTTTGTTTCTTCTTGCTGCTAATAATGAAGCCTCATTCATTACATTTTCAAGATCTGCACCTGAGAAACCTGCTGTATTTTTTGCAATTACCTTTAAGTCTACATCTTCTCCTAGTTTCTTTTGTCTACTATGAACTTCTAGTATTTCTTCTCTTGCCTTTACATCTGGTGCTGATACTACTATTTGTCTATCAAATCTTCCTGGTCTTAATAATGCTTTATCTAATATATCTGGTCTATTTGTTGCAGCAAGTACAATAACGCCTTCGTTTGCTGAGAAGCCATCCATTTCAACTAATAATTGGTTTAATGTTTGTTCTCTTTCATCGTGTCCTCCTCCTAAACCTGCTCCTCTTTGACGTCCTACTGCATCTATTTCATCTATGAAAATTATACATGGTGCATTTCTCTTTGCTTGCTCAAATAAATCTCTAACTCTTGAAGCACCTACACCAACAAACATTTCTACGAAATCTGAACCACTTATTATAAAGAAAGGTACTCCAGCTTCACCTGCAACTGCTTTTGCAAGTAATGTTTTACCTGTTCCTGGGTGTCCTACAAGCAATACTCCTTTTGGAATTCTTGCTCCCATATCTGTAAATTTCTTTGGTGCCTTTAAAAATTCAACTATTTCTTGTAATTCTTCTTTTTCTTCATCTACGCCTGCAACGTCTTTAAAAGTAATCTTTCCTTTTTCTGCTCCTCCAACTACTCTTGCTCTACTTTTTCCAAAAGACATTGTTTTATTTCCTCCACCTTGACCATTACTTGATAGTAAAAGCCAAAATACGAAAAATGCTATTATTATTGCAAATGGTGATAAAAGCCCTAAAATTGTTACCCATGCTGATTGTGATTTTTCCTCAAAAGTGAAACTTTGATTTGCTAAATCATCACTTATTTCTGCCATGAATACATCTATACTTGGAATGTTTACCTCTTTTTCAATGTTGTTATTCTTTAGCATAACATAAGCTTTGTTACCATCTGCCTCGAGTTTTATGCTTTCAACTTTTTCATTGTTTATTGCAACTACTAGTTCATCATATGACATTTTTGTTTCTGCTCTTTCCATTATTGCAGATATTAGTATTATGCATATAATACCTATAATTAGCCACATCCCAATGGTTTTTAAATTACTTTTCATATTTTTTCTTACCTTCCTTTTCTCTTGTTTATTCTATAAATATATCATACTACTTATTTTATTTCAATAGTAAAGCCTAAGTTTTTATGAAATAAATTTTGCCTTTTTTTACATAAACTTTTATTTCTTTTATTGGCATTAAATATTTGTTACCAATATTGTTTTTGCAAAGCTTAATAATATCATCTATATTTACTTTTTCTATTCCATTTGTTGTATGCAAAACCTCATTTATAGTATATAATATTAGTCTTCTTTTTATTACTAAATTTAATGAATTAAATTTATGCAAATCTAAAATGATGTTTTCTGTTTTTTCAATTAGCAAATTCTCAAATTCCTGTTTTGTAATTGCTTGCAAATATTCATTTTCTTCTGTTGCAAGGCTTGATAATCTATTAATTGTTTTTATGATATTGGGGTTAAATTCCTTTTTTATGTATGGAATTACTGTATTTCTAACCTTATTTCTTGTATAAATATTTTCGTTATTTGTCTTGTCATATTTAGGTTCTAGCTTATTATCATTGCAGTAATTTTCTATATCTTGTCTGTCTGTATTAATTAACGGCCTTATGTATTTATTATCTCGAATTGGCTCTATTCCTTTTAAACCGGAAAGTCCACTTCCTCTTAATATATTTAGAATTACAGTTTCTGCTCTATCGTTTGAATTATGTGCAGTTGCAATTTTGTTTGAATTTGTTTTTTTTGCAACTTCATCAAAGAAATCATATCTAACTTGTCTTCCAACCTCTTCTGTCCCTTTTTTCTGTGTTTTTGATATTTCTAATATGTCTGCTTTTTTCACATAACATTCTATTCCTAATTTTTTACAAAAACTTTGAACATACTCAGTTTCTAAGTCTGCTACATCTCTTAGCATATGATTTACATGTGCTACTACAATTTCTATCCCAAGCTTTTCTTTTAGTCCATAAAGCACATGTAATAGGCATATCGAGTCTGGTCCACCTGATACGCCTATTACTATTTTGTCGTTCTTTTCTATTAAATTATAAGTTTCTATTGTTTTTAAAACTTCTTCTTTTAACATTTATTCTCCTATTCTCTATGTTTGTCCCAATTTGCAAATTTTGTAAAATTTCCCATCCATAATAGTTCTACTGTTCCTGTTGAACCTGCTCTGTGTTTTGCAAGTATTACTTCTGCGATATTTTTCTTTTCTGAATCGGGGTTGTAGTAATCATCTCTATATAGAAACATTACTATATCGGCATCTTGCTCTATTGCTCCAGATTCACGAAGGTCTGAAAGCATTGGTCTATGGTCTTGTCTTGCTTCTGCCGCTCTTGATAGCTGTGATAGTGCAATTACTGGTACATCTAATTCTTTTGCAAGAATTTTAAGTGACCTACTAATTTCTGAAATTTCTTGTTCACGGCTAGAATTCTTTTTGCCACTTCCTTGTATTAGCTGTAAATAATCTATTACTATTAATCCAATGTTTTTTTCTAGTTTTAACCTTCTACATTTTGCTCTTATTTCAGCTATTGAAATTCCTGGGGTATCATCTATGTATATTGGTGCTTCTGAAAGTGGTCCAAGTGCTGTTGCAAGTTTTACCCAGTCTTCTTCATCTATTTTTCCTGTTCTTATTTTGTTGCTATCTACCATTGCTTCACTACAAAGCATTCTGTTTACAAGCTGTGATTTAGACATTTCTAGGTTGAATATTACAACTGGCTTCTTTGCATTTACTGCAGCATATGTTGCAATATTTAATGCGAATGCAGATTTTCCCATAGCTGGTCTTGCAGCAACTAAAATTAAATCTGAATTGTGCAAACCTGCTGTTTTGTAGTCTAAATCTATAAAGCCTGTTGGCACACCTGTTATTGGCTCTTTTTGATTATATAATTTTTCAAGTTCTGCAAATGTTTCTACTAATACATCTTTAATTGGTGTATAGCCCTTTTGGTTTTTACCTTGCATTATATCAAATATCTTTTTTTCAGCTTGGTCTATCACATTGTCAATATCTTCATTTTGAGCATATCCAAGCCCTTCTATTTCATCTGCTGTTTTTATAAGTTTTCTTAAAATAGATTTTTCTTCAACTATTTTAATATATTTATCTGCATTTGAAACAAGTGGAACTTTATCTGGTAATGTTGCTAAGTATTCTATTCCACCAACTGCCTCGAATTTTTGCATTGAAGTTAGTTCTGCTTTTACTGTAATAATATCTATTGGTTCTCCTTTAGCATATAGATTGTTCATAGCTTCAAATATGTATTTATTATCATCTCTATAAAAATCTTCTGGCTTTAGTACTTCTATGGCATCTGTAACAGCATCTTGGTCTGTTAGCATGCTTCCCAAAATTGCTTGTTCTGCTTCTATATCTTGTGGTGGAATTTTACCTATCTCCATTTAGTTTCACTCCTTTATTGCTTTTATTCTCCTGTTACATTTATTGTTAATTCTGCATTTACTCCGTCACCAAATTTGATTTCTGCAGTATATCTTCCAAGAGATTTTATTGTATCTTTTAATGTTATTTTTTTTCTATCTATTTCAAATTTGTGTTGTTTTTTTAATTCTTCTGCTATTTCTTTTGATGTAATTCCTCCAAAAATTTTGCTGTTTTCTCCAACTTTTGCTTTTATTGTAAGTTCTATTTTCTCTATTTTTTTAGCAATCTCTTTATTTGCTTCTATCTCAGCTTTTTTCTTATTTGCTTCAGATGTTTTCTTTGCTTGTAATTTAAGCATATTGTCTTTTGTAGCTTCTATTGCTAGTTTTTTTGGAAACAAATAATTTCGTGCATATCCATCATTTGCTTCTATTATTTGTTCTTTTCTTCCTACATTTTTTATATCTTGTAATAAAATAACTTTCATAAAATGTTCACTTCCTCTTTCTTTTTTCACATATTATAGAATATCATAAAATGCTTGGATTTACAAGACTTTTTTAGATTTTTGCAACATAAAAATTACCATATAGACTTGTCTTAATAAGTCCGCCAAATCTGTCGGGGTTATATATGTTTTGTTCTCAAGAAAAAAATATATAACCCCTGCGTTTGGCTACTCACTTAAAATTCTAAATTTTAGCTATCTTAAATTGAAATATCCAAATTTTTAATCTAAAGTCGTATTTGTTCTTCCTGTCCCAACAACGTCTTCTTGAAGTGAACGCCAAGTATTACAACCAACAATGCCATCTGCGGATAGTCCTCTTGAACGTTGGTAGTTTCTTACCGCTTCTTCTGTTCTTCCTCCAAAAATTCCGTCTAACCCACCTGTTCTATATCCTAACGTATTTAAATCATCTTGGGCTATTAATACATATGTGCTTATACTTCCTCTTCTAACAATTGGATATCCACCTGTTGAGCAAGCTGGTCTGCCAAAACGTTTATCAAAATGAACCCAAGTTGGAGTTAGGCTTGCTGGTTCTACATAAGACCACACTCCTGATTCTTGAGCTAAGTTTCTTAAAGCATTTCTTTCGCTGTTGCTAAGTCTTTGACCTACATCAAAAGCTACACCTGCGTAGTGTTGTGACTGATTACTATGCCCACCTTCCCAGGCCCTCTTAAATGCAAACCCTACTGGAATTGGTTTTCCATATAAATACCTTGTTGCATTCCAACTTTGCATTGCTCTTTTTGTTGTCCACAAAGTATTGCTATTACTTGAACCTCTAAATTCTCGAACCAATAAGCTTCTATTTGTATTATAAGGCATTGGTTCATTTTCATTTCTATAATATGTCTCCATACGGTTGCTGTCATTATTAAAAACAATTATCTTCGCCATAAAAATTCCTCCATAAAAGTCTTAGTATATTTTATGACTTTTGTGGAGAAAGAGTTAAATTATTTTATTAATTCTTTATATTTTTTTGACTTTTTTACAATTTTCTATCCTTTATTCCCTATAATTATCTATATCCAACTCCCCCTCAAAGTTTTTATCTGTCAGTTCTTCATCTATTTCATATCTTCCATTTTTATATCTTAATATAAAGCCTTCACTTACAACTTTCCTTATTTCGTCTGGCAAATCAGTTGCCTCAAAAACTTTTCTTTCTCCAAATTTGGTTAAATATATTTTGTCTGGGTTTGCATTTAATACGTAATATAGTTCATCTTCCCTTGTTTTAGTATTTGTTTTGCTTAATGAATTTGATAATTCCTGTAAAAAGTTTGTTGTTTCATTGCTTTTGTATCTGTTTTTTATATTGTTAAATAAATTTAGTCTCAGATTTCTCATCTCCTTTAATTTAAAGTGCTTTCTCCATTTTTATAATTTATATCTATCCCTGGTTGAACATTATAAACATATACATTGAAGCATATGCCTTCTCCCTTATCTTCTACAGATTGTGCTTCTATTTCTACTCCACTTGCAACTAAATTGTCATTTTCAAATATTGGTGTTACTCTGTATAGAACATGATTTTTTGTTGTTCTTACATATTCTGCAACCATATTTTCAAATGGAAGCATTCCCTGAACATTCATATACCTTGTGCCTGTTATTAAGTTTTTTTCATTTGCATTTTCTGCTGTTAGTTGATAACCTATTAAATGACAACGGTTGTATAGGTATTTACCTTCAACAATATCATATTTTGCAGTTTGCCAACCTGATGGTTTTACACTGTTTATTGCTCCTCTTTCTTCTGTTGGCAATGTTTCAATCCCTACCTTTGCAAATGCAGGACCACATCTTCCTAAATAATCTAATGGGCTATAATCTTCAAATGTATCTCTTGCAAAGTCTTTTTCATTAAAGTCTGGTTTGTTATCGTTTAAAACAACATATGGTTCATTTTCAAATTTTGGAATTGTGGTTAAGTCAAAAGACGCTGTATAATTGATTTTGTTATACGCATTAGAACTATTAAGTAGACCCTCTAAATCTATATTAAAATATGTTGCAATACCTATAAATAATGCTATTGCCACGGTTAATAATAATTTTGATATGTTTGTTTTATTCTTTTTCATATGTTCACTCCATTTGCCCAGTATTATATCATGAAATTTGCTATCTTCAAGATTTTTTGCAAAATTTATAAAAAACACCCACATTTTGGGTGCTTTTTGTTATGATTTTTCCATTGCTTGTTTTTTAGGGTATATTACTTTTCCAAATTTAAAGCCATTTATAGCTTTTTGTATTTCTACTAAAACTATTGGTAAGAATGAGATTATGCCTACACAAAACCATTGTTTAGCAGTTAATGGTACACTATCAAATATTTGTGCAAGTCTTGGTTGTAAAATTACCACTGCTTGCAATATTAAGCCTATTACCACTGCTCCAATTAGATACACGTTGTTTAATATTCCTGTTTTGAATATAGATTCCTCACTTTTTATATTGAAGCTATGCATTAATTCTAGTGCACTTAGTGCAAAAAATGCCATTGTTCTTCCTGTTCTTAAACCATAAAGCTTGTTCCCTAAAGCAAATGTAAATAACGTTATTGTTCCTATCATTATACCTTCTATAATTATTTTACCCCATAGTCCTCCTGCAAATAGGCTTTCATTTACCTTTTTAGGCTTTTTATTCATTATTCCTTCTTCCATTGGTTCTAGTCCTAGAGCTATACCTGGTAGAGAGTCTGTAACAAAGTTTATCCATAGTAATTGTATTGCTAAAAGTGGTGTATCAAAACCTAGCACAAGTCCCATAAACATTGTTACTATTTCCCCTACATTTGTGGATATTGAGAAATGTACAGATTTCTTTATGTTATCATATATATGCCTTCCTTCTTTTACAGCTTCTATAATTGTTACAAAATTATCATCTGTTAATATCATATCAGCCGCATTTTTTGCAACATCTGTTCCTGTATCTCCCATTGCAATTCCTATATCAGCATTTTTTAGTGCTGGTGCATCATTTACACCGATCTCCTGTCATTGCTACAACATTTCCCTGGCTTCTAAATGCTTTTACTATCCTTACTTTATGCTCTGGCGATACTCTTGCAAATACTGAGTATTTCATTATGTTTTTTTCTAGTTCCTCATCTGATATTTTATCTAGTTCCTGTCCAGTAATTGCTACATCTCCAAACTTTAATATACCAAGCTTTTCAGCTATTGCTTTTGCTGTTAAAATATGGTCACCTGTAATCATTACAGTTTTTATTCCTGCTCGTTTACATTCGGCAATTGCATTCTTTACGCCTTCTCGTGGTGGATCTATCATTCCTATAAGCCCACAAAATGTTAAATTATTTTCTAAACTTGTATCTATTTTTTGTAGCAAAATGTCTATATCCTTATATGCAACTGCAATTACTCTTAATGCCATCATTGCCATTTGCTCGTTTTGTTTTACTATGTAAGAAATCTCACTTGGTGTTAACTTCTTTTCCCCATTTTGCGTACTATAATAATTGCATCTTTTTATTAGCACATCTGGAGCACCTTTTGTAATAATTCTATATTTATTTCCTATCTTGTGAATTGTTGTCATCATTTTTCTTTCTGAGCTAAATGGAATATCATTTATTCTTGGCATTTCATTATATAAATCTGTTTTTGTGTTTCCTAGGTTTTGTGCTGCTTGAACTATTGCTTTTTCGGTTGCTTCCCCTTCTATCTGCCCATTTTGAGTTGTACAGTCTGTACACATTGCGCCAAGTTTTAAGAGTTGTTCTTGGCTTCCGTTTTCCAAAGTGAATATTTTTGTAACTTGCATTTTATTTTGTGTAAGTGTTCCTGTTTTATCTGATGCAATAACGGTACTACTTCCAAGTGTTTCTACTGCTGGAAGTCTTCTTATTATACTATTTTTCCTTGCCATTCTTGTAATTCCAATTGATAACATTATTGTAACAACTGTTGGTAATCCCTCTGGAATCGCAGCAACCGCTAGTCCTACTGATGCCATAAATATTTCCATTACTGGTATATGTCTTGCAAGTCCTATTAAAAATACTAATGCACAAATTGCAAGTGCTGTTGTTCCAAGCTTTTTGCCTACATCTCCGTAGTCTTTTTTGCAGAGGTGTTTCTGGTGCTTCATCTGTTATAATCATTTGCGCAATTTTTCCTACCTTTGTATTCATCCCTGTTTCTGTAACTATTCCTTCTGCATGTCCGCTAACTGCTATTGTTGTTGAAAAACTCAAGTTTTCCATGTCTCCTAAATTTGAATTTTCATTTATTATTTTTTCTGCATTCTTTTCAACTGGTATGGTTTCTCCTGTAAGTGCAGATTCTTCAACCTTAAAATTATATGCATTTATTAATCTTACATCTGCTGGCACATAGTTACCTGCTTCTATGTATACTATATCCCCTGGCACTAATTCTTCGCTTGCGATTAATCGCGATTGGCCATTTCTTTTAACTTTTGCTTGAGGGCTTGATAATTTTTGAAGTGCTTCTATTGATTTTTCAGCCTTGCTCTCCTGTATTACTCCCATAATGGCATTTAAGATTACTATTCCAACAATTATAATTGAATCTATATAATCATTGCTATGCTCAAAATATGAAATACCTGCTGATATTCCGGCACTTATCAGTAATATTATTATCATAAAATCATTAAATTGCCTTAAAAATCTTACAATTATGCTTGTCTTTTTTGCCTCATTTAATTTATTTTTACCAAACTGTTCCTGCCTTTTCTTCGCCTCTTCATCTGTTAAACCTGTTTCAATATTTGTCTTTAGTTTTCTTGAAACATCTTGTACATTTAAAGCACACCACATAAATTTCCACTCCTTTGTAATTTATATATTAAATTCTATTCAGTGATTTTGTTTTTATGCAAAGATTTTTTCTCTTTTTCTCTTTATTTTTCCGCATTTTTGTTATATAATATTATGTAATTTGTTTATAGAGGTGAATTTATGGAATATAATCATGATAAAATTGAAAAGAAATGGCAAAAATATTGGGACGATAACCAGACTTTTAAGGCAGTAACTGGAGATAAAAAGGAACCTTATTATATATTAGTTGAGTTCCCTTATCCTTCTGGCGCAGGTCTTCATGTTGGACATGTTAGAAGTTATACTGCCCAAGATGCTTTAGCTAGAATGAAGAGAATGCAAGGCTATAATGTTTTATATCCAATGGGTTGGGACGCTTTTGGTGCTCCTGCTGAGCAATATGCAATTAAAAATCATATTCACCCAAAAGAAGCGGTTAAAGAAAACATTCATACATTTAAAAATCAGATGAAGGACTTAGGTTTTTCTTTTGATTGGTCTAGAGAGTTTTCAACTACTGATCCTGAATATTATAAATGGACACAATGGCAATTTCTACAATTTTATAAACATGGTATGGCATATAAAGATACTATTCCTGTTAATTGGTGTCCAACTTGCAAAACTGTTCTATCTAATGAAGATGCTGCAGGTGGAGTTTGTGAAAGATGTGGTTCACAAGTTGTTCAAAAGGAAAAATCTCAATGGATGCTTAGAATGAGCAATTATGCAGAAGATTTATTAAAAGGTTTAGATGATACAAATTTTGCTGATAGAGTTAAACTTGGTCAAATTAATTGGATTGGAAAATCAACAGGTGTTGAGGTTGATGTAAAAATTGTTGATGGTGGAAGTTTTTCAATTTTTACAACATGTATTGAAACAATTTATGGTGTAACTTTCTTTGTTATTGCTCCTGATGGAAAACTAATTAAAGAATTAATGCCACGTGTTCAAAATAAAGAAGAAGTTCAAAAATATATAGATGAAACTGCAAAAAAATCTAATATGGATAGAACTGACTTAAATAAAGGAAAAACTGGTTGCATTCTTCAAGGTATTACTGCTATTAACCCAGTTAATGGAAAAGAAGTGCCAATTTTCCTTGGCGACTTCGTTTTAGGCGATTATGGAACTGGTGCTGTTATGGCTGTTCCAAGTCATGATCAAAGAGATTTTGAATATGCCATAGAGCATAACTTGGAAATGATACAAGTAATTGATGGCAGAGATACTTCTAAAGAAGCTTTTGAAAAGCAAGATTATTTAAATAAAGGTTGTAAGCTTATAAATTCTGAAGAATTTACTGGTCTTACTGTTGAAGAAGCAAAGAAAGAAATTACTAAAAAGCTTGTAGATATGGGAGTTGCAAGAGAAGTTAATAATTATAAAATGAGAGATTGGATATTCTCTCGTCAAAGATTTTGGGGTGAACCAATTCCAATGGTTTACTGCGAAAAATGTGGTTGGCAACCAATGAAAGAAGAAGATTTACCATTACTTCTTCCTGACGTTGCTGAATATGAGCCTACAGAAAATGGAGAAAGTCCTCTTGCAAATATTACATCATGGGTAAATACAACTTGCCCTCACTGTGGTGGTAAGGCTAAAAGAGAAACTGATACTATGCCTAACTGGGCTGGTTCTAGCTGGTATTTCTTAAGATTTATGGATCCACATAATAATAAAGAATTTGCCTCAATGAACGCCATGAAATATTGGAAGCAAGTTGACTGGTATAATGGTGGAATGGAGCATACTGCAAGACACTTACTATATGCAAGATTTTGGGTACAATTTTTATACAATATTGGCTTAGTTCCTAGAAAGGAAATGATTTGGACACGTGTTAGTCATGGTATGGTTTTAGGCTCTAACAATGAGAAAATGAGTAAGTCGAAAGGTAATGTAATTAACCCTGATGATATTATAAAAGAATATGGTGCAGATACTTTAAGATTATATGAAATGTTTATGGGAGACTACACTCAAGATGCTCCTTGGAGTACAGATTCTTTAAGAGGTTGTAAGCGTTTTATAGATAAAGTTATTCGTTTAAAAGACAAAGTTGTAGATGGAGATAGTTATTCTCCAAAACTAGAACCAATTATTAATAAGACAATAAAAAAGGTTCAAGGTGACTTAACAAGAATGGCTTATAATACAGCAGTATCTAGCTTAATGATATTGGCAAATAGTTTTGAAGAAGCTCCTTCAATTACTAAGGAAGATTATCACTTACTTTTAACATTATTAAACCCAATAGCCCCTCATATTACAGAAGAGCTAAACCAAGAATTAGGTTTCAAACCAATTTGTGAATCTAGCTGGCCTGAATATGATGAATCTAAAACAATAGATCGTGAAATTGAAATTCCTGTTCAAATTAATGGAAAATTAAAGGGAACTATAAGAGTTGCTAATGATAGTGATGAAGAAACCGTAAAGGCTTTAGCTCATAAAGAACTTGCTGAGTTATTAGATGGCAAAACTATTGTTAAAGAAATATATGTTAAGAATAAAATATTTAATATTGTTGCAAAATAAAGTAAAATGGGAAATGATGTGTTTCATTTCCCATTTTTTTTATTTTTCTTCATTTCCTTTTAGCTTTTCTGCTCTATCTGCTGCAATTAGGTTATCTATCATTTCATCTAGATTTCCATTTAAAAAGCTTTCCATTTGATAGATGCTAAGACCAATTCTATGGTCTGTAATTCTTCCTTGTGGATAGTTGTAAGTTCTTATTTTTTCGCTTCTATCTCCTGTTCCTACTTGGCTTTTTCTTTCATTGTGAAGTTCTTCATCTTGTTTTTGTTTTTCAATTTCATATAATCTAGATTTTAATAAATTCATTGCATATTCTCTATTTTGTGTTTGTGAACGTTCTGTTTGACATTCTGCAACAATTCCTGTTGGTTCATGTATTAATCTTACAGCTGATGATGTTTTATTTACCTTTTGTCCTCCAGCACCTGATGCTCTGAAAACTTCCATTCTAACATCTGCTGGATTTATTTCAATTTCAACGTCTTCAACAACTGGTAATACTGCAACTGTTGCTGTTGATGTGTGTATTCTTCCACTACTTTCTGTATCTGGAACTCTTTGTACTCTGTGAACTCCACTCTCGAATTTTAATCTACTATAAACGCCCTTTCCTGTTACCATGAAAGTTACTTCCTTGTATCCACCCATTTCAGTTTCATTTTCGTTTAGTACATCTATTTTCCAGTGTTTTGTTTCTGCATACATTGTGTACATTCTAAATAATGTTCCTGCAAATAATGCGGCTTCTTCTCCACCTGCACCTGCTCTAATTTCACAAATAATATTTTTATCATCATCTGGATCTTTTGGAATTAATAGTATTTTAAGTTCTTCTTCTAATGCTGGTATTTTTTCTCTTAATTCGTCCATCTCAGCTTCTGCAAGTTCTTTTAGTTCTTTATCACTTGCCATCTGCTTTGCTTCTTCAAAATCGTTTTTTGCTTTTTTATATTCCCTATATTTTGCAACAATATCTTCAAGGCTTGCATGTTCTTTCATTAATTTTTGCCACTCTGATGTTCTTGCAATAACCTCTGGGTCGCTAATTTGGGCTGTTAATTCGTCATATCTTTTTTCTACGTCTTCTAATTTTTGTAACATAATATTCTCCTAACATTTAAAAATCAAATATTATTATACCACACAATATAAAAATAGTCTAGGAATTTTACAAAATTCCTAGACTCTCCAGATTTAGACCAGGTTGATTGCGGTTACTCCATGACTTTCAATATGGAGTAAATCACGGGGGTTGAAATTTCCCCTCTCGTCCATTTTGTACACGCCAAAGCTCATCGGCTTGCCAACCATAATTCTAGGCGGCTTTTTATCTGCCAAGAGCAGTGTTCCCAAAATGGTTCCTGCCACAAACCATGTGCCATGTTCATTAAAGAACTTATACTGCACATCGTTTTCAGTATCGACTACAACTGTTCTATCCTCCATTTTTGTTTCCTCCAAAATATTAATTTTGTTAACCAAATAAGCTCTATTACTTATTTGAAAGGATTACTACAAAAATTCATTTACATTATATTACTATTTTCGACATTTTTCAACATTTTTTCAACAATTCCATAACTTTTTTGTATACATAAAAGCTACCTGCTATAAAAATGTCTCTATCACTATATTTATCCATTGTTTCATTAATTGCATCTTCTAAGCTTTTTGTTTTGATTCTTTCTTTTTCAATGTATCTATTTGCTTCTTCAAGTAATACTTCCTTTGCAACATATGGTTTTTCTGGAACTCCATCTGTGAAATAGAATATTGCCTCTTTATCACTTGATAGTTCTTCTATTATTGTATTATGGTCTTTTGTCTGCAAAATTGATATTATATATACATGTTTTTTGTCGCTATAATATTGTTTGATATTATCTTTTAAGTTTTGAATTGCACTTTCATTGTGTCCACCATCAAATATGATACATGGTGTTTCATTTATTTTTTCCATTCTTGCTTTATGGATAACTGTCTTTAAGCCTTCTCTTATCGCTTCTTCCGGGATTTTGAAACCTTTACCCCTTAAAATATCAATGGTTTCTAAACATTCTACTGCATTTTGTGTTTGAACTTTTCCTTTTAAGTTGATTTCTATATTTTTGAATTCTTTATAATCAAATTTTTGATAGTCTTGGTTATAGCTATAATTTGTAATTTCTTTTGTATTAATTAAATGAAGTTTATTATTTTCCTTTGCACATTTTTCCTGTATTACTTCTGTAACTTCTTTAGTATCTATAAAAACTGTTTCTGAATTTTGCTTAATTATTCCTGCTTTATGTGTTGCAATTTCTTTGAGTGAATGTCCTAAAATGTCCATGTGGTCATATCCAACTTTTGTTATGACTGAAACTAATGGTGTTATTATGTTTGTGCAATCAAGTGTGCCTCCTAGGCCTGTTTCTATAACAGCTATATCACAATTTTGCTTGTAAAAATATATAAGAACTAGCGATGTTATAACTTCAAACCATTTTACAGGTATTTCATGTGTTTGATTATATTCTGTAACTACACTAGACAATGGTATTAGAATTTCTTCTACCTCTTTATCTGTAATTGGTTTGTTGTTTATGCATATACCATCATTAAATGTTATTAAATGTGGAGAAACGAATTTTCCAACTTTGTATCCAGCTTTTATTAAGCAGTTATTTAGCATCTCACTTACGCTTCCCTTACCATTTGTGCCAGCTATGTGTATGCATTTTAGTTTTTTATGTGGGTTATCGAACTTCTCCATTATATATTCCATTGCCTCTAGAGTCGGGTCTTTTGTGAATTTATCAAAATGTGATAAGTATTCTTCTATATCCATTATTCTCTCCTTAAAATTTATTTTCGGTTTTATATTTTATCAAATTTTTAGGAGATATACAATAGTTATTTTACTTATTTATCAAGTATTCAAATATTCTGTAATTTAACTTTCATCTTGTTACTATTATATTTGTTTCTGCATATATTATTCTAGGTGATTATTATGTCTATAACTTACACTGATAGATTTTATACTTCTGATTTGCTTTATAAAAATATTCGAGATTTATTAATAACTTATCCTTTTCTTCAATCTGAAAATATAGGCTTTAGTGTTCTTGGAGACCCAATTCCTTATGTTAGACTTGGCCGTGGTCCAAAACATGTTTTCTATTCTGCATCTATTCATGCCAATGAATCTATTACCTCTAATGTTCTTATGAAATTTATTGAAGATTTTTGCATTGCTTATGTGCGGAAATGATGAAATCTTTGGTATAAATGCAAGAACAATTTTTAATAATTCTTCCATTTACATTGTGCCAATGTGCAACCCTGATGGTGTAAATTTAGTAAATGGCGCTTATCCTGTTCGGAAGTGCTACATATTCAAGGACTCAAAGTATATCTAAAGATTACCCTAGTATTCCTTTTCCTGATGGTTGGAAAGCAAATATTAATGGTGTGGATTTAAACTTACAGTTTACTGCACGGTTGGGAAGAAGCTCGTAGAATTAAGTTTTCACAAGGTTTTACATCTCCTGCTCCTCGTGATTTTGTGGGTTTTGGTCCTTTAACTGAACCAGAAGCTTTGGCTTTGTATAATTTCACTTTGGAAAATAATTTTAGTTTGATTTTAGCTTATCATACTCAAGGAAAAGAAATTTATTGGCAGTTTCAAAATTACGCACCAGAAGATGCAGAAGAAATTGGGAATATTTTTACAAGTTTAAGTGGTTATACATTGGCTGATGTTCCATATAATTCAAGCTTTGCAGGATATAAAGATTGGTTTTTACAGCAATACAGAAAGCCTGGATATACCATAGAAGCTGGCATTGGTGAAAACCCTCTTCCTATTTCTCAATTTGATGAAATATATAATAACAATATTGGAATTCTTGTTATTGGTTCTGTTTTATAAAAGTAAGCCCCCACCAAACAGGTAGGGGCTTTTTTGATTTTAGTGCCAGCAATAGATGAACCCTGCTCCATCTTGTCTCAGGAAGAAGCCTTCTTTTTGAAGCGAAACGGGTGGAAGGCAGTTTCTGCCAAAACTTATATAGGTTCTGTTGGAAACCATTGCTGTACGCAGGCATGCGTGCAGAATTTTTTCTTCCTGATGACCCGTAATAGCTTCTTCAAAAGCCTTTATGAGTTCTTCAGATTTCTTCACCGAGATTTCATAAAGCTGGTCGGCTAATTTCATGTAATGTTCCCTCCAAAATTATTTTTCTTGATGAAATATTAAAATGCGAAAAGGGAAATATACATCAAGATATATTAATTATATCACATTATGTCGAATTTTGTCTACTTTTTACTTAACGTTACTTCTATTGGGAGTTCTTTGCTATTTCTACTTATTGTTAAAGTTATCTTTTCTCCTGGTTTTTTTCTATAAATATAGGTTCTTAGTTCACTCATTCTATTAATACTATTTCCATCAATTTTAGTTATAACATCTCCTGTTTTTAAGTTTGTTTTTGCAGCTGGTCCATCCTTTGCAATTTTTACAACATATATTCCTTCGCTAAATGTAACATCATTATTTAGATATTTAATAACCTCTTTATCATATGCAAATATTCCTAAATAGGCTTCTTCAAATGCTTCAGCATTTGTTAGGCTTTCTACAACTGGTTTAATAATATTAATTGGTATTGCAAATCCTATTCCTTCTGCTGTTTCTATCTTTACTGAGTTTATTCCTATTACTTCTCCTCGCTCATTTATTAATGGTCCTCCACTGTTTCCCTGATTTATACTTGCATCTGTTTGAATTAAGCCTTCCATATAGCTTGAATTTTTTTCTTCCTCAATTTTTATTGTCCTATTTAACCCACTAATTATTCCTTTTGTAACGGTCCTTTGAAATTCTATACCTATTGGGTTTCCTATTGCATAAACTGTTTCACCAATTTTTATATTATCTGAATCTCCTAGTTGCAAATGTTTTAAATTGTTTGCACTAATTTTTACTACTGCTAAATCTAAGTCACTATCTGCCCAAACAGTATTGCCATTGTAAATTGTTCCATCTTCCATTGTAACATAGCATGAACTATATTTATTTCCTGCTAAATGCCAATTTGTAATTATATATCCGTTTTCTGAAATAATTGCACCTGTTCCAAGCTTTAAATCTTCTGTTGCATTTGTCTCAAAAATACTATCCCCTTTATTTTTTATTTTAGAAATTCCTACAACACACTTTGTAATTTTCTCTAATGTATCTGTTATATCTTCTTTTGTTTCTTCTTGATTTGCAGCAAGTCTTATGGCTGTATTCTCACTTCCACTTGGAATTTGATTATTTTCAACATTTATATTTAAATACATTTTATACAAAAAAAGTGTACTTACAGATGCTATTATCATAAGTAAAACTGTACACATAATATATTTGAATTTACTTTCCTTCTTTTCATATCTATACATATATTTCCTCCTTTGAATATTCTTTCCTTTTTGCATGAAAATTAAACTCCATTTATTGATTTATTTTATGTTTAATGATATACTAATATTTGGAAAAAAATGTCGTAAAGGTGGTAATTATGCAAAAGAACATGTATGATTTAACAAATCCGCAAAAGTCAATTTGGTATACAGAAGAATTTTTTAAAGGAACACCTATCGAAAATATCACTGGTTCTGTAATTATTCCTGAAAAAGTTAATTTTTCACTGTTAGCTGATGCCATTAATATTTTCGTCTCTAAAAGCGATAGTTTTAGGCTTAAATTTTTCATTGATAAAAATCAGGTCAAACAGTATGTTGAAACATATACAAAGTTTGATGTTGAAATTATAGATGTTTCATCAGATGATGAACTTAGAAACGTTGAAAAAACTATTGCTTCAACTGCTTTTGATGTTTTAAATTCATTTCTTTTTAATTTTAAACTAATTAAGTTTCCAGATAATCATGGTGGATTTATAATTAATATGCACCATTTAATTTCTGACGCTTGGAGTGCTGGTCTTGGTGCCTCTGAAATCATTAAGATTTATACTCGTCTAGTGAAAAAGGAGCCTATTGACGATATTACCTACCCTTCTTATATAGATTATATTACTTCTGAAGAGAAATATTTGCAAAGTGATAAATATAATAAAGATAAATTATTTTGGAATGAAATGTTTCAAACAGTACCAGAAATTGCTTCAATTCCAAGTATTGGCTATTTCACAAAAAATAACATTGCTGGTAAATCCATAAGGAAACAATTTATTCTACCAAATGATTTAATACAAAAAATAAATGATTTTTGTAAAACCAATAAATTTTCTGCATTTAACTTTTTTATGGCCATTTTCTCAATTTATATTGGAAGAACCTCAAATTTAGATGAATTTGTTATTGGTTCGCCTATTTTAAATCGTGGGAACGTTAAAGAAAAGCATACTTCTGGTATGTTTATTAGTACTGTCCCTTTAAAAGTTAATATAGGAAATGACATATCATTTTCTGGGCTTGCAAGCAATATTTCATCAAATTTTTTTAGCATATTTAAACATCAAAAATATCCTTATTTATCTTTACTTGAAGATTTAAGGCATATTGATAGTACTATTCCAAATTTGTATAATACTTTAATATCTTATCAAAATATTAGAAGTACAGCCCAAAGCTCTGAAACACCATATGATATAAATTGGATACCAAATAATTTTACATCTGATAGCCTAGATATTCATATTTACGATATGAATGATACTGGAAACATGAATATCGCTTATGATTACCAAATAGTAAAATATTCAGATCAAGATATTGAAAACATTCATAAGAGAATATTATTCATGATTGAACAAGTCTTTGAAAATGCTGATATTTTAGTGAAAGATTTAGATATTATTACACCTGATGAGAAAAATAGAATTTTAAATGATTTTAATAACCAAAAGCTTGAATATGATACAACTCAAAATATAAAAGAAGTTTTTGAAGCACAAGCTCAAAAAGCACCAAATGATATTGCTGTTGTGTTTGATAATGATGCTCTATCTTACAAAGAATTAAATGAGAAAGCAAATTCTTTATCACATTACCTAATGAAGCATGATATAAAAAAGGGCGATATTGTGCCAGTTTTAATGAACCGTTCAACTGACCTTATTGTCTCAATGCTTGCAATTATCAAATGTGGAGCAATTTATCTACCTATTTCAATAGAATATCCTACAGAAAGAATTGAGTATATTCTTGAAAATTGTAATGCAAAATTATTTATTACAACTAAAACAAATAATTTAATTAGCAATGATAAATTTGAAAAAATATTTTTAGATGATTTCAAATATTCAAGTAACTCTATTAAAAATCCTGAAGTTCAAATTTCTTCAAATGATGTACTTTATATAATTTACACTTCAGGTTCAACTGGAAACCCTAAAGGAGTTAAAGTTACTAACCAAAACCTTCATAATTTTGTTGCTAATTTCACAAATTATTTTGATGGCGTAGATGCCAGTGATAATTGCTTAGCTTCTACAAATATGGCTTTTGATGTTAGTATTTTCGAGTATTTTACAACTCTTCTAAATGGTGCAACACTTTATTTATATGAAGAAAACACTATTAATGATATATTCAAATACTGCAGAAGCATTGTAAGGAACAATATTACATTATTATATATTCCACCAAATATTTTGGAAGAAGTTTATGCTATTTTATCAACTTATAGTTTTGTTCCAATTAAAAAGATATTAATTGGAGTTGAACCTATTGGTAGTGCTACAATGAAAAAATATTATAAATTCAACAAAAATATGAAAATAATAAATGCCTATGGTCCTACAGAAACCACAATTTGTGCAACTGCAAATGTTCTAGATGAGGCTACTATAAAGAATTACAGAGTTATACCTATTGGAAAACCTTTAGGCAATTTAAGGTTATTTATTTTAGATAAATATTTAAAACCTATGCCAATATATACACCTGGAGAACTTTATATTACTGGAGATGGGGTTGGAAAAGGTTACTTAAATAATAAAGAACTTACAGAAAAAAGCTTTATTAAATTACCTGATGAACTTTCTTCTAAAATTGCCTATAAAACTGGCGACCTTGCGAAATGGAATGACGATGGTACTATTAGCTTTATTGGAAGAAAAGATAACCAAGTTAAAATTAATGGTCACAGAATAGAACTTGGCGAAATTGAAAGCTGTATTTATAGATATCCAAATGTTGAAAAATGTGTTGTTACAATTGATAATAATCAAAAAATTATAGCATATTTTTCATCTGAAAAGCCTGTAAACATTGCTGATTTAAAGGCATTTATGCAAAGAAAGCTTCCTACTTACTTTATACCAAATTTCTTTGTACCTGTTGAAAAATTCAAGCTAACTGCAAATGGAAAAGTAGATAGAAAAGCTCTTGCAAAAATAAAAATAAATACTGAAACCACATACGAACCACCTAAGACAGAATATCAAAAACAGTTAGCAGAAATTTTTGAAACTGTTCTTGGAATTTCAAAAATAAGCATTACTGATAATTTCTTCGAAATTGGTGGAGATTCATTATCTGCAATTAAGCTTCAAATTGAGGCATTTAATAAAGGTTTAGATATATCTTATAAAGATATATTTAATTACCCAACAATTAAATTACTAGCTGAAAACACATCAAAATCAACTGATGGAACACAACCTGAGCCAGAGGAAGTTTATGATTATTCATCAATTGATGAATTAATTGAGAAAAATGTAAATCCAAACAAAGCTAAAATGAAGAAAGACAAAGTGAAGAATATTCTTCTTACTGGTGCTACTGGCTACATGGGAAGCCATATTTTAGATAGTTTACTTAAACATACTAAAAGTAATATTTACTGTTTAGTACGTGCTAAAAACAATAACGACCCACAAACAAGATTGCTTGACATTTTAAAATTTTACTTCGGTAATAAATACGATAAACTAATCTTCAAGAGAATCTTTGCTGTTGAAGGTGACGTTACAGATGCAAAACTTGGACTTAATGATTTGTATTATGAGGAACTTGGTCAAAGTATAGACTGCGTTATAAATTCAGCTGCAGTCGTTAAACACTACGGAAATTCTAGCGTGTTTAATGATACAAATATAGTAGGAACACAGAATCTGATTAACTTCTGCTTGAAATTCAATTGTAAGTTGATGCATCTATCAACCCTTAGCGTTTCAGGAAATATATTTGATAAAAAGCTTGAGGTTCAGCCAAGTGAAGTAGTTTCTTTTACTGAAAAGAATTTATACATTAATCAAGATTTATCAAACATATATATAAAAACAAAATTCCTTGCTGAGAGATTAATTTTAGAAAACATTATAAAAAATAATTTAAATGCAAAAATTATTCGTCTTGGTAATATTACAAATAGATACTCTGATGGAGCTTTCCAAATAAACGTATCTGAGAATGCATTTTTAAATAGAATTCATTCTTTCATACAAATTGGCTATATTCCAGAAAGTTTAAGAAATTACCCTATTGAATTTTCACCAGTTGATGTATGTGCATTAGCAATAGTAAATTTAACAATTTATCAAAACCCATTTACTATTTTCCATGTATTTAATCAAAATTACATTACTTTTGAGCAGTTGGTTAAAGTGTTTAATACACTTCATGTTAAATTAGATTTTATAGATGATAAATTGTTCTCTCAAAAAGTTGAAGAATTATCTAATAACCCTGAAACTAAACATATAATTTCCGGTATTATTAATGATTTTTCAAGAGATAAACATATAAAATATGTGTCTAATATAGTACTTTCAAATTCTTTTACAAATAATTACTTAAGGCGTATTCTATTTAGATGGCCAAAAATCAATGAAAAGTACTTGAGTAAATACGTGGTTTATTTAAAAACCATAGGTTATATTAAATTTTAGGAGGTTTAAAATTATGCTTGCAAGTGTTCAAATATTATCTGGTCTTGTAATATCTGCCTTATTAATATTAGCATTACTTATCTTTATGAAGAAGCAAACAAGACAAACAAATTTAAAAAAATCTTTTGTTTTTACTTTATTTTGTTTGCTAATCTGTACTTCTGGTTTGATTTCACAGATATTACTTAGTAAACCTTTAAATATTTCTCCAATATATTTTGATTATTTTGTATATATTGGAACATGCTTTTTACCAGTTGCTTTTTTGATTATGAGTTTAAAATTTACAAAACCCGCATCTGGAGTAAACACAAAGAAATTAGCCCTTTCACTTTCCATTATACCTATTTTATGCTTAATAGGTTTATGGACAAATGACTTTCATCATTTATTTTATATTAAATACTCAATATTCCTTTCAGAAGGAGTTTATGGACCGTTGTTTTATATAACTAGCCTTTATACATATTCTCTTTTTGGAATTGCCTTAATTTATTTAGCAATTTACAGTATTAAAAACATTAAATATTATTTTTGGCAATCACTATTTATATTTATTGGTGCACTAGTTCCTATTGTAGTAAATTTACTTGGAGTTGTTGGTATATTTAATCTATCTATCTATATTACTCCTATGTGCTTTTCTATTACTATACTTTGCTTTGCCTTATCTATTTTCAAATTTGGATTTTTAAAAATTACACCTATTGCACTTAAGAAAATAGTAAATAGAATTTCAGATTCGTATATCGTAATAAATAGCGATTTAAATATTATAGACTTTAATGAGCCCTTTCTAAAAACCTTTAAATTATCTGCAGATGAAATTATGGGAAAAAGTTTATTTGAAATTGATCGTTTTTCAAAAAATGTTCCAACATCAGTAAAAAAGAAGGTTGAACATGCAATTCAAAAAACAAAATCTGATGATTCTACTATCATTATTGATGAGTTTTTTGAATCACTTGATAAATATTTTCATATTGAAATAAATAGAATAACAGAAGGTAATAACTTCCTTGGAACACTTCTTCTTTTCAAAGATGTTACACAACACAAACACGATTTACAAACTATAAAAAACAACCAAGAAATCTTGATAGAAAGAGAACGTTTGGCAACTCTTGGTCAAATGATTGGAGGAATAGCTCACAACTTAAAAACTCCTATAATGTCTATATCTGGTGCAGCTGAAGGAATACTTGATTTGGTAAATGAATATAGAGAATCTATTGGAGACCCAGAAGTTACTATTGAAGACCACAAAGATATTGCAAATGATATGGAAGAATGGATAAAAAAAATTCAAACACATCTTTCTTATATGTCTGATGTAATTACAACTGTTAAAGGACAAGCTGTTGCATTTTCTGATAATGCTTCATTTACAAGCTTCACTCTTGATGATTTAATTAGACAAGTAAATATTTTAATGAAACATGAACTTAGTCATGCTCTTGTTGAATTGCAAGAAACCTTAGAACTACCTGCTGATACTGTTGTTAAAGGAAATATTAATAGTTTAGTACAAGTATTAAATAACATCATTTCAAATGCAATTCAAGCTTATGATGGTAAAGCTGGTGGAAAAATTGTATTGGATATTTACAAAGAAAATAATTTACTTGTAATTAAAATTCAAGATTTTGCTGGGGGAATTCCAGATTCAGTAAAAGCTAAACTATTTAAGGAAATGGCTACAACAAAAGGAAAGAATGGAACTGGACTTGGTTTGTTTATGTCTTACTCTAATATTAAAGCTCATTTCAATGGTAATATACGTTTTGAAACTAAGAAAAATAAAGGAACAACATTCTATATTGAAATACCTACATAGACTATATGAATAAAGGAACGGTTTAAACCGTTCCTTTTATTTTATTCATTATCATCAAATGCTCCAAATAATTCATCAAATTTTGCTTCTAACTCCTTTTGTAAATCATATGTATCATTTGATTTATCCTCTTGTTTTGGAGCTTCTGTTGGTGTCTCTTGTTTTGGTTCTTCCACTCCTTCGAATAGATTATCTAATGTTTCACTAGGTGTTTTAACTGGAGCTGGAGTTGGCTCTTTTGGTTTATTTGCAGGTGTTTCTTCAAATAAATCATCTAATGATTCTATTTTTGTATCAACTTCTTTTTCTTCTGCTTTTTCTTCTACATATGGATTGTATGGATTATATTTTCTCCATTTTCCTCTATCAATTGCTGGAACTGAATTATGACTACATGCATATTTTTGTACCAATTTCTCTGTGCTATATTTAAAGTAATAATATTTAGGTGCTTTAATTGGTTTTAAGCCTTTTTCTAAGATAATACATAAGTCATTGTCTAGTCTTCTTAGTTCATCTGGTGTCATTAGTGCTCTTGCCATAATTTGGTCCGATTTGTTATATCCTTGTCGCCACATATTTTTATCTTTACTTACAGACCAACTTTCATGCGCAATTGTTTTTTCTCCAAGTTCCTTAGAGAAGTATTCAACTGTTTTTTGTGAGTTACTTCCTAAGAATATTGTTGTATCGCAGTTACCAATAATGGTTTCATGTGATTTTTCATATACTGCCTCTAATTGGTCTAAGTTCTGCAATATAACACTAAATGATATCTTTCTACTTCTTGATGTTGATATCTTTTTATCAAAATCTGGTATTTTACCAATGTTTGCAAACTCATCTAATATAAAGTATGTTGGTTGTGGCAGAGCTCCTCCGCTCTTATCAGCAAAGTCGTATAATCTTTGTATCATTTGTGAGAAGAATATTGTAAGTAGAAAATCATATGCAGCATGTGTATCTGATGATATTACATATACTGCTGTTTTCCTTTTACCTATATCTTCAAAATTAATTGTGTTTGTTGATGTAAGTTCTGCAATCTCTTTTGAATCGAACTTACCTAGTTTTGATTGCAATGAACTTAGAATTGATCCATATGTTTTTTCTGGTGCAATTTCTATAGATTTATAATTCATTCTTGCTGGATGATCATATGGTAATTGGTTCATAAGCTCTGTAAGTAAGTTTCCACCACCATTACTATTAGCAGCCCTTACTAGTTCTGCACAGCTTGCTAAGTTTTGTTCTTCCTCCGGTCTTGTTGCAAGCAAATAATATATTAAAGCTTTTAAAAGCATTTCAGCCATATCATCCCAGTATGGGTCTGCAGAACCGCCTTCAATTTTTTGTCCTTTTACTATTGTATTTGCAATAACGTCAACATCAATTTCGCTTTCAATGTGCATTAAAGGGTTATATCCATCACTATTTTTTGGGTTTACTAGGTTTAATATTTTAATTTCATAACCTTGTTCCCTTAAATACCCTGCTGTTTTATCATATAGCTCACCTTTTGGATCTGTAAATACATATGAACCTAAAAGTTGATATGCATTTGGAATAACATATGATGCAGATTTACCAGAACCAGAACCGTCCAACAACTAATACGTTAACGTTTCCTCTTTTATCTACTGGTAAATAATGCTTCTCAGCAAGTAGTATTCCTTTATTTCTACTAAGTACAGAATATTCTTCACCACTAGCCCAATCACTTGAACCATGCTCTATATCTGCATAGTCGTGTTTTGGCATTGTTTTTATCATGCCAACTATTGCAAACCCAATAATAAGAATTGCTGCCCATAATTCGCATTTTAAATAATTACTAATATATTCTCCTGAAAATGCTTTTCCTAAATTTCCTCCAATATTCCCTATATTGCTATTAATTAGGTTTTCAATAAAATTGCCATTACCTTTTTCAATTGCATCTACCCAACTAATGCTCACAGGCGCAATTAATACTATGGATAGTACAACCCATAGTATTATAGCTATTATAAAAACAGATTTACTTTTTTTAAGTGCATAACTTATTTTATTTCCCATTTCTTATCACCTATTCTTTGGTTTTTATTTTTCAGCTTCTTCTACTTCTTTTACCTTTTCAGTTGTAACTGCATCTAATACTAGTTTTTTATTTTCTGGTAATGCTCTAAGCTTTGCAGCACTTTTTAATCTTTTTGGTTGAGAAATAGGATCAAATTCTTCAATTCCCATTATCAACTACCTCCTTACTTTTTAAATACTGGGCTACCACCCACTAAGATATAATCATCATCATCACCTTGTCTTATTTCAAAGGCGAAATAATTCTTATGTGCTTTTAATTTACATTTTCCTTTAACTTCATTTGTTGCTTCGTCGAAGTATAAAACTGGTTTAACTTCTTCTACTGTGTCTAAATCTATAATTGTTATAGGTCTTTTTAAATTAGGCGTATATGTGAAATCTTTAACTTCTGTGTCTTGATCTTCATAGTACTTTTTAAAGTTAAATGGAAGTGGAGCTTTTTCAATAATAACTTTGTCTCCATCTAATACACCATTATTTATAACAACTTTATCTTGGCCAAATGAAAATATAGCTAATCTATTTCCTTCTGGCTTTGGTTTATCTATGTAAAAGGTTTTTCTTATTTTTTCTCCAACATATTCTTCTGTACTGTCTAATCTTTGAATTGTAAACTTTGGAGAATTCTTTTCAAATTCCTTTTCTGTTTTACTAACTTCATATACTACTGTTCTAACATTTTGTGGGTCTGTAATACTAAAATGCTTTCCTTCAAAATTTTCCATTTAAATAGCACCTCTCTTATCATTTTTTATGCTACTTGTCCTATGTATAATTACATATAAATTATACTATAAAACAAGGCACTTTGTCAACATTTGGCATTATTTTATGTAAATTATATTTCAATATAATTATATTTAATATTTTTTTTATTTAAAATATCTTTTTCTCTGTTTGAACATGTGAAAATAATTACTTGATTTTCGTTTAAATTATTGTTTATAAATTCAAGTATATTCTCTAACCTTTGATTATCAAAGTAAGCAAAAGCTTCGTCTAATATTATTGGCATTTTTTCTCTAGTAATTTCTTCTATTGCAGATAGTCTAAGTGATAAATACAATTCGTCTATCGTTCCAATACTTAATTTGTTTGCATTTACATATTCGCCGTTTTCTAATTCAACAATCAATCCTTCTCCATCAACAAATTTAATTTTATTATATTTTCCATTCGAAATTTTATCTACAATATTTGAAAGATTTTTTGTGAATTTTGGTGTTATTTCATTTTTCATTTTTTCATATGCTCTTTCAATTGCAATTTTAGCAATAGTTATCTCTTTTTCTAATTTTAATAGTTCATCTTTTTCTTCTAAAGAATTTTGTAATTCTTCCTCAATTCTTGCCTTTTCTTCCAATTTCTTAATTATATTATTGTAGTCAAATTCATTTGTATGTTGTTTAAATTTTAATGAAGAAATTTCTTTTTCTATATTTTCTTGAATATTATCTAATTCTTTTTTATTTTCATTTAATAAATAGTCAATTTCATTTTCTTCAATTTTATTATTAAATTCTGATTTTATTTGTGAATTGAAATATTTATTTTTTTCTGAATTTTCTCTATTAAATTTATTAATATTATTTTCAATTTTTTCTATATTTTCTTCTATTGATTTTATTTCTAACAAATGCTTATTATTTTCTAAAATTTTTTCTGAATTTAATTTATTTATTTTTATTTTTTTAATTATTAAATAAATTATAATTAAAATAGAAATAATTCCTGAAAATATTTTTATTATTTTATTTAATTTAAAAATAAATAATAATAAATTAAAAACAATTAAAATAAATATAGAAAAATATAAGAAATTAATTTTATTTTTTTTGATTTTTTGTTTTTTATTTTCATTTATTTTATTTTTTAAATTATTTATTTTGTTTTTTTCATCATTTAATATATCATTATTTATTTTTATTTTTTCTTTTTGAATATTTTCTTCTATTTTTTTTGAATTTATTTTTTTTATTAACTCTAATTTATTTGTTTTTTCTTCAATCATATTTCTTGTTGTTTTTTGACTTTTTTCCAATTCGTTTTTTTGTTCTTCATCTATTTCCTCGTTTTTCTTAATTTTAGTTAATTCGTCAATTTTTTGGTTTAGAATGTTCAGTGGTTTTCCTACGGTTCTCAAGGTTCCTACCTCTTCCGTCTGTCTTTTGCTAAGTTGTGTAATTGTCTTTTTGTATGATACGTTTTCTTCTCCTGTGGATAACAAATTGGCAATTTTTTGTATTAACCCATTTTGTTCTTCACTATCTAATACTACATTTTTTTGTTCTACTAATGTTGTTGATAAGAATGTTGGCTCGTCCACATTTGTTTGTTCATAAAAAAATTCATTTCCTTTTGTTTTATTTATATTAAATTCATTGGAAATATCTTCTGAATTTTTATATATTTTTGGATTTTTTTTATTAAAATCTCTAAACACTTCAAATGTTTCTTTATTGTCTAAAACATATTCTATTTTTCCAGAATATTCTTCTGCCTTCCATGGTTTATATTTTTCATAGTCCGGAATTTCTTTTTTATTTTTATTTTTTGAAATTCCATAAAACATTCCAGAAATAAATTTTAATAATGTTGTTTTTCCCGTCTCATTTCTTCCATAAATCAAATTAATATTTTCGGATAAATTTATTTCTTTATTTTCAAGTTTTCCAAATCCATTTATTTTTAGATTATTTATTTTCAAATTATCACCTCTAATTTTGAATTGCTTGCAAACCAATTTGTATAGCATTTTCTATTTCTTCATCTGTATAATTATTTTCTTTTTGCATCTCTAGAACTTCTTTAATAAAGAAGCTTTTTAAATTATTTTCTTCTTTTATTTTATTTAAATCTAATTCTATTTTTGATAAATCTTTTATTTTTAGAATATTTTTTTTATTTATTATTTTTATTATTTTATTTTTATTTATTTCTATTTTTTTATTTCCAATTAAAATAATTTTATAGAATTTATTTTCATCTAAATTAATTGTATTTATTTTTTCAATTAATTCCTCTTCTGAATTTATTTCAGAAATATCTAAATTAATTTCTGCAAATTCTTTTTCATCTATTTTTTCAAAATTAATTTCTAATTTTCCTTTTTCTAAATTAACATTTAATATTCCATGTTCTCCAAGTTCATCAAAGCCAAGAGACACACAAGATCCAGGGTATGCAATATTTTCTTTTATATCTCTTTTATGTATATGTCCCAATGCCACATAATCAAAGCCTAGTTTTTTTAATTTATTTTCATTTATTGGGTTATATTGCATTTCTTGGTTTTGGCTAGCATTTAAATCTCCATGCATAATTAATATATTTAATTTATTTTTATTTTCAATTTTTATTTCTTCTATTTTTGAATTATTGCAATAAAAATCTGTAAACCCAAAACCATAAATATCACATTCTTCGAATTCATATTTTTGAATTTCTGAATTAAATATATATACATTTTCATTCCAATTAAAATTATTATAATATGAATTTTTTAATAATGGATCATGGTTACCTGGTGCTATGAATATTTTTGTTTTTGGTATTTCTTTAAATAAATTATTTATATATTCAATCGTTGTTTTTCTTATATATTCATTTTCATATAAATCTCCTGCAATGAAAAGATATGGTATATTTTCTTCTTTTATTTTTTCAATTATTTTTTTCATTACACTTCTTTGCTCTATTCTTCTTTGGTCTCCAAAATTTTCTTGTGTACTTAGTAAGCGAAATGGACTATCAAAATGCATATCTGCCATATGAATAAATCTCATTTTTCTCCTCTTTTCTATTTTTTACTATTTTATTCTATTTTTTACTATTTTATATATTTCCGTTTTTTATTATCCAATTTCTTGCAGTAATACTATCTGGATGCATTGTAGCTTTCTTTTCTATTTGTAACATTATTTTTTTATCAATAATATATAATACTGCTTTATCTATGCTTTCATCTAATAAACTATTTAAGTAATCTATATCGGCAAAGCCTCTTTCTTTGCTGGTTCTGTCTGCGATAAATAATATTTTATCTATTAGAGTCATATCTGGAACTCCCGTTGTATGAGCACGTATTGCTCGTCCCATTTCTTTTGTGAAGCCAAGTTCTTTTATTGCAATATCTTCTCCTATTTTCGCGTGTAATAGAGTAGGGTTCTCCCTTTCAATATCATCTATGACAATTCCATTTTTTTCTACATATTTTATTTTTTCTTCGTTTGGTATTTCTTTAGCTATATCGTGTGCAATTCCAACTTTTGCAGCTGTTTCAACATCAAAGCCAAAATTTTTAGCTAATTCCATCGCTCTTTCCATAACACACTCGCTATGGAAAAAGCGTTTTTCTGAAAGTCGTGATTTTACTTCTTTTTTTATTTCTTCTAACTTCATTTATTTTCCCTCTTTTTAATATGCTAATTCTATTAGCTTATCTAATAGTTCTGTATATGTCAAACCTGATTTTTCCCATAATTTAGGGTACATACTAATTTCCGTAAAACCTGGCAAAGTATTTATTTCATTTATATAGATTTTGTTTTCCTTATCATCTACAAAGAAATCTACTCTAGATAAGCCTTGGCAATCTGCTGCTTTATATGCCTTTACTGCAAGTTCTCTAACTTTTTTTGTTAGTTCTTCTGGTAAATCTGGCGCTTCTACTGTTTTAGAGTCACTATTCTGGTATTTTGCACTAAAGCTATAAAAAGCTTCTGCTGGTAATATTTCGCCTAAAACTGATGCTTTAACTTCCTCATTTCCAAGTACTGCACATTCGATTTCTCTACCATTTATATTTTCTTCTATTAATATTTTTTTATCGAATTTACTTGCCTCAGTAATTGCATTAATTAATTCATCTTCATTTTTTGCTTTGCTTATTCCTACTGATGAACCTGAATTTGAAGGTTTTATAAACATTGGAAAATCTATTTTTTCCATTATTTTATTTACAGTTTCCTGAATATCTAAAACTTCTTCTGAAAAATCTTCATTAATATATATATATTTATCTTCAAATTTTCTTATATAAACATATTTTGCTTGATTAAGTTTTGCTTTTTCAAATATTATTTTGCTATATACTTTATCCATGCAAATGCTAGAGCCTAGCACTCTTGTGCCTACATATGGTATTTTTAATAGTTCAAACATTCCTTGAATTGTTCCATCTTCTCCTTGCAAGCCATGTAGTACAGGGAAAAGTATATCCATTGTTTTTAAGTAATTCCATATATTTTCTATTTTCTTTGTTCCAATTATTTCGTCTCCAACTTTATATGTTTTATTGTCTGGTTCAAACTCAAACCATTCTCCTGCTTTATCTATGTATATTGGATAAATCTCATATTTTTCTTTATTCAAGTTTTTAATTACTGACGTTCCAGATACTATAGATACCTCATGTTCTGTTGAAGTTCCTCCAAATATTACACCTAATCTTTTCTTTCCCATAGATTCTCTCCTTGTAAAAAATTTGATATATCTCCAAAACGCATTCTATTAGATGCTTTTAATAAAATGCAGTCTCCTTTGTTTATAATTTGCTTTAATTTTTCAATACATTCCTCATTTGTATCAAAGCTGTAAACCTCTTTAGTCCCTAAAGTTGTAGCCTCTTTTGCTATGTCTTTTGCAAGTGTTCCTACAGTGCACAAAACATCTACTTCGTCTTTAGCAACTTCGACACCTACTTTTCTATGTAGTTTTTCTGAATATTCACCAAGTTCTAGCATATCACCTAATATTGCTATCTTTCTTGTTGCATTAATGTTTTTTAATACTCCTAAGCTTGCCTTCATAGAGTCTAAGCTTGCATTGTAATAATCATTTATTATTTTTAAGCCATTTTTTTCAATTATTTCATTTCTTTTTCCTGTTAATTCAAAATTTTTAATACCTTGAATTATCTTTTCTGTTTCAATATTCAAAGTTTTGCCAACTGCAATACTGCACAAACTGTTGTAAATAAAGTGGTCTCCTGCTAATGGTACAAATACTTTATATTCCTTTTCATCGATCTTAATTTTATATTCTGAACTTAATTCATCTCTTCTAATATCAAAAGCCATATAATCACTTTCGTTTTCTATGCCATATGTTACTTTGTTGTAGTTACTTAAATCGCATGTATGTAATAAATCGTTATCATTGTTAATAACTACTGTGCCACCTGTTTGCAAACCATCTAAGATTTCCATTTTGGCTTTTAAAATATTTTCTCTTGAGCCTAAAATTCCAATATGTGCAGTACCAACATTAGTAATTACTGCAACAGTTGGTTTTGCAATCTTTGTTAAAACTTCAATTTCACCAAAATGGTTCATTCCCATCTCAACAACTGCACATTCAGTATTTTCGTCCCAACTTAAAATTGTAAGAGGTACTCCAATATGGTTATTGTAATTTCCTTGGTTTTTCTTAACATTAAAAACCTCTCCAACTACACTTGCAATTATTTCCTTAGTGCTAGTTTTCCCCACGCTTCCAGTAACTGCAATAACGGGAATATTGTATAAACTTCTCTTGTATTCAGCTAATTTTTGAATAGCTTCTACACTATCTCTGACTTTGATTATAAATTTATCGTTATATTTATTTTTCAAACTTTCAGGTACATCACATTCACAAATGCATCCAATTGCTCCTTTTTTAAATGCATCTTCGATGTATTTAATAACATTTTCTGCCTCACACTTTAATGCAAGAAATGTGTCTCCAATTTTCAAAAGCCTTGTATCACAGCAGAAATTATTACATGTGGAAGCTATACCTCTTGATACAACTACTCCTTGGCATATTTTCACTATTTTATCCACAGATATTTTTTTATCATTCATAAAATAACTCCTTAATTACTATATTAATTTATTTTTAAAACTGCTACTATTTTATAACATTTTCATGAATTTTTAAATACTTTGTTCGTATTTTTTTAAATTAATTCTTCAAAAATATTTACACCTTCTCTAAATTAGTGTATACTAATAATCTAGGAGGATTGAGGCTTTATGCAGAGAATGCTTAGTTATATTAGAAAAGCTATCGATGATTATTCTATGATTGAAGATGGGGATAAAATTGCTGTTGGTTTATCTGGCGGAAAAGACTCTATTACACTTCTTATGGGGCTAAAAGCATTACAAAGATTTTATGATAAAAAGTTTGATTTAATTGCTATTAGTGTTAACCCTGGTTTTGATTTTTTTAACAGTGAATTTTTGCAAGCTACTTGTAAAAGAATTGGTGTTCAATATGTTGAAGAAAAAACTCATATAAAAGAAATTGTTTTTGATATTAGAAAAGAGAAAAACCCTTGTTCCCTTTGTGCTAACCTAAGAAGGGGGATTTTAAACAGTGTTGCAATTCGTGAAGGCTGTAATAAAATTGCCTTAGGGCACAACGAAGATGATGTTCTAGAAACATTCTTTCTAAATTTGCTTTATGGTGGTTCAATTGGCACATTTGCGCCAAAAAGCTATATGGATAGATCTGGAATTACTTTAATTCGCCCATTAATTTATGCACCTGAAAAATCAATAAAAACTTTTGTTAAGAAAAATAATATTGAGGTAATGCCAAAATGTTGTCCAATGGACGGAGTTTCTAAAAGAGAAGATATGAAAAATTTAATGCATGAATTACAAAAAGATATCCCAACAGTTAAAACAAATATCTATGGAGCAATTAAAAGAAGCAACATAAAAGGTTGGGGAAAATAAAATTAAAGCTTAGAACTTTTAAAATTCTAAGCTTTGTTTTTTTATTTTGTATATGCTCTCATTGCTTCAGTTAAATCTGCTAAGTCTTTTTCTGCACCTTCTAAGCTATCCCCACGAACTCCCATGTAGAATTTAATTTTTGGTTCTGTTCCTGATGGTCTTACGGCACACCAACAGTCATTTTCTAAAGAATATCTAAGTACATTAGATTTTGGTAAATCAATTTTTACTTCTTCTCCTGTAAGAATATCTTTTTCAGTTCCTACAGAGCAGTCCATTATTTTTAAAACTTTATATTTTCCAATTGTTTCTGGTGGATTATTTCTCATTGTTTTCATCATTTCTTGAATCTTTGCTGCTCCATCAGCTCCTTCTAGAGTAACTGGAATTTGTCCTTCTCTATAGTAACCATATCTTTCATACATTTGCTCTATTGCATCCCATAATGTTAAACCTTGTAATTTATAATATGCTGCAATTTCGCAAAGCATCATTACTGCTATAATTCCGTCTTTGTCTCTTGCATGTGTTCCAATTAGGCAACCATAGCTTTCTTCAAAGCCCATTATGCAATTATTGCTGTTTGTTTTCTCAAATTGTCTTATTCTTGCTGCAATGTTTTTGAAACCTGTTAATGCTAGGAAAAGCTCTACTCCGTAGTATTCGCAAATTCTATCTGTCATATTTGAAGATACTATTGTTTTTATAAGTGCTGGATTTTCTGGCATTATTCCTTTTTCTCTTTTTTGAGAAATTAGGTATTCTGCTATTGTAAGACCTATCATGTTTCCATTAAATACTATGTATTCTCCTGTTTTTGGGTCTTTTACTTGTAAACCAATTCTATCTGCATCTGGGTCATTTGCAAGAACTATATCTGCATCAACCTCTTTTGCAAGTTTTAAGGCATATTCAAATGCTTTTGGATCTTCTGGGTTTGGATAGCTAACTGTTGGGAAATCTCCATTTGGTTCTTCTTGCTCTTTTACTATGTGTACATTTTTGTAGCCTAATTCATTAAATAATTTTTTAGCTAATCTTCCACCTGTTCCATGTAATGGTGTATATACTATTTTTAAGCTATCTGCAGCTTCTTTTATTGCTTCTGGGTTTAATGTGTTTTTCTTTAATTCATTTATATATAAATCATCAAAGTCTGGTCCTATTACATTGTATAGACCTTTCTCAATTGCTTCTTCTTTTGATATTTTTTTAATATCTGCAAAATCTGTACTATTTACTTCTGCAATTATTTCTCCATCTATTGGTTCTGATATTTGTGCTCCATCTTCCCAATATACTTTATATCCATTGTATTTTGGTGGGTTGTGGCTTGCTGTTACTACTATTCCTGATATACAACCTAATTTTCTTACGGCAAATGATAATTCCGGCGTTGGTCTTAAAGATTCAAATATATATGTTTTTATTCCATTTGCATTTAAAATTAGTGCTGCAAGTTCACTAAATTCCGTAGACATATGTCTAGAATCGTATGCTATTGCAACTCCTCTTTTTTGTCCTCCCTTTTTTACAATATATTTTGCTAATCCTTGAGATGCTTTTCCTACTGTATATTTGTTCATTCTGTTTGTACCAATTCCTACAACACCTCTTAAGCCTGCTGTACCGAATTCTAGGTCTTTATAAAAGCTATCTTCCTTTTCTGCTTCATTATCTTTCATCTTTTCTAATTCTGCTTTTGTTTCTTCATCAAATATTGGGTTGTTACACCATTCTTCATATTTTTCTTGGTATCCTTTCATTTTCTACCTCCACTTATTTTAAATTATAATATGCTTTATATAGTTTTAATGCTGTTTCTGGGCTATCCACACCTTCTTTATTTTTAACTGGTGCAAATTCTTCTTCCCTTTTTCCTCTTAAAATTTCCATATTATCTAGCTTTGAAAAGCTATCAAATATAAACGTTTCAAATTTATAGCAATTAGGTTCTTCTGGTTTTATTATTTCTCCGTTTTCGTCCATGTATGTTGCTTTTTTGAAAGCTGTATGATATGGCAATTTTTCGTCTCCTATTTTTTCAATTGATTTTATATTAAATAAATTGCAATTTATATGAGATTCTCCAAAAACTAATTCTCCTGTTTGGTCTCTTTCTTCTGCCATTTCCTTTGTAATTTCTGTATATTCAACTACACTTGGTTTTCCATTTCTCTTGCAAAATACTCCAACTTTTTCTTCAGGGTTTGCTTTTACAATAGACTTTCCTATTGCTGGTGCGTTTTTAGCTTTTGCATAACCAATCATTACTTCATCTGTCATTTGTACTAATGGGTTATCAACTGGTCCAACAAAGACCCATTCTACACCTCTTGCTTTCATATCATCAACAATATTATTCTTAAACATAGATTCGAAAACTCCTCCATGTCCATTAGCTGCTTGTTTAATAAGTCCTTCTTCTGTTAAAAGAATTTTACCCTTTTTATCTACCATTGGTATTTCGCCTTGCATAAAGAATTTTACATCTTCCTTTGGATATCCAAAGTAGTTGTTCTTTTCGAAGAATTCAATTGTCTCGCTGTTGTTTTCTTTACTTGTCATTAAAAACCATGGAATTGCAACACCATATTTTTCTTTTATATCTTTTAATTTGCTTGTAAATATTTCAAATAAAGATTTTGGTGGCTCTATTCCTAATACAAAAGTTCCCTTTGGTCCATTATGTCCAAGTCTTGTGCCTTGCCCACCTGCCATTGTAACTATGGCATACTTGTTTTTCTTAATTTCTTCTTCACCAATTTTTCTGTACTTTTCAAGTTCTTCTTCTGTCATTTTTGATTTATCAACATAAGGAATTGGTGTTATTTCATCTTTATGTTCTTCCTGTACATTAATATTTTCATATAATTTTTTTAATAGTTCAAAATCTGTTTCTAAAATTTGGTCTAAAAGTTCTTCCTGTTTTCCTTTCTCAAGATTATCATAAAATTTAAGTAGATGCTCTTGCCCATAGTTTTTCACAATTTCTTGTGCCTTTTCAAACTTATTCAAAAAATCTCCTCCTTTTAAAATACAAATTAATTTTGTAGTATTAAAATGCTCTTACAGTATATAGCATTTGATATGTTTTGTCAACCTATTTAATATGCAAAAATTTGGTATTTTTACGGTATAAAAAATAGAGGTATATATAATACACCCCCATATATTTAACCTCTCTTCTTATTCACTAATTGTATATCCGCTTGAACTATCATAAGACAATTGGATATCAGATTTTAGATAAACTACTGGACGAACACCGCGGCCGCTGCTGCCACTGCCACCATCAGAGTAGCACAAAATGCTGTAGTAATTCTTGCCATCGGTATTAACAACGCGCGCGCCATAGATTACATAGTCATAGCTAGAGTAAAGATAACGCGAAGCCAGCCAATAGTGCGTATCCGCCTTACTTACCTCTGTTGAC
>ERZ857629.245-NODE-245-length-82586-cov-9.440756_pt1 | contig 82586 bp, 71 predicted proteins | sample MGYA00519700_ERZ857629 | MGnify/ENA primary metagenome ERZ857629 (study PRJEB31778, sample SAMEA3449351) | human gut metagenome | biome: human gut; feature: human-associated habitat; material: faeces | place: United Kingdom | collected 2010/2012 ... | reverse complement strand
TAGGCCTTGTAATACATTGTTTTTTTACAGTAGTTCAACTACTGATTGGAATTATATTACAAATATATGAATTTTTTCGTTTTCTGTATCAATAAATAAAAAATCTCACAACCCGAAAACCCGGATTGTGAGACTTCCATAAGTTATGATATTCGATTATTCCTTCGGTATCAGCGCGAAAGTGAGTTCGCCCTTGCAGCAGAGTTTGCCTCCGACTTCAAGTTTTGCAGCGCAGAAGTAAAGAGAACCCCTCTTTTCTATCAGCCTCGCTGTGATTTCACATACGTCACCAGGCTTTACAGGATTCTTGAAGCGGACCTTGTCAAGTCCTGCATACAGCGTAAGATGACCAGGAATATCGTCCTTTACAAGTATGGCGCAGCTCTGAGCCATGATCTCGCACTGAATTACACCAGGGACAATCGGATTGCCCGGAAAATGTCCTCTTGTGAAGAACTCGTCTTCCTTGATGGTGTATTTGCAATGGGCTATATTGTTTTCGTCTACTACGGCCTCATCTATGAGGAGCATCGGCTCCCTGTGGGGCAGGAACTTTTTAATATCTTCCTTGTTCATTATAAATTTAGGTTTTAGTCGTCTGTTTTTAGTCCTCGTACTTTCTGAATGCCACACATGCATCGTGTCCGCCGAAACCGAAAGAGTCGGAGATGCCGATGGTGAGGTCAGTCTTGACAGCCGTGTTAGGCGTGTAGTCAAGATCGCACTCAGGGTCAGGAGTATCGAGATTGATGGTAGGAGGTACAACTCCATTGACCAGAGCCAAGACTGTAGTGATGGCCTCTGCAGCTCCGGCTGCTCCGAACATGTGTCCCGTCATTGACTTGATGGAGCTGATGTGAGCCTTGTATGCATAGTCGCCGAGCGCTACTTTGTACGCCTTGGTCTCTGCCACATCGTTCAGTTTGGTTCCTGTACCGTGGGCATTGATGTACATATTGTCCTTCTCCTTGTCGAAACCTGCCTCTTCCAATGCGATTTCGATACATCTTGCCTGAGTCGTTCCGTCCGGTCTTGGTGCGGTAGGATGGTAAGCGTCGCAAGTGTTGCCGTAGCCGACCATCTCAGCGATGATGTGTGCGCCGCGCTTCTTGGCGTGCTCAAGTTCCTCAAGAACCAGGATTCCTGCACCGTCGCCCATTACGAAACCTCCACGGTTGCCGTTGAACGGAAGAGATGCGTATTTAGGGTCTTCAGCACGGGAAAGTGCCTTTGCATTGGCAAAACCGGCGATTCCGAGAGGAATTGTCGCATTCTCACAGCCTCCTGCGATGATGGCGTCAGCATAACCGTGGCGGATAGCCCTGAATGCCTCACCGATATTGTTCGTAGAAGTGGCGCAAGCCGTAACTACGTCGATACAAGGGCCTTCTGCGTGATGTTTTGTCGCAATGTGGCCTGCTGCAATGTTGGAAATCATCGTCGGGATGAAGAGCGGGGAAACCCACTGTCCTGACGGGTCGTCAATCATCTTGGCAGTCTCTCTGTACTGGATTTCGAATCCGCCGATGCCTGAGCCTACATAGACTCCGAGTCTGAACGGATCAATGTTCTTGCCTTCGCCTTCTGTCACCAGACCTGCCTGCTGCATTGCCTGATAAGCTGCTGCCATGCCGAACTGTGTGAAGAGGTCCTGTTTTCTGATGAACGGCTTGTCCATACCGTATTCTTCCGGATGGAAATTCTTGACCTTGCCGGCGATTTTCACCGGAAGATTTTCAGTCGGGAATTCTTCTATGTAGTCGATTCCGCATACTCCGTTCACAAGGTTGTTCCAGAATGTGTTTACATCATTTCCGATCGGGGAAACGACGCCCATACCTGTTATTACTACTCTTTTTGTCATATCTGTTGTTTTATTTTACAAGCGCCGGGGCGTTTTTCAGAAGCTTCTCAGCTCCGCCCATAATATCTTCCACGATATCCTTGGCGCTTTCTTTTTTATGAATCATTCCGGCAACTTCCCCGGCGAGGTAGCTGCCCATATTGTCCCCGTCAAATACTGCCTTGCGCATTGCTCCCTTGCCGAAATCGAGAACTTCCTCCTTCGGAACTGCAGGGTCGTACTCCATCTTGAAGAACTTCTTGGAGAACGGTGTCTTGAGGCAGCGAACTGCGTCGCCCATTGACTTTCCTGTAACCATTGTGCTCACGTCGGAAGCCTTCAGAAGCTTCTCCTTGTAGTTTTCGTGGATGAGGCACTCGTCAGCGATGAGGAAACGGGTTCCGACCTGCACGCCCACAGCCCCGAGCATAAATGCCGCAGCCGCACCGCGTCCGTCGAAAATTCCGCCAGCCGCAAGTACCGGAATGTCAAGAGCGTCAATGACTTGAGGTACAAGGGCCATCGTGTGGTTGTCACCTACGTGGCCGCCTGATTCAGCGCCTTCAGCCACGACAGCCGTAGCGCCGAGTTCCTGCATCTTCAATGCATAGGCGACGGAAGCCACCACAGGAATGACCTTGATTCCTGCAGCCTTCCATTTTTCCATATATGCGGCAGGTGAGCCTGCACCGGTAGTAAGGATTTTCACACCTTCTTCAATCACCATGTCGGCCACTTCCGCAGCGTTTGGTGCCGCAAGCATGATGTTTACTCCGAATGGTTTGTCTGTCAATGTTCTGCATTTTCTGATCTCTGCTCTGACAGCTTCAGTTCCGAAATTTATGGAAGAGATGAGGCCGAGTCCACCTGCATTTGAAACTGCAGCGGCGAGATTTGCATCGGCAATCCATGCCATGCCTCCCTGGAATAATGGATATTTTATTCCGAGAATATCACAAATAGGACTTTTGATCATATTCTTGATAATTATAATGTTCTATCCTGCAAATATAGTAATTTTTACCATTCAAGAACCGCAACACCGGATAGCAGGCCTGCACCAAACGCGCTGAAGACCAGAATATCTCCCTTTTGGAACATTCCGCGGCGGTTGCATTCGTCCAAAAGTATGGCGCAGGACGCGGAAGAAGAGTTTCCGTGGTCCGAAATGTTTACCGGGAATTTCTCATCCGGTTCTTCCAGATATTTCTTGATGGCATCGATAATCCTCTGGTTGGCCTGGTGCACCATATAGTAGTTCACCTGGCTCTTGCTCATTCCAAGTTCGGACAGCAGCGCTTCCACTTCTGTCGTGGAGGCATTGACCGCAAACTTGAACACTTCCTTGCCCTTCATCTGCAGAGGTGCGCAGGTTTCTTCCTTGGTGACATATGGTGTCGGTTCGAGAACCCGCTTTTCCCAAATCTTGTCAAGGGCAGGCTGGGAATGCAGTCTGATGCCCTTGAGATTGTCTCCTTTGGTGAATACGGCAGCTCCGGCACCGTCGCCGAACAGTACGCAGGTCGCCCTGTCTTTCCAGTCGGTCATCCTGGTCGGCTCTTCTGCGCAGACGATGAGCACGTTCTCCGCCTTTCCGGCTTCAAACCTGCATTCGGCAATGTCCATCGCATAGATGAATCCGGGACACGCGCAATTTATGTCAATGCAGGGGCAGGTCAATCCGATTTTCTCGGAAATGATGCAGCTGAGCCCCGGTGTCATATACTCGTTCACAACATTGGAACAGATGAAATAATCTATATCCTCCGGTTTGAGGCCGGCCATTTCGAGAGCTTTGGATGCCGCCTCTGCTCCGAGGTCCTCCAGGTTCTCATCACTGATCACGTGCCTGCTTCTGATGCCGGTACGCGGAATTATCCACTCATCACTTGTGTCGAGGAACTCCGACAACATCGCATTGGTCACTTTCTTTTTCGGAAGTGCGCTTCCTGTTCCGATAAGTTTCATACTGTCTAAAATATTTCAGATTCGCTAATTTTATACCGGTGCAAAGATATTCCTTATTATCCCAATGCTGAAATGAATGTGGTGAACTGCCTGCTATGCAGCAGGATTTTGGCGAGATTCCAAAATAAGTGGTGAAATCCATGCTGAATTTTGTTGAAAATGCCGGACTTTGGAGAAATCTGAGGAATTTTGTACCTTTACAAGACGCAATAGAAAATGAAGTATGTCAGACAAATATAGATTGCCCGCTTATTTCAGGCAGAAATATCAGCTGATAGCTACAGTTACATTCACGGCCTTTTTCTCACTGGTCTTTATGCTGGTGAGTATTCCTTTTTCTCATAACGTGTGGTTTGAACTGGGTGCCTCGCAGGCTTTCCTGTTCACAGCCGCCTTTTTTGTAATCGGTCTCTTCGTCATAATTTTCAGCAAGCGCCTGATGTATGCGACAAGGATGCAGGATATGAATTATCTGGAGTATGTGCTCTGGAATTTGGCAGAAGTCGTGGTGATATGTCTTTTGTATGCGCTTTTTTCCGTAAAGGGAGATGACCTCGGCATCATTGAACTGGCGGATACGTCATTCGTGGACATTTTCCTGAACGCATTCCTGTACTGTTTCGTGTCATTGATCATACCTTATATTATAGCGGGAATGTATTTCGCCATCATTGACAAGAACAATACTATCAGGCTTATGAACTATGCCAATGTGGTGTCAGATGAGCCGATTCTTCCGAAAGACGAGCAGAAAATCACATTGTTCGACAATAGCGGAGTCCTGAAGCTGTCGCTCCGGCTTTCCAACCTCTACTATATAGAGTCGGATGACAATTACATCGTGGTATGGTACACCGACAGCAAGGGCGAAATGAAGAAATATATGCTCAGATGCCGCCTGAAGACGGTCGAGGAAAGTTTCAAGGGCAGCAGTCTCGTGCGTTGCCACAGGAAGTATATTGTCAATATGGACAAGGTCAAGGTCCTCCGTAAAGAGAAGGACGGCTATGAACTCGATCTGGACAATGATATGATTCCGCCGCTGACTATCACGAAAACGTATCTCGGCAATGTCCTGGGCCATATGAAAGTCCAGGAATCAGATGAATCCCAATCGTAAGTCATGAAGAAAGAGGCGTCAAGAGCGCTTCTTTCTGTTTTTCTTGTCAGTCCTGAGTCTGTATGTGCTTTCCACAAGCAGCTGGTCCGCAAGTATTCCACGTGCGGCGAGCACATCCAAGATGACGCATACGATAGGGAATACCACATTCAGCTTGTATATCATTCTCGCGCTGTCATCGCCTGAACTCAGGTTCACGAAGAATTCTATGCCGAGCCAGATCTGAAGTCCGAGTGTTATCAATGCCACGAGAACGGTGGTCCTGTACTGGAACACTCTGATCTTGTATGTCGTCAGAGCCAACACGTCAAGCAGCAGGATGATGATGATGAGAACCGCATACGGAATGTATGTAAGATATTTGTACGTCTCCATCACCGTGCCGTCGCCTGCGACGGTTACTGCCTTGACACTGAACAACATAAAGGCCATCAATATCGTTGATACAGCAAGGTATAATGTTTGTATTCTCTGCCACATAATCTTGGTAGTTTGTTTTATTGAACTTTCATTCTGAATTCAGCCGCTGCGATAGCGGACTGCGAAGATAGGAAAATCACAATTAAAAAACTAACTTTGGGCTATGGAAAATGAAAGGGGAGTGGACAGATTGTCCCGATACATTATTTATAGTGCGGGCGCGGCATTGGCGCTTGCGGCCTGCTGGTATTTCAGGAGCGTATTGCTCTATATCGTGCTTGCTGCAGTGCTTTCTCTGCTGTCGAAACCGGTCATGAAGTTTTTGAGCGGCATCAGGATCAAAGGCAGGCAGCTTCCGCAATGGCTCGCGGCGGTCCTGTCTCTGTGTCTGATTATGCTGGTGTTCCTGTTCATCTTTGTCCAGGTCATCCCTATCGTGGTCAGCATTGTGCAGAAAATCACAGTGAACCTTTCTGCTTCGGACTATTCGTTGCCGGTGGCGGCGTTCACTTCGTTCGTCGATGGGACAAATGCATGGCTGATATCGCATCTCCCTCAGTTGGGACCGGATTTCAGAGTGGAGAATTCCATCGGAAAGTTCATCAGCAGCGTGTTTGACCTGAACTCCATCCCGGGCCTGATCGAATCGGTGGCCTCCGTATTCGTATCCATCGGCGTGGCCATTTTCTCTGTCGTGTTCATTTCATTCTTTTTTACGAAAGATCCTATGTTGTTCAGAAAAATTGTCGGATCAATGGTGCCTGACAGCATCGAGTCCAAAGTGATAGACGCCATCGGTGATATCGAGCATCTTCTGTCGAGATATTTCGTCGGGCTGCTGATAGAGGTGCTCGGCGTAGCTCTGCTTAACTTCCTGGGCCTCTGGGCATTTGCCCGTATCGGCTTCAATGCAGCAGTCAGTATCGCATTCATCACCGGCATCATGAACATAATTCCTTATGTGGGACCGCTCGTAGGCACTGTGCTCGGAACGATACTTGCCACGGTGCTGAAATTCAGCGCTGTCGGTGTAGAGGTGCATTTCTGGGCGTTCATAGCATTGCTCCTGGCGATCTTCATCGTGACTCAGCTGGTGGACAATTTCCTTTTCCAGCCGCTGATATATTCTACCAGCATCAAGGCGAGTCCTCTGGAGATTTTCATCGTGCTCCTTATTGCAGGCAACTTGGCCGGTGTCTTTGGAATGCTCGTGGCAATTCCGGCCTATACGGTAGCGAGGGTTATCGCCGTCCATTTCTTCTCCAACGTGAAAGCGATACAACGGCTGGTAGGGGGCGATAAGGGATAATCCTGCTTCGTGTGGCTATGAAGTGGTGTGTAACTTGATTTGAATAACTTTTAGATTTACGTAATATGAAAAAGTCGATTGTAAGAATAATTCTTGTCGCATTGGTTTTGGCGTCAGTGTCAATGCCTCTTTCCGCAAGGTCAAACAAATGGACGGTTTCCGGAGTCGAGTTGGCTTCGCCTGCTGCAACATATAAGTTCGCCGGCCGGGATACCTGTGATCTGTTCCTGGATTTCTATCCTGCTTCTAAAGGCAGTTATACGGAGATTGACGGCAAACAGAAGCCGGCCATCATCTTTGCTTTCGGTGGCGGATTCATAGGTGGCCATAGGGACAAGCCGCATTACCAGCAGTGGATCAAACTTCTGAATGACAATGGCTATCCGGTATTCTCCATTGATTACCGTCTCGGCCTGAAGGGTGTCAATGCCAAGGGTGTCAAGATGATAGGCGCTGTCAGAAGGGCAGTCGAGATAGGCGTTGAGGATATGTTCTCAGCTACATCCTTCATTGTGAAAAACGCTGACAAGTTCGGTGTCAGTCCCGACAACCTGGTGCTTTCCGGTTCTTCCGCAGGTGCGATAATCGCTCTCCAGACAGAGTACGAATTGTGCAACCATTCATCTCTTGCCTCCGAAATGCCTGAAGGTTTCAAATATGCCGGCGTGATTTCATTCTCCGGAGCGATTTATTCCACACATGGCAAGGTGAAATATGCCGATGCTCCTGCCCCTCAGCTTCTTCTGCACGGAACCAAGGACAGGGTTGTGACCTACAAGTCTATCCAACTGTTCAATATCGGTCTCTTCGGTTCTTCCAAAATAGCCAAGAGGCTGGATGCCAAGGGGTATCCTTACACCATCGTGCGCTACAAGGACCACACCCACGATATCGCGGACCTGATGTATCACACTTTCCCTGAGCAACTCATATTCCTCGAGCAGTCAGTGATAAAGAAAACCGGCCGCAGCGCCGACATCCGCATGGATGACCCGTCAGTCCCGGTTGACAATACCCTCCGCACTCTCGGCGATTTGTACAGATGATCTACGCTCCGGTAAGCGTCTCCGCGGTTGCGTATTGACGCGTTTTTAGCGGTTCCGTACTTTTGCACATGGAAATGTCAAGAACAGATCAACATGGAAACAAAAGAAAGAGCTGATTCTGGCACAGCACGTGCACCGCGTAACTCGCTGAATATCAACGATTAAGCCATTTTCAGAGTTGTAGTTTTGTCAACTCTGAAAATGGTTATATCATTGATGCTTAATGCTTTACGTGGTGCGCCAAATGTGTCGCATAAATCAATCACATAGCCTTCCACATAACACAGAGCGCTCAATCTTCACGCTCGCCACTCACCGACTCTCCAAATCACACTGTTCACCGGCTCTCCACTCTCACCACCCATCGGCGCCGCCGCCGAATCCACAAATAACCCCGTAAACCCAAAAAATATTTGCTCAATGGCGAGCAGTTTTGTAAATTCGAAGAAAACTAAAACATTGAAGACCACATGACAAAGACTGTTTATCCGGCAGGTGTGCCGATTCATTTCTATTCCAAGGCCATTGACGGACAAGGTATTTTTTATAGGACAGAGGACAAACTTGTTTTTCTGACATCATTGAGCTGCATTGTCAGGAAGTATGACCTGGATGTGATCTCATTCTGCCTGATGTTCAATCATTTCCATCTGCTTGTTAAAGTGAAGAGTTGCAGTCATGCACTGAAGGCAATAGCAGAATTCAAAAAAGAATTTACTCGTCAATACAATTTGAGGTATGGTCGCAACGGAAGACTGTTTACCACTCCGACAGGGTGGGCAGCGAAGGAAACATTGAAAAAATTACGCGGCTGCATCATATATATCTGCAACAATCCGGTAGCCGGATCATTGTGCAGAAACGCATTGACATATCGCTGGAATCTATTGGCATATAAAGACAGGCCAAACCCATTCTCCGATGTTATTATGAAGCGGCACTGTCGTAAAAAACTTAAGCATTGCATTGACCTTATCGAGCATAGGTATTCCTGCAACCAGCCTTTGAACTACACAATGCTGGAAAACTTATTCGGCAATCTGGAAGAAAGCGAATTGCAGCAGATTCACGACTATATCGTATCGAGATACAACTTCCTGAACTATAATTCGATGAAATCCTGCTTCAGTGATTGGGAAAGCGCCTTATCGCTCATCGAATCAACTCAGGGTTCCGAATATGATTTGAACGAGGATTATGAGGATTATTCCAAATACGTAAAAATGCTTGATATCATGAAGCAACTTGGCTACAACTCAGATTGCCAGACGATTGACAATCTGACCGATGAAGATATCAAGACCATCACCTTACGTATCTATGGAATTCTGAATCCTCCGAGAAAACAAGTTCTGAAATTCCTTCACTTGACAGGGAAATAATGCATAATAACTTTCTGACGTTATGATGAAGTATTTGACAATTGCGGTTCTGAGCCTTGCGATATTGGTCGGCTCTCACCAGATTTCTCGCGTAGTACGCGGCGGATCATGGGTATATATGTACAACGAATCAGGGAAAAAGTACCAGACCCTCAGAGCAAACAGTGTAGGAGATGTCATTGGTGTTGCCGGCAATACATTCACCTCCCGCAATGGCAACTGGATCTATACTTGGGACAAAAACGGCAAGAGACTCAACTCCCGTTCCGCCCGATAATCGGTAAGCGTCTCCGCGGTTACCGCATCACTAACTTCGAAAAACTGAATCCGAGTCCAGAAAAATTGCTTATGAACGAGAGACCTGTGCCGGCGAATGGTTCCTCCATGATAATGGCGTTGACATTGCTTTTGAAAGCAACAAACAATAAGCAATAATTTCCTGATTATGATTCAAGACAACCAATGCAACAGAGTGTTCTTTTCTGCCCTGCTTAGAGAGCGCTGCCCCATAGCGTTCCGGGGACTGACAGAAGTCCTTGATAAATATGATGTTCCGTGGTCGCTTCTCGAAGGGACCAATGACATCTGGTGCAGGGACTATATGCCACTGCAGGTGCGGCCGAACAGATTTGTCGCCTACAACTATAACCCAGACTACCTCCAGCACAGCGCGAAGGATAAGGCGTCCATCACTGACGGAAAAACCATTTGTGAGAATGCCGGACTTCCTTGCGAAGACTCCCTTCGGTGGCTTACCCTCGATGGCGGCAACGTGGTCAAGGCTGACGGTCGTGTGATTATGACGAGCAAACTTTTCGAGGAGAATCCGGGAATCGAACTTGCCTCATCAATACATCAGATCCAGAATGCAATAGGCGCGAGGTTGGTTATCTTGCCGTGGGATGTAAATGAGGAATTCGGGCACACAGACGGTATTTGCCGCTACATAGGCAATGACCGGGTGCTGATGACGAACTATAAAGATTTTGACCCTGACATGGCAAAGCGTTTCCGCCGGATACTGAAGGCAAGTTTCAAAAAGGTCATAGAACTGTCCTTCAGCACCCGCAAACCACACAAACACAGTTGGTCATACATCAACTGGCTTCAGACGGAACAGGTGCTGATTCTTCCTAAATTCGGCATTGATGAGGATGAGCAGGCATTCAGGCAGATTTCATCCCTGATGCCCGATTATGCAGGACGCATTGAAATGGTGGATGCCAATGACATAGTTATCCATGGAGGCTGCTTCAACTGTTGCAGTTGGACGATTCGGGAACGATTGTGGAAGTATGACGTTCGGGAACTACTGTGGAGGTATAACGTTCGGGAACGATTGTCGAAGACTTACATTCGGGAAGAACCTTGCAGGGATTTACATTCAAATGGAAATATCTTATAAGTAATTTCAGCATCTATTCTGATTCGAACTTATGCGACACATTTGGCGCATCGCTTAACTTTCTGAATATCAACGATTAAGCCATTTTCAGAGTTGCCAAAACTGCAACTCTGAAAATGGCTATGTTGTTGATGCTTAATGCTTTACAGGGTGCGCCTCGTGTGTCGTCCTGCTCTTGTTTTGCCCGAAGAGCTTCATGTTGCGATATCCGTCCCGTGCTCCGACAAGTTCACTGTGCCCCGGCACGCCCATAGACATGTCCATGCGCACCCAGAAGCCTCCCACGCCCTGACACGTCCAGCACGCTCTGACACGTCAAGCACGTCCCGATCGTTCACGCGCACTTCCAAGCAGCTCGCACAACAGGCGTGCGGGCTATTTGATGGCGGCCATCTTGCCTAAGGCGAGCTCAACCAGCTTTCTTACCTGTGGCTTGTAGTCAGGATTGCTGTTCTTGAGGTATCTGTTGGCGATGGCGCAGCAGACAGTGCCGGCCTGATGACCAAGATGTGCGGCAAGACCTGCTACGGCAGAACTCTCCATCTCGAAGTTCGTGATGCGGTAATCGCCGAATCTGAACGACTCGAAAGTATCGAGCATGTCAGGCATTGCCAATGGCAGTCTCACCACTCTTCCCTGAGGGCCGTAGAAACCTTGAGCTGAGATAGTTACGCCTCTGACAGTGCAGTCCTTGAAAGCCTCGATAAGCTTGTCGCCGGCCTTCACGAAATATGGAGAGCCGAGATAGCTGTTCCAGTGAGTATGCACCTTGAACGCATCCTCCATTTCAGAAATATTGATCTTGTCCCTGTCGGCGTACCAGTTCAGCAGACCGTCGCAGCCGACTGATATCTCGGAGAATATGAACGAGCCGATAGGAATGTCGGGCTGGATGGCTCCGCTCGTGCCGATTCGCAGCAGAGTAAGCGTCCTGTGCTCAGGCTTTACCTCACGGGTCTTGAAATCAACATTTGCCAATGCGTCAAGTTCCGTCAGGACAATGTCGATATTGTCAGTTCCGATACCGGTGGACAGCACCGTGATGCGCTCCCCGTGATATTTTCCCGTGATGGAAACAAACTCTCTGGACTCGTGCCTGAACTCCTTCTCCTCGAGGAATTCACCGACCATATCCACACGGCCAGGGTCGCCCACAAGAATCACCTTGTCGGCAAGCTCTTCAGGTTTCAGATGAATGTGAAACACTGAACCGTCATCATTGATTATAAGTTCTGATTCTGGTATTCTCATATCTTTATCGTTTTAATAGTTGAACAATGACCGCCCCTCGGCGGCGCTATATTCTGCTAATATACAAAAAAAGCCCGTTATCCAAAAATCCGCTGAGCCGCTTGTTGCAGAACGCAAGCCAGTTGTTGCAGAATGTAATCCGCTTATTCCAGAATGTAATCGGCCAGCTCTTCTGCAGACGACGCGATTTTCCACGGATGCCCGTTTTCCAGTTCCTTTCTCGAGCGGAAACCCCAAGTGACACCCACAGTACGCACGGCAGCATTGGCCCCGGTCTGCATATCCACATCAGAATCACCGACATATACCACCTGGTCGAGCCCGATGCCGGGAACCTCCGCCATTATCTGATGCACGATTGCCGGGTCCGGTTTTATCGGCTGTCCCTCTCTCTGGCCCAGCACCTTGACGAACCGGAACTCGCTGAAAAAGTGACGGATAAGCTTCTCTGCGCCCTCCTGATATTTGTTCGAGGCCAATGCCGGGATGACTCCTGCCTCCGTAATCTTCTTCAGCATCCCGACAATGCCAGGGTATGGCTTGGTGCAGTCGCACATGTGCGCGTCGTAGTACGAGAGGAAATATGAAGCCATCTTCCGGATGTTCTCCTCATTGTCCTGCCCCTGCGGCACCGCGCCCCTGAACAGATTGTAGATGCCTCTGCCACAGAGCGTATAATAGTCATTGACAGGCCTTTCCGCGAAACCGCACTCCTTCAGCGCGAAGTTCGTGGCATTGCCGAGGTCCTCTACGGTGTCCAGCAAAGTCCCGTCCAGATCAAAAATAACAAGTTTTGTCATAATTCTACTTTTTGTTAGGCTGGCGTTCAGCCGCAGTCCCGTCTTTCTTTGCATTGAGACTTACTCTGATGCCAGTCAGTCCATTTTTCTTGACGCCAAGCGCCCTGTCAGCGATAATGAATTCGGAAACAGGGTCTTCGATATATTTCACCACGGCACGTTTGAGCGGACGGGCTCCATAATTCGGATCGAAACCCTCTTCGGCAATGAACTTCTTGGCAGAAGGAGTGACATTGATCCGGTAGCCCGCCTCCTCAGCCCTCTTCTTCAAATCATTCAGTTCAATGTCGATAATCCTGAAAATGTCCTCCTTCTCCAGCTCGCGGAAGAAAATCTTCTCGTCCACGCGGTTGAGAAACTCCGGCGGGAACGCCTTCTTCACGGCCTTCTCCAATACCAGCTGCCTGTTTACGGAGACATTCCGTCCTATCGTGCTGAATCCCACGCCCTTGCCATATTCCTGGATGTCACGGCTGCCGACATTGGAAGTCATTATCACTATGGTATTCTTGAAACTTACAGTCCTTCCCTCACTGTCTGTCAGGCGGCCGTCATCGAGCACCTGCAGCAGCAGATTGAATATGTCCGGGTGCGCTTTCTCGATTTCATCCAGCAGAACCACGCAATAAGGCTTTCTGCGCACCTTTTCGCTCAGCTGTCCGCCTTCCTCATAGCCCACATAGCCCGGAGGCGCGCCGATCAGTCTGGATACGGTGAACTTCTCCATATATTCACTCATGTCGATTCTTACCATATTGTCCTGAGAATCAAAAAGATACTCAGCGATGCACTTGGCAAGCTCCGTCTTTCCCACACCGGTAGGTCCGAAGAAGAGGAACGAACCGATAGGCCTGTCAGGGTCCTTAAGACCTGCACGGTTACGCTGGATCGCTCCGACCACCGTACCGATAGCCTCATCCTGTCCGATGATCCGGCTCTTCAGCCGTTCCTTCATTTTCAATATCCTGTGCCCCTCGGATTCGGCCACCTTATTTACAGGAATCCCGGTCATCTTGGACACCACAGTAGCGATATCCTCCTCATTGACAATGCCTTCGCTTCTCTTGACTGACTTCTTCGCGGAACCGCAGCGCAGCCTTATCATTGACCCGGCCTCATCCATCGCATCGATAGCCTTGTCCGGCAGCTGCTGGTCCGGAATATATCTGTCAGTCAGCCTCACGCAAGCCTCAATCGCCTCATCTGTATAGCGGATTCCGTGGTATTCCTCATAGTTCGGCTTCAAATGCTGGAGAATGGACACCGACTCTTTCAGGTCAGTAGGCTCCACGACGATTTTCTGGAAACGCCTGTCGAGCGCCCCGTCCTTCTCCACGATTTTGGTGAACTCGTCCATGGTCGTGGCACCGATGCATTGGATTTCACCCCTCGCAAGCGCAGGCTTGAGCATATTGGCAGCGTCAAGACTGCCCTGACCTCCTCCCGCACCGACAATCGTATGGAACTCGTCGATGAACAGGATAATGTCCGGATCACTGCTTGCCGCCTTGATGATGGACTTCACACGCTGCTCGAAATCGCCGCGGTATTTGGTTCCCGCCACCACGGACGCGATATCCAATGAAATGATCCGCTTCTTCGCCAAAACGCTTGATATAGAGCCTTCTGCAATCCTCAGGGCAATGCCTTCCACAATCGCGGACTTACCGACGCCCGGCTCGCCGATGAGCATAGGATTGTTCTTCTTTCTCCTGCCGAGAATCTCGATCAGCCTCGAAATCTCCCGGTCGCGCCCCACCACAGGATCCAGCTTGCCTTCGGCCGCCGCTTTTGTCAGGTCAATGCCGAATTCACAAATGTCGTTTACAGGCTCCTTCTTCGGGGCCTGCTCAACATCATTGACCTCATCGCCGTCGTCACTGGTCTCGCTCTGTCTGTCCAGCATCCCGTTCTTCGACATATAGGTAAGGATGCGGCCATAGTCAATGCCGATATTCCTCAAGTAGGTCGAGCCGTAACAGCTTGTGGTCCTGCACAATGCGAGAAGCAGATGCTGAGGCGTGGCCTCTCTGCTCTTGAGTTTTGTGGACTCAAGTATGGTGATGCTCAGTATGTTCTGCGATGCCCTGGAGAACGTTATGTTCTCCATTTCCGAATAAGGAATCTGCTCGTTGGTGAATATGCGGCTGTCAATGAACTTTTTCATCGAGTCCGTATCTGCACCCAGACCTGTCAATGTCCTGCAGGCGTCATTGTCCGCATGCCGGATGATGCCCAGGAAAAGGTGGTCAGGGCCGATTCCGTAACTTCCGGTCCGGAGAGCCTCCTCTCTGGCGTACCCGATAATGGTGTTCAGTTCGTCCGATATTTTTATTTCCATCTGCATTTCTAAAATACTTCTTATGCAAAAATATATCCTTTATGCTGATAAACCAAAAAAATGACCCTAAAGGGGTATTAGTATAAATTCAAGTTTGTTTCGGTGATAAAAATTTTGTAATTTTGTACGTTTTATAGAGTACAATGCGGAGAGCGTGGCATTATGTTCAAGAAGCATTGACAAGTAAGAAATTTTTGTAGAAAAAAAGATAATATGGAGGAGAATAAGAATTCTGTTGAACCGCAGGAAGAGGGAACGGGAATGAAGGGCATCATCGAAGAGGTGAACATTGATGAGGAGATGAGGTCGGCCTACATTGACTATTCAATGTCGGTAATTGTTTCCAGAGCGCTTCCTGACGCGAGAGACGGACTGAAACCTGTGCAGCGCCGTGTGCTGTTCGGAATGGAAGGACTGGGGCTGGACTACTCAGGACAGACCAAGAAATCTGCGAGAATCGTCGGTGAGGTGCTCGGTAAGTTCCATCCGCACGGAGACTCAAGCGTGTATGACGCCATGGCCCGTTTGGCCCAGGACTGGAACCAGAGATACCCGCTTGTATTCGGTCAGGGTAACTTCGGTTCAATGGACGGTGACCCTGTCGCTGCAATGCGATATACCGAGGCGAAACTCGAAAAATTGGCGAACGATGTCCTCGGCGATATGGAGAAGGACACAGTCGATTTCCAGCTGAACTTCGATGATACGATTCTGGAGCCTACGGTTCTGCCTACCAAGGCGCCGCTCCTGCTTCTGAACGGTTCCGCAGGTATCGCGGTAGGTATGGCTACCAACATGGCCCCTCACAACTTGGGCGAGTGCTGCGATGCCATCTGCGCATACATTGACAATCCTGACATTGACACTGACGGCCTGATGCACTACATCAAGGGTCCTGATTTCCCTACCGGAGGTATCATCCAGGGTATCCAGGGCATCAGGGAGGCTTATGAGACAGGCCGAGGAAGAGTGGTCATGCGCGCAAAGACGGAGATTGAAGTGGACAACAACGGCCGTGAGACCATCGTCGTCACCGAGATTCCGTACATGGTGAACAAGAAAGAAATGCTCGAGAGAATCGGCCAGATGGTCGATGACAAGAAGATTGAGGGCATTACCTATATGAATGATGAGACTTCCCGCGAAGGCGTGAGAGTGATTTTCAGAGTGAAACAGGGCGCCAATTCCAATGTCGTCCTGAACACGCTGTTCAAATACACTCCTCTCCAGTCAAGTTTCGCCATAAACAATGTTGCACTCGTCAAGGGCCGTCCTAGGACATTGAGCCTCAAGGACATAATAAAGGTGTTCGTGGACTTCAGGCACGAAGTCGTAGTCAGAAGGACCAAGTTCGACCTGGAAAAAGCCCAGAAGAGAGCCCATATCCTCGAAGGTCTCATCAAGGCCATCGACGTTATCGACGAGATCATCAGAATCATCAGGGCTTCCAAGACTGTCGATGAGGCCAAATCTACATTGATCAGTACATTTGCATTCTCCGACGCACAGGCGACAGCCATCGTGGAGATGAAACTCCGTCAGCTCACCGGACTTGAAAGAGAGAGACTCCAGGCAGAGTACGACGAACTGGAGAAATTCATTGCATGGTGCAATGCCGTACTTGCAAATCCTGCAATGCAGATGGACATCATCAAGAGCGAAACCCAGGAACTCAAAGCCAAATACGGCGACAAGAGAAGGTCTGAAATCGTACCTAACGCGGAAGAGTTCAATCCTGAGGACTTCTATGCCGATGATGATGAGGTGATTACGATTTCCCACTTCGGATATATAAAGAGGACTCCGCTTGCAGAGTACAAGACCCAGAACCGCGGAGGCGTAGGCATGAAGGGCAGCGCTACAAGGGATGAGGATTTCATCGAGCACCTGTACGTGGCCAATATGCACAGCACGATGCTCTTCTTCACAGAGCAGGGCAGATGCTTCTGGCTGAAGGTTTACGAGGTTCCTGAGGGTTCCCGTTCATCCAAGGGCCGCGCCATCCAGAACGTTCTCAGCATTCCGGATGACAAGATCAAGGCCATCATCAATGTACCGACATTGACGGACGAGGAATATATCAACAATCACTACATCATTCTCGCGACCAAGGAGGGCATCATCAAGAAGACCTCTCTCGAAGCTTACTCGAGACCGCGCCAGAAAGGTGTCAATGCCGTCAATATCCGCGAGGGAGACGAGTTGCTCGAGGCTATCCTCACCGACGGCAAGTCGGAAGTGCTTATCGCCAGCCGTAACGGACGATGCGTAAGATTCGATGAGTCAGATGCGAGACCTCTCGGCAGGACCGCTACCGGAGTGCGTGGCATCAATCTTGATGAGGATGACTATGTTATCGGTATGGTATGCTATGAACCTGAGGCTGAGGATGCTTCAGCGCATACGCTTCTTGTGATTGGCGAGAAAGGTCTTGGAAAGCGTACGGACTTCGAAGAGTACCGCAAGACGAGCCGTGGCAGCAAGGGTGTACGCACGATGAACATCACCGACAAGACAGGCAAACTGGTGGCTCTGAAGAATGTGACGGAAGAGAATGACCTGCTGATCATCACTCAGAGCGCGCTCATCATAAGGATGGCGGTTTCCGATATCAAACTTGCAGGACGTAACACCCAGGGTGTGAAACTTATAAACATCAGGGACAATGACTCCATCGCTTCCGTGTCAGTAGTTGCGAAGAGCGATGAGGAAGATGTTCCGGAACAGAATGAAGGACAGACCGGGGAGGGAAATGCTCCGGAGACTGCACCGGAATCTGCTGAATAGTTGAATACTAACATTGAAAAAATATCAGATATGAAAAAAATTCTTCTCGCATTGGCGATGTTCGCCGCTATTCAGGTGGCTGATGCACAAGTAAAATCTGCTGCTGACGTCAAGAAGTCTGTAGAAGCTGCAGAAGCTGCAACACAGAATGTCAAGAAGGCTGTGAAGACAGCTACCTGGCTGAAACTCGGTCAGGAATATGTAAAGGCCTATGACGCTCCTACAGGAAACATCCTTCCTGGTTCAAACAAGACAGAGCTTACTCTCATGATGGGTTCAGAGAAACCAGTTTCATCAGAGGAGGTTACTGTCAATAACGAGAAATACACCAAGGACGTGTATGCCGACAAGAATCTTTATTTCAATCAGAACGGCCAGCTCGTCATCATCGAGGTGACCAAGCCGGTTTATGAAGATGCACTCGAAAGAGCTGTCAAAGCATATCAGAAAGCTTATGAGCTCGATGAGAAGCATGCCAAAGACAAGGACGTGGCTGCAGCATTTGACAACATCAGCCAGAAATATGTTTCAGAGGCTTTCAACAAATACACATTCGGCGATGTTGCCACAGCCAGCAAACTCTTCGAGAAAGCTGCTGATGTAGAGGCACTTGCTCCGCTTTCAAAGATCGATACCAGCGTCATCTACAATGCCGGTTTCACCGCAATGGCAGCCAAGGACAACGAGAGAGCGCTCAAATTCTTCAAGAGATGCTATGACCTCGGTTACTACTACGAAGGTGGTGAGGTTTTCGCAAGACTCGCTGAGGTGGATACATTGAACACCAAGAGCTACCTTGAGGAAGGTTTCAGCAAATTCCCTCAGAGCCAGAGCATTCTCATCGGTCTCATCAACTACTATCTGAAGAACAACGAGGATCCTGAGACTCTCTTTGGCCTTCTCGACAAGGCTAAGGCAAACGAGCCGAACAATGCTTCCCTCTTCTATGTTGAGGGTAACATCCGTGCACAGCTCGGTCAGATCGACAAGGCTGTAGTCGCTTACGAGGAGTGCGCCAAGATCAATCCTGAATATGAATATGGCTTCATCGGCGAAGGTACAATGTTCTACAACAGGGCAATCGAACTCCAGACCAAGGCTCAGGAGGAAATCGACGATGCCAAATATATGGCACTGGTAAAGGAATTCGAGGAAAGTCTGAAGTCTTGTATCGCTCCGTTCGAGAAAGCCTTCGAAATCACCAAGGATGCCAACATCAAGGCAGGTATCGCTTCTTACCTCAAGAATGCATTCTACCGTTTCCGTGAGGAATCTGCCGAGAATCAGACAAAGTACGAAAAGTACTCTGAGATTGCAAAATAAGTCTTGATTGACGTTTCTTATAGCGGATGGCTCGAGTCGGTTGACTTAAGCCATCCGTTTTTTTATGGCGGGACTTCAATCCTGCCTGTTTTTTTACTATATTCGCAGTCTGAATGCAAAGCCTTGCGGACAGCAGTGCCGCAGGTCCATTGACAGAAATCCTGTCCGTGGGAGGGGAACACGGTGTGAATCCGTGGCAGTTCCCGCTACTGTAAGTCTTCCCGGAAGACAAGTCAGAATGCCTCTTTGCATATTGTCACATCGGTTCCGCCTGCGGAGGACGGGCGGCTGGTGCATCGGTGCGGAGTGTGTGAGCGGTCCGCATGTTGCTCTGTATGTCTGCTGCCTTTTCTGGCGCGGAATCGGTGATGTTTTGTAGAATAGTCAGGTCACCGATGAACAGAATCTCATCATGTCTTTCAGCTTTGTGCACGTTCTGTATTACAGTCGCGGCGCAGGAGCCTGTCGTATCCATGCCTGAAAAGGCAGATACGGTACGTCTCCTGAAGGAATCGGTGATTGTGGCAGCACCGGCCTTGCCGAAATATCGTGAGACTATACCTGCCCAGACATTGACGGGAGACGAACTGGAAAGGCTGAACAGCCTGTCTGTCGCTGACGCGGTGCGCTATTTTTCCGGTGTCCAGCTGAAGGACTATGGAGGAGTCGCAGGACTCAAGACCGTGAATGTCAGATCGTTGGGTGCGGCCCATACGTCTGTTTTCTATGACGGACTCCAGATCGGCAACGCGCAGAACGGTCAGGTGGACCTCGGCCGCTTTTCCCTCGATGAAATAGGCGAAATCTCGCTTTACAACGGTCAGAAAAGTGATATCTTCCAGCCCGCAAAGGATTTCGGCGCATCCTCGTCCATCTATCTCCAGTCTGCCCGTCCGGTATTTTCAGAAGGGCGCAAGGTCAATGTAAAGGCTACATTGAAAACAGGCTCCTTCGGCCTGCTGAATCCCTCTGCGTCAGTCGCATTCCGTCTTTCGGACAACATTTCGCTTACCGTTTCGTCCGGTCTGACCAATGCTTCCGGGCGTTATCGATTCAGGTGCCGCGGATATGACCAGCTCGGCCGCCTGGCGTATGATACTACAGCAGTCAGGCACAACGGGGACATCTTTTCTGTCCGCTCTGAAGCGGCTCTTTATGGTATAACCAAAACCGGAAACTGGTCACTTCGCGCCTATAACTACAATTCCCACAGAGGAATACCGGGCGCCATAGTGAGCAATGTCTTCCGTAACGGAGAGCGTATGCGTGATGACAATTTCTTCGTGCAGGGCAGGGCAGTGAATGTCTGGAGCCGGAAATTCAGGTCAATGTTCAATGCCAAATATGCCTACGACTACACTTTCTACGAAGACAAGGACAGCCGTTCATTGCATGTCACCAACACATATCGCCAGAATGAACTGTATTTCTCGACTGCGAATATGTGGCAGGCGTTCAGCCGGATGGATGTTTCATTGTCCTATGATTTCCAGTGGAACAGCCTGGATGTCGCGAATTACATGTCAGGAAATGCTGTTTTTCCCCGCCCCTACAGGCTGACCAATATGGTCTCGCTCGCTGCCTCGTTTGACTTCGGAAGGCTGAAGATGCAGGGAAGCGCATTCGGCCAGTTCGTCAGCGACAGGTCCAGGGAATTTGATAATGTCAATGACAAGCGTTCGGAACTGTCCCCGGCTTTCTATGCGTCATATAAGCTCTTGAGGAACAAGGAGTTGTATATAAGGGCGTTCTCCAAACGCTCATTCCGGATGCCGACGTTCAATGACCTCTATTATACGAATTCCGCAAATGCTCTGCTCAAGCCCGAGAGCACAGTCCAGACGGATCTGGGGACTGAGTATTCAGACCGGTTCTCTTTCTGCACCGTTCACCTTTCTGCCGATGCATATTGGAACATGGTGAAGGACAAGATAATAGCTTATCCCAACGGGCAACAGTTCCGCTGGACAATGCTGAATCTCGGAAAGGTGGACATCCGTGGGGTGGATGTGTCCGCTGACGTGGCCGTAGATATATCTAAGTTAAGATTGTCCACAAGGCTGCAGTACTCGTTCCAGAAGGCGATAGACATTACGGACAAGACCACTTTCTACTATAGGAATCAGATTCCGTACGCTCCTGAGCACAGTGGTTCTGCGGTTTTGTCCGCGGAGTACTCGGGGTGGAGTCTGAACTACAGTTTCCTGTACACGGGAGGGCGGTACAGCCACAAGGAAAATACCCGGAAGAACTATCTCCAGCCGTGGTACACGAGTGACCTGTCGCTGCAGAAGAAGATGAAGTTGAAGGCCAATGTCCTGAAAATCACTGCGGAAGTGAACAATGTGTTCAATCAGGATTACGAGGTTGTGCTGAATTATCCTATGCCAGGGATAAACTTCAGATTGACAGTTGGTTATGAATTGTTTTAAACTTATTTATACGTATGAAGACTACATTTGACTTTTTTGGCAAGGCGGCATTGGTGCTGACTTTTGCTGTTGCGGCCGCTACTGCCTGCCGCAAGGACGAGGTTCCGGTTTATCCCGGAACCGACATTACCCCGTCTGATTATGAAATCGTGGATACTCCGGCGGAACCAGGAGCGAATCCTGTGGGACTTTATGTGCTCAATCAAGGCAACTTTGGCAGCAACAAGGCTCAGCTGGACTTTTTCAATTTCCGCACTTCGTCTTATATCAGGGATATATATACTGACTACAATCCGGATGTCGTGAAGGGTCTTGGTGATACAGGAAATGATGTGCAGGTCTATGACGGCAAGCTGTTCGTCGTGGTGAACAATTCCCATAAAGTGGAAATTCTCGGAGCCAATTCGGTGAAGCGAATTGCCAAGGTGGATATTCCTAACTGCCGTTCGATCGCTTTTGACGGGGATTGTGCCTATGTGACTTCTTATGTTGCCTTGAAGCCTTTGGAGACGCCTGACCAGAAGGGCGCTGTCTATCGCATTGACCTGAATACTTACAAGATTACCGGGGAAGTGTCTGTGGGGTATCAGCCTGAACAGCTTCTAATCAAGGGCGGAAAGGCTTATGTGGCTAATTCCGGCGGCTTTCGTGCTGGATATGACAATACGGTTTCTGTCGTGGATCTGGCGTCAATGTCTGTGGATTACACTATTGAGGTGGTTCCGAATCTGCAGAAAATGCTGGAGGATGAGAACGGCAATCTCTGGGTGTCCTCTTTCAGCGGCAAGCTAAGTTGCCTGAAAGCTAAGGACGGCAAATATGCGCTTGCATCGTCGATTGATTTTCCGGTTTCCTCTATGGCTTATTACAAGGGTGAGCTGTATCTTATTGGTACTGCATATGATGCGAACTATAAGGCTACCTATTCATATGCCAAGGTCAATGTGAATACGGGTGCGGTGTCATCTGACAAGATTATCACAGATGGTTCCGACGCTTCTGTCAAGGCTCCGTACGCAATATCAGTAAATCCGTCCAATGGCGATATCTATATAGCTGATTCACCGGACTTCACCGCCAGCGGCAAGCTCTTCTGCTATACCAATGCCGGCAAACTCAAATGGTCTGTCCGCACCGGCAACATCCCCGGCCACTTCGCCTTCCTTTATAAATAGTACTATTTCTGCTGATAAAAGTATTTCCAGAGGGGAGCGGCCATGAGGGCCTGCTTGAGCTGGTCATTGATGAGGAGATCTCGGACGTCGGCTTCGTTCAGGAGCACGACTTCGAGGTCTTCTGTGCTGTCAAGGTGCTGTGAGCCTGTTTTCTTGACGCCTTTTGCCAGGAAACAATGCGAAAGGTTGTCGGTGGTGCTGGGGTTTGCGGATATGGTCATGAACTCGGACCACTCACCTTCGCCATAGCCGGTTTCCTCCATCAGTTCGCGTTTTGCAGCCTCCATGGGGCTTTCGCCCGGTTCGATAACGCCGGCAGGAATCTCATAGCAGGTCTTGCCGAGGCCGTGGCGGTACTGCCTTTCGAAAATGAATTTGCCGTCATCGGTCAATGCGATTACATTGACCCAATCGGGATATTCAAGTACGTAGAACTCAGGGTTTTGCCTTCCGTCAGGGAGCTCCACGCAGTCCTTTCTGACTGTCAGCCACGGACGGCGGAACAGATATTCGCTCTTGAGAACTTTCCATTTTCCCGTTTCGGTTATCGCGTCTTTCATATCAATCATTGTTTCGTATCCTGACAAAGATAACTCATTTTTACGTACATTTGCACTCCCAAATACGCGGAATTATGGACAATGCTATAGAAATATTCACTCTGATAACAGGAATACTTTTCATTATCCTCGAAATCAGACAGAGCAATTATATGTGGGGCGTGCAGATATTGACAGGAATCGCCTCTGTGGTGCTGTTCTGCCGTCAGGGACTTTATGCATCATCGGCATTGAACGTATATTACGTGGTTACAGCGGTCTGGGGCTTCATCAGCTGGCGCCGGGATTCGGATTCCATTGCCGGTGACGCGCAGCAGATACATTTGCGTAAAATATCATTGAAAGTATTGGCTGTCAGCGTATTGCTGCAGGCGGTCGGCACGGTGGCATTGATCTGTGTCCTCAGGGCTCTCGGCGATCCGATGTCATCCCTCGATGCTGCTATTACGGTCCTGAGCCTGATCGCGACCTGGTGGCTGATACGCTCTTACAAAGAACAATGGCTGCTGTGGATAGTGGCGGACCTGATGTATGTCGTGATGTGCGGCTGCCAGGGCCTCTACTGGATGGCTGCCCTGTATCTGTTCTATACGCTTTCTGCAGCCTATGGTTTCGTGCATTGGCGCAAGAAGGGCAAATACGTGGAAGAGAGCGGGTTATAATGCTCCGTCCATAATGTCTGCAGCCGGCTTTTCCGCTTCTAAAAGGCTGCGCATCTTTTTCATATAGGGGGCCGTGTGCTCATAGTACATCCTGAGCCCTGCGCATAGCGAATTCAGCCCTGCCTCTCCGGATTTTGTGGTGGACAGGCGATGTTTGGGGCATTCTCCATGACAGAGCCGGACCCATTCGCAGCGTCTGCATTGGGCAGGAAGAGAATTGCGCTTGTCAATGCCGAAGGCTACGGACTGCTGTGACCCTGCAAGGTCTTTCAATGAGGACGTGGCGATGTTGCCCAAGCGGTATTCCGGATAGACGAAATGATCGCAGACATAGACATCTCCATTGTGTTCCACTACGAGGTTTCCTCCGCAAGTCTCACAGAATGAGCAGGTTCCTGGTGAAAGACCGCACCATGAAGCCAATGTGGCATCGAATGCTCCCACGAAATAGCTGCCGACATCGTTCTTTACCCACCAGTCGAAGATTTCGCAAAGGAATTTTCCGTAGCCGATATCGCTGACGGACCATAGGCCGAAGCCGTCACTGTCGGTGGCAGGAGGAACCATTGACGGACGTAAGTTCCTCATCTGACGTCCATTGGCATTGACCTGAAACTTTATTTTTTCGACGACGGGAAGAAACTGCATGAAGCGGCTGCCTGTCGATTTGAGGAACTGGTAGATCTCCAGGGCATGTCCTTCCGAGGCTTTGGAAACGGCAGTCAGAGTGTTGAATTCTGCGCCAGAGCGGAGCAGGTTCTTCAAGCCGGCGATTACTTTCCGGAAGGAGGGGGCGCCGGCCTTGCTGCTGCGGTATGTGTCGTGTATGTGCTCCGGGCCGTCGATGGAGAGTCCGATGAGGAAATTCTCCGCAGCGAAAAAATCTGCCCATTCCGGGGTTATGAGTGTGCCGTTTGTCTGGAGAGTGTTGTGCACGATCTTGCCGTCAGCATATTTTTTCTCGAGGGCGACTGCTTTCCGGTAGAAATCCAGGCCTGCCATCAGCGGCTCGCCGCCGTGCCAGTTGAATGTGATTTCAGGGGTTTCGCAGGTGGAGAGATAATCGCGTATCGCACGTTCCAGCAATTCCTCCGACATCACTGGTTCGTGTCCTCCGTAGAGGCGTGACTTGTCCAGATAGTAACAGTATCTGCAGTCAAGATTGCAGAGCGAACCGCATGGCTTTATCATCAGGTTGAATGATATGGGGCCGGTTATCCTTGCTGCATCGGCGAGAGTGATAGTGCTCTTGAACGTGTCGTCTCTTTCCATGGAGGTATATAAATGAAAAAAGGGAAAGCTTAGCACATCGCACCGCTACGACCTCCTACCCTTGCTGCCTTCCGGCCCTGGGGGAGTTTGGAGGGAGCTGGTCGTGTACGACTTTCCCACTGCAAATATACTGCTTTTTGTCAAATCTGCAAAGTCTGACAGGCCAATCCGGCTATTTTCTTAGTCCAGGTTGGTGAAGATGAAAGGAAGAATGTCATCTACCTGACTGAATTTCAGGATCTTGTCTTTTCCGTAGAAGAGGACGCTCATCTTTCCGCCACTGATTTTCTGATATTCGGCCATGACCTGGCGACAGGCTCCGCATGGAGCAGTGATGCCGCTGTTCAGCAGACCGTTCTGTGCCCCTGTTATGGCAATGCTCCTCATCGGGAGGTCCGGATGGTTCGCGTGAGCTGCAAACATAGCCGTCCTTTCCGCGCAAAGTCCTGACGGATAAGCAGAGTTTTCCTGATTCGCTCCGGTGACAATGCTTCCGTCGGACAGTCTCACGGCGGCCCCGACATTGAAGTTGGAATATGGCGCATATGAGCCTGCCAATGCCTTTTCGGCGGCTTCGCAAAGCTCTCTGTCCTGCGGTTCAAGTTCCTGTACGGAACCGAATTCCTGATAGTCTATTTCTATTTTCTTGTTTGTCATAATGTGTTGTAATTTGCGGCTAGTATCGGACAATGTTCCGAATCAATGACTGCCAAACGTTTCAAATATAGTAATTTTTCTCTGATTTAGGTATCTTTGCGGCTGTCAAGGCGCTATTGACAAGATTCTTTAGCCCCAAAAGAGGAGAAATTTATGAAAGTTTGTGTAGGATTATCCGGAGGTGTGGACTCCAGTGTGGCCGCTCTGTTGCTCAAACAGCAGGGTTACGATGTTTTTGCGATGTTCATGCAGAACTGGCACGACACGGAAGGGACATTGCACGGTGACTGCGAATGGGAAGAAGACAAGTTCGTGGCCGAAATGGTCGCGAGGAAAATAGGTATCCCGTTCTATTTCATTGACTTGAGCAATGAATACCGTCAGCGTGTGGTGGACTATATGTTCGATGAATACTCCAAGGGAAGAACGCCGAACCCGGACGTGCTGTGCAACAGGGAGATAAAGTTCGACGCATTCCTGAAGGCCGCTCAGAAAATGGGCGCGGATATGGTGGCCACCGGGCATTATTGCCGTAAGGAACCTGCGATAGACGCTGAAGGGAACCAGATTGTCAATGACGGCAAGCCTGTGTGGCGCATCCTGGCTGGTTCGGATCCGAACAAGGACCAGAGCTATTTCCTGTGTCAGCTTACTGAAGACCAGCTTTCCAAGGCATTGTTCCCGATAGGTGACATCTGCAAGCCGGAAGTTAGACGACTCGCAGCGGAAGCGGATTTGCCTTCAGCTGAGAAAAAGGACTCCCAGGGCATCTGCTTCGTGGGAAAAGTGGACCTTCCGGTATTTCTCCAGCAGAAGCTCAAGTCTGTGGAAGGTGACGTGGTCGAAGTGTATGACGCCTTTTATGAAGATTCTCCGCAGTACTGTTTCCTAAGGGATACGATGTCTTCCATTCTGAAAAACCATTCTGCGGGTGATGCGGAGATGATAACTGATTATATATCAGATGACAAGGCTGCACATTCTCAGGCCGGAGATTATGAGGGAGGCTGCCATGCGGAGTCTGTCTATTCTTATGACAGTATCGGTGCATTGTCAGATGAGGATCTTATGCGCCTGTCCCGTCCTGTTACGTATGAGTCGATAAAATTCGAGACTGAGACATATCGCTCCGGTAAGCGTCATGTCAAGAAAACCCGTTATAAATCAAATCCTTACGGTGCAGTAGTAGGCCGTCACGAGGGAGCCCAGTTCTATACCATCGGTCAGCGCAAGGGCTTGAACATCGGAGGTCATAAAGACTCGCTATTCGTGATTTCCACTGACATTGAAAACAATATAATATATGTAGGGGAGGGACACCGGCACAAGGGCCTTTCGCGCAGTTGCCTGATGGTCGCGCCTGAAGAGATCCATTGGATCCGGGAGGACTTGCGGATGAATGACGGAGAAATACGCCGGTACAGAGTGCGTATCCGTTATCGCCAGCCGTTGCAGGATGCGTTGCTGGTCAAGAGGCCGTCTGGTCTGTTCATTCTCTTCGAAACACCGCAGAGAGGCATCACTCCGGGGCAGTTCGCCGTGTGGTATGACAGGGATGAAATGATTGGCTCAGGGGTAATATAAGGAGCATCTTTGCGGGTCTTTCCGGTCTATATTCCTTTTCTCATCAGTCGTGTGCGTCCAGCACACTCCTTCTTCTAAAAGGAATCTATCCTCGAAAATCCTCCGCAAATCTTTATCGATGTGTTTTTTACGCATGCATAACAAAAAAACCAGACGGAAGATTTTCCGTCTGATTTTTTTTTGGAGCCACTCAAGGGGTTCGAACCCTCGACCTGCGCATTACGAATGCGCTGCTCTACCAACTGAGCTAAAGTGGCAATTCGTTCCTCTCCGAACGAAATGGATTGCAAATGTAATGCTAAAAGCTTATTTTTGCAAGGATTGACCATAGAAATATTTGATAGTTATGAAAAATATAGGAAAAATGTTGTTGACATTGGCATCAGTTGCTGCTGTGGCGTCCTGCGCGGACTGCAATAACAAGAAAAAAGGCGATTTCAAGTACCTCGTGGATGAGTTTGCTGATATCAAGATCATGCGGTATCAGATTCCAGGGTGGGAAAAATTGACATTGAAACAGAAAGAGTATGTCTATCACCTGAGCGAGGCAGCAAAATTCGGATGGGACATTTACTGGGATCAGAACTGCAAGGACAATCTCGCAGTGAGAAAGGTACTGCAGAACATCATTGAAAATTACAAGGGCGACCGTACCTGCAAGGAATACAACCAGTTCCTCGTCTATGCGAAACGCGTATTCTTCAGCAGCGGCATCCATCATCATTATGCTGAGGACAAGTTCTTCCCGCAGTGCAGCCAGGAGTATTTCCGTGCATTGATGGAGTCAGTGGGCGATACGGACAAATGCGAGGCATTGCTGCCGGTCATCTATTCTCCGGAACTTTATGCGCAGAGGCGTTCTTCCTCGGCTGAGGGCGATATCGTGGCACTTTCTTCAGTGAATTTCTATGAGGGAGTCACCAGAGACGAAGTCGAAAATTATTATGCGGGCATCATTGACCCGAACGATCCTGAGCCGATTTCTTATGGCTTGAATACCAAGGTGGTAAAGGGTGCGGACGGTGTGATCCGTGAAGAAAAATGGAAAGTCGGCGGCATCTACGGTCCGGCAATCGAGAAGATCTGCGAGGAACTCGAGAAGGCCAAGGCTGTGGCTGAGAACGATACCCAGAAGAAGGAGATCTCCGAACTTCAGGAGTATTACAGGACCGGTGACCTCAAACTTTGGGACAAATACAACATCACTTGGGTAACTGATACGCTCGGCACAGTCGATTTCACGAACGGTTTCGTCGAGGACTACAATGACCCGCTCGGCCGCAAGGCTTATTGGGAGGCTTTGGTCAATGTGAAGGACTCCGCCGCTTCAGCGCGCACCGAACTGCTCAGTGCCAATGCCCAGTGGTTTGAGGACAATGCGCCGATTGATCCGCGTTTCAAGAAAAAGAGTGTCAAAGGCGTGAGTGCCAAGGTGATAGATGCTACCTGTCTCGGCGGCGGATGCTATCCTGCCACCCCTATCGGCATCAATCTTCCTAATGCGGACTGGATTCGCAAGGAGTACGGCTCCAAGTCAGTGACCATTGCCAATATCACCCACGCTTATGATGCGGCGGCCAATGAGTCCCCGAAATCAGTGCTTGAGGAGTTCGCTTATTCCGAGGAGGAAAAGGCAATGCAGAAGAAATACGGTTCTTACGATGATGAAATCCACACAGACCTGCACGAATGCCTCGGACACGGCTCAGGACAGTTGCTTCCTGGCGTGTCAGGAACAGCGATGGGCGAGTATGCATCTGCATTGGAAGAGGCAAGGGCTGACCTGTTCGGACTTTACTACATTGCAGACCCTAAGCTGGTGGAACTCGGCATCCTTTCTGACCCTGAGGCTTATAAGGCCCAGTATTCCAACTACATACGCAACGGCCTGATGGTCCAGACGAACAGAATCGAACTTGGCCGCCAGATTACCGAGGCGCATATGCAGAACAGACAGCTGATCGCTGCATGGTGCTATGAGCAGGGACTTCAGGACAATGTCATCGAGAAGAAAGTGAAGAACGGCAAGACCTATTTTGTGGTCAATGATTTTGAGGCTCTCCGTGCCCTCTTCGGAAAACTTCTCGCTGAAATACAGCGTATCAAGTCAGAGGGTGACTACCAGGCCGGCAAGGAACTGATTCAGAAATATGCGATGGACATTGACCCGGAACTTCACAAGGAGGTAAGGGACAGGTATGCGGCTCTCGGCCTCAAGCCTTACGGCGGTTTTGTCAATCCTGAGATCGTGCCGGTGGAAAAGGACGGCGTGATCGTGGATTACATGGTGGAATACCCTGACGACTATCTCGGTCAGATGCTCCAGTACTGCCATAAGTACTCTACATTGTAACCATGCGTTACAGCACATCAGAAGAATATCTCAAAGGATTCAGGACATATCTCCGTGTCGAGCGGAATATGTCCTCGAATTCTTATGAGGCGTATTGCTCGGACGTTCGCGAATTGTTCTTGTCAATATGTAAGGTCAGGGAAGTGCAGGACATGAGCCCGCTCAGCATAACGAAAGAGGAGCTGACCGGCTATGTGGAAAGCCGCGCCAACAGTGACGAACCTGTCTCCAAGCGCACCCAGGCGAGGATATTGAGCTCGTTGAGGTCATTTTTCGGCTGGCTGGTGATGGAAGGCGAGATCGAGGAAAATCCGTGTGACGGCATCAGTTCACCGAAAATAGGACGGTATCTGCCTTCTGTCCTGTCTGTCGAGGAGGTCGAGGCAATCATGGATTCGGTGGACCTTACCAAATGGAATGGGTTGAGGGACAGGGCGATACTGGAAATGCTGTACGGTTCCGGACTCCGTGTGTCTGAAGCGTCCGCCCTCAAGATTTCTGATGTGTTTCTGGAGGAAGGCTTCGTAAGGGTAGTGGGAAAGGGAAACAAGGAAAGGGTGGTCCCTATGGATGAGCCTGCCGTGATGGCCGTGAACAACTACCTGCCGGTGCGTCCCGAACCGTCTTCTCCGAAGTTTGCCGATACGCTGTTCCTGAACAAGTCTGGTGCGGCAATCAGCAGAATTTCGGTTTTCAATATGGTGAAGAAACAGGCCATGGCAGCCGGTATCCATAAGGAGATCTCTCCGCATACGTTCCGCCATTCGTTTGCGACCCACCTGATAGAAGGCGGTGCCGACCTGAGGGCAGTCCAGGAAATGTTGGGGCATGAAAGCGTATTGACAACAGAGATATACACCCACATTGACAGTGAAACCTGGCAGAAGAACATCATCGAACATCATCCTATGAAATAGAAAATTACTTATCTTTGTAGGATTATGATTCACGCGAAAAACATAGCGGGAAAATTGCTCGGGACAATGCTTTTCATTGTCCTGGCTGTCGCCTCCTGTACCAAATATGACGATCCGGTAATAAAAGATGCCGGCACCAGAAGAACAGAGGTGCCTGCCAAATGCAAGGTGCTGCTGCTTTATTCGGCCGGGTTCAACAGCCTGTGCAGCGAACTGGAGGCGGATGTGGACGACATGGCTTCAGGTTACCTGCCGCTCCGTAATTCCGCTGCCGCATCCGTTCTGGTCTATTCTCGCAGGCTTACCGAATCCAGACGATATACCGACCCGGCGCCTTCCTATCTGATCCGACTTTCGAGAGACGCTTATGGCAATGTTTTCCGCGATACGCTGAAGACTTGGCCGAAGGAAATGGTTGCGGCTTCCGTAAAGGCTGTCAATGAAGTGCTTACGTCTGTCAAGGAACTTTATCCCAATGCCGATTACGGGATGATTTTCTCTTCGCATGGAACAGGCTGGCTGCCTTCCGGCTACTATTCTTCAGGTACGATCACCAATATCGCCACGACATTATCGCCTTCAGCAGGTCTGAACTATGACTTGGTTCCAGTGCCCTATACGGAGTTTCACGGCGATGATCAGATCAAGGTCAAGAGCATAGGTGCTGACAACATCAATTCCAGCGAAACATATGAAATGAACATCGAGGACTTCGCTGCTGCGATTCCGATGAAGTTGGACTATATGATTATCGATGCCTGCCTGATGGGCGGCGTGGAAGTGGCCTATGCGCTGAGAAACAAATGCGACAAGCTGGTATTCTCTCAGGCTGAGGTGCTTGCGGACGGACTCTGCGATTACAACACGGTGGCCAAGAGGCTGTTGCTCAGCAGCGAGCCTGACTTGCTGGGAATCTGTTCTGATTCATGGGAGCACTATTCTTCCCAGTCGGTGGAGTGGCGCCGTTCTCTGACCATTTCAATGGTTGACTGTACCAGATTGTCACCTCTCGCTGAATCCTGCAGAAAACTGTTTTCAGAACATCAGTCTGAAATCATGTCCGTGTGGCCGGATGACGTGCAGGGATATTTCCGCTTCAGCAAACATTGGTTCTATGACCTCGAGGACATTCTTGTGAAAGCCCGTATTCCGGAAAGCGACCTGGAGGACTTCAGAAATGCAATGAACGGATGCATTCTCTATAAAAATGCATCCGTCAAGTTCCTTCAGGATTTCACTATCAAAACTTTCTGCGGCCTGAGCATGTATCTTCCGTCAGACGGCAATGCCACTCTGAACGAGTTCTACAAGACATTGTCCTGGAACGTGGATACCGGCCTGGTCAGATAGAAAAGCTGTTATTCGGCGTTGTTTTTTTCTTGTGCCAATGCTTCATTGAAACACTGACGGCAGAGAGGCTCATAGACGTCTTTCTCTCCGAGCACCACGAGTTTGTGGCTCTTGGTGAGCCTGTGTGAGTGGTTTGCCAGGTTTCCGCATTTTACGCAGATGGCATGGACTTTCTGCACGTCTTCAGCTATGGCCATAAGTCCCGGAATAGGGCCGAAAGGCTTGCCCATGTAGTCTGTGTCAAGACCTGCTATTATAACTCGTTTTCCCTTGTCGGCCAGCTCCTGAGCGACCTGTATGAGGCTTTCGTCGAAGAACTGCGCTTCATCCACACCGATTACCTGGGTGTCTTCAGCGGCGTTCAGCATCATTGAGGCCTCCTTGATCGGGGTGCACGGAATGCTGTGCAGGTCGTGGGAAACCACGTCAACATCAGAATAGCGCTTGTCGATCGCCGGTTTGAAGATTTCTATTTTCTGGTTTGCGAACTGAGCTCTTTTCAGTCGTCTTATGAGTTCTTCTGTCTTGCCGGAGAACATTGAGCCGCAGATGACTTCGATGCAGCCTGGCTTGTTTGGTGTTTCTGGATACATAATCATTGGTTGAAATGGATTGCGAATTTAGTAATTTAAATGTACATTTGTGCAATACTCAAATGTAAAAATCTTGAAACCTTATGGACAAGAGCCCGAAAGAAATATTGGCAGAACTTGACGCGGAGCTTTCCGCCCTGAAGGCCAGAGTCGGTGAGATCGAAAAAAAAGTGGAGCTGCTCCGCAATGAACTGGATTTGGAACCTGCTGAGCCGCTGGACTTGGGGACAGCTGACTATCTGTATGATATAGCGGATGCAGTTCCGGAGGACATTCCTGCTGAGAATGTGCCTGAGGCGGTTGCTGACGACATGCCTGCGGACGTGTTTGCTGAAAATGCCGGAGAGAATGTCGGGGAAAGCGTTCCGGACGACATCCCTGAGGCGGAGTCCGAAGCTGAGCCTGAGGCGCAACCGGAGACTGAAGACCTTCCGGAATCTGAGCCGGAGGTGGAACAGGAACCTGCACAAGAGGTGGAACAGGAGCCTGAAGACCTGACGGAAGCTGTTCCCGGAAAGGAAATACAAGCGGAACCTGAGACTGAAGCAGAGCCTGAACTGAAACCGGAAGACCTTCCGGAGGAGGACGGATTCTCATTATTCGGCGGAATGGCAGAAGATGAGGAGCCTAAGGCAAGAAAGACTAAAGCGCCGTCAGAGCACAGACAGTATTCGGGTCATAAGGTGATAGCGGACCAGAAATACGGAAACGAAGCCTGGAGAAAAGATATGCCGGGCCCGGAAGTGAAGGACGTCCGCAGCGCCATTTCGCTCAATGACAGGGTGATGTTCATCAGCACGCTGTTCCGCGACGATTCGATGCTGTTCCAGGATGTCATCAATAAGATCAATGCACTGACCACGCTCGAAAAGGCTGTGCAGTATCTTAAGGAAAACTTCCCGGAGTGGGATATGGATTCGGAACTTGTTTACAGGTTCATGATGTCCGTAAGAAGAAAAATCAGGTAACCGATGGAAACCCAAGGCAAACTGTATATAGTCCCGACACCCGTCGGGAATCTTGAAGATATGACTTACAGGGCAGTGAAAGTCCTGAAAGAAGCCGACCTTATTCTCGCAGAGGACACGAGGACAAGTTCCGTGCTTCTGAAACATTATGACATCCACGGAAAACTGCAGTCCCATCACAAATTCAATGAGCACCAGACTGCTTCCGTCATCAAGGACAGGATATTGGCAGGGCTCAATGTCGCGCTGATAAGCGACGCGGGAACACCGGGAATATCAGACCCTGGCTTTCTGCTCGTGCGTACTTGTGCTGCGGAAGGCATTGAAATACAGACTCTTCCTGGGGCGACAGCCTGCATCCCGGCAGTCGTGTCATCCGGCCTGCCTTGCGACAGGTTCTGCTTCGAGGGCTTCCTGCCTGTAAAGAAAGGCCGTCAGACATTGCTGACGACATTGGCCACAGAGCCGAGGACAATGGTGTTCTACGAGTCTCCTTACCGGCTTGTGAAGACATTGGAGCAGTTTGCCGGTTATTTCGGGCCTGACAGGGAATGTTCCGTGGCCAGAGAGATTTCCAAACTGCATGAGGAACATCGCAGGGGTACTCTTGAGGAAGTTGCAGCCTGGTTCCGCGAGCACGAACCGAAGGGAGAAATCGTGATAGTGGTGGCCGGGTGCCAGAAAACCAAGCGTAGAGAGGACGACGCTGAGGATTAGAAACATCGTGGCAGGTGGTTCTAAAATAGATGAATGATAATAAAAAGGGACGTAAACTCTCTCCCTCTTTCGTGACCGGCGCCATCGCGCTGGCATTTCTTGCTGTCGGTTATCAGACAGCGCTTTTCGTGCATAGAGCGGCTGCGCTCAAGATTCTGTCGGACGAAACTGTGCCCGATACTGTCTATGTGGCTGTGGATGAGGCTTTTGCTGCTGCAGGTCAGGCTGTCGTCAGTGGCGTTCCGGTGTCAGGGAAGTCCGACGTGCGGCGGCTGCCAGAGAAATTCGTATCGGCGGGAAACGCCCGGCAGCAGGTCCCGGGCAAAAAGACAGTCATAGCACGGAATCAAGGTGTCCGACTGGAAGCAGCCGCTGCGGTTGTCGCCGCCATCGCCCCACGCACTTATGAAAATTTCAGGTTCAATCCCAATGTCGTGTCTGTCAATGATTTGAGACGTCTTGGCTTCTCTCTCAAGCAGGCGGAATCCATCGACAATTACAGGAAAAAAGGCGGTAAGTTCAGACGGAAAGAAGATTTTGCCAAATCCTATGTGGTGGCCGATTCCGTATATCGCAGACTGGAAAAATACATTGACATACCTCTTCTGGACATAAACAGGGCGGATTCGGCGGAATTCGACGCGCTCCCGGGAATCGGCGGATATTTCGCAGCGAAGATGGTGGAGTACAGGTCGCGGTTAGGCGGCTATTCCTGTAAGGAGCAGCTGATGGAAATCTACCATCTGGACAATGAAAAATACAGTAGATTCAGCGACCTCATAACAGTAGGGGAGTCCAGGCCTTTCCGCCTGTGGACCATGCCGGCGGATTCATTGAAACTGCACCCTTATATCCGTAACTGGAAAACTGCCAATGCGATAGTGCTGTACAGAGACAATAATCCCCGCGAACTCTGGACCGTGGAAGGTCTTCGGAATGCGGGGATATTGGATGATGCAGCTGCAGCCAGACTGTCGCGCTGCCGTATTGAGTAGTCCTCAAAAATGTTGCTGAAAACTAGTCTGAAACGTGTTTCAGAGTTTCGCGGATCTTGCCCTCGATTTCTTCACTGAGCTCGGCATTGTCAGCGATAAGCTGCTTGGTGGCTTCACGTCCCTGAGCAAGTTTCTGGTCGCCGTAGCTGAACCATGAACCGCTCTTTCCGATAATGCCGTATTCGACACCGAGGTCCACGATTTCGCCGGTATGTGAGATGCCCTCACCATAGACGATGTCGAACTCCGCTTTCTTGAAAGGTGGAGCCATCTTGTTCTTCACGACCTTTACTTTGGTGCGGTTTCCGAGAGCCTCCTCGCCGTCCTTGATCTGGGTGGTACGGCGCACGTCGATTCTGACAGATGCGTAGAACTTCAGTGCATTACCGCCGGTGGTGGTCTCAGGGTTACCGAACATGACGCCGATCTTCTCACGGAGCTGGTTGATGAAAATGCAGCAAGTGTTTGTCTTGCTGATGTTTGCAGTCAGCTTTCTGAGCGCCTGGCTCATAAGTCTTGCCTGGAGGCCGACCTTGTTGTCACCCATCTCGCCCTCAATTTCCGCCTTAGGCGTAAGGGCTGCTACGGAGTCGATAACGATTATGTCGATGGCGCCTGACCTGATGAGGTTGTCGGCGATTTCGAGAGCCTGCTCGCCATTGTCCGGCTGTGAAATGAGAAGTGTCTCGAGGTCCACTCCCAGAGCCTTTGCGTAAGAACGGTCGAATGCGTGCTCAGCATCGATCATCGCGGCGATACCGCCTGCCTTCTGTGCCTGGGCTATCGCGTGGATGGCCAATGTGGTCTTTCCGCTGGATTCAGGACCGTAGATTTCAATGATTCTGCCTTTCGGATAACCTCCTATTCCCAAGGCATGGTCAAGAGCGATGGAACCGCTCGGTATTACCTGATGTTCATCCCATTGTGGCTGCTCTCCCAACTTCATGATGGTGCCTTTCCCATAGTCTTTCTCAATCTTGTCGATTGTCGCCTGCAACGCTTTCAGTTTCCCGGAATCAACCTGAGCGCCTGCATCTTTTACTGCTTCTTTAGCCATAATGTATAAATTTTTGTTCTATAATGCGGATTCGCCCGCATTCTCTACAAAGATAGAAAAATCAACGCAAACGGAAATGAAAAATTAACTAAATTTGTAGATGCCCACATTGACTTGTGGAACAATGAATTTTATGATGAACGGGAAAGATATAAAATACAAGCTTTTAGGCAAGACTCCGGAGGAGTTGAAGGAAATTGCAGTCAAATGCGGTCTGCCGTCTTATGCGGGCGGACAGATAGCGCAGTGGCTTTATAAGAAGAAGGTGAAGAGCATTGACGAGATGACGAATCTCTCGAAGGCAGGCAGGGAACGTCTTGCGGAATCTTATGAAACAGGTGCCGTGGCATATTCAGAGTGCATGGAGTCGGTGGACGGCACCAAGAAGTACCTTTTCCCAGTAACCTGCTCTCTGCTCGGAGGATTGAACCGGATAGAGACTGAGAATGCGGGGACGGTAGAGTCCAGCAGCATTGAAGCGGTGATGATTCCGGAACTGGACAGGAGGACATTGTGCGTCTCCTCTCAGGCCGGCTGCAAGATGGGCTGCAAGTTCTGCATGACCGGCAGACAGGGCTTCCACGGGAACCTTTCCGCGGCCGACATACTCTCGCAGTTCGTATCGGTGGATGAGGCTGAGCAGCTTACCGGAACCGTGTTCATGGGAATGGGCGAACCGCTGGACAATTATGACAATGTGAAGAGGGCGATAGATGTGCTGACGGCTGACTGGGGCTTCGGATGGAGTCCAAAACGTATAACTCTCTCATCTATAGGCGTGTTGCCTACGCTTAAGCGCTATCTGGATGAGACACGCTGCCATCTTGCCATCAGTATGCATGATGCTTTCCCGGATGAGCGTGGGGAACTGATGCCGGTCCAGCGCTCGTATGACATAAAAGAAGTCATCGGCCTGATAAGACAGTATGACTTCACGGGACAGAGACGCGTAAGCTTCGAATACACGATGTTTGACGGGTTCAATGATGACAAACGTCATTGTGATGCCATCATAAGGCTGTTGTCCGGTCTCGAATGCCGGGTGAACCTCATCCGTTTCCACAAGATACCTGACTTTCCGTATCAGTCATCGTCGGACGGGGTGATGACAGTATTCCGTGACAGGCTGAACAAGGCCGGTATCACTGCCACTGTCAGGGCATCGAGAGGTGAAGATATTTTCGCTGCCTGCGGAATGCTTGCAGGCCGTCACAAAACTTGATAAAAGCTGAAGATTATGAAGAACACTGCTACTGGATATATACTGACATTGGTCAGTATCCTGCTGTCAATCACGATGTTGGCACAGGAGGCTTATGCCCAGCCGGGCATCGGAGTGGATCCTGAAAAGGATTCCCTGTCAATGAAGGATCTGCAGGCGTACCTGTCGAAGATAAGGGAAAAGCGTCCGACAGTGGCGCTGGTTCTCAGCGGAGGCGGGGCCAAAGGTGTTTCTCATATCGGCGTGATCGAGTATCTGGACTCGCTGCAGATTCCTGTGGACGTGGTTTTGGGTACGAGTATGGGCGGACTTATAGGTTCGTTGTATTCGCTCGGCTACACACCTGAGCAGATGGATTCGCTCGTGCGCTCGTTTGACTGGGACGTGGCGCTTACCGACAGGGTTCCACGAAAGTACATATCCTACAATACCACGAAATACAAGGAGAAGATTCTCCTGTCGTTCCCGTTCTATTACTCGAAGAAAACTTATGCGAACAAGCTGGAACAGGATATCCAATATGCCGGCGCGGAAAAGAAATACAAGAAGATGCATTTTGGTGCCAACGACAATGAAGACGCGACAAGGCAGGTGAGGGACAATCTTCTGGGCAGTCTGCCGTCAGGATTTGCGTTCGGACAGAATGTGAACAATATATTCAGTTCATTGACAGTCGGTTACCAGGACAATATGGACTTCATGGACTTGCCGATTCCGTTCGTCTGTGTGGCGACCGAGATGGTGACAGCCAAGCCTAAGATCTGGTATGACGGCAAGTTGAACACGGCATTGCGTTCGACGATGTCCATTCCGGGAGTGTTCGCTCCGGTGAAAGTGGACGGAATGGTGCTCGTGGACGGAGGCATGAGGGACAACTATCCGACCGACATTGCCAAGGAAATGGGTGCGGACATCATCATCGGCGTGGACCTGTCCTCCGGCTTCAGGGACTATACCCAGCTGAACAACCTCGGTGACATCATCTCCCAGGGCGTGGACATGCTCGGCCGCCAGTCCTATGAAAGCAATGTCTCCATTCCGGATGTGACGATACGTCCGAGACTGGACGAGTTCAATATGATGAGCTTTGACGACAAGAGCGTTGCCACGATTCTCCAGCGTGGAAGGGAAGCGGCTGCTGCTCAGAAAGTTGCGTTGGACAGCCTTAAGCGGATTATCGGCCCGGGAAAGACAGAGCTGAGGAACCGCAGGGCCATAGATATAAATACTGAGCCGGTGAGGATTTCCAGAGTGGAGATTCATGGCGTCACCGACAAGGAGTCCAAGTATCTTCAGCGGAAAATAGGCATCAATCCTAATGTGGCCATCAGCAAAGCTACCATCGAGGATGCTGTGGCGACGATTTATGGAACGGACGGTTTCGACTATGTCACTTATGAACTGCTCGGAAGTGAAGAGCCTTATGATTTGATAATCAATTGTAAACGCGGTCCGATTCACCAGTTCGGTATCGGAGGGCGTTTCGATACAGAGGAAATCGTGTCCGTGTTGCTGAATTTCGGACTCAATGTCCACAAACTTCAAGGCCCTGCATTCGACTTTACTGCAAAAGTGGGCACGAACCCTTATGCCAAGGCGCATTTCTACTTGGCAGGTTCCAGAGGCCCTACCATCAATTTCGACGCATCACTTAAATGGACTGACCGAAACCAGTTCAAACTTGGCACGAGCGACTACAAGGTAGCGTATTTCAATATTCGGGAAGAACTGTATCTTTCCAATATCCGCTTGCGCAAGTTCGACGTGCGTGCCGGACTCAGGAACAACTATTTCAAGTTGAACTCCGCGATGACCGACAAGGTCAATGGTGATTACGACTTCGGAAACCTTACCAACAGTTTCCTCTCCATCTATGGAAATTTGCGTGCGGATACGTTCAATGACGGATATTTCCCGACCAGCGGCTTTACTCTCGGCTTGGGATACGAGTATGTGTTCAAGGGCTTGAAACGGCACATCACTCCATTCCATGCTCTGACTCTTGATTTCAAGACTGTAGGCCAGACGCGCGGTTCGTTGGCTGTAATACCGTCATTTTCAGCACGATATGTGTTCGGTGGAAATCCGTCTCTGCCATATCTTAATGTTATGGGCGGAGCGATACCTGGCAGATATCTGGACCAGCAGATGACATTCGCCGGAATCAATTATGCTACTGCAATGTCCAATTTCCTGGCGATTGCCCGCACTGACTTCCGCTTCAAACTGTTCAAGAACAACTATCTTACGGCCATGCTGAACTACGCCGTGTCGGTGTCCGACCTTTCTGATTTCGGAGATGTGGACAAGACCTACGGTGTGGTAGGCGCCGGCCTCAAATACTCGTACGATTCCATAATCGGTCCTGTCGAACTTGATCTGCATTGGGCGTCAAGGCATTACAAGACAGGAATGTATCTGAATATCGGTCTGTATTTCTAAAATCTGCAAGGCGATGGATGAGGGGAAATATCTGAAGGTATTGAATATGCTTCAGGCAAGGTGCTCGCGGAGTGAATGCTGCAGCCGGGATATGCGCACCAAGGCACTTAAAGCGCTGGATGGGGATGAGGAAGCGGCGGAAAGGATTGTCGCTTCGCTGGTGGCTGACAAGTTCGTGGACGATTTGCGTTACGCATCCGCGTTTGCACGTGAAAAGTCTTCACTGTCAGGCTGGGGAGTGCAGAAAATATCCTTTGCATTGACGGGCAAAGGCATTGACAGGCAGACGATTGCGGAAGCGTTGGAAGAGATTGACACTGATGCGGCTGCAAATAAGCTGGACTCTGTTCTGGCCGCGAAACTGCGCACTCTTTCTTCAGATCCTCAGCGACGGGTGAAGCTGCTCAGGTTTGCGCTCGGGCGCGGCTATGGCTATGATGAGGTGAAATCGGCCGTTGACAGATTGCTCTCGGAAGAAGTCTAAAGGTGTCTTTGCTTGTTGTGGACCTTCTTGATGATATAGGTGACGACTCCCCAGACCGTGAAGTCGTTGCTTTCCGTAACGTGAATCGGCTTGTATGACTTGTTTGCCGGAAGCAGCCACATTTCGCTGACCTGCTGGAGAATACGGTAGGAAACGCCGGGTTTCGGGGCATTGACGCTCTTGCCTTCGCCCACCTTCTCGGGGTCGGAGAAAGATATGTATTTCAATGTGAATTCCCCGTCGATGAAGCAGACCGCCATGTCGCCTTCCTGCGCATTCAACGCCTTGTCTATCACGAGGATATCGCCTTCTTCCACTCCTGCGTCAATCATCGAATCACCCACCACGCGGCCGTAGAATGTCGCGGCCGGATGCCTTACGAGTTCGGCATTCAGGTCAATGCATTTGTTCATGTAGTCCTGTGCCGGAGAAGGAAAACCTGCGTGAATGCCGTCTTCCGCCATCGGGGGCAGACCATTTTTTTCTACGTCGATGTCCATTGGGTAAAATTCTTCTGCGAAGTTACTATTTTTTTCTAATTTTGCGGTATGGAATTAGTCGAGGAAGTCAATGCATTTCTGTCAGAATGGTCTGAGGTGGCCCGCTTGGAGACGCCTCAGGGGCTCACGGCATTGGCCTGCGGAAACAGGGCATTGGTCCTGCCGGTTCCGGTGAGAAGCAGATCTGCCGAAGAGGCTTTCCGTGTCAATGCATTGGTGCGCCTGTCGCTTGATTTTCTGATGACGTCATTTCCCGAAACTAAGGTTGTGATACTTCCTGAGGATATGTGGCGGGCAAGGCCGGAGATGATGAGACCCCGTCTGCTCGCCCAAATAGGCTGGTTCAGGTCAATCTTTGCCAGAAACACTTCCGCACGCAGGATTACCGGACCAGAGGCGGCTGAATTCCTGAAGAAATGGCATACGTATTCGGACGCTGCGTCGCGATACAGATACGGACTTTTTCTCGGTGGAACGCTCCTTGTGGCTGTGGCCACGTTCTCGTCTGCCCGGACATGGCAGAAACAGGAAGGCGTCGTAAGGTCCTATGAATGGGTGCGTTATGCGTCACTGCCGGATGTCCGTGTCGTGGGCGGTATGGGAAAACTGCTCAAGGCTTTCGTGAGGGAAGTCGGGCCTGATGATGTCATGAGTTACGCCGATCTTGAGTGGACTGACGGAGAGGTCTATGACAGGCTCGGTTTCAGGGAAGAGGGACTGCGCGGGAGTGTGCTGTTCTCGGTCAATGAAAAGACTTGGGAGCGCAAGGCATTGGCCTCAGATATGTCAGGGCCGCAGGGCTCTCTGTATCACGTGAATCTCGGCAGCAGAAAGTACAGGCTGAAAGTGGAAGGCAAGGATGAAAAATAGGAAACATACATTCTGGGGGAGGTTATGGAGGTTTTTGTTCATAAAACTTCCTGTGGCCTTCGTCGTGATAACTGTGCTGTGGGTGCTTATGCTGAAATGGGTGCCTGTCTATGTCACACCGCTTATGATACAGCGCTCGGTGCAGTACCGGAATGACAAGTCGTTCCATACCCGCAAGACATGGGTGAGTTACGACAGGATCTCGCCGGAGCTGGCCAAGGCCGTGATAGCGAGTGAGGACAATCTTTTCGATACCCACAGCGGATTTGACTGGAAGCAGATAAACAAGGCGATAGACGACCATGAACGTGGAAAAAAACTGCGTGGGGCGAGCACGATTTCGCAGCAGACTGCTAAGAATGTGTTCCTGCTGCCTTCCCGCAACTTCGTCAGAAAAGGCCTGGAGGCATATTTTACTGTGCTCATAGAAAATATCTGGGGCAAGAAGCGTATAATGGAGGTCTATCTCAATGTGGCTGAAATGGGGCGGGGCATCTATGGGGCCCAGGCTGCCGCTGAATGTCACTTCCGCAAGAACGCCTCGAAACTTACCAGACAGGAGTCGTGTCTGATCGCCGCCTGTCTGCCCAATCCGCTCAGGCGCAATGCCGGAGCACCTTCCGGATATGTGCGCAGCAGGGCTGCGATGATCCAGAGTCTGGAAGCCAAGCTTTCTTATCCTGAATGGGTTGCATCTCGGAAATAATGACTAAATTTGAAGACTTAATAAAACACTTATATTGACAATGGACGCAATTGTAAAAACCGACTTCAGTTTTCCCGGCCAGGTCGGCAAGTATGTAGGGAAAGTACGCGACGTGTATGACATTGACGGCAAGTACCTTGTGATGGTGGTTTCAGACCGCATTTCCGCATTTGACGTGGTCCTTCCAGAGGGTATTCCCTATAAAGGACAGGTCTTGAACCAGATAGCCGCCAAGTTCCTTGACGCGACTTCTGACATTGTTCCGAACTGGAAGATCGCTTCCCCTGACCCTATGGTGACTGTCGGTTACAAGTGCGAGCCGTATCGTGTGGAGATGGTCATCCGCGGTTGTCTTGCCGGTCATGCCTGGAGAGAATATCAGGCAGGGAAGAGAACGCTCTGCGGGGTTCAGCTTCCTGACGGAATGGTGGAAGGCCAGGCTTTCCCGGAACCGATCATCACTCCTTCCGCAAAGGCTTCCGAGGGACATGATGAGGACATTACCCGCGATGAAATCATCGCTCAGGGAATTGTGCCGGAGGAAGATTACATCCAGATAGAGAAATATACCAGGGCCATATTCAAGAGAGGCCAGGAAATAGCTGCCAAGATGGGGCTGGTTCTGGTGGACACCAAATATGAGTTCGGCAAGCTTGACGGAAAGATATATCTGATGGACGAGGTCCATACTCCGGATTCTTCACGTTATTACTATGCCGACGGCTACGAGGAAAGGCTCCGCAAGGGCGAGAAGCAGAAGCAGCTCTCCAAGGAGTTCGTGCGTGAGTGGCTGATGGCCAATGGCTTCCAGGGCCTTGAGGGACAGAAGGTTCCTGAGATGACTCCGGAGGTGGTGTCCCACATTGAGGAAAGATACATTGAACTTTATGAGAAGATAACCGGCACCAAGTTCGAAAGACGCGAGTACTCTGCTTCAGATATCGAGCGCAATGTGACGGCTTGTCTTGAGAAGCTATTGGGCGCTTAAGAATCGCTTTAGACAGTTTTCCGGATTTGAGAACTTATGCATTAGTCGATTGCAACAATTTTTTCGTTTCGTGCGAAAGGGCTTTCCAACCGGAACTGGAAGGGAAGCCCGTTGTTGTTTTGTCCAACAATGACGGATGCGTGGTGGCCCGAAGCAATGAGAGCAAGGCGATGGGTATCAAGATGGGTACCCCGTTCTTCAAGATCCGGGACAAGGTCGAAAGCGGAAATCTCATTGTCCGTTCTTCCAATTACTCGCTCTACGGCGATTTGTCGTCTCGGGTGATGTCCATACTTGCTGCAGCGGTCCCGAAAATCGAAATCTATTCCATCGACGAGGCCTACCTGTGTGTGGACGGCATTGACAAGAAAAAATTGGAAGTCCTGTGTCCGGAGCTTGTGCGGCGTATCCGCAAGTGGGTGGGAATTCCTGTCAGCATCGGTATAGCGTCCACCAAGACATTGGCGAAGGTGGCGAATCATTTTGCCAAGAAATATCCGGGCTACAAGGGCGTTTGCAGGATCGTGACCGAGGAACAGAGAGTCAAGGCGCTGAAACTCACGCCGATAGGGGATGTCTGGGGAATCGGCCGCAGGGTGGCGCCGAGGCTGCTGGCGATGGGACTGACCACGGCTTATGATTATGTGTCAATGCCGCAGGACTGGGTGTATAAGAATTTGGGCCTGGGCGGTCTGCGTGTCTGGAATGAACTCAATGGTAAGGAAAGCGTGGAGGAGGAACGTGATGAGGCCAGGCAGTCCATCTGCACTTCCCGTTCATTTGCTGAAACGATTACTGATATTCAGGAACTTAGTGCGCGTGTGTCCGATTTTGCCGCCAAATGTGCGGAGAAGCTTCGTCACGACGGTACTGCTGCCTACTGCATAAACACTTTTCTCTACACGAACCGTTTCCGTGAGGACAAGCCGCAGGATTTTCCTGATGCCACGATTCGTCTGGATATGCCGGCAAGCAGCACCCAGGAGGTGGTCTCGGCCGCACTCAAGGCATTGAAGCTTATCTGGAAACCCGGATTTGAATACAAGAAGGCCGGCGTGGTCGTCTTCGATATCGTGAACCGTGACGAGCGCCAGCTGACGCTCTTCGAAACGGATTCTGCCAAGAAGGAAAAGCAGGATGTCCTCTCCCAAGTCATGGACAATGTCAATGTCTCTTCCGGCCAGAACGTGCTCCGTGTGGCCACCCAGCGTCCCGGCCACTACGCCGACGGCATCCGCCGCGAGCACGCCTCACGCCTCTTCTCCACCGACTGGGACAGCATAATCGAAATACACTGATGTATTATTCTTCCATAAACATCTGCTGGCGGATATATTCGAGGCTGTCTTCTACATATTTGTAGCCGCCCGAGCCAGGTTTCCCGTACGAGAGATACATAAGACAGTATTCCTCAGCTTTCTTCCAGTTCTTGAGCCGCTCGTAGCAATAGGCGATGTTGCTCAGAACCGAATACTTGCTCTTGTCCGTTTCCCACGATTTCAGATAATAATCAAGAGCCATATCGAATTGATTGGACCTCATATACCCCAAAGCATATTCTCTCTGAATCTTGCCGAGCAGGTCCGGGGATGGTGTAATGATTTTCAATGCCCGGTCAAACCAAGGCTTTGCTTTGTTTATTCCCTGGCCACATTCGCTCATGACTGAGCCGATGCTGTATGCAAGATTTACGTCACTGGAATCTAATTGCCAAGCTGCTTCCAGCTCCCTTATTGCAGGTATATACTCTTTGTTGCGCCATTGGTTCTGTCCCAAGTACAGGTGAACACTGTAACTTTCATTCCCGTCATCTTTCATTTTCTGAAATACATCTTCGGAACTGTTGAAATCCTCCATCAGAAAATAAGCAAGCCCTTTCAAGCCTCTTATGCCCATATTCGTGGAATCAATCTGAAGATAGTCTTCAGCCATATCGAGTACCTTCACATATTCCTTCCGCTCAAGATGTATTTTGGCTGCCTTGCTGACCACAGAAGGGTTCGCAGGGTTCATTCCAATATACATGTTATAGTAGATCAGTGCAGAATCAGGCATTGCCATCATGTTGAATGAATCTGCTGTGAGTGAAACTATTGCAGGAATCGTATCCCTTTTGATTATGGAGAGTCCAAGTTCAGAGCTTGATTTGTAATCTTTGGACCGGTAAGTCGTGAGCATCAGCTTGATTCTGTATAAAATGCTTTCCGGCTTCATCAGCAGCAGTGTAGAATAGGTGCTGGCTGCTGCATCAAGATCTCCTGCTTGAATGTAACAGTCTGCAAGTTCATTTTGTACTTCTTCGTCAATCTGTCCAGGACTTATAAGCCCTGATAACAATTCTATAGCATTCTCAGTCTTGTATATACTCTTGAGATACCTTGCTTCTTCAATGGTGGCGTTTCTGTCTTTCATTATCTTGGGCGACTGTGCTGATGCGATGAGCTGACAGAAACAATTGATAGTCAGGATAATGGAAAGTAACTTTTGCATAGGCATTTATTCAGTTTTTGTGTTTCCCTCGATTCTGAACATGGCAGTAATGCGTGTTTCTTTTGAATTATACCAGCAAAGGTAGTCATTCCTTATGATAAAAAACATGGAGTATTTTGGAACTGAAGAGGAAAAGCTTATTGTGCGTTATTGCGTTTTTGTTGCAGAACGCGAGAACCGTAGATGCACAAACGGTAGTAACAACTTACAGAGAAAGCACCTTTGAACAAAGGAATCATGATATAAGGTTTTCTGTCATAGATAGTTTAACTCTAGAACCGATAGAGTTCGCCTCAGCCTACCTTATTCCTCATGGTGATACGATAATTACTCATTTTACTATTTCGGCCAAAAACGGAGAAGTTCAGTTCTCTAATGTCATGAAGGGACGTTATTGGCTGAATGTTGAAATTCTCGGATACAACTCTTTTAGACAAGAGTATGCCATAAATTCAGATAACGCCGTTCCTAAAGAAATAAAACTATCTGAATGTAAGGATTTTATAGACGCTGCCACCATTACGGGGTTGGCGGACCCTATTAGACAAGTAAAAGACACGATTATTTATAATGCTACTGCTTTTAAGGTCGGCAACGATGCTATGTTGGAGGAACTGCTTAAGACGATGCCCGGAATTGAAATTAATAATGGTTCGGTTACGGTAAATGGAAAGCAGGTAACTGAGATCACTGTAAATGGCAGAACATTCTTTTTTGGCGATATGTCAGTAGCTCTTAAAAATTTGCCGGCAAAGATCATTGATAAAATCAAAGTGATAGATAGGGCTTCCAAGGAATCAGAGAGTAGTGGAATGAGAACTGCAACTACAGATGAGCGTGTTATGGATGTCGTATTGGATGCTGAATTTTCTAAAGGAGCATTCGGGAATATGAATCTTGGAGGTGGCGCGGCTTGGGATAAATCTCCTGAGGGTGAAGATTCCGCTGTGAAAAGTATTTATTTGGCAAAAGTATTCTCGAGCATATATGGCAAGAAGGATCAGATGACGATTCTTGCTGATGCCAATAATATGACCGTGGGTAATGGCTACGGTACAAAGGCCGGTGTAAGCTGGTCAACGGACCGGCTGGAAAAAATAGATGCAAATGTTTCTGTAATAGGCTCTTACGGCAGAATGCGGTCGGATAACAGTTCTAATTTATCCTACTATAATGTCGGTTCTTCTTTAGATAAATTGTCAAAGACATCTTCAAAGTCAAATCAAGGCAAGATCGCGGCATTTATAGATGTCCATAATAAGAATTCGGACATTATTGACTTTGAGTTGAAACCGGAGTTTTCCGTTTCGAAAAGCAAGTTGGGTCACTTGAGTTCAGGAAAGACAGATTATTACTCAATGAGTGACGATCGGTCTGGAACTTCAGATGATCTGAAGACAAATGGCAGACTGTCTTTTGATGTAAAAAAACTGGGCAAAGCAGGTCGTGCGATAAACATTTATTCTAAATATGATTTATCTGAGTCAAGAGAATTTCTGGACCGCATCTCGGATATGCATTATGCGAAGTCTGATGTCTTGGAAAGGTTGAAATACGATATGCGTTATCGTGCATTTAAGGTATCTGCCAGTTTTGCATATACGGAACCGATTGCAACAAAATGGTCATTGTATTTCTCTGAAACGTTCAGATATGATTTTTCAGGAAACAAAACGTTAGCTAGAGAAAAGCTTACGGAAATCGTTCGTGACGACTTGTCCTCTGATAGCAATATAAATAACTATAGACTGACGGAGAATTTGCTTATAAAGTATCGAAATAAGATTTCCCTCCATGTGGGAGCTTCAGTTGAGCACCTGAAAACTACAAATTCTCTTTGGCAGGTTATTTCAAGCCAAAGAATGGAGAATCGTTTTGTTACCAATGTGTCGCCATATGTACATATGCAATTTCACTCGCAATCTCAATACGTGCAATTCTATGTCGGAGCTGATGCGATACCTATATCCAGTATGGAAGTGTTTCCGGCAGTTGTGAAATTGACCCCGTCAGATATGCAGACCGGGAATATATTTCTTCATCAGCCTTATGCTAATGAATTTAATTTTTCTTATACGCGACGTGCAGATAAGATAACATGTGATTTTACTTTATTGTCATCGATACAAAAAAATCCAGTTGTCTATGCGAACTGGTTTGACAAGTCCGGTGTGCGAAATTCGTTTCCTGTCAATTCCAAGAAACCATCTGCAAACATTTATCTCAATTATACAATATGGTCATATCTGGACAAGAAAAAGCAATTGTTCTTCCAGACTTCCGGTACTGGGCAGTATAAACTGCAGAGTGGATATCAGTCGCTTATGGAACTTGACGGATTAGGTGATAAGAGTTTTGACTATGCATTGTTCTTGTCAAAAATCTATGGTGGTGCGTCCGGAGAGAAATTTTATAACGGAGAAAGCGGATTCAAAGAAAGCAGAACAAACATTGTAGATGCAAATGCTTTTGTTTATGCTCTCTATAGGACAGGGGCCTTGTCTGTAAATCTTAAAATCGGGGCGAACTATTATGGTTCGAGATACTCTCTTGTGAAAAAAGCAAATAAAGACGTTTTTGTCCTGTATGCTACTCCGGCTTTCTCGTATGAATTTCCGTACGGCTTTTCGATCGATACGGAGTGTGAATATAAGATTTATCGTGGCTACGGAGATAATTATGACCGCGAACTATATGACTGGTCTGTTGCTGTCGGTAAAAGATTTAAAATGGTTTCTATTGCATTGACAGTAAATGATTTGCTGAATCAGAGCGTAAATTTTACGCATTCTGCAAGTGCAGAATATTATCAGACTGTGTTGTCGAGGTCATTGGGACGGAGGATTACACTTACATTGTCTTATAATTTCGGAAAGGGCAGTAACAAACAAAAACGTGCAGCAGACAGGTTTGCACGTGATTCCGAGCAGTATTAGCAGGAAAAACAGTAATTGTTGTCGTGCATCGGCTAATCAGTGAGCAGATTTGAAAAAGATGTCCTATATTTGAAGAAGTTTTGATGATAATCAAGTGAAACCATAATATGGCAAAATATTGAAACTTATGATAATCAAACGTTTGTTCGCGGTTTTGTTCGCGGTTGCTGCTGTCTGCAGTTGTGCTTCAAGTTCTAGGGATTCGAGATGGAGCGAGGAGAAAGCCTGGAAATGGTATTCTGAACGGGATTGGCCTGTGGGATGTGATTACATTCCGGCATATGCAGGCAACCAGCTGGAAATGTGGCAGGAAGATACTTTCTCTCCGGACTCCATTGACAGGGAACTCGGCTGGGCTCAGGAGTTGGGCTTCAATACTTTACGTGTGTTCCTCCATCATGTGCTCTGGCAGAGTGACAAGGATGGCTTCAAGTCCCGGATTTCCAAGTTCCTGGACATTGCCTCGTCCCATGGAATATCCACGATGTTCGTGTTCCTGGATGACTGCTGGTGTGAGAGTTACGCACCAGGGATACAGCCGGAGCCTGTTCCGGGGCAGCATAATTCTGTATGGTGCAAAGACCCCGGTATCGAGTATTTCGGACCATGCGGCAGCGACTGCCTCTATGCGCAGGATACGACGGCGATTGTCAATGTACTGGAGGCTTATGTCACAGACATTGTCTCGACATTCAAGGATGACAGCAGGATTTTTGCTTGGGATCTCTACAATGAGCCGGGCGGCGGACAGGATCCGGACCGTTACTGGGAGCGCTCTTTCCCACTGCTCAAGGATGTGTTCAGCTGGGCGCGTAAGGTGAATCCGTCGCAGCCGCTTACTGCCGGCGTCTGGAACAGCCGCCTGCACGAAATGAATGCATGGCAGCTGGCGAACTCGGATATAATCACGTATCACACCTATGCTCCTCTGGAGAGCCACAAGGAGATGGTCGATACGCTGAGCCGTTATTCGAGACCGATGGTCTGCACTGAATATATGGCCAGGACTGAGGGCAGTACGTTCCAGACCATCTTGCCGATGCTGAAGGAAGCCGGAGTGGGTGCGATCAACTGGGGTTTCGTCTCAGGCAAATCAAACACCATCTTCTCATGGCAAACCATTACACATCCTTGTGAAACACCTGAGCCGGAGCTCTGGTTCCACGACATTCTCAGAAAAGACGGTACGCCATATTCTTCAGACGAAACCGACCTCATCAAGCGTCTGGCCTTGTCCCGGCAGTAACGCGCACGGAATGTCCGGACAATGCGTGTCAGTGTCTTTCCCTGCTGACCCGTGCAGCGGTGAGCCAGATCAGTAGCTGTCCGGAGTAGTAGGTGGTCATTATCAGGATGTTGCTGTATGACACTGGCGAGACGAACTTGTTCCATGACAGAATCATATCCGAGAGCAGGAACAGCGCAGCACCTGCCGCGAACGTCCATTGCCGCTGCAGTGCCGACATGGCCAGCATTGAACTGATCAGAACTGCGTAGATGGCGCATCCGATGCGGGTGACGCCGGCCGGCGCGTGCGGAATGATGCTTGTCAATGCGAAGATCACCAATGCCGCGGCTATCGTCACTGCGCAGATTACTGTCAATGCTTTTGCACGTACGCCCTTTCCGGCTTCAGCCCCGTCCGGTACACATTCCTGGTATCTGCGCGCCCGCAGGTCTGCCGGCAGGGATAGAAACCTCTTGACGAAAAATGTGATCAGCATCACGTGGGCCGCAGCGAAGAAAGACATCTGCCCGATGAAATTGCCGTCAGCGCCCATATAGTCTCCGCACATCGAGAAGATCATGGCCAATGTTATCTGACGCGGAGCGAGAAAAATTCCTGCCAATGACAATGTCAGCAGCGGGCCTATGATTCTGTATTTCACCACAAGTTCCGGCAATACCGATCGCAGGACCGGTTTCGGAATGAAATAGACCACCGCCAACAGCAGGAATATCGCCACGGTGATACACACGTTTCTGTCAAACTTTTTCATTTATCAGCTGTTTTGCAATTCTGTAATACACAAATGTAGTGTTTTTTTGTGAAAAGACGAATGATGGACATCTGCAGTGAAAAAGAGCCGGAGTTGTGCAATTTGGGAGTATCAATGTTCTAAAAGTGGTATTGTTGAGGTAACATCAATTGTTTCAGAGGAGAAGATTATAATTTTGCACCCCGGAATTGTTCGCATTCCTTGTGGGGAACGGCGATAATAATAGAGACAATGCATATAAAAGGAACTAACGTGCTGATCACCGGCGGGGCGTCGGGAATCGGCAGAATTATGGGACGTATCTGCCTGGAGAAAGGGGCATCTAACCTTATTGTCTGGGATATAAATCAGGCGAACATTGACAAGACTGAGGCGGAACTTTCTGACGTCAAACCTGCGGAAGCCGGTGTCAGTAAAGGACAGATTCACAGCTATATAGTGAACGTGTCGGACCCTCAGGCCATCAAGTCGGCATATGAAAAAGTGAAAAGCGAAGTCGGGGAGGTGGACATCCTTGTCAACTGTGCCGGAATCGTGCGCGGAAACAATACCTTCGACAAACAGACTGTACAGGACATTGACCTGACTATGGATATCAATGCCAATGCGCCGATGTATGTGGCGTTGGCTGTGCTTCCGGACATGCTCCGCAGGGACAGAGGGCATATCTGCAATATCGCCTCGGCGGCAGGAATGCTCGGCGTGCCTAAACTCTCGGTCTATTGCGCCAGCAAATGGGCAGTGATCGGCTGGACCGAATCCATGAGAGTGGAACTGAAACAGGCCCGCAGCCACGTGAGAGTGACATCTGTCGCACCATATTTCATCAATACGGGAATGTTCGACGGAGTGAACTCCAAGGTGTTCCCGATACTTGATCCTGAAAAGACAGCCGCGAAAATCATCCGTGCTGTGGAAGCCGGCAAGTCATTCAGAGGCATTCCGTTCGCATATCATTTCATCCGCATATGGCAGGGCCTGCTGCCCAATTTCCTTTTTGATTTCATCTTCGGAAAAGTTTTCGGCGTGTATTCGGTGATGGACCATTTTACAGGTCGCAGAAAATAAGTTATATTTGGGGAAAATGACATTGACAATGGAATCTACATCAGCAGAGAGGATTGTTGAAATCCGTGAAAAACAACGCAAATATTTCCATAGCGGGGCGACCCTGGACGTGAAAGCCCGCAAGGCGGCATTGAAAAAGTTCGAGCAGGCAGTGCTCAAATGGGAAAAACCGCTGTGCAATGCGCTCTGGGCAGACCTGCACAAGTCTTACGAAGAAGCGTATCTTACGGAAATCAGCATTCTGCTCGGCGAAATCCGCACACATATCCGCAAGATAGGGAAGTGGACCAGACCTCAGCGCAAATGTACGCCGCTGAAGCTGTTCCCGTCGTCAAGCAGAATCGTGAGCGAACCTTTGGGAACGGCACTGATAATCTCTCCGTGGAACTATCCCGTGCAGCTTCTGCTTACCCCGCTCGTGGGCGCGATATCCGCAGGCTGTACCGCAGTGCTGAAGCCTTCACCATATGTTCCCACAGTCTCGAAAGTAATCGAAGATATGATCTGTGATACTTTCCCTGAAGAGTATGTGGCTGTGACACAGGGACATAGAGATGTGAACGGATTGCTGCTGGAACAGCGCTGGGATATGATATTCTTTACCGGAAGCCCGTCTCTGGGACGTCTGGTGATGGCATCTGCAGCCAAAAATCTGACGCCGGTCGTACTCGAACTCGGAGGCAAGAGCCCTTGTATCATTGACAAGGATGCTGACATCATGACTGCGGCGAAAAGGGTGGCCTGGGGCAAGAGCCTCAATGCCGGCCAGACCTGCATTGCCCCGGACTATCTTATGCTTCATAAAGATATCAAGGACAGCTTCCTCTCGGCACTCAAGGCTGAGTTCAATGCTCTTCTGGGAGATGATCCGCAGAAGTCCGGGCATTTCGTGAGAATAGTGAATGACAAGGCTTTCGAGCGCATAGAGAGTTATCTGAAAGATGGCGACATCGTATTCGGCGGCCACAGGGACAGGGCTGAAAGATATTTCGAGCCGACTGTCCTGGACAATGTCAGTGCGGATTCTCCGGTGATGCAGGAAGAGATCTTCGGTCCGATATTCCCTGTGCAGACATTCTCGGACATCGATGAGGTGACCGAATTCGTAAGTTCGCGGGAGAAGCCGCTGGCGCTCTACTATTTCGGAAAACAGGGTGACAAGGTAATCCGCGCCACATCTGCCGGCGGAACTTGCATCAATGACACGATCATGCATATTGCCAATGATAATGTTCCTTTCGGAGGTGTCGGGATGTCCGGTATGGGCAGCTATCACAACAAGCTCAGTTTCGATGCTTTCACCCATTACAGAGCCGTGATTTCCACGCCGACGTGCATGGACCTGCCGTTCAGGTATATGCCTTATTCATGGTTCAATGTCGTGAAAAAGTTATTGTAAGGTAACGAAGTTATTGCTATATTTGACAGTGGTGGGAGTGGATTCCGCCGCTGTTTTTTATTTAGTAAAAAGAGAAGAAGATGGAAAAGAAATTGTCAAATGTGGTGAAGCCGGAGTCAATGACTGCGGAAGAATGGCAGAAGGAATTGCGGAGACAATTTGTGGAGAGGGAGCCGCTGTCTATAACGCCTGATGCGGATGAGGCCGCCTATGGCGTATTTGATGTCAGGAATCCCAAGACCAAAAACTGTTACAAGGTCGTGTACAGGGGCGTTGACAGCAAATGGAACTATTGCTCCTGCATGGATTTCAAGACCAACCGGCTCGGTACCTGCAAACATATAGAAGCGGTGCGGAAATGGCTTGAGTCGCATCATAAGAATGCTGCGGTGGTGAACCCTCCATATTCATCTCTGTATGTCTCCTACAAGGACGGCAGGGAAATATGCCTGCGGATAGGAAGCTCGCATTGGGCGGAAATGAAAGTGCTTGCGGCAGAATGGTTTACGGAAGAGGGCAAGGCGCTGCCCGGGACATTGACCCGAATGCCTGTCTTTATCGCGAAAGCGAAGGAGATAGAGCCGGAATTCCGCTGTTATCCGGATGTGACTGATTATCTCTCAGAGATCAAGGATGCCCAATATCGTGAGCGGTATCTCTCCTCGATGGCGGACAAGAATATGGATTCGCTGCTTAAGACGACATTGTATCCTTACCAGAAAGAGGGCATCCGTTTCGCATTCTCGAAGGGCAAGTCCATTATCGCAGACGAAATGGGACTCGGCAAGACGGTCCAGGCCATCGGCTGTGCTGAACTTATGCGTAAGGCGGGACTGATTTCATCCGTGTTGGTGCTGTGCCCGGCGTCATTGAAATACCAGTGGAAAAAGGAAATCGAGAAGTTCACGGATTCGGTGGCGGTAATCGTCGAAGGGCCGCAGGACAAGCGCAGGGAACTGTATCGGAGCCAGTCATTCTACAGGATTGTCTCTTACAATACGATGAGCAATGATATCCGCACCTTCGGCAATGCTTATGCGGAATGTCTGATCATGGATGAGGTGCAGCGACTGAAAAACTGGAACACGCAGATTTCGAGGGCGGCGCGCAAGATAAAATCGGACTATACCATAGTGCTGTCCGGAACCCCGTTGGAAAACAAGCTTGTGGAGCTTTACTCGGTGATGGAGTTCGTGGACCAGTATTGCCTTGGGCCGTATTACAAGTTCATTGACGAGACTACTGTGAAGGACGAAGGCGGCAAGATATTGTCCTACAAGAATTTGAATCTTGTGGGCGAGAGGCTCGCAAAGAGACTGGTACGGCGCAGGAAGGCGGATATAGAACTTCAGCTTCCGGAGCGGACTCAGCAGAATCTGTTTGTGCCGATGACCTCCAGGCAGCGTGAAATTCACGATGAACTCAAGGCCGGCGTGGCTCAGATAGTGTCCAAATGGCGCAGAAGTCATTTCTTGAGCGATGTGGACAGAAAACGTCTGATGCTGCTTCTCTCGCAGATGCGCATGGTCTGCGATTCCACATATATTCTCGACCAGGAGACCAGGTTCGATACCAAGGTTGAGGAGACTATGAATATAGTGCAGGAAGTGGTTGAGAGCGGGGAAGACAAGATCGTGATATTCAGCCAGTGGGAGAGAATGACAAGGCTGATTGCCACGGAGCTGGAAAAGTTGGGCGTGGGTTACGCGTCATTGAACGGCAAAGTGCCTTCCGAGAAAAGAAACGCTCTGGTGGAGAAGTTCTGGAACGAGCCGTCCTGCAGGGTGTTCATATCCACGGATACTGGAAGTACGGGACTGAATCTGCAGATTGCATCGAGGGTGATAAATCTGGATCTGCCGTGGAATCCTTCGGTTCTGGAGCAGCGCGTAGGACGTGTGCACCGTATCGGACAGCGCCGTAATATCCAGGTGCTCAATATGATATCTCAGGATTCGTTCGAGGAGAGGATGCTGGCGACATTGGAAGTCAAGGCTTCGCTGTTCGAGGGGATTCTCGACAATGGGGATGATACCGTGGTGCTGGACGACAGCAGGATGAACAATATCCTGAAGGCAGTGGCGGATTATGTGGGTGAAGGGACGGATTCTCCGGACAACCTTTCCGCTGTCATGCCTGTCGGGCCGGGAGATGCTGACAATGAAATGGCCAATGTCCAGGAGGAGAGCCCTGCCGCGGAAGATCGTGAAACGGACTGCCGGGAGTTGCTGAAGCGCGGTTCCGATTTGCTTTCTGACCTTTCGGCGGTGTTGAAATCTCCTGAAAAGACGGCTGAACTTCTTGATGCGATTGTCCATACGGATGCGGAAACCGGAAAGTCGGAACTCAGAATCCCTGTTCCGGACAAGGATGCGGTGGCGACTATCTTGTCAAGCCTGCTCGGTCTGCTTCGCTGAATTCTTTGGACTCCAGCGTCGCGCTACTTGGGCTTGATGATATAGAAGCAGGAGGTGGTGAACCAGTTGCGCACATACGGAATATGCGCCAGCAGGGAGCAGAGCCGTCTCGGGCGCAGTCCGAACTTTGCCTTGTAATGAGGGGAGATGAACCAGAAAATCCTGTCATTGACCACATAGCCGGTCTTATTGCATAACTTTTCGAAAAGCTCCGGCGTCATACGTGAACGCTTGATACTCAGGAGTTCATCTATCTTGGCAGGCTCTTCGCCGAACATCTTCAGCCACGCCTTGTAAACCGGGGCGGGCAGCACGTGCATGAACGGAACCGTGGAGCAGACCCTGCTTCTGCAAATCTGCTGGTGTCCTCCGAACGGCATCTGCCAGGCCGGGAAGCCGAAAAATACTATTCCGTCCGGTTTCAGGTAATTCTTGCACCTGAGGAAAAACGCTTCCTTTCCATCAGGTTCGATATGCTCGATGACATCGTGGATCAGTATGATGTCGAACCCGCCGTCCTCGGCGAATGGGTTGTCTGTCAGGAAATTGGCACAGGCAAATTCGCCCTTTACATTGCGCGAAGCGAAAAATTTTCCCGCATTTTCGATTTTGCCCGAAGCCAGGTCCAGGCCGGCCACCGTGCAGCCCGATTCCGCGAAAGGAAGCAGGTTTCCGCCTTCGCCGCAGCCTATTTCCAGAATCCTGGTGTTGCTGTCAATGTTTTTGAATCTCTTGAGATAGTCGATATAGAACTCGCGGGAAGTGCTTGCAAGTTCATTGAAATATCGTTCTCTGTCTATATGTCTTGTCTGCATTGTACTGAGAATTATTCGTCTCTCATGAACTCTCCCGGAGTCTTGCCTGTGGACAGTCTGAAAAACCTTGTGAAGAATGAATGGTTCTGGAAACCGAGAGTGTCGGACACTTCCTTTATGGAGTATTTTCCGGAAAGCAGGAGACTCTTGGCATCCAGCAGTACATATTCGCGGATCAGGTCAAGCGGTTTTTTGCCGCTCGCTTTCTTTACCAGTCTTGAGAAATGCTTTTCGGAAATGAACTGCCGTCTGGCATAGAAGCCTACAGTCCTGTCTTTTCTGGAAAAATTATGGATGTCCTCCTGGAATCTGTACAGGACCTCTTTTTCTCTGGAGTAGCCGAGCGCATGGCTGTCCGTGGCCTCTGCATTGACTTTGTCGGAATCTGTCACGCCGGCCGCGACCGAACGCTTGCGCCACTTCAGCAGCAGGCTCGCGAAAATGTATGTAAAACCGGAAAGAATGCCGTCGGAAGTGCTTTCGTCCGAGTTCTTGACAATGAATTTGAGGGACTGGCAGAGCTTCTCGTAATTCTCTGCCTCCTCCTCGTCAATGCTCGCTAGCGCCGGTTCCTGATTATGGAGTACCCACTGCCTCAGGCTCCGACCGTGCGTGCTCCTCATTTCGGTCATAATATATTCAGAGTCAATGCCTACGATGATTACGCGGCACGCTTCGATAATGTTTACCTGTTCCAGAATCTGACCGCCGAAGATGACCAGAATACTGCCGCTCTCCAGCAGGTAGTCTTTCTGCTGGATGCGTACGGAAATTTTTCCGGATTTGCAGAAGACGCAGACTGTCAATGATGTTTTGAGAGGAAAGCGGAGGCGTGACGAGCCCTCGTATTCGCCGGTGGAGTCGTATTCCATATTGTCCAGGATGCAGAACTTGCTGTCCACCCAGATCCGGGATATCTGGCCGTCAAGGTAATTCGCGCCTATGGCGCCCAGTATTTCCTCACTTCTCATAATTAGTCAGTTTCTGAACTCGCAAATATACGTATTTTCTGAATAATGTATCCAAAAGGCTCTCTGACAATGTGTCAGTGTTTCTGTTTGGACTGTTTTTTGAAGCCTGATGCCGCGGAATGTCCAGAGGACAGGACATCCGATATAAACAATTCTTGAAATGAACAATAAGGAGATGCCTATCCTGCTTCTTACAGGATATCTTGGAAGCGGAAAAACCACATTGGTAAACCGCATTCTTTCAAACAAAAAGGGAATCCGTTTCGCTGTTATCGTAAACGATATCGGAGAGGTCAATATAGATGCTACATTGATCCAGCAGGGCGGTGTGGTCGGACAGAGCGACGACAGTCTCGTGGCGTTGCAGAACGGCTGCATCTGCTGTACGCTCAAGACTGACCTGATGAACCAGATAGTCGAGATCATGAAAATGGACAAGTTCGACTACATTGTCATCGAGGCGAGCGGAATCTGCGAACCTGAGCCTATCGCACAGACTATCTGTTCAATGAAATCGATCGGCGGAGTTTATACGGAATTCGGAACTCCGAGACTGGACTGCCTGGTTACCGTGGTGGACGCGCTCAGGATGGCTGACGAGTTCGGCTGCGGAGAGAGCCTTGAACGCAAGAATCTGGAGGAGGACGATATCGAAAACCTTATCATTCAGCAGATTGAGTTCTGTAATGTCATTCTTCTGAACAAGGCGTCTGAAGTGAGCCCTGAGTCATTGGACAAGATCAAGCACATTATACGTGAGATCCAGACGAAGGCGCAGATAATCGAGTGCGACTATGCGGATGTGGATCTGGAAAAACTGCTCGATACCAATATGTTCGACTACCGTCAGACAGAGTCGGGAGCGGGCTGGATCCGTGGCCTGGAAAGCGATGTCCATGACGAGGAGCATCACCACGAGGAGCACGAAGAGGAACATGAGCATCATCACGAAGATCACGAGGAACATGAGGAACACCATCATCACGACCATGATGAAGAGCACGATGACCACGACCATCACGAGGGACATCACCACCATCACCATGATCATGACCACGAAGGAGGTGAAGTCGAGGAATATGGAATCGGAACATTTGTCTATTACAGAAGGCCGGCATTTGATCTGAACAAGTTCGACTGGTTCGTCAACAAGAAACTTCCGAAGAGCGTGATCCGTGCCAAGGGACTCTGCTATTTCTCCGACAATACCGATATGTCATGCCTTTTCGAGCAGGCAGGAAAGCAGATAATGCTCAGGGAGGCTGGTCAATGGTATGCCACGGCACCGGAGGAGGACCTTATCCGTATGATGAGACAGGATCCTACCATAATGAAGGACTGGGATGCCCATTACGGCGACCGCATGCAGAAGATAGTCTTCATCGGCCAGCACATGGACAAGGAGCAGATCTGCAAAGACCTGGACGAGTGCCTTGTAAAGGAATAAATACGGTATTAAATAAATAATGGTGTGCAGGTTATCGGGAGAGCTTTTCCGATAACCTGTATGCGTATGAGAAGTAACGTCTGAACGGCTTGAAGATGTTCCAGAAAGAAAGCAGGCGCATCATCTTCTTGGAATACGGGTCTATCGGGACTGAGCCGTTGCGGTTTATGGTGATGACCTTCCCGCATATGTCCTGATAACGGCATGTTTCCTCGTTTTTGGGTACGCCGTCACCCTGGATTCTGTAGATGCCGTCAGGACGCACCTCGAGGATACGGTGCATGATGAACCTGCCATGGTACCGGAACAGGACAATGTCTCCTGCGGCCGGTGAAACCTCCTCTTTTCCTTCAGGAGTATATGATGCTGCTCCACAGAGAGTTACAGTGTCCTTTTCCGGTCTTATGAAAGGCAGCATGCTCCATCCCTTTACCGGAATGGTCACAGTGCGCCCCTCCTTGAGCAGACCGGTCACATTGTTGAAAAACAAGTCGTTTTCTATTACGAATTTATCCATTTCACGAACTTCTGCAGAACAATTCCGCGAATTTAATGAAAATTAACTAATTTTGTGAAGATACTGATACTAATACGAAATGAAGATAAAGAATGGTTTTGTCCTTCGCGAAATCTGCGGAGAGAATGTTATTTCAGAAGAAGGTTTGTCCAATGTCAATATGGGGCGGATCATTTGTCTCAATGAATCTGCCGCGTTCCTGCTGAAATCAGTGTGGAACGAAGAATTCACCCCGGAGTCGCTCTCAGATATGCTCCAGAAGGAGTATGAAATCTCGGACACTCAGGCGCTGGAAGATTCGAAAGCGCTCTGCAAAAGCTTGAAGGATAACGGTATAGCAGAATGATTATGACCAGGAAATTCAGCGTTGCAGGCATCCCGTTCGAGGTCAGTCTCGAGTCTCCGTGGAAATTCATGCCGTATTCCGCTCCAGTTCAGCAGCGCATCAGAAAGGCGGCTCAGGGAGCGGTGATGGACATCCTGCCTACGCGGGCCGGGGATGATGTGCCGTCCAGGACCTATGTCACCTGCCGCGAAGATCTCCCGGAAAACTTCGACCGGTCAATGCTGGATTTCTCTCAGTATGAGCCGTTTGCGACAGAGGAAGATGCGGAGCCGGTTTTCAGTGTCAATGTGAAAGGCACGTGGCCGGACCTGGTTTCTGACCCGTCAAACGAACTGCTCTTCAGCATTGACGATATGGAGCCGTATTACAAGGCGTTCAGGACCAGCGGCGGGACGCTTTTCGTGTTCAGGACTGCTGAAGACGTGCCTGTTTCCGCGATAATGGTTTCGCAGGACGCCAAGGTCGGTGATTTTTATGTCAATGGCCTGAAACGCCCGTCATCGGTGGTCTTCTATCTCTGCATGTGCCTCAGGATAATGTTTTCGTACAATGCGGCTGCACATGACGCTCTTTTGCTTCATGCCTCAGTCATCAGCCACAATTCGGCTTCGACACTTTTCCTGGGCGCCAGCGGAACGGGCAAAAGCACTCACAGCAGACTGTGGCTGGACCATATAGCAGGAGCGGAACTTGTCAATGACGATAATCCCGTCGTGCGGCTTGAAGATGGACATTGGTCCGTTTACGGTACACCATGGAGCGGAAAGACACCTTGCTACCGTAATGTGAAAGAGCCTGTCAGAGCTTTTGTGCGGCTGTCCCAAGCCCCTGAAAACCATATTGAAAGAGTGAAGGGCATTGCTGCCTATGCAGCATTTGTCGGCTCCGTCTCCACCGTCAGGTGGGACAAGTCCGTGATGGACAGCATGACAGCGCTTGCATCCGACATTGCACAGAATGTTCCTACATATAAGATGGGCTGTCTCCCGAATGCGGAAGCTGCTGAAATCTGCTGCAGTGAAGTGGAAAAACAATAGATAACATTGAGCCTATGGATACTCATACACATATAGTGATAATGGCCGGCGGCATCGGAAGCCGCCTGTGGCCCGCGAGCACACCTGCAGTGCCGAAACAGTTCATTGACCTTCTCGGAGTGGGCAAGTCATTGATCCAGCTTACGGTCGAGCGCTTCCTTCCGGTCTGCGACTACAGCAGGATGTGGGTGGTGACATCGGTCAAATATGCGGAAATGGTGAAGGCTCAGCTGCCGATGATTCCGGAATCACATATCCTGTCGGAGCCGGAGCCGAGAAATACAGCTCCCTGCATCGCCTATGCCTGCTGGAAAATCAAGGCGGAGGACCCTGATGCCAATGTGGTGGTGACTCCGTCCGATGCCGTGGTCCTGCGCAAGGAAAAGTTCGCGGACTGCATCAGAAAGGCATTGGACTTCACCGTTGAGCACGACTGTATAGTCACTGTGGGTATTCATCCGGACAGGCCGGAAACAGGGTACGGCTATATCTGCTCGTCTTCTGTCGAGGAGGATAAAGTGCTTAAAGTCAATGCTTTCAAGGAAAAGCCTGACAGGCAGACTGCTGAGAAATATCTGGCGGCAGGGAATTATTTCTGGAATGCCGGCATTTTCGTGTGGTCTGTAAACACGATAGTCTCCCAGCTTCGCCTTTTCGTTCCGGGAATCGCCGGGATAATGGACAGGATCGCTTCTTCGTTCGGCAAGCCTGAGGAAAATGATGTCCTGAATGAACTGTTCCCGCAATGTGAGAAAATCTCCATTGACTATGCCGTGATGGAGCGGTCGGAGTCGATCTATGTGATCGCCTCTGATGTGGAGTGGTCTGATTTGGGAAGCTGGAGTTCTGTAGGCGGCAAGATTTCCGGTGACAATGCCGGAAACAAGGTAGTGGGCGACGGTGTCCGGCTTTTCGGCTGCGAGGATTGTGTGGTCAATGCGGCTGATGGCGGGACAGTGGTCGTGTCGGGGTTGAAAAATTACGTCGTGGCAGTAAAGGACGGCAATATTCTTGTATGTCCATTGACGGAAGACCAGAAGATCAAGGATTTCCTGGCATAGGTTTTTATTGTTCTTATTATGCTTGAAAGACCTCATTATCGGACCGTTGTGATTTCTGATGTTCACATCGGAGCGCCCCATTCCAAAGTGAAGGAGGCTGCTGAGTTTTTGAGTTCCGTCGATTGCGACAGGCTCATAATGAACGGCGACATTATAGACGGTTGGCAGTTGAAAAACTCCAGTGACAAGTGGACCGTGGTGCATTCCGCGTTCTTTTACGTCATAATGAAGATGATGGAGAAGCATTCTACGGAAGTGATTTATGTGACGGGCAACCATGACGACTTCCTCGACCCGCTTGTCCCGTCCAAGATGGCGAACATCACTCTTGTCAATGAATATATAATAAAGGAGAAGAATCACTCCTATGTGGTCATCCACGGGCATGCCTTCGACAGCATCACCGCCCGGCTCACGTTTCTTGCGAAACTCGGTGACGTCGCCTACAATCTGCTCCTGAAATTCAACAATGTATGGAACAGGGCACGTCTGAAAAGGGGCAAGGAGTATTATTCATTGTCAAAAGTCATAAAGCATAAGGTAAAGCAGGCTGTGTCTGCGATTTCCGGCTTCGAATCAGACCTCGATTCGTTTGCCAGGGCGAAAGGCTGTGACGGCATCATCTGCGGCCATATCCACACGCCGGAAGACAAATACCTGAAAAGCGGGGTGCATTACCTCAATTCCGGCGATTGGGTGGAGTCATTGACCGCATTGACAGAAGATTACGATGGAAACTGGTCTGTAGTAAAGTTTTCAGATTTCATTAACCGCAAATAAAGTTTGGCTATGAAGTACTTGTTCATAATCCAGGGCGAGGGGAGAGGCCACCTCACTCAGGCGATGACAATGGAAAAATTGCTGCGCTCCCGCGGGCACGAAGTGGTGGAAATGCTTGTGGGCAAGAGCGAAAGCAGAAAGTTGCCTTCATTTTTTCTCGACGGGGTAAATGCCCCTGTAACCTGTTTTGAGTCGATCAATTTCGTCTCTGCGGCTGCGGACAAGCGTCCGGATGCAGTAAAATCGGTTCTCTACAATATAGCAGTATCCCCGAAATTCATTCCGTCCGTATCATTGATCCGCTCGAAAATCAAGGAAAGCGGCGCGGATGTGATACTGAATTTTTATGAGCTGCTGGGCACGATTGCGCACGGGCTCACCGGCTGGAGAATCCCGATGGCGTGCATAGGGCACCAGTTCCTTTTTCTGCACGAGGATATGCATATTCCGGAATTCGGTTATGAGGGCCATCATGCCCTGAACCTGTTTTCCAAGGCGATAGCGGCCGGCGCTTCCAAACTTCTGGCCCTTTCTTTCAGGCCAATGCCGGATGACGGCAAGATAAAGGTGGTTCCGCCGCTCCTGCGTCCGGAAGTGCTCTCTTACAGGCAAAGTCCGGAATTCCGTGACGGTGACTATATCCTCGGCTATATGCTCAATGCCGGTTTCGCTGAAGAGGTGAAGTCCTGGCATGCCAAGAATCCTTCGGTTCCGCTGCGCTTCTTCTGGGACAATGCCGCTGAGGCCCCCGTGAAGGTGGTGGATGACACGCTGAGTTTCTATTATCTGGACGACAAGGAATTCCTCGGGCAGATGGCAGGTTGCATGGCATATGCATCCACGGCCGGTTTCGAGTCCATCTGCGAGGCGATGTACCTGGGCAAGCCGCTGATGATGGTGCCGTCCCACATTGAACAGAAATGCAATGCGTATGATGCCACCCGTTTCGATGCGGCCGTCGAATCCGAAACGTTCGACCTGGATGTGCTTCTGAGTTTCGCACGTGACGGAAAGTTCCGCCGGGACGAAGGTTTTCCGGCTTGGGCCCTGTCAGCTGCCGAGGTCTTCGCGAAGGAACTGGAGTCAATGTGACGGCTGAAATTGATGAAAAATATCCAAAGTCTTGGAAAATCGGATAATTGTGCGTAGATTTGCGTTCCAATTTTGGACAAACTAAATTTTTAAGAGAAATGAAAAAAGGAATTCATCCCGAAAACTACCGCCTTGTAGCTTTCAAGGATATGTCAAACGACACTGTATTCGTTACACGTTCATGTGCAACCACTAAAGAAACTCTGATGGTCGACGGAGTTGAGTACCCTGTAGTAAAGCTTGAGATTTCAAATACATCTCATCCGTTCTACACCGGTAAAGTCAAGCTTGTGGATACCGCAGGTCGTGTTGATAAATTCTACCAGAGATACAAGAGCAGACAGAAATAATTTCTTCTGTTTTGAGATTCAGGAGCTGTTCCCACAAGGGAGCGGCTCTTTTTTTATGCTCTTTTCTATTGTGTATATGCTGTTTCATTGTCTGATGTCTGCTTCAAAGGTGGCGGATAAAATGCCCAAAAATGAATAAATCTGAACCAAAAATGCTTAAAATGCTTAAAATGCTTAATTATTAGCTAATTTTTTGTAAATATGATTTATAAGTGTAACTTTGCGGCCAAGTGGTTACACAGACCACGAATTATAAACACCACACAATTATGTTCAAACATTTGAAGCAAACGTTTATCCGGGTGTGCTTGGCTTTCGTTGCCATCGCAGCCCTGAATGTCGCTGCTCCTTCCCTGACATTTGCCCAGGAGGCATCGGGAGGGGTAGTTGAAGGTATTATAGCCGATTCGAACGGACCTGTTCCGGGAGCTGCGGTTATGATTAAGAACAAGACTGGAGCTGTGATTTCCGGTATGGACGGAGATTATACTCTTTCAGGTCTTGAGATGAATGATGTCATTGTCGTGACCATTCTTGGGTACAAGGATGCGCAGGCCGTATGGACAGGCCAGCAGAAATTGAACTTCACCTTGGAGGTATCCACAGAGTTCCTTGATGAGGTCGTTGTCACCGCACTCGGTATCAAGCGCGAAGAGAAGACACTTTCCTACAATGTGCAGAAAGTGAACGCTGACAAACTTACAGCCGTAAAGGACGCGAATTTCGTGAATTCACTCGTCGGTAAGGTAGCCGGAGTGCAGATCAACTCAGGTGCCAGCGGCCCTGGAAGTACTACCCGTGTCGTAATGCGTGGTATGAAGTCTATCGAGAAGAACAACACTGTTCTTTATGTGATCGACGGTGTGCCTATGTACAACAAGAGCTTCGGCGGCTCCGGCGGTACAATGTCCTCAATGGTCAGCTCTGAGTCTGCCGCCGATATCAACCCGGAGGATATCGAGTCTGTGAACATGCTTACAGGCCCTTCGGCAGCAGCACTTTACGGTTCTGAGGCTGCCAACGGTGTAATAATCATCAACACCAAGAAAGGTGCAGAGGGCACGACCAAGGTCACCATCAGCAACAATACCACTTTCTCAAGGGCATACATGATGCCTGATATGCAGGACCGTTATGGTAGAAGCGGCGGATACAACAGCTGGGGTGCAGAACTTCCTTCTTCATACAGCTATGATCCTCGCAAGTTCTTCAACACAGGTACGGATGTCATCAACTCTGTTTCCCTTTCTACAGGCAATGCCAAGAACCAGACATACATCTCCGCTACCACCACCAACACCACCGGTATCGTTCCTGAAAGCAGTTACGACAGATACAACTTCACTGCACGCAACACCACCAAGTTCGCCAATGACAAACTCATCCTCGACTTAGGTGCAAGCTTTATTATCCAGAAAGACCACAACCTCGTTTCGCAGGGTACATATTTCAACCCGCTCCCTGGTCTTTACCTCTTCCCGAGAGGAGACGATTTCAATGAGGTGCGTCTCTATGAAAGATGGAACCCTGTTACAGGTGTCAAGACTCAGTACTGGCCATATTCTGAGGGCTCTCACAATATGCAGAACCCTTACTGGGTACAGAATCGCAACAACCGCGACATGAACAAGCGCCGTTATATGTACAATGCTTCTTTGCAGTACATTCCTTTCAAATGGCTGAACATCACAGGTCGTGCTCGTCTCGATGAGTCAACATATCGCCAGACTACTAAGTACTATGCTACAACATTGTCAACATTCGCCGGTGAAAACGGTGGTTACATGTTGGACAACATGACTGACAGATCTTTCTACGGTGATATCATCGCAAACGTAGATAAGACATGGGGTGACTGGAGATTGATCGTCAATGCCGGTGCTTCTATCAACGATCAGAGATATGAGATGAACCGCGCTGCCGGTGACCTTATCCTGCCTAACCACTTTGCTACCAACAACCTGAATACAGCTGTAAACTACAAGGGTAATCAGGAAGGATGGCACGATCAGACACAGGCTGTCTTCGCATCAGTAGAAACAGGATGGAAGAACATGCTCTTCCTCACTCTCACCGGAAGAAATGACTGGGCTTCTCAGCTCGCTTATACTGACAATAAGTCATACTTCTACTGGTCTGCAGGTCTTTCTGCTGTTATTTCCAACATGGTAGAGATGCCTTCATGGCTTACTTTCATGAAGATGCGCGGATCTTACTCTCAGGTGGCTTCTCCATTTGACAGATTCCTCTCTAATCCTAGCTACAAGTACAACGACCAGACCCACAACTGGAGCAAGAGCGATACGTATCCTGCACACGACCTCAAACCTGAAGATACCAGATCTTGGGAACTCGGTCTCAACGTGCGTTTCCTCGAGAGCCTCTCTTTGGATGTGACTTACTATAGGTCAAATACCTATAACCAGACCATCTATGCTCCTCTTTCTGCATCTTCAGGATACAAGAACTTCGTGGCACAGACCGGTAACATCCAGAACCAGGGTGTTGAGCTCGCTCTCGGATATGACAACAAGTGGGGTGACTTCAGCTGGAGCAGCAACTTTACATATACCTTCAACCAGAACAAGATCAAGGAACTCGCACATGGTATTCCAGACCCTATCACAGGCATTCCTGTTGACGTGACACAGATCGAGAAGGACTGGTTGGGCGCATCTAACGTTGCTCCTCAGGTTATCCTTCGCGAAGGCGGTTCTCTTTCTGATATCTATGTCAAGCACAGAGTTGCAAGAGACCTTAATGGTAACGTGGCTGTTGATAACAACGGTAATATCAAGGTTGAGGAAGTTGAGGCTTACAAAGCCGGTCAGCTAGCACCTAAGGGCAACTTCGGATGGAGCAACAACTTTGGTTACAAGGGAATCTCTCTTGGTGTAGTGCTTACTGCGCGTGTAGGCGGTCTCGTTTACTCGGCTACTCAGGGTATCCTTGACTACTATGGAGTATCAGAGGCTTCCGCTTCAATGCGTGACGCTGGCGGAATTCCTGTAAACTATGGTAAGCTTGGAGCAAAAGAATATTATACTACAATCAGTACAGCTCAGGGAGGTTATGATGCATTCTACCTCTATAGCGCTACCAACGTCCGTCTCCAGGAACTCGCATTGAACTATACCTTCCCTAAGAAGTGGTTCAACGACAAACTGAACCTTACTTTGGGTATTGTAGGACGTAACCTCGCCATGATTTACTGCAAGGCACCGTTCGATCCGGAACTTTCAGCTGCTACTGGTAACAACTACTATCAGGGAGTTGACTATTTCATGCTTCCAAGCACCAGGAATTTCGGTTTCAATGTTAAACTCCAGTTCTAAAAACGAAGAATATTATGAACAAAATAATTAAAGTTCTCGCTTCTTGCGCTATCCTCGGAGTAATTGGAGGATGTACAAAGAACTTCGAGAAATATAATACGGACCCGTATGCAATCAAGAGTTCTGATCCGTCGATTCTTATTCCGACGATGATGGCATCTCTTATGTACGTGCAGCAGAATGACTCTCAGATGATCGACCAGATGGTCGGTTCTCTCGGTGGCTACTACACATTGTCCAATCGTTGGGGTGGTCAGAACTTCGATACATTCAATGCCTCTGATTCATGGAATGCAATTCCTTATGAGACAATGTTCCTCGATATCTATGCCAACTATTTCGAGATTGAGAAATTCACAGGTGCTTCAGGTCACTATTATGCAATGGCCAACCTTCTCCGCGCAGCAGCTATGATGCGTGTCGCTGATATGTATGGTCCGATTCCTTACAGCAAGGTAACTGACGGTCAGATGTATGTGGCATACGATTCTAATGAGGATGTTTACAAGAGCATCATCGAGGATCTTAACAGTGCTGCATCCGTACTTGCCGGCTATGCATCTGCATATCCTGACAAGAAGCCTTTGGCTGCCCAGGATCCTGTTTTCGCAGGAGATTATGCCAAGTGGGCAAAGCTTGCAAACTCTTACATCATGCGTGCAGCAATGCGTTCTGGCAATAAGGAGGCATTTGTAGCTGCTTATGAGTCTCCATTCGGATTCATCAATGTCAATGCGGACAACGCCATGATGGACCCTGCAGCTCAGCCGAATCCTTATCAGCTCGCAAGTGCATCCTGGGGTGACCTCAGAAGCGGTTCATCTATCGTTGACTACATGAATGGTTATGATGACCCGAGATGTCCGGCTTACTTCACCAAATCTACTGGCGGAAAGTATATCGGAATGCGTTCAGGAAAGGGCGCTTTCGAGAAATCAGCAGTTCAGAGTTATTCTTTGCCTGCTTTCTCTGCAACCGACAAACTTCCTGTATTCGTAGCTGCAGAGTCTCAGTTCCTTCTTGCAGAGGCTGTCCTCAAAGGCTGGATTTCAGGTAATGCCGGAGACTTCTATGAGCGTGGTATCAATCTTTCAATGGAACAGTGGGGCGTGGATAGCTATAATGCCTCTAACTACATAGGGGATGACACCAACGTGCCTGATTCATATGAGAATGACCCTGTTGCAAGATTCCCTGACTACAGCAGAAAGACAAAGGTTACTGTCGCTTGGGACGAATCGGCATCGGCTGATATGAAACTCGAGAAGATCATTACCCAGAAGTGGATTGCCAACTATCCTATGGGAATCGAGGCTTGGACAGAATATAGAAGAACAGGTTATCCTGAGCTTGCTCCTGTAATCGACAACCTCTCAAATGGTGTAATTACAGATAATGCACGTGGACTCCGCAGACTTCGTTACTCTTTCAACGAGAAAACATTGAATAAGGAAAATTATCCTGCAGCTGTCAGCTTGCTCGGTGGCAAGGATGATGAGTCTGTAGATCTTTTCTGGGCTAAGAAGAACTAACATATAAAATTCGATAAACATGAAATTCAATATATTGAAAGCTCTCATTCCGGCGCTCGCAGTATTTGCAGTTACCGGTTGTGATGACTGGACTACACCGGAACCAAAAGATTTCGATAGTCCATTGACTGAAATCCTTAAGGATGATGCTTACTATGAGGCTCTCAGAGCTTATAAGGCAAGTGATCATTCTGTTTCATTCGGATGGTACAGTGAATGGGGTGAGGGCGGTGTTTCTACTGCCAATATGCTTCAGGCAGTTCCTGACTCTATGGATATCATTTCATTGTGGAACAATGCTCATCTTACTCCTGCCAAGAAGGCAGACCTCGATTTCGTTACCAAGGTTAAGGGTACCAAGGTGCTTATCTGCTCATTCGTAGCTGAAGTCGGATGTTTCTATTCGCCTGCTGAATATCAGACTGTTCAGGAGCGTAAAGAGTACTGGGGATGGAAAGATGGCGATGAAGAGGCTATCCATAACTCTATCATCAAATGGACAAAGACTATTGCCGACTCTTTGAATATCTATGGCTTCAGCGGTATTGATATCGACTATGAGCCGGGTGAGTATGGTGGATCTCTCTGCCGTAACTCTCAGTATTACACTTGGTTCGTTGAGGAAATGGGTAAGCATATCGGACCACAGTCAGGTACAGACAAACTTTTCATCGTTGACGGATATTATACATCGCAGCCTAATGCGGCTGAGCTTGCCAAGTATTTCGATTATTTCGTAAATCAGGCTTATATGAATAAAGCTTATGGTCTGCAGGGACGTCTGGAATCGACTATCAGGGCGTTCTCATCAGAAATGTCGGAAGAAGAGATTACCAAGAAGTTCATTGTTACTGAGAATCTTGAGAGTGCAATGGACTGCTTGAATGGAGGATACGCTTGGACTGATGCTGATGGACATTGGTGGGATAAAAGTGTCATGCCTTCTCTTGTGGGATTTGCTGACTGGAAACCTGCTAACGGCTTCAGAAAGGGTGGATTCGGTGCTTATCGTTTCAGTAATGAAAGGGTGAACACTCCTCCTTTCAAATGGATGCGCAAGGCTATTCAACAGCAGAATCCGACTCCTGGCAAGCAAATTATCGAGAAACCGGCTGAATAGTATTGAAAATTTAAATTAGAATAACATGAAAAATATTTATAAATACGGTGCTCTTGTACTTATGGCTATGGCTGCATGCGGCTGCAACGATGCAGAATATGGTGCAGCTGGATCAATGGGCGATAAACTTGGAGTCCATGCATACCTAGTAGAAAGCAATGCCACTCCGGGTATTGCGAATACGATAGTGACGCTTGGAAGCAGTGTCACCAATCTTGCGCTTACACCTTCATTGACAGATAAGAGTGATGTTGACGCCGAGTATCGTCTGGTTATCGACAACGATATATTGGAACAATATAATGAAACAGAAGGTACAAGTTATGCGGCTCTTCCTGAAAATCTGGTGGAGATTGGGGGTAATGTGAATATTCCTGCGGGTAAATATTCTCAGGACCCATTCATTATTTCAATAAATCCTCTTCCGGATGAGTTGGTGGGAACTCCATTTGCGCTTCCGCTCCGTATGGAGAAGGTTTCCGGCAATGCAGATGTTACGGGACGTACTGCTACGTATGTGTATGTGATTTCATCGGCAATTGTTGATGATTTGCCTAAGTTCGATGGTGCAGCAGGACTTAGGACTGATGAGGCTTTGAGCATCCCTCAGTTTACAATAGAGATGCGTTTCCAGGTATCTAATACTTCCCAGCGAAACAGAGATATCTTCTTCTGTAATCCAGGAACTGGTGAGTTTATGGCCCGTTTTGAGGATCCTCAGAATGATGAGAATGGTTTCAAAGCACATTCGCTAGTTCAGTTCCAGGGTATCGGTGGCTACCTTAACCCTACCATCGCTATAGAACCTAACAAGTGGCAGCACTACGCTGTTACCTTTGATGGAACATTTGTTTCTATCTATGTGAATGGTTCATTCGCCGGTAAAAAGGAAATTGCAATGAGCGTTATCAATAACGGAGAGTTCCCATATATGACATTCATGGGTGTTGGCGGTTACACTGATTACTGGGCTCCTGGTGACAGATGGTGGTCTGGCTGCCAGACTATGGCAAATGAGATCCGTGTGTGGGATTATGCCAGAAGTGCAGACCAGGTAGCAAAAAGTATCAAGTCTGTAGCTTCTAACAGCAAGGGACTTATCGGCTACTGGAGACTCGGCAAATCCAAGAGTGAAGTACGTGACGGCAAGACATGGTTCAAGAACCTTGCTGGCGATCATCACCACTTGCATACAAACAAGACATTTACTTGGGTTGAGAACGTATCAAGTGAGGACCTCGCAACTCCTTGGAAGTAAGCTGACAATATAGTTTTACACTATAACATTCATAAGAGAAAGCCGACGGAATTCTGTTCCGCCGGCTTTTTTTCGTTCATCCAAATCAGAAATCTGATCTGAGATATTGTCCTGCAGGTTCTTAGAACTTGTCCATTACGGAGAAGATGGTCTCGCGGACAGCATCGATACTGCCTGTGCCGTCGATCTCCTCATACTTTCCGGCCTTCTTGTAGAAATCCACGAGAGGCTCGGTCTTTTCGTGATAGGTCTTGATCCTGTTGTTGATGGTCTCTTCCTTTGCATCATCAGCACGGCCTTCGATAGAAGCTCTGTGGCGGATTCTTTCCTTGATCATCTCGTCAGGAATCATGATGGAGATGACAGATGTTACGGCCTCATTGCCGGCAGCAAGCATCTTGTCCAGCACTTCAGCCTGCGCGATAGTACGCGGGAAACCGTCAAGAAGGAAACCGTTCACGCCCTTGACAGTCTTGAAAGCATTGTCTATCATGCCTTCCACTACTTCATCAGGAACCAGTGAGCCGGCATCGATGAGTGATTTGGCTTTCTTGCCGAGTTCTGTGCCCTCTGCTATTTCCTTGCGGAGGAGTTCGCCTGTTGAAAGGTGGCAAAGATTGTATTTTTCCACCATTGCGCTTGCCTGGGTGCCTTTTCCTGCTCCCGGAGGCCCGAAAAGAATGTAATATTTCATTGTATTCTCAATTGTTAGATATTCTACTCATCCAGGATATAGATGTCCTTGTAATTTCTTCCGAGTTCGTTGTAGTCAAGTCCGAATCCGACGATGAACCTGTTAGGAATCTCCATTGCCACATAGTCCAGCTTGACAGCCTTCTTGTAAACCTCAGGCTTGAGCAGCATCGTGCATATCTTGCAGTCAGTCGCGCCTTTTTCCTTGACAATGCGGTTCAAATCCACTATCGTGTTGCCTGTGTCCACGATATCTTCCACCACGATTACTCGTTTTCCCTTCACGCTGCCTGTCATGCCCATGACTTCGCGCACGTTGCCGGTGGACTGTGTGCCGTCGTATGAAGATAATTTCATGGAAATCAGCTCGCAGTCGAAATTCAGCCGCTTCATAAGCTCGGCCGTGAACATGATCGAGCCGTTAAGTATGCACAGGAGCACAGGTGGCTCGGTAAAACCGCTGTAGTCGGCATTGATCTTCTCTGCAACCTTGTCAATGGCTTTTTCGATTTCATCGTTTGAAATGAACGGCCTGAAGGTCTTGTCAAATAGGGTTATTCTTTCCATATCAGGTTTTTATGAATCAGGTGCAAAAATAGTACATTTTTATCTTTTATGCTCGTTAATCTGAAAATAATTCCTATATTGCGTGTCATTAGCAAGGACTACGGGCACGACGGCCGTCAAGTATGACTGTAAAATTCAGTGTGTATGAGACGAGGAGTGACCGTTGTTTTTTTTATGTCCCTGCTGTTGTCCTGTTTCCCGGCTTCAGGCCGTGCGAAAACCGGACCGGCGGACCGGGCTGCAGATGAGAGAGTTATCCGGGCGATACTGTTCCTGACAGGAGCGCCGGACATCGAAACATTGTCAGAAGAAGAACTCGAAAAATGGTGGGACCTTGCCGAATCCCCGTTGCAGATAAATCTTGTCCCGCCCTCCGTCATCGAAAAATCAGGACTCATGTCAATGTACCAGGCGGCATCGTTTGCTCACTATCGTGCGCACAGCGGTGACGTGCTCTCCTGTTCGGAACTCGCCTCCATAGACGGATTCGGAGAGAGAGTGGCCGAAGCTCTCGCTCCCTTCATCTCGCTGGAATCATCCGCACTTCCCGGCCGGAGCTCGGGGCTCAGGCGCTGTCCGCTCAATTCATTGTCTGTCAATGCCTCAGAAAAGACTTCTCTGGCCGATGGGAAGGCGGATGCAGTATGGGGATGGAACAGCCGTTACCGTATAGAGGCGAGCGGACGGTATGATGCAGGCATGTCGGTCAGGCGCGGATATGATGACAGTGGGGTGTGGCCTACGTCAGTAGCCGGATATTATATGGTGTATGGCAGGAAGTCTCCGTGGAAGATGGCGATAGGGGATTACGCCCTGCGGTTCGGACAGGGACTAGCGCTGTGGAACGGATTCAGCATGACCGGAGTGCAGAATGTCCAGTCATTCTGGAAACGTCCTGCCGGACTGTCCCCGTCGAGAGCATTGTCATCCTCCTCGAGGCTGAGGGGCATAGCCGCGGAAGTGGATATCGGCAAGTTCGTCGTGACCGTTTTTTCAGCGTCCGGGTGGCTGGCGGAACAGGATTTTTCAGGTTCTTATGGGAAGAACCGGGGCTGGGATGTGCTTTCAGGAGGCAATGTGGCCTGGCGTTCCAGTCACGGCCAGGTCTCAGCTACTGCTTTTTGCAAGATCGGAAAAATGCCGGCCAAGACCACCGGGAACGGGTTTGCCATAGGGAAATCAGCTTTTATGTCTCTTTCCAAAGTCTCTGTCGATGCACGGTTCTGTCTGAAGGGAACTGAACTGTTCGCGGAGGCCGTATATGATATATGTGCAGTGAAACCTGCATTGACAGGAGGCGCGATGATTCCTGTCGGTGACAATTGGAATTTGGCGTTTTCCCTCAGATATATGCCCGACGGCTACGATATGGCCTTCTGTGCGCCTGTGAGGACATGGTCAGGCAAAAAAGGTGAAGTCGGGGCATCCTCAGGAGTGAGTTTCAGGGAAATGGGGCTGACTGTGGATTTCGGGATGCGCCCGGACGGAGGCGACAGGCAGTGGAAGGCTCTGCTGTATGTGCCGTGCAAGGCGGGTGATAACGTCTCTATGGTGTTCAGGCTACAGGAACGTCTGAGAAATTACGGACTGAAAAACAGGACAGATTTCAGAGGTGACCTGAACTGGAAATACGGCTTGTTCGGTACCGCGTTCCGGCTCAATGTGCTGAAAGGCAGGAAGATGGCGGGACTGCTGTATGTGGAGGAAGCGTATTATGGAAGAATCGGTGCGGTGTTCTTGCGTGGCACTGCGTTCATTGCGGACAACTGGGATGACCGGATATATTGCTACGAGAGAGATGCGCCAGGCTCGTTCAATGTCCCTGCGTATTACGGCAGGGGCTATGCGCTGTCGCTTGTGGCGCGGATGAAATGGCGTTTCCACAGATCGGCTTTCAAGTCATATCTGCGGGCAGGATGGTCTTCCACACCGTGGAGTGATCCGGGCATGAAAAATTTCCGCCAGTCGAAGGCGGAAGTGAGAGTGCAGCTGATGTATGATTTCTAGTACTCTTTCAGGTAGCGCTGATGGGTAGGCAGAATCTGTCTGTACATTTCCAACGTGCCTGCGGGAACGAATATCTTTTTCAGCTTTCTGCAGCCGAAGAAAGCATCTTCTCCGATGGCAACCAGACCTGCTGGCAGGGTGATTTCCTTGAGTGACTCGCAGAAACTGAAAGCCTCGGAACCGATGACTTTAAGTCCCTTGTTCAGACGCACTTTTTCAAGTGAAAAACATTCGAAGAAGGCACGTTCTCCGATACTTGTCAGATTTGCCGGAAATGCGGCGCTACGGAGCTCCCAGCAGCCGTAGAAGGCATTGTCACGGATGGTGAGCAGTGATTTCGGGAACTTTATGCTCGTAATCCACCCGCATTCCTTGAATGCGCCTGCTCCGATATGCTCGACGCTTGGCGGAAGGCTTATCTTGTCCAAAAACGAAACGCGGTCTTCTTCCGGGATGTCGCTGCCCAAGTGGTAGTCCTCAGCCATGTAGTCCTGAAATGAAAAGACATTGTCACAGATGATCTGCACCCCGTCTCTGACTGTCACTTCGTCCGGGAAGTTCTCCGCGTCCAGAAGTTTGCGGCCGTCAGCACTGTAACTGCAGTTGAATTCACTGTCCCAGTCATCTGTGGCGAGGTCCTCCGCAGTCGCTTCCGTGCTGACTGCCAATGCTTTCAGAACCTCTTCCGGAAATATGTTTCTTTCGTCTTCTGTCATATGTTTGGGCGGCATACTTTTTAAAAGAAGCTGTTGGCAGCTTTTATCGTTTGCCAATCGCAAATGTAGTGAAATAAATTGCTAAATTCGCACTGCAATGCCAGATTTGGATAAAATATATGTCTCGGTCATACTTCCTCTCCGGTTGGAGTGGAAGCCCGTCTATCGTGTCCCTGAAGAGATTGCCGGAAGCGGTTCTGTCAATGTCGGGGACAGGGTGACAGTGCGTTTTGCGGCACGTCTGTATTCCGGCGTGGTCAGCGCTGTGAATGTGACTCCGGCCGCTCATATAAAGAAAGTGTTTCCGATAGTGTCTCTTGACAAGAATCTGGACCCCGTTTCTGTCAATGAACTGAAACTCTGGAGGTTTGTCGCTGATTATTATCTCTGCTCGGTCGGTGAGGTTTTCAAGGCGGCCTATCCTGCATTGAAAATCAACTTGGAAGAGTCCAGGGCAAGGGCTGCAGAGCGACGTCAGAGAAGCATTGACAAGAAAAAAGAAGCGCTGAAAGCACGCAGGGAGAGGCTGGAGGCGAGTCTGGAGCAGCGTCTTGCGAGGGCTGAGGCTGAAACCGGGCCGAAGGCGAAAGAGCGTCTGGAGGCTTCGGTGCAGCAGCTGCGGGAGAGGATAGCGGCATTGACAGAGGCTGTTTCTTCATTGGAAAGCGTCGGTACTCAGGTCGAGGCTGATGTTGAGGCTCCCGCTTCATCCGGCTTTTCGCTGAGCGCGGCGCAGAAAGAGGCGTTGGCGAGTATCCGGGACGGCTTTTCTTCCGGAAAGCCTGTGCTGCTGGATGGAGTCACGGGGTCCGGCAAGACGGAAATCTACATTTCACTTGCCCTGGATGCGATTTCGAAGGGCAGGAATGTGCTGTATATGGTGCCGGAAATCGCAGTGAGCCGACAGCTGGAAGAGCGTCTGAAACGCATTTTCGGAGATATGCTCCTGACGTTCCACTCCAAGGAGAGCTCCGCGTCTCGCGTGAATGTGGCTGAGGCGATGAAAAGCCGGCAATATGTGGTGCTCGGAACCCGCTCGTCGATATTTCTGCCGCACCATGATCTTGGAGTTGTGATAGTGGATGAGGAACACGATTCCTCTTATAAACAGGACGCGCCTGCTCCGCGTTATAATGGACGTGACACTGCATTGATGCTGGCCAAGCTGAACCGTGCTGACGTGGTCTTGGGTTCGGCGACGCCTTCGTTGGAGTCTCTCTATAACTGCAAAACCGGGAAAATGGCATATGTGAGGCTGTCTGAACGGTATTTCGGGGCGGAAGATTCTGATGTGGAAATCATTGATACGATTGCTGAACGCCGGAAACGGGGCATGAAAGGCAGTTTTTCCTACAAGCTCATAGAGCGGATAAATGAGGTGCTTTCTGATGGCGGGCAGATCCTGCTGCTGAGGGCGCGCAGGGCATATTCGCCTGCTGTCCAATGTGTCAGCTGTGGTGATATTCCGAGATGTCCGCATTGCAATGTGCCGCTCAGCTACCATCGTCAGGAGGGGGTGCTGATGTGTCATTATTGCGGGTGGAGGTCTCCGTTTGATGCCAAGTGCGGGAAGTGTGGCGGGGCATTGGAGCCGGTCGGCGCAGGAACTCAGAAAATAGAAGAGGAGGCGGCTGCATTGTTCCCGTCTGCAAGGATTGCCAGGCTGGACAGTGATACTGCATCTGCTGCAGGTCGGGAAAATGAGATTATCAAGGAGTTCTCCCGGAAGAAGATAGATATTCTTGTCGGCACTCAGATTATTGCCAAGGGGTTTGATTTCGACGGGTTGTCCATGGTGGCGGTCATCGGTGCGGATTCGCTTGTGGGACAGCAGGATTTCAGGGCGGACGAGCGTTCCGTGCAGCTTCTGGAACAGTTCAGAGGACGTTGCGGAAGGCGTGGAGAGAAGGGCCTTTTCGTGATACAGACTGCCCAGCCTTCCCATCCTGTCTATAGGGTCTTTGCCCGGTCGGATGAGAATGGCGGCGATGTCAAGTCGCTGATGGACAATATGCTGAGTGAGCGTTTTCAGTTCGGTTATCCGCCGTTTTCGAGAATCGTGAAGATTATTGTCAAGGATACGGACGGGGGAAGACTGGACAGGATGTCGCTCGCATTGGCCGGAGCCTTGCGTTCCCGCTTCGGCGTACCTGTGGCAGGATTTGTGCAGGGGAGCAATGCCGGTATTACGGTTACAGGACCGTTTGCTCCGCCTGTGGACAAGCAGTCGGATTCCTTTATCCGTGATATCAGAGTGAGTTTGAGGAAGGACAAGTCATTGGCTTCCAACAAGTCGGCATTGGCCTCGACGGTTTCCTCTTTCGAGGTGCAGTATTCGTATGCCGGTCATGTTGCGCTGGACGTCGATCCGCTGTAGACGGGAAAAAGTTATCAACAGGTCGGCAGAGGAATGGAATAATTTACTAATTTTGTGAATTGTAGAACAATAACTCGATTTTCAATGGGAAAAGTCATTGCGATAGCTAATCAGAAAGGCGGTGTGGGAAAGACCACGACAGCGATCAACCTTGCCGCTTCATTGGCGGTTCTGGAGAAGAAGGTCCTCGTCATCGACGCGGATCCTCAGGCCAACACTACATCCGGACTGAATTTTTCTCCGGAGGATGACCGCAAAAGGACATTGTACGAAGTGCTGATCGGCAAGATCGGTATTTCTGATGCGTTGATACAGACGGAGATAGCAAATCTTCAGATGGTCCCTTCCCATATTAACCTCGTCGGTGTGGAAATCGAGCTTCTTGAGGCTGATGACCGCGAGTCCATCATGAAGAAGGCGATAGCGCCGGTCAAGAATGACTATGACTACATAATCATTGACTGTTCACCTTCATTGGGCCTTATTACGGTGAATTCCCTGACTGCTGCGGATTCTGTGATTATTCCTGTGCAGCCGGAGTTCTTCGCATTGGAGGGTCTGGGCAAACTGCTCCAGACTATCAGGCTTGTGCAGAACGGGGTGAATCCGAAATTGACTATCGAAGGCTTCGTGGTGACGATGTTCGACGGCAGGACCAAGGTCCATACGCAGGTGCTGAATCAGTTGAAGGAACATTTTACGGATATGGTGTTCGATACCATAATCCAGAGAAATATACGTCTGAGCGAGGCTCCGTCGCATGGAAAGCCGATTATCCTGTATGATGTGATGAGCAACGGCACGTCGAACTATTTGAATCTCGCGAAGGAAGTATTGGAGAAAAACGAAAAATCTATAGGCGATGAGCAGTAAACAGAGAGGTTTGGGAAAAGGCCTGAGCGCATTGCTCGGGGATGCCGGGAATCTGGATTCTCTCAGGAGTCCGGTAGGCTATGTGAACAAGGATGTCGTAGGTACTAAGGATCCGCAGGATACAGCGGACGTGTTGCGTATTCCGGTCAATATGATCGAACCGAATCCGTTCCAGCCTCGTATGTCTTTCGATCAGGATTCCCTTCAGGAACTTGCGGCTTCCATCAGGACTTTCGGTCTGATACAGCCGATAACGGTCAGGAAGAAATCCGCAGACAGATACCAGATCATAAGTGGTGAAAGGCGTTTCAAGGCCTGCCAGATTGCAGGTATGGACATGGTTCCTGCCTATATCCGCGATGCCAATGACCAGGGAATGCTGGAAATGGCGATTGTGGAGAATATCCAGAGGGAGAATCTCGACCCGATAGAGGTGGCGATGAGCTACCAGAGGCTTATAGACGAGTGCAGTCTTACTCAGGAGCAGATGGCTGACCGTGTCGGAAAGAAACGCGCATCGGTGACCAACTATCTGAGGTTGCTCAAGCTGCCTGCAAAGGTGCAGCACGACCTGAAGGTGGGGCTGTTGAGTGTCGGTCATGCCAAGGTGCTTCTCGGTCTGGATGATGTGGTTCTGCAGGAGAAGTTGTGCGATTTCGTAATCAAGAACAGCCTTTCAGTGCGTCAGCTCGAGGATAAGATCAAGGAGCTGCAGGCTCAGCAGCAGAATGAGGTCAAGCCTAAGAAGGAAGTGAATCTGCCTGATGAGTATTATCGGGTGCTTGAACATATCGGTAAGTTTTTCGACAAGAGCATCAGTCTGAAGAGGGCTGATTCGGGGAAAGGTACCATGACCATTCATTTCGATTCGGATGATGAAATCCGTCGTTTCCTCAAGGCTCTGGAAGATTCCAATATCTGATTCTGAACGGCCGATGTCAAGACGCATATTCCAGATATCATTATTGCTTGCAATTCTTTTCATTGCATTTCCTGACGGCGCCATGGCTCAGTTCCGTGAAGAGGCGTTCACTCAGAACTACAATGACCAGAATGATACGACCGCACGTGATTCTACGGATGCCGCCTTTACCTTCAAGGAGTTTTTCGGGGGTGTCTCGCATAAGCGTGACTGCCGTATAGGTGTGCTGTTTGCCGGTTCCACTGTCTTTGTGGGAACGCAGCAGATGTACAACAAGCAGTACTGGAAGTTGCCGGTCATCTACGGCGGCATGGCTGCGACTGCCGGCGCCGGCATATATTATCGCCATAAGTTCAACAAGGAGGGGGGCAATACGAACCGTACCGTCAGCAATTTGTGCTTTCTCGGCACGGGGCTGATATATTGGGGCGCGTTGCTCGACGGTGTATATAACTATAAGAATGATACTTATCCTCAGGCCGGGAAGGCTACCCTGTATTCGGCGCTTCTTCCGGGACTCGGACAGGCGTACAACGGGGAATACTGGAAGATTCCGATTTACTATACGGGCTTGATGTGCTCGGCGCATTTCCTGGTTACGAACAATACCAATTACCTGAGATACAAGAGGATATATAATCAGGCTACTGCGGTGAATTCCACGTATGACGGACCTGTCTCCGCTTCTACGGCGAAGTATTACCGCGATGTGTTCAGGCGCTACAGGGACTATTCCGTGGTGGCGCTGTTGGGCTTCTATCTTCTGCAGATCATTGATGCCAATGTCTTTGCATATATGCAGGACTTCGAGCTGAGTGATGATATTTCCATGAATGTGTCGCCTACGGTCATTTCTCCGGATATGGGTTATGCCATAAACACAGGAGGAGGTTCCGGTGGTATCGGTTCTTATTACGGTGGCGGCCCGAATGCATTCGGTTTGAGTGTGGGATTCAGGTTCTGATGTGGTTGATGTCTTTTATTCTTTAGATGAAAATGAAAATATATAAAGTTCTGATTGCCGCGTTGGCAGTGTTTTCGGTGTGTCTTGATGGGGATTTGAGTGCTCAGGAGAGGTCCGGGCGAAAATTGTTCGGAAGGAAGAATCCCACGAAAAAGGAACTGGTTCAGGAGAATCAGAGGATGAGGTCAATGATAGATTCTCTTATGCTGGAGCTGCAGGCGCTGGAGGATACGGCTTACGTGGAAGAGGAATATGTGGAAGAGGGCAAGTCCTATTCATTGCTTGACGGCGTGGCTCCGGAGACTTATTCTCAGGAAGTTACGGACAGCCTCCTGAATATCTGGTATCTTCACAGGCAGACCAAGAACTGTGTGGAAGGCGTCTTCGATATGGATTCTGTCCATTTTACTTCCAATGTCCCGGACAAGGTGCTGCTGGAGCGTCTCTCCAAGATGAATTCGTATATCACATTGCCTTTCAATGAGACTGTGAAGAACTACATGCTTCTCTATGCGGAGAAGATGCCGACCAAGATGGCCCACATGCTGGCTCTGGCAAGTTACTATTTCCCGATATTTGAGGAGACGTTGTCCAGGTACGGGATGCCGGTTGAACTGAAATATATGGCGGTAATCGAGTCTGCGCTCAATCCTGTGGCGGTTTCAAGGGCCGGTGCGAAGGGTATGTGGCAGTTCATGTACACGACGGCAAGAAACTATGGTCTGGAGATAAATTCGTATGTGGACGAGCGTCTGGACCCGTTCAAGGCGGTGGATGCGGCTGCGAGGTATATGTATGATTCCTACAGGATATTCGGTGACTGGAATTTGGCCATTTCATCGTACAACTGCGGTGCGGGCAATGTGAACAAGGCGATAAAGCGTTGTGGCGGCAACAAGGATTTCTGGTCGGTGTATGAGTATCTTCCTCGTGAGACAAGGGGATATGTTCCGGCGTTCGTTGGCGCCATGTATGCGTTTACATATTACAAGGAGCATGGCATTACGCCTGACCCGGTGCAGATGCCGGCACATCTGGATACTTTCCAGATCAGCAGGATGCTTCATTTCCAGCAGATTCAGGACCTGACCGGCATTTCTGTCCAGGAACTCCGTGACCTGAATCCGCAGTATGTGCACGACATCATTCCTGGTAACATGAAGACCTACATTCTCCGTCTGCCTTTCAAGTATTCGGGGAAGTTCATAGAGGTTGAGGATTCTGTATATACCCACAGGGCCAAGGAACTGTTCAATCCTACTACGCTTCAGAATATCGCTTCTTCAAGTAACGGCAACCGTATTACATACAGGGTGAAGAGCGGTGACTATTTGGGCAGGATTGCTTCAAGATATCACGTATCCGTAGCTCAGCTGAAGAGGTGGAATCATCTGAGGAGCAATAACCTGCGAGTCGGCCAGATTCTGGTGATCTACGGCAGGGGAGGCGGTCCTGTCTCAAATGCAGGTTCAGCGGCTGCGAAGTCGTCTGCCGGAACTTCATCGAAATCCGGTGTTGCCGGCACTGCGGCGAAGTCAGGCTCGGCTGGTGGTTCGGCTGCAGGCACTGCGGCGAAGTCCCGCTCTGCGGGGACCAAGGCCGCATCATCCGCTGCCGCTGCGGGCTCCTACACCATCTACACGGTGAAGGCCGGAGATACGCTCTACAGCATCGCCAAAGCGTATCCTGGAGTGAGTGCGAACGACATTATGAAGTTCAATGGTATTTCGACCAATATCAGGCCAGGAATGAAGATAAAAATTCCTAAACTGTAGCGTCTGCGTATCTTCTTGCAGTTCAATGTTTTCGGTCTTGGATGTGAAAATACTGATGAAAAATAGGCCAAAAAGTGCAAAATAAATTTGCAGTGTAAGGAAAAATACCTATCTTTGTAATCCCAAACGAAACGAGCAGCACTTCAGTTGCCGATTTCAGAAAGGAAAAATAATGGTGCCATAGCTCAGTTGGTAGAGCAAAGGACTGAAAATCCTTGTGTC